>SAMEA104404106__coassemble_87_pt1 | contig 167128 bp, 175 predicted proteins | sample SAMEA104404106__metabat2_high_PE_050 | metagenome-assembled genome bin SAMEA104404106 (sample SAMEA104404106) | Balaenoptera acutorostrata | reverse complement strand
GTCGTTGTGTGAGGCGTATTATAGAGATTTAAGGAACCTTTGCAAGTGTTTTTTTTAAATTTTATTGTTTTTTTTATAAAAAAGTCATTTACAAAGCCACTTGCTTATAATTTATGTTTTTTATGTTTACTTAAAAAACAATTTTATTTATTGCATAATATTTTTTAAAAATTTTTCATTTTTTTTTCATTTTTTCGATCTACTTAAAAAAAATAAACTAAATTTGTATAAAAAACTTTATTTTGTCTTTTTTTTATACTATATATAAATCACCAGCAAAGATGTAATGAACCGAATCGGTTTAGCTGTTTTAATATGGCGTGAATATGGTAGTTTTATATCACATGTAACTCTTACTTTAATCAATTTACGAAAGAGGTCTTATGACAGATAACGTTAAATGCGTAAAAACTGTAAAAAGTTCTCGCGTAATTACTGATATAGATGAGCTTTTAGGTAATATTCTTATAAAAAATCTCTTTACTGGTTTTGGGGTTTTTAAAGATAGTATAATGTTTGGTCTATTTCAAAATGATACGTTTTATTTGAGAGCTAAAAATGAATTAGCTACTTTATTGAAAAATAATGGTGCTATTTCTTATTGTTTAACTAATGGTGAAAATCAATTAAAAATCAGTTCGTATTACCAGTTACCTCTAACGATTCTAAATAATAAATCTTTTTTTAAAGAATTACTTTTAGCATCGATTAATCAAGTTAAACTTGAGCAATTAGAGAATGAACTGAGTAAAAAGAATAGGATCAAGGACTTATTTAATTTATCCTTAAAACACGAAAGATTACTTGCTAAAGTTGGCATTAACAATGTTAAACGACTAAAACAAGTAGGTTCTACAGAAGCTTTTATCCGTTTGAAAAAAGCGGGCCACCCAGTCAACTTACTCTTTTATTGGAATTTAACAGCTGCATTATCCAATAAAAATGTCAACGCTTTGACTACGGATGAAAAGCAACGTGCTTTAGATAAATTAAACCTTGAACTTAATCGCTATGGTTTTACAACCATTAAAAGCGAGTAAATCAAAAACCCACTTTAAATATTAAAGTGGGTTTTTTTTATACGTAATAACTAACGTACTTTATTTTTTAATAATTTTTCAGTTAATTCATAAGCTCTTAACTTAGCTAATTCTTTTGAAAGTTTAGATGCTAGCATTTCATAATTAGCATCACTTACTCGTGATGTGATATTTTCTTCAGCTCTACGTTTAGCTGCTAAAATTCTCTCACCATCAAGTTCCTCTCCTCGAATAGCTACGTCAGCTAATACAGATACAACCTTTGGCTGAACTTCTAAAAAACCACCTGAAACATAAATGATTTTTTCTTCACCACCTTCTAATGTTAATTTAACAATTCCTGGTTTTATTTCAGTAAGTAAAGGAGTGTGTCCCGGTAAAATACCTAGTTCACCTTCTGTACCTGTAGCTTGAATAGATTTTACATTTCCTGAAAAAATACTTTCTTCAGCACTTACAACTGTTAATTTTAATGTTGCCATTTTTCCTCCAAGTTGTTATGAAGCCATCTTGAAGCGATTACATATTTTTAGCTTTTTCTAGTACTTCATCAATTGAACCAACCATATAGAACGCTTGCTCTGGAATATGGTCAAACTCACCATCTAAAATACCTTTAAATCCACGAATTGTATCTTTTAATGAAACATATTTACCTGGAGATCCTGTAAATACTTCTGCAACGAAGAATGGTTGAGATAAGAAACGTTCAATTTTTCTTGCTCTTGAAACCACTAATTTATCTTCTTCAGAAAGTTCATCCATACCTAGAATAGCAATAATATCTTTCAATTCTTTATAGCGTTGTAAAATACCTTGTACACCTCGAGCTACATCATAATGTTCTTGTCCTACAACTAATGGATCAAGTTGACGAGATGTAGAATCTAATGGGTCTACCGCAGGATAAATACCTAATGATGCAATTTGACGACTTAATACTACTGTTGAGTCTAAATGGGCAAATGTTGTCGCTGGCGATGGATCCGTTAAGTCATCAGCAGGTACATAAACCGCCTGAACAGAAGTGATAGAACCTGTTTTAGTTGAAGTAATACGTTCTTGTAATGCACCCATTTCTTCAGCTAGAGTTGGTTGATAACCTACCGCTGATGGCATACGACCTAAAAGAGCAGATACTTCTGTTCCCGCTAAGGTATAACGATAAATATTATCTACAAAGAATAATACATCACGACCTTCATCACGGAATTTTTCAGCCATAGTTAAGCCTGTTAATGCAACACGTAAACGGTTACCTGGTGGTTCATTCATTTGACCATATACTAATGAAACTTTATCTAATACGTTAGAATCAGTCATTTCATGATAGAAATCGTTACCTTCACGAGTTCGTTCCCCCACACCAGCAAATACAGAATAACCAGAATGTTCAATCGCAATATTACGGATTAATTCCATCATATTAACAGTTTTACCTACACCGGCACCACCAAATAAACCAACTTTACCACCTTTCGCAAAAGGACAAATTAAGTCAATTACTTTAATACCTGTTTCTAATAATGCTGTACTATTTGCTTGTTCTTCATAACTAGGAGCTGCACGATGGATAGACCAATCTTCTTCAGCTCCAATTGGTCCTTTTTCATCAATTGGCTCACCTAAAACGTTCATAATACGTCCTAAGGTTTTTGTTCCTACTGGTACAGAAATTGGATGACCTGTATTTGTTACAGTAAGACCACGTTTTAAACCATCTGATGACCCCATTGCGATACAACGAACTACACCGCCACCTAATTGCTGTTGAACTTCAAGAACTAAACCTGTTTCAACATTAAGAGCATCATATACTTTTGGTACTGAATCTTGTGGAAATTCAACGTCAATAACCGCACCGATGATCTGTACAATTTTTCCAGTTGCCATTATCGTTCCTCTATTTTTCTTAAATTGCTGCAGCGCCTGCAACAATTTCATTTAATTCATTTGTAATACTTGTTTGGCGAGCTTTGTTATACACCAACTGCAGATCTTTAATTAAGTTTCCTGCATTATCTGTTGCTGCTTTCATTGCTACCATGCGAGCTGCTTGTTCAGAAGCCAAATTTTCTACTACAGCTTGATAAACTTGAGATTCTAAATAACGAATCAATAATTTGTCTAATAAGACTTTTGCATCAGGTTCATAAATATAATCCCAAGTCCGTTTTTCACTATCTAAATTATCATTTGTTAATTCAGGTAGTGGAACAAGTTGTTCTAAAACAGGTTTTTGACTCATCGTATTAATAAATTTATTAAAAACTAAGTAAATCGCATCGATTTCCCCATTTTTATAAGATTCAAACATACGATTAGCTGTACCAATTAACTCTTCAACTGAAGGCTCATCTCCCATACCAGAAAGCTGAGCTTCAATATTCAAACCTAAAGATTGAAAGAAACTAATACTTTTAGACCCTATTAAACCTAGAGATACTTCTATATTTTGTTCTTTCCAATTTTTACTTTCTGTTAATACTGTTTTAAATAAATTAATATTTAAACCACCGCATAAACCGCGATCAGTAGATACAACTAGAATACCAACCTTTTTAATGTCTCGTTCAATTAAAAACGGATGTTTATACTCTGCATTAGATTTTGAAATATGGCTAATAACACTTCTGATTGCATGTGCATATGGGCGCGAAGACGACATTCTTTCTTGCGTTTTACGCATTTTAGATGCTGCCACCATTTCCATTGCTTTAGTAATTTTTTGAGTACTTTGTACACTGGAAATTTTAGTTCTTATCTCTTTCGCATTAGCCATTTTATATCTCCATTATCTGATGTTTACCATGCACTATTAGCTTTGAAACTATCTAAAATATCACTTAATGATTTTTTAATTTCATCATTATAGTCGCCTGTTTTAGTTAGTTCTTGCATAAATTCAGCATAGTTATGGTTAGCATATTCTAATAATGCTGCATCAAAAGAACCAATACGTTCTAGTTCTACATCATCTAAATAACCAAACTCAACAGCAAATAATTCTAACGCTTGTTCAGCAACACTTAATGGAGCATATTGCTTCTGTTTTAAAAGTTCAGTTACTTTTTGTCCGTGAGAAAGTTGTTTACGTGTTGCTTCATCAAGATCTGATGCAAACTGTGCGAAAGCAGCTAATTCACGATATTGAGCAAGAGCAGTACGAATACCACCTGCTAATTTTTTAATTACTTTCGTTTGAGCTGAACCACCAACACGAGAAACTGAAATACCTGGGTTTACCGCAGGGCGGATACCAGCATTAAATAAGTTTGACTCTAGGAAAATCTGTCCATCAGTAATTGAAATTACGTTAGTAGGTACGAATGCTGAAACATCTCCAGCTTGAGTTTCAATAATAGGCAATGCAGTTAAAGAACCAGTTTTACCTGTCACTTTACCTTCTGTAAAACGTTCAACATAATGACTGCTTACTCGAGAAGCTCGTTCTAATAAACGAGAGTGAAGATAAAAAACATCCCCTGGGAAAGCTTCACGACCAGGTGGACGACGTAATAATAATGAAATTTGACGATAAGCTACTGCTTGTTTGGATAAATCATCATAAATAATTAATGCATCTTCACCACGGTCACGGAAATATTCACCCATAGAACAGCCCGCATATGGTGCTAAATATTGTAATGCTGCAGATTCAGAAGCAGAAGCAACAACTACAATAGTATTTTGTAATGCTCCATGTTCCTCTAATTTATGTACTACATTGGCAATTGTCGAAGCTTTTTGACCGATAGCGACATAAATACATTTAATTCCAGAATCTCTTTGATTAATAATAGCATCAATTGCTAATGCTGTTTTACCTGTTTGACGGTCACCGATAATTAATTCACGTTGTCCACGACCAATTGGAACCATAGAGTCAACAGCTTTATAACCTGTTTGAACTGGTTGATCTACTGATTGACGATCAATAACACCAGGAGCAATAACCTCAACTGGAGAGAAACCATCATGTTTAACGTCACCTTTACCATCAATTGGCTGACCTAATGTATTAACTACACGACCTAGAAGTCCATCACCTACTGGTACTTCAAGAATACGCCCAGTACATTTAACCTCCATTCCTTCGGCTAAATCAGTATAAGGCCCCATAACAACAGCCCCAACTGAATCACGCTCAAGGTTTAATGCCATTGCATAAGTGTTATTAGGTAATGAAATCATTTCCCCTTGCATAACATCACTTAAACCATGAATACGAATAATGCCGTCGCTCACAGAAACAATTGTTCCTGTATTCTGAGCATCGCTTACCACTTTAAAATTGGCAATGCGTTTTTTAATCAATTCACTAATTTCTGTAGAATTTAGTTGCATCTTCTATTCCTCTTATCATTGCAATTCATTAGCTAGACGTTCGAGCTGACCCCGACTACTACCATCTATTACGAAATCATCAGTTCGAATAATCACACCAGCAATTAAGCTTTCATCTAAACTGCAATTTAATTTAATTTTTCGAGCAAGTCTTTTTTCCATTGCTTTTGCAATTTTATTTTGTTGCGTTTTTGTTAATGGTTGAGCAGAAGTAACTTCTACTTCAGCTACTAATTCAAAATCTTCAACATAATGCTTAAACATTTTAAATACAGTAGGAAGCACTATTAACCGCTTGTTTTCAGCCATTAACCGAACAAGATTTTGCCCGTATTGATCAAGTTGTTCGTCACAAATTGAAATTATCGTGTTAGCACAAGTTGTTGTAGAATCAGAACCAGATAAAAACATTTGAATTTTTTCATTCTCAATAACTTGAGATAAAAAATTTAACATTTCAGTCCATTTATCTACTGCATTTTTATCTTGAGCAGACTGTTCCACGGCAAAATCAAATGCTGCTTTGGCATAAGGACGAGCTATCGTAGTTAATTCTGACATAAACTCAACCTTCTTATAATTCTGCAACTAGTTTATCAATAATGTCATTGTTTGCCGCTTTATCAATTGTACGACCAACAATTTTCTCAGCTCCAGCAATAGCTAGTGATGCAACTTGTACTCTTAATTCTTCTTGAGCTTTTTTACGTTCACTTTCTACTTCTGCATAACCTTGTTTAATAATATTCGCTTTTAAAACTTCAGCTTCAGTTTTCACTTCATCTAAAATTTCATTACGACGTTTATTTGCAAGATCAATAATTTCTTGAGCTTTAATTTTTGCTTGATTAAGCTCAGCTTCAACAACATCTTTCGCTTCATCTTGCTCTTTTTTAGCTGCTTCCGCTGATGCCAAAGCATTCGCAATTGAATCTTGACGTTCTTGAATTGCTTTCATTAAGGGTGGCCAAATATATGTCATACAGAACCACACAAAGATTATAAAAGCAATTAATTGACCTATTAATGTTGCATTGATATTCACAACGCCCTCCTAAATAATGTTATCATTGTTACTAAACCGTAACGCTCTTGCTTTTTATTGGCAAAGATAACTATTATCCTAATAATGCAGCAAATGGATTTGCAAATGCAAAGTACAGACCGATACCTACAGCAATCATTGCAATCGCATCAAGTAAACCTGCAACGATAAACATTTTAGTCATTAATGATGTAGCTAATTCAGGCTGACGCGCAGCTGATTCTAAATAACGACCACCTAAAATACCAAAACCGATTGCAGTTCCTAATGCAGCAAATGCAAGCATAAGTGCTGAAGCAATAATAGTTGCACTAATTACAGTTTCCATAGTTTTTTCTCCGATTGAGTTGAAAGGGCGAACCCTATTAATAAAAAAAATTAAGTAAAAAAATTAATGTTCCACTTTATTATTAGCAAGACTTAAATATACGATAGTTAACATCATAAAAATAAAGGCTTGAAGCGTAATAATAAGGATATGGAATATAGCCCAAACAATTTGCAAAGGAATACCTGCAACTTGTAGAACAAAATTGTCTGCCATATACATGACAGCGATAAGTACAAAAATCAATTCCCCTGCATACATATTACCGAATAATCGTAATGCTAAAGAAATTGGTTTTGCTAAAAGTGTGACAGATTCTAGTAAAAAGTTTACTGGAATTAAAGCCCAATGATTAAAAGGATGTAGGGTATATTCTTCTACAAATCCTTTAACCCCTTTAGATTTAATTGTATAAAACAAAATTAATACAAAAACACCAATAGATAAACCAAATGTAGCGTTTACATCCGCACTTGCTACTGGTCTAAAGTAATGTAAACCAAATAATGCAGCTAATTGAGGAAATACATCTACAGGAACTAAATCCATTGTATTAATGATAAAGACCCAACAAAAAATTGTTAATGCTAAAGGCGCTACCATTTGACGAGGAGCATGGAAGTTATCTTTTACAATACCATCAACCCATTCCACAACAATTTCAACTACACATTGTAATTTTCCTGGAACACCTGTTGTTGCTTGTTTGGCGACACGATAAAAGATAAAAAGAAAGATTATCCCTGACAACAGAGAAAAGAATAGAGTGTCATAATGAACATTCCAAAACCCCTCTCCGGAGGATAAAAATGTAAGATGGTGACTAATATAATCAGCCGTAGTTAAACCAGACATAATTAATCCTTTGCTATTTAAAATAAAACTTTTGATTTTTATTAACCACAAAAGGTATTAGATTATTTAATGTAATACTTAAAAAATAAGCCAGAAAAAAAATAATCATATTTACTTCAAAATACAACAAAGTAAAAATAATAAACACTGTGGTTAACGAAAATTTTACGATTTCACCTATATAAAATGCTTTTAATTGCTGATTTGGTCTACGTTTAATAAAAAAAATAAACCATACAATAAAACAATAAGGTAAAAAGGCCGAAGACGAACCTGCTAAAAATCCATATCCCCAATCTTTTTTAATAAAACTTAAAACGAAAAAAATAAAGCACAAAAAAAAGAATTCCACAATTAAGGAAATTCGATATTTTTTTTGAGTTTTTTTTATAATTATAGACATTAAAAATCACTCAATTTAACAAAACTAACTTTTTCTCGCGATTGATTATCAAAAAAAGGTTGCTAGTTTAAAAATTTAGGTGTTAATTATAAACGTTTTAATAAAAATAAACTAACAATTTTTAAGTAAAATGAGATGTCTGTCGCCTATTAAATCAGGGATTTCCAATTTCACTTGTTTTTCAATATAGAATTGCTTTGGTAATTCATTTATTTCATCTTGGTGACATTGTCCTTTCAAAGCATAAAAGTATCCATTCTCTTTCGGTAAATGATGACACCAATTCGTCATATCTTGTAAAGAAGCAAAAGCTCGACTTAAAACCCCATCAAATAAATGATCGGGCTTATATTCTTCAACTCGACTTAGAACAGGTATTACATTTTTTAGTCCTAATTCTCTTATCGCATTTCGGATAAATTGAATTCTTTTACCTAAGCTATCAAGTAATATAAATTCTTTATCCGGATTAATGATAGCAAGAGGAAGACCTGGTAAACCAGGCCCAGTTCCTACATCAATAAATCTATTTCCTTGTAAATAAGGGCTTACTACAAGACTATCTAAGATATGTTTAACTAACATTTCGAGAGGATCTCTCACAGAAGTTAAATTATAGGCTTTATTCCATTTATTCAGTAATAGCACCAACTGCACTAATTGTTTTTGTTGCTCATTATTCACCTTCAAATTTGTTTTTTTCAATAAAGCACTTAATTTTCCAGATAATTGTATTTCTAATTCAGTCATTTTATTCGCCTCTTTTAAGCATTCCTTGTTTTTTTAAATTAACAAGTAAAATAGAAATTGCTGCAGGCGTAATCCCAGAAATTCGACTTGCTTGTCCAATTGATGTTGGACGGTGCTGTTCTAATTTAGATCTTACTTCGTTAGATAATCCAGAAATTTTACTATAATCAAAATCTAATGGAATCGCTGTATTCTCATGGCGTTTTTGACGACTAATTTCTTCTTTTTGGTGTTCAATATACCCTTGGTATTTAATACCAATTTCAACCTGTTCAACAACTTCTTTATCATTGAGATCTGTAGCAAATAAAGATAATGACGTTAAAATTTTATAGTTAACTTCTGGACGACGTAGAAGATCTTCCCCACTTGCTTCACGCATTAATGGTGCTCTTAAAATAGCATTTACATTTGCAAGTTCTTCTGAACGAGGATGAACCCAAATTTGGCGCAAACGTTGTCTTTCTTGTTCTATTTTTTCTATTTTTTGATTAAATCGGATCCAACGCTCTTCGCTAATTAAACCTAATTCATATGCTTTTGGCGTTAAACGAAGATCCGCATTATCTTCGCGTAATAATAAACGATACTCGGCACGGGATGTGAAAACTCGGTATGGTTCTTTTGTTCCTAGAGTACAAAGATCATCAACTAATACCCCTATGTAAGCTTGATCTCTTCTTGGGTACCAGCCTTCTTTTCCTTGTACAAATAATCCGGCATTAATTCCTGCAAGTAATCCTTGTGCAGCTGCTTCTTCATAGCCTGTTGTACCATTAATTTGCCCAGCAAAGAATAACCCTGGGATCCCTTTTGTTTCTAAAGTAGGTTTTAAATCTCTTGGATCAAAATAATCATATTCAATCGCATATCCTGGACGAATAATACGGGCATTTTCTAACCCTTTCATTGAATGTACAATTTTCATTTGAACATCAAAAGGTAAACTCGTTGAAATTCCATTTGGATAGATTTCATTTGTAGTTAAACCTTCTGGTTCTAAATAAATTTGATGAGAATTACGTTCAGCAAAACGCATTACCTTATCTTCAATTGATGGACAATAACGAGGTCCAATACCTTCAATAACACCGGTAAACATTGGACTACGGTCTAAGCTTCCTCGAATAATATCGTGAGTTTGCTCGTTAGTATGAGTAATGTAACAAGGAATTTGTTTTGGATGTTGTTCTACCTTTCCCATAAAAGAAAATACTGGTAATTGTTCATCTCCATGCTGTTGTGCTAATTGAGTAAAATCAATCGTTCTTGCATCTAATCGAGGAGGAGTTCCTGTTTTTAAGCGATCAACTCGTAAATTTAATGATCTTAAACGCATCGCTAAAGATTTTGATGCAGGATCACCTAAACGACCACCAGTATAATTCTCTAAACCTATATGGATCTTACCAGCTAAAAATGTTCCAGCTGTTAAAATTACTGAATTACCAAGAAATTTTAAACCCATCTTAGTTTCAACCCCAACAACACGATCATTTTCAAGAATAATATCTGTTACTTCTTGTTGAAAAATATCTAAATTATCTTGATTTTCTAATTCGTAACGAATGGCTTGGCGATACAAAACTCGATCTGCTTGAGCACGAGTAGCTCGTACAGCAGGGCCTTTACTACTATTTAATGTTCTAAATTGAATACCAGCTAGATCCGCAGCTTTTGCCATTAATCCACCCATAGCATCAATTTCTTTCACTAGATGTCCTTTACCAATTCCACCGATTGCTGGGTTACAAGACATTTGACCTAAAGTTTCAATATTGTGAGTTAGTAAAAGGGTTTTTAATCCCATTCTGGCAGGAGCACTTGCTGCTTCTGTACCAGCATGACCGCCACCAATGACGATCACATCATATTTTTCTGTATAAAACATAATTAAAAATTTTTTAGTATTGTAAAAGTGGGGGGTATTTTACAGTAAAACTGATTAAACAGGAAAGAAAAGATCGATTAAAAAAAGAGGAAAGGATCTCTTCTTTTTGAAAAGGGATCTACAACATTATAAATAATAGGATCTTTATATATAAGATCTTATTATTGTTATTATTATGATCTACTGATCCTTGTGGATAACCATTTTTTATATATTTTTTTCAAAAACTTAAGAAAAAAAAATCTTGTAGAGATCTTACCTTTAAACAGTACTTTTTCTTGTGTATAAAAGAGGAAGTTATCCACAGGATATTTTAAAGATCTTTTTATCCACAGAATAAATAAAGGTTGTTCTGGGGTTTTTACAGAAGTTATGCACAGGTAATATTGTAGATCGTTTGCATAAAAAAAAGCCGATATTATTGATCGGCTTATATTCTTTTTGATAAGGAATTTAAATGTTATTTAAATAAGAAGGGATCCAGTCTTCAGCATCTTGTTCTGGATCATCGCTATTTATTGAATCAATTTTTAAAGGAGTACAAACTTCTTTCGCTTGTTTTTCTTTTAAAATAGCTTCAATTTTATTAACCGCAAAGCAGAATGTATCGTAATCTGAGCTTCCTAAACCAATAACAGCAAAATGTAAGTCATTAAAATTTAATGTTGTATCTTCTGTTATTTCATCAAATAGGGGCTGTAGATTATCTGGTAATTCTCCGGCTCCATGAGTAGAGCTAATGATTAACCAATCTTTATACGGGAGCACATCCTTTAATGTGGGCCCATGAAATAATTTAATATCAAAATCTCGTTTATTTAGATATTCTTGTAGGTGTTCACCGATATATTCTGCGCCACCTAAAGTACTTCCCGTAATAATACAAAGTATTTTTTCCATAATAAGCGCCTAAAAAGAAGGCTTAAAGTTTCCTTTAAGCCTTTGTATTAGTTGATATTTTCCATTCTACCAATAAATGAAACTAGACGTTCTTGAACATCATTTAATTCATTTTTTAAACGTTCATTTTCTTGGCGTAACTCGTTATTACTTTGAGTTTCTGTAGAATTTTTTTCTTTTAATTCTTCAATTTCAAGCTGAAGTAATTGGATCGTTTCTACAGTTTCTTTAATTTTTGCTTCAAATTGGTCTAAAATTGCTAGTGACATATTTTTTCCTTATGTTGTTACTGTATAGTTAAAAGTACTTAGTATTTTAACGTAGTTTTATAATTTTTGGAAAAAAATACAAAAAATATTTTTTAAAATTTGATCCTTTTTGCTATAGGCTATTACTTTTGATGATTTATCAGTAGTTAATTAAAAACCATATATATATTGCCGTTTAATTATTGGGTAAAATTTGTTATAATTATTGCTAATTTTTTACATTTAAAAACAGAGAAATATTATGTCAGATAAGACACCTGAAAATTATGGTGCATCCAGCATTCGAGTTTTAAAAGGACTTGAAGCTGTGCGTACGCGTCCAGGAATGTATATTGGTGATACCGATGATGGGACTGGTTTACATCATATGGTATTTGAGGTTGTAGATAATGCTATTGATGAGGCTTTAGCTGGTCATTGTAATGATATCGAAGTTATTATTCATTCAGATAATTCCGTTTCTGTTCGAGATGACGGGCGAGGTATTCCCGTAGGTATTCATGAAGAAGAAGGCGTATCTGCTGCTCAAGTTATTATGACTGTTTTACATGCAGGAGGTAAATTTGATGATAACTCCTATAAAGTTTCAGGTGGATTACATGGTGTTGGTGTTTCAGTCGTTAACGCATTATCAGATAAATTACAATTAATTATTCGTCGAGAAGGCCATGTCCATGAACAAATTTACCACCTTGGTGAACCTGAAGCTCCTTTAGCTATTTCAGGTAAAACAGAACAGACAGGAACAGAAGTTCGTTTTTGGCCAAGTCCTGAAGTCTTTACGAATATTGAATTTGAATATGAAATTTTAGCAAAACGTTTAAGAGAATTATCTTTCTTAAATTCTGGCGTATCTATTCGATTAATTGATAAACGTGATGGAAGGGAAGATCATTTCCATTACGATGGTGGTATTAAAGCTTTTGTTGAATATTTAAATCAAAATAAAAATTCAATTCACGATAAACCATTTTATATTTCTACTGAAAAAGATGATATTGGAGTAGAAATTTCTTTACAGTGGAACGATTCTTACCAAGAAAACGTATATTGCTTCACAAATAATATTCCACAACGTGATGGTGGTACTCATTTAGCTGGTTTCCGTAGCGCTTTAACACGTGTATTAAATAAATATGCTGAAGAACATGCTAATAAGAAAGATAAGAAAGAAGTTGCTACGTCAGGAGATGACGCAAGAGAAGGTTTAGTTGCTGTTGTTTCTGTTAAAGTACCAGACCCAAAATTTTCTTCACAAACTAAAGATAAATTAGTTTCTTCAGAAGTTAAAAGTGCTGTTGAATCAGTCATGAATGAAAAATTACAAGAATATTTAGCTGAAAATCCAAATGATGCAAAAGTTATTGTTATGAAAATGCTAGATGCTGCTCGTGCTAGAGAAGCAGCACGTAAAGCTCGAGAAATGACAAGACGTAAAGGTGCTTTAGATATTGCGGGTTTACCAGGTAAATTAGCGGATTGCCAAGAACGGGATCCTGCACTTTCAGAATTATACTTAGTGGAAGGAGATTCTGCGGGTGGATCAGCTAAACAAGGTCGTAACCGTAAGAACCAAGCTATCTTACCGTTAAAAGGTAAAATCTTAAATGTTGAAAAAGCACGTTTTGATAAAATGCTTTCTTCTCAAGAAGTAGGAACACTAATAACTGCATTAGGTTGTGGTATTGGACGTGATGAATATAATCCAGATAAATTACGCTATCATAGTATTATTATTATGACCGATGCGGATGTTGATGGCTCACATATTCGTACATTATTATTAACATTTTTCTATCGTCAAATGCCTGAACTTATTGAACGTGGACATATTTATATTGCTCAACCACCTTTATATAAAGTGAAAAAAGGTAAGCATGAAGAATATATTAAAAACGATGATGCGATGGCGCAATATGAATTAAATATTGCTCTTGATGGTGCTGCGTTATACGTTAATGAAAATGCGCCAGCAATGAATGGTCCAGCATTAGAAAAATTAATGGCTGAATTTTATGATGTGAAAAAAATGATTTCTCGTTTAAATCGTTATTATCCTGAAGAAATTTTACAAGCCTTAATTTATCAGCCAACATTAAATGTTGAATTAATGAAATCCGAAAGTTTTGTAGATAATTGGGCTAAAACATTAACAGAATCTTTAAACAAAATGGATACAAATGGTGCTAAATATAGCTATCGTTTAACATTTAATGAAGAACGTCAATTATTTGAAGTAACATTGGTTCTTCGTTTACATGGTACTGATACAGATTATTTCCTTAATTTTGATTTTATTACTGGTAATGAATATCAAAAAATTGAACATTTAGGTGGCCAATTACGAGGTTTAATTGAAGAGGGTGCTTATGTTGTTCGCGGTGAACGTAAACAAGAAATTTCAAGCTTTGAACAAGCCGTTGCTTGGTTAGTTAAAGAATCTCGTCGTGGTTTAATGGTTCAGCGTTATAAAGGGCTAGGGGAAATGAATCCAGAGCAACTTTGGGAAACAACAATGGATCCTAATGAGAGAACAATGCTTAAAGTCTCAATTAAAGATGCGGTAGCCGCAGATCAATTATTTACTACTTTAATGGGGGATGAGGTAGAGCCTCGTCGAGCATTTATTGAAAATAATGCATTAAAAGCAAATATTGATGTGTAATTAATTTTTTACTATTTAAATCCTTTAATATTATAAAAATGTTAAAGGATTTTTTTTATTCCCTAGATTCTAATAAAAGCCTGTGGCTTGTCGATTATTTTTCTTTATTAGGCTATAATTTTTACACTATAATTAATTAACACCTACATAATGTTTAAATTCTCACCAAAAATCCGTTATCTATTACATAAAAAATTAAGACAAACTCATCGTATATCTCATAAAACGATTGAATTTATATGTTTATTATTAGGCGCTGCGTTAGTGGCTATTTTTTCCTATGGATTTGCAAAATTGGCTGATTTAGGTTTGGAATTAAATTATACATGGACGCATAATCATCCTTTGGCAATTTGGTTTGTATTACCTTTTGGATTGGCTCTTCTTGCATGGTTTACTGCTAAATTTGCTCCTTATGTAAAAGGTAGTGGAATTCCGCAAGTTATAGCCTCTATGAGTTTACCTTATGGTCCGAATAAAAGTCGACTATTACTATTTTGGCAGACATTATGGAAAATACCTTTAACTTTTTTAGCAATGCTTTTTGGTGGATCTGTTGGACGTGAAGGGCCCTCTGTTCAAGTTGGTGCTGCGGTTATGCTTGCTTGGGGGAATATTTGTCGTCGGCATGGTATTGCTTTTACGGGATTAAGTGCTAATGAATTAATGGCAACAGGGGCTGCGGGAGGCTTAGCTGCCGCGTTTAATGCGCCTTTAGCTGGTGTTATTTTTGCTATTGAAGAATTAGGTCGAGGCGTTGTTTTACGCTGGGAAAGACGGGTTTTGCTTGGTGTTTTAGCTGCGGGTTTTATCTTAATTGCAATGGATGGAAATAACCCCTATTTTCCGCATTATCACGGTTCTATTGATGCCCAATATATGTTCTTATGGGTAACATTGTGTGGATTAATTTGTGGCATCTTAGGTGGAATATTTGCTCGTTTATTATCTAAAGGCTTAGCTGGTTTTTCACCTAGTAACGTAAGAGGTTGGATCCGTCGTCACCCTATTTATGTAGCCTTTATACTCGGCATAGTTTTAGCTCTACTTGGTAGCTTAACTGGGGGGGAAACGTATGGTACTGGATATAAAGTTGTTGATAGAGCCTTAGATGGACAATCAATTAGTGATAATTTAGGTATTTATAAATTATTAGCTACAGTTGCTACGTATTGGACAGGAATTGCTGGCGGTATTTTTACGCCATGTTTAACAACAGGAGCTGGAATTGGTGTACAAATTTGGTCTTTAACAGGTGGTATTATTGATCAACGATTATTAGTTTTGCTTTGTATGGCTGCATTTTTAGCCGGAGCAACTCAATCACCTGTTACAGCAAGTGTGGTTGTTATGGAAATGACAGGCTGTCAGCCCGTATTATTTTGGTTATTAATAGGAAGTATTATTTCTTCAATTGCATCGCGTCAATTTAATCCTAAACCTTTCTATCATTTAGCTGCAGGTAAATTTCGTCAGCATATTAATGAGTTAGAAAAATAAGAAAATAAGCTTAAGTTAAGTTTATAACGCTGACTTTTTATAAAAAGAAAAGGGACTTTTAGTCATGATTAAGGCATAATTCCCATTTTTACGGATTATTATTTTCTTTATTTTATGACTATACTTTCTGAAACTATTAAAAATTCAACATTTATTTCATCGCCTTCTGATTTTTATGCGGGGCGATTTTCTGTTGCGCCAATGCTTGATTGGACAACACGTCATTGCCGTTATTTTCATCGTCAATTTAGTCAATATGCTTTGCTATATACTGAAATGGTGACAACTGGGGCAATTTTGCACGCCAAATATGATCACCTTCTTTATTCTTTAGAAGAAAATCCTGTGGCATTACAACTTGGTGGAAGCAATGTTGAAGAATTAGTTTACGCCACTAAACTTGCTGAAAGCCGAGGTTATGCGGAAGTGAATCTTAATGTTGGTTGCCCATCAGATCGTGTTCAAAACGGATTCTTTGGTGCTTGCTTAATGCAAAAAGCAGATCTCGTTGCTGATTGTATTAAACAAATGCAAGATTCAGTACAAATTCCAGTAACGGTAAAAACAAGAATAGGTATTGATGAATTAGATAGTTATGAATTTTTAGTTGATTTTGTACAAAAAATTGCTGATACCGGTTGTAAAGATTTTATTGTTCATGCTCGTAAAGCTTGGTTATCTGGTTTAAGCCCAAAAGAAAATAGAGAAATTCCACCATTAAATTATGATCGAGTATATCAATTAAAAAGAGATTTTCCGCAATTAAATATAAGTATTAATGGTGGCATTAAAACTATAGAAGAAATACAACAGCATTTACAATATGTGGATGGTGTTATGGTTGGGCGTGAAGCTTATCAAAATCCCTCATTGTTAGGTTATGTAGATCAGGCTTTATTTAATTCTGAATGTAACATAGTAACAGCCCGTGAAGCGGTATTAAAAATGCTACCTTATATTGAACAAGAATTATCGAAAGGGGTGCATTTAAACCATATTACTCGCCATATGCTAGGTGCTTTTCAACATTGTAAAGGGGCAAGACAATGGCGCCGTTATTTAAGTGAAAATGCTCATAAAGAAGGGGCTGGATTAGAAGTGGTAGAAACTGCGCTATCTTTTGTTGAAAGTTAAAAATAACTAATTAAAACGAAAAAGGCATCGTATTAACGATGCCTTTTCTATATAAGTTATCAGCGTATTACACTAATAAGCTAACGGCTTTAACCATTGCTTCAATTGCAGTTTGTTCTGTTTTTGCAATTGTTTCAGCATTTGGAATTTCTTGTTGTGTACGGTTTACGATAACACCAGAAAGCATACCAGCTCTTAATCCCATGGCTGCACACATTGTAAATAATGTTGCACTTTCCATTTCAAAGTTCATTACATTTAGGTCTTGCCATTGTTTTAATGAACCTTGGAAATGACGCCATACTTTACCTGTATAAGTATCATAACGTTCTTGACCTGGATAGAATGTGTCAGAAGATGCTGTAATACCAATGTGAGCATTAACGTCATGGTATTCTTTCGCCACTTGATATAAAGCTGCAGTACAATCAAAATCAGCAACAGCAGGATATTCTAAAGGTGCGAAATGACGGCTAGCACCATCTAAACGAACAGCACCAGTTGTCACTAATAAATCTCCAACATTAATATGAGGCTGAATAGCACCTGTCGTACCAATACGTAAGAATGTACGAACACCTAATTGTGCTAATTCTTCCACAGCGATAGACACAGATGGTCCACCAATACCAGTAGAGCAAACAACAACAGCTACATCTTCAATATAACCTAACCATGAAGTATATTCACGGGTACTTGCTAATTTATGAGGGCGATCTAATAGACGAGCAATACGTTCAACACGTTCTGGAGCCCCTGGAACGATAGCAATTGTAGCGCCTTCAATCATAGCTTTAGTTAATCCAAGATGAAATACATCACTCATAATTACTCCTTATTAAGGTTTTATATCACGTAAAATAGGGTTTTGCATCGAAATCAGCGTTTCTGTAGATTGTATTTCTTCGATTAGCTGAATTTTCGTTGCTAAAACGGAATGTAATTCTGCAATGGTATGCGTCATTACTTTTATAAATAATGAATAGTTACCAGTCGTATAATAAGCTTCAACAACTTCATCAAAACTTTCTAATTTTTTGATAACTGCATCATAATCTTTCGCGCTTTTTAAAATAATGCCAATAAAACAGCAAACGTCATAACCAAGTTTATGTTCATCGATACAAATTTTTGTACCTTTTATTAAACCAGATTGACGCATTTTTTCTACGCGAACATGTATTGTGCCAGGACTTACACCAAAACTTTTGGCCATTTCAGCATAAGGAACACGGGCATCCTTTATTAATACAGATAAAATATTTTTATCTAAGTGATCTAAATTGAACATTATTCAGTATACTCCGCATTTAACACAATGAATTAGATAAAATCTAAAATAACGCCAATATTTTAAATAAATTATAACTAATCTTCGTTATATTGTAAAATGTTTGACTTAAATGTCAATCTATTAAATAATCTTTAAACAAATAAAATATAACGTAGGTTTCATTATGAAAAAATCTTTTATCTTACAGCAACAAGAAATTAGTTTTACTAAAAATACTTTCACGACTAAATTAATTGAACACTTAGGCATTGTAGAAGTACAAGGTCCTATCCTAAGCCAAGTAGGTAATGGAATTCAAGACAATCTTTCCGGAAATGAGAAGGCCGTCAAAGTAAATGTGAAAAAAATACCAAATGCTTCATTTGAGGTCGTTCATTCCTTAGCCAAATGGAAAAGACATACTCTTGCACGCTTTAATTTTGCGGAAGGTGAAGGTTTATTTGTTCATATGAAAGCCTTACGCCCAGATGAAGATAGTTTAGATCAAACTCATTCTATTTTTGTGGATCAATGGGATTGGGAAAAAGTTATTCCTGCTGGTTTGCGTAATCTTGATTATTTAAAACAATCAGTAAAAAGTATTTATCAAGCTATTTTAGAAACAGAACAAGCGGTAGCCGATAAATTTGATTTAAAACCTTTTTTACCAAAAGAAATAACCTTTATTCACAGTGAAGATTTAGTTCAACGTTATCCTGGAATGAATGACAAAGAACGTGAAAATGCTATTTGTAAAGAATATGGTGCCGTATTCTTAATTGGTATTGGTGGCGAATTATCAGATGGAAAACCTCATGATGTACGTGCACCAGACTATGATGATTGGACAACGGTATCTGAAGGCGAATACAAAGGGTTAAATGGTGATATTTTAGTTTGGAACCCAGTATTAAACCGAGCATTTGAGCTTTCATCAATGGGAATTCGTGTTGATGAATCCGCCTTAAGAAAACAATTAGCCTTAACAGGTGATGAAGATCGCTTAAAATTAGATTGGCATAAAGATTTAGTAAATGGCAAACTTCCTCTTTCTATTGGTGGTGGTATTGGTCAATCACGTTTAGTGATGTTGTTATTACACAAAACCCACATTGGTGAAGTACAATCAAGTGTATGGCCACAAGAAGTTATGGATGAATTTGAACATATTTTATAATTTATTATAGTCAAAACATTAAACGCGATATTAAGTGAAATATCGCGTTTTTTATATTTATTATTGTAAAGCTACTCTAAGCTTCCCTTGAGATTTTTCTAATTTATTTTTTGCATCTTTCTTATTTAAACCTGTTAATAGCATTAAAATAGCTAATTTAGCATTGTTATCTGCGTGAATTAATGCACTTTCAGCTTCTTCCTCATTGCAATCAGTCACTTGCATCACAATTCTAATAGCTCTGGCTTTAAGTTTTTTATTATTAACTTGAACATCAACCATTAAATTTTGATAACACTTACCCATTTGTACAAAGCTTGCTGTGGTTAGCATATTTAAAATTAGTTTTTGTGCAGTCCCTGCTTTTAAGCGACTTGATCCCGTAAGAATTTCTGCACCAACAATTGGCGTAATAGCAATATCGGCGAGGGTTGCTATAGTTGATTGAGGATTACAACTTAATGCAATTGTTTTTGCCTGTAAATTTTTAGCGTAATTTATTGCACCAATAACGTAAGGAGTACGCCCACTCGCGGCAATACCCACTAAAATATCTTTTTGATTAAATTCAATTTTTTGTAAATCTTGAGCTGCTAATTCAATATTATCTTCAGCACCCTCTACCGCGGACAGTAAGGCTTTTTTTCCGCCAGCAATAATACCTTTAACCCATTCAGAAGAAACACCAAAAGTTGGTGGACACTCTGAGGAATCAAGCACCCCTAAACGACCACTGGTTCCCGCTCCAATATAAATTAAACGCCCTCCTTGATGAAAGGCTTGCACAATTAAATCAACACTTTGCGCAATTTCCTTTAAACAAGCTTTAATTGCCAAAGGAACTTTTTGATCTTCTTCATTCATCAGAGTTACTAATTCTAACGAATTTAAACGATCTAAATCTTGAGATTTTGGGTTAGCTTGTTCACTTACTAAGGTTTTTAATGAATTTAAAATATTTTTTTCTTGCATATTATTTCTCGTAAATAATACCTAAACTTAGAGCTTTGCTAGCCCCAGTCACTTCAGGTAAGTTAGAAGGTAAGTTATTGATTTTTCTAAAAGCTAACCAAGCAAAAGCAGCTGCTTCTACAAAGTCGGCATCAATTCCTGCCTCTGTTGTTGTTTGGATTTTCCAAAAAGGTAAAGACTCTTGTAACGCTTGTTTAATGGCATTATTTTTTGCCCCACCGCCACATAATAAAAGATGGCAAGGTAATGATGAGTGTTGGGTGAGTTCTATTAAGGAATTTGCGCTACATAATGCTGTTAATTTTACTAATGTTGCTTGAATATCTTCAGTTTTTAGTGTTATTTGTGGAAAATGTTGCTGGAATAAAGTGAGATTTTTTTCTAACCATTCCATATTAAAATATTCTCTTCCCGTACTTTTAGGAGGTAATTTTTTAAAATAAGGATCCATTAAAAAAAGTGTTAGAAGATCATAATTGCAAGATCCTGTTTTTGCCCAATCACCTTGTTGATCATAATGTTTTTGTAAATTTTTAAAGATCCAAAGATCCATTAAAGCATTTCCTGGCCCCGTATCAAAACCTATCACTTTTTTGGCTGGTACTAATAATGAAATATTACTAATTCCCCCAATATTTAAAACAGCCGTTATTTGATTTTTCTTAGCAAAAATAGCTTGATGAAAAGCGGGTACTAATGGTGCACCTTGTCCACCGTAAGCCATATCTTTACGCCGAAAATCTGCAACCGTGGTAATTTGAGTTTCTTTAGCAACAATATTGGCATTGCCTATTTGCATTGTAAAAGCATATTGAGAATCCGGAGAATGCCAAATTGTTTGCCCATGACAACCTATGGCTTTAATTTGCTGAGGGAGGAGTTGTTTTTCAAATAAAAATTGATTAATACTTTTGGCATAAAAATGGCCAAGCATTGTATCAATCTCGCCTAGCTTTTGTAAGTGGGTTTGTCCTGAATGTAATAAGCTAAGTTGTTGAAATAATTTATTTGGCATAGGGAAAAATGCCGTGCTTATTAGATTATTTTTATTATTTGTAAAATCCATTAAAGCGATATCAACCCCATCTAAACTGGTACCAGACATTACGCCAAGATAATATTGCGCCATTTATTTTATCCTTTAGAAAATAATGAGGGAGATTATACGGAATATTTATCAGATCATAAATTAATAAATTGTCTTCACGATATTTCAGTTAAAAATGGGATAATGAAATAATTTAGGCTAAAATAGCCAGCAAAATTTATTTAAGTTTAAGGATTTACAATGAAAAAATTAAGTGTAGTAATTTTAGCCGCAGGTAAAGGAACAAGAATGCATTCTGATTTACCAAAAGTTTTACACAAAGTAGCTGGTAAACCAATGGTGCAGCATGTTATTGATACAGCTAAAAATTTAAAGGCAGAAAATATCCATTTAATTTATGGGCATGCGAAAGAAATTATTCAAGAAGCATTAAAAGCGGAGCCATTAAATTGGGTATATCAAGCAGAACAATTAGGTACTGGTCACGCAATGCAACAAGCAGCACCATTTTTTGTAGATGATGAAAATATTGTAATGTTATATGGTGATGCACCTTTAATTACTGAAGAAACTTTACAACGCTTAATTGATGCTAAACCTGAAAATGGCATTGCTTTATTAACAGTAACGCTTGAAAATCCAACAGGTTACGGACGCATTTTACGTGAAAACGGCGAAGTTGTTGGTATTGTTGAACAAAAAGATGCAACGGATGAACAGAAAAAAATCCAAGAAGTAAATACGGGTGTAATGGTTTCTGATGGTGCAAGTTTTAAAAAATGGTTATCCCAATTAGATAATAATAACGCGCAACAAGAATATTATATGACGGATGTTATTGCGATCGCGAAACAAGAAGGGAAAAATGTTGTTGCAGTACAGGCGCAAGATCAAATGGAAGTTGAAGGTGCGAATAACCGTTTACAATTAGCTGCTTTAGAACGTTATTACCAAAAGAAACAAGCCGAAAAATTACTTTTAGCTGGGGTGATGTTACTTGATCCTCTTCGTTTTGATTTACGAGGTCAACTTGAACATGGTAAAGATGTGGAAATTGATGTAAATGTCATTATTGAAGGTCAAGTTAAATTAGGTGATCGAGTACAAATAGGCGCCGGTTGTATTTTAAAAAATTGTGAAATTGCCGATGATGTAGAAATTAAACCTTATTCCGTTATTGAAAATGCCATTATAGGTAAAAAATCTAAAATAGGCCCATTCTCACGTTTACGTCCAGATACAGTTTTAGCTGCCGAAACTCATATTGGTAACTTTGTTGAAATTAAAAAATCTCATGTAGGTGAAGGCTCTAAAGTAAATCATTTATCTTATGTTGGGGATTCAACCATTGGGCAACGTTGTAATATTGGTGCCGGTGTGATCACTTGTAATTATGATGGCAAAAATAAATTTCAAACAATTATTGGCGATGATGTTTTTGTCGGCTCTGATAGCCAGCTTGTGGCGCCAGTCACCATCGAAAATGGTGCAACAATTGGGGCGGGGGCGACAATTACGAAGAATGTAGCAGAAGATGAACTTGTGATCACAAGAGTGCCTGCAAAACATTTTAAAGATTGGCCAAGACCAGGCAAAAAATAAAAATTAGAACCAAATAAAAATTAACCCCAAAGCTAGCAACTTTGGGGTTTTATTTTTTAAATCAATTACTTAATTAATTGAATAGTTGCATCAACACGTGCATTTATTGTGGTTTTTTGTTGGCCTAAAATAGGTGTCTCAGCATTATCTGCCGCCGTCATACGCATTAATTGATAAGGTCTATAGCGATCCATTGGCGTACTAATATTTAACGAGATAATTTTATAATTTTTAGCTTGCATTGTGTTTTGAATCACTTTTGCTTTATGTTCGAATTGTTTTAATGCTTGCTCTGTCATTGAATCTTCCAAGGCCGCCAATGCCGTATCAGAAACTTCAGAATTAATGGATTCAATTGCTACAATGCCATTTAAAGAATTAAGAACTTTAGATAAGGCAATATTATTTTTACTTTGTAAAATAATTTCACCATTTACAATCCAACCTTCTTGTTGATTATCGTCATTATAACGAACGCGAGTATTAATTGTTGTTGATTTAACTTCTACTTCATTGTTTTTCTTAATAATATTAAGAGCTTTGTCTAAGTTTTTATTTACTGCAGTGGTAGCTTGTTGTAAATTTTTATCCTCTTTTTGGATAAACAGTTTTGCTTCCCAAAGATTATGATTAACAGATTGGTTAACCTGAGTATTAAATGAAATAATATTATTATTTTCTGTATTAACTTGAGGATTTATTGCCCAAGCTGTAGTGGTTAATGTTGCGAGTAATGTTACTGCTAAGCTTTTTTTCATTAAATTCATAATTATTTTCCTCTTTTTTTAATGATTTAGTTTTCAAATAAAACACCCTAAAAATCAATAGGGTGCTTTATAAGTAAAACGATAAAAATCATTATTCGTCAAAAAATTCTGCATCTTCACCAAAGGCATCATCTTCACCGTTAGGATCTTCAAAGTAAGTACCCCAACCATCATAATTACCACCAAAACTTTCAATTAAAGGTAATAAATCTTTTTGTTGTAATTGAATTACTTCAGGCGTTAATTTTGCTTCGCTAATGATGTCGAAACAAAATAATAATTTACCATTTTCTTCATCAAATTCTTCGGCTTCTGATACTTCGTATCCTTTTTTAAAGGCTTCTACGGCAATTTTTTCTAATTTGTCAAAATTAGTATGGCTAATGTGATGTTCGATAATATAAAGCGCTTCAGGATCACTGCCATCATTAAATAAGTCAGTAATAATTTCTAAGGTTTCTTGTTGCATTTCTTCAGTAATGTTCATAGTCGTTCTCATTCTTCCGGTTGTAAATATTGGGTATCACATTGAGTGATAAGTATTTGATTATTGCGACAATAATCTTGTAATTCAAGATTCGGCAGTTCGTCTGTAAATAAAATATCCATTTGTTTTAAATCTAACAAATGGATTAAGTTTTTTTTCTCAAATTTAGAGCTATCAGCTAATAAAAATTTTTGCTCACATTTATCGAACATTTTTCGTTTTACTGAAGCATTTAATTCATTAGACTCCCAAATTGTACCATTACTGTCTAAACCAATGCACGAAAATATACCAATATCAATATGTAAACGTTGTAATAAGGTTTCAGATAAAGGCCCATAAAAGGCATTGTATTTACTTGAATAAACGCCACCAGTAGCAATGGTAGTCACATTGGGTTTATTAACTAATTCTTTTATATTGTGCATTGAATTGGTTACAACGGTGCAAGGAATATCAGGAATAAGCTGGGCAAAATGCCAACTGGTTGTACTGGCATCTAAGCCGATAACAATATTTTCATAAAGATATTCTATGGCTTTTTGGGCAATAGCGTGTTTACGATTGAAGTTTGTTCGTTGGCGACATTGAAAAGAGTGACCGATATCCTTTATTTTTATACTCACCGCACCACCGTGGGTTCGATGAATAAGCCCTTGTTTCGCAAGAGAATTAAGATCTCGACGAACAGTTTCCAAGGAAACATTAAAAAGCTGGGCAAGCTCAATGACTTTGACGTGTTCGTTTTTTTCCATTAATTGTAAGATTTGTTTTTTTCTTGCATACATAATATATACCTTTGAAAAAATAACGTGAGAGGGATTTTTCAATACTAATAAATAATAATGCTTTTCCTCAAGTTGTTTTTAGCATATTCAGGAAAAATCTATTACAATAACGGCAGATTTTTTATTCGTATTAACAAAGGAAGAATTATGATCGTAGTGACTGGTGGTGCTGGTTTTATTGGAAGTAATATCGTTAAAGCTTTAAACGATATGGGGCGTAAAGATATTTTAGTTGTTGATGATTTAAAAGATGGAACAAAATTTATTAATTTAGTGGATTTGGATATTGCTGATTATTGCGATAAAGATGATTTCATTGGGTCTATTATGGCTGGTGATGATTTAGGTGATATTGAAGTAATTTTCCATGAAGGTGCTTGTTCTGCAACAACAGAATGGGATGGTAAATTTGTAATGGAAAATAATTATGAGTATTCAAAAGAATTATTACATTATTGTTTAGATCGTGAAATTCCATTTTATTATGCTTCATCAGCAGCGACCTATGGAGATAAAACAGAGTTTGTTGAAAAACGCGAGGCAGAAGGCCCATTAAATGTTTATGGTTATTCAAAATTCTTATTTGATGAATATGTACGTCGCTTATTACCAACAGCTAAATCACCAATTTGTGGCTTTAAATATTTCAATGTTTATGGTCCAAGAGAACAACATAAAGGCAGTATGGCAAGTGTTGCATTTCATTTAAATACTCAAATGAAAAAAGGCGAAAATCCTAAATTATTTGAAGGTAGCGAACATTTCTTACGTGACTTTGTATACGTAGGTGATGTGGCTGATGTCAATATTTGGTGTTGGCAACATGGTATTTCAGGTATTTATAACTGTGGTACAGGTAATGCTGAAAGTTTTGCTGAAATTGCTAAAGCAGTGATTGCTTATTATGGTAAAGGTGAAGTGGAAACAATTCCATTCCCAGAACATTTGAAGAGCCGTTATCAAGAATATACACAAGCGAATTTAACAAACTTACGTAAAGCAGGCTATGACAAAGAATTTAAATCGGTGGCGCAAGGTGTGGCTGAATATATGGCTTGGTTAAATAAATAAAACGAAATAGAAATAAAGTTAGATTAACTTTTAAAAAAGACTAAAGTACGGTTAAAATGACAATAAATTTTTTAACCGTACTTTTTTTATTTATGAATATTTTAATTATAGGCCCTTCATGGGTTGGTGACATGATGATGTCACATAGTCTTTATCAAAGATTAAAACAACAATATCCAAATTGTAATATTGATGTATTAGCACCACAATGGTGCAAACCTCTTTTAGCTCGTATGCCAGAGGTTCGTAATGCTTTAACTATGCCCGTTGGTCACGGAACTTTTGGTTTAGGTGAACGTATCAAAATTGGTAAAAGTTTAGGTGGCAAATATGATCTCGCGATTGTATTACCCAATTCCTTAAAATCTGCCTTTATTCCTGTTTTTGCTAAAATTCCACAACGTCGAGGTTGGAAAGGGGAGAGTCGTTATTTCTTTTTAAATGATTTACGTAATAACAAAAAAGATTATCCAATGATGGTACAGCGTTATGTTGCCTTAAGTTATGAAAAGGGCAATATTCCGCAAGCGGAGAATTTATCTATTCCCACTCCTTATTTAGAAGTGAAAGCTGAAGAAGTTAGCCAAACAAAAGAACATTTTTCTTCTTTATTAGATCAAGCTGAAAATAGACCAGCAATTGGTTTTTGTCCGGGGGCTGAATTTGGACCTGCAAAACGTTGGCCACATTTTCATTATGCAACATTAGGGCAACAACTTATTGAACAAGGTTATAGCCTACGTATTTTTGGTTCTAAAAAAGATACAGAAGTAGGTGAAATAATTAAAAATACATTACCAACAGAATTACAAAAATATTGTCTCAACTTCGCCGGCCAAACAAGTTTAAACCAAGCGGTTGATTTAATTGCAGATTGTACAGCTGTTGTAACGAATGACAGTGGCTTAATGCATGTTGCTGCGGCGGTTGGTCGTCCATTAGTGGCGTTATATGGCCCTACAAGTCCTACTTATACACCACCGTTATCAGATAAAGCTGAAATTATTCGTTTAATTGAAGGTGGATTAATTAAGGTGAGAACCAGTGATGCTACAAAAGAAGGTTATCATCAAAGTTTAGTTGATATTCAACCAGAGATGGTGATGGAAAAACTTTTGGCGTTATTAAGCTAATAAAAAATAAAAGGATTGAAATTTAAGAAACTTCAATCCTTTTTTATCATTAATGTGAGCCTTCTGTTTTTTCTTGTTTAAATGCCAAAATCATTCCATAAAAAAGAACGATCACAAAAAAGTAAAACATAATACCAGACATATGACGGAAAAATGCTTGAGTTAAGTGGTGCGACATTACGGTTAAAATTGTGACAATGCCTAAGGTTGCAATCACCCTTACTTCTATCATATTGGTTTTGAGATTTTTACTAAAAAAATAAAATGGTACCAAGAAAATACTTAATAAACCAAGTAAACCTAACACCCCTCGTTTAGATAAGGCATCCAAATATTGATTATGCATATAGCTGTAACCTATGACAGTTGGTGTGATTAACCCTTGTTTTGCATATTCTTTTTTCTTCGGAATAACATTTTTCTGGCCAACACCTAAAAATGGTTTTTCTTTTGCCATTAATAGTGCTGACTTCCACATATCAAAACGTTGCCCTACAGAAGTATTGGCATTGTTATGATTAACATATTGTTGAATATCATAAACAGCATAGTTAACACGTTGAATAACTTTACTGTTTGGATCCGAGGCAACGAGAGCAATACCCAAACCAATAAATGCCACAACACTGATAAAGAATTTTTTATTAAAGTTTTTTCGATAAATATAAAGAATAAAAGGTATTACAACAGGCAGGCATATCCAGCCACCACGCGCGGTAGAAAGAAAGCTTCCTAGCATCCCACCAAAAGTACCTAAAAAACCAATCAGCATAAAGAGTATTTTTTTTTCTTGTGCAAAATACAAAGCCAAAACAAGGGAAAACATCCCTAAAGACATTGCAATATCGCCACCTTGAATTTGAAAAATTTGCATAAATGCAGCGGGTTCATTAAGTACAAAACGTTGATAACAAGCAAAGAGACCAGAAAGAAATGCACCAATAGGAATGCTTAAAGCCAATACTATAAAACGAATTTGGTGTTTAACGAGAAGTAATAAAATTGGAAGCATTAAAATAAATCGAAGAGGGCGATCTAATTCTTTCATTTTTCCATCGTGGAAAAACAATGCAAATAGAAAAGTACCAAAATAAAAAAAGAAACTGCCTATAAGCCATTTCTCATCTTTGGTTAATTTCCAATGTTGTTTTTTGCTAAAGAAGTAAATCATATAAAATAAAGCGATTACCATCAAAATAATAGGTATATTTTGCCCGTCGGTTATCGTAAGTAATCCAATAAAAAAAACGGGAATAAAAGTATTAACTAGAATATCTAGTTTATTCAAAGAGTTAAAATTCATTTAATTTCCTATAGATAAAAAAAGACCGCATAAAAAGCGGTCTTATTTTAACAGAAATGAGTTCGAATTATAGAACGTTAATACAATTTAAATCTTCAAATGATTTTTCTAAACGTTTAGACATAGATTCTTCTGATTTACGTAACCACACACGTGGATCGTAGAATTTTTTATTTGGTGCATCAGGACCTGTAGGATTACCTAATTGGCTTTGTAAATATGCTTCATTTTCTTTGTAGAAATCTAAAACACCTTTCCAAGATGCCCATTGAGTATCTGTATCGATATTCATTTTAATTGCACCATAGCTAATTGCTTCACGAATTTCTTCAGTTGTTGAACCTGAACCACCATGGAATACGAAATCTAAATGTTTAGCAGGTAAACCGCGTTCTTTTGATACGAAATCTTGAGAAGCCCCTAAGATTGATGGTTTTAATTTAACGTTACCTGGTTTATATACACCATGAACATTACCGAAAGCTGCCGCAATGGTGAAACGAGGGCTGATTGGGTTTAATTGGTCGTAAACATAGAGAACATCTTCAGGTTGAGTGTAAAGTTTAGATTCATCAACATCAGAGTTATCAACACCGTCTTCTTCACCACCAGTAATACCGATTTCAATTTCAAGTGTCATATCAATTTTAGCCATACGAGCTAAATATTCACGGCAAATAGCCATATTTTCTTCCATTGGTTCTTCGGAAAGATCTAACATATGAGAAGAGAAAAGAGGTTTACCTGTTTCTGCGAAATGTTTTTCACCAGCATCTAATAAGCCATCAATCCAAGGTAATAATTTTTTAGCTGCATGGTCTGTATGTAGAATAACAGGGACACCGTATTCAGCTGCTAAAGTGTGGACTTGTTTAGCACCAGCAATAGCACCTAATACATCCGCTCTAATACCACTTTTTGGATTTTTTAACCCTTTACCTGCGTAGAAGCTAGCGCCACCATTAGAGAATTGGATAATAACTGGAGAATTTACACGAGCAGCTGTTTCTAATACAGCGTTTACACTGTCAGAACCTACACAGTTAACCGCAGGAATTGCGAAATTGTGTTCTTTTGCATAAGCAAATACTTTTTGTACGTCATCACCAGTTAAAACACCAGGTTTTACAATATCTAATAATTTTGCCATTTTTATGGTTTCCTATATTAATTTGAGTAAAAAGAAATGATATGAAAATAGGGACAATCGTCCCTACTTTATTAATTTGCACGTTTTTCTAAAATTTCAACTGCAGGTAAAACTTTACCTTCAACAAATTCTAAGAATGCACCACCACCAGTAGAGATATAAGAAATATCATCTTTGATGCCAAACATATCAATAGCAGCTAAAGTATCACCGCCACCCGCAATTGAGAATGCACCGTTTTTAGTTGCTTCAGCAATTGCACGGCCAATAACTTCAGTACCTTTACGGAAATTAGGGAACTCAAATACGCCAACAGGACCATTCCAAAGAATGGTTTTTGCATCTTTAATCATTGCGGCTAATTTTTCAGCTGTATCATCACCAATATCTAAGATTTCTTCATTATCTTGAACAGCATCAATTAATTTAACTTCTGCGGTAGCTGTTTCAGAGAATTCTTTGGCCGTACGAACATCAATAGCGAGAGGAATATGTGTTTTTTTGTTTAATTCTTGCGCCATTGGAATAAGGTCTTTTTCATATAAAGATTGACCTACATTGAAACCCGCAGCTGCAATAAATGTATTTGAAATACCGCCACCAACAATAATTTGGTCAGCAACTTGAGAAAGAGAATTTAATACTTCTAATTTAGTTGAAACTTTTGAACCACCAACAATTGCCAACATTGGGCGTTGAGGTTCTTTTAAGGCTTTACCTAATGCTTCTAATTCTTTAGCAAGTAAAGGACCAGCACATGCAACAGGAGCAAATTCCGCTACGCCATAAGTTGAAGCTTGTGCGCGGTGAGCAGTACCGAAGGCATCCATTACGAAAATATCACAAAGAGCTGCATATTTTTTCGCTAAATCTTCAGCATTTTTCTTTTCGCCTTTATTCATTCGAACATTTTCAAGAACAACAATTTCGCCTTCTTTTACTTCAACGCCGTCTAAATAATCACGAACTAAACGAACAGGCACATCAAGATGTTCATTTAAATAATCAACAACAGGTTGAAGAGAAAATGCTTCGTCAAATTCACCTTCAGTAGGACGGCCTAAATGAGATGTTACCATCACTTTGGCACCTTTTTCTAAGGCTAGTTTTAAAGTTGGAATTGTGGCTAAGATTCTAGCATCTGAAGTGATTTTTCCGTCTTTTACAGGAACATTAAGATCTGCACGAAGAAAAATACGTTTACCTGCTAAATCGAGGTCGGTCATTTTGATAATTGACATAATTTACCCTTCTATTTTATAAAACAAAAAACTGCAATTATTATACCTATATACATACAAATTGTAACGAAATGAGTTAATAAAGTTAATAAAATTGTATTGATATTTTATCTAGTTAACCTTGAATTTACGGAATAACTTTTTGTAGAATTGATCTTTATCAAATAAATACATCATTTTTTTGAATGATTGCCATAGAACCTTGCAGTTGGGAAATAAAAAAATGAGTTCATAGACTTATTAAAAATTATTTTTTGACTTTAAGGAGTAATATGGTAAGCGTTTCTTTTTCTTTATTAATTTTCGCAATATTGTTGATTTTAGTGGGTGCTTTATTACATGGGATGAGTGGGGTTGGTTTCCCAATGATATCAACAATGGCAACAGCAATGATTTTCCCATTACCTTTAGCGATCGCTTTAATGGTTTTCCCTAACATCTTAATTAACATTATGGTTTTAGAGCCTTTTAGCTTCAGAAAAAACAAACTCTCTCAAATTTTTGATATTTGTTTACCCTACAGGCCACTTGTTTTAAGTTGTATTATTGGCTGTGTGCTTGGTGTCCTTTTATTGAAACATTTATCAAGTGGCATTCTTTATAGTTTATTAGCTATAGCAACACTTTTTTATATTTTTTATTCACTTTTATCCTCGAATATGGCCTTAAAAATCAAGCAAGATCATTTTAAATTAAGAATGTTGGTGTTTGGCTTTTTAGCGGGGCTTATCGGTGGCGCGACAAATGCAATGTCTTCAATTTTGATGATATTTTTACTTAATGCTACAAATGAAAAAAACACCATTGTTATAGTTAGTAATGTTTGTTTTTTACTGGCAAAAATTGTACAGCTTGTTTTACTACAACATTCTTTTGCTACATTAACTTGGTCACAAATCATCGGTGTAATTTTCTTGTCTTTCTTTTCTCTGCTTATTTTGCAGTTAGGAATTAAAATTAGACATAAAATTTCAGTTCAATTTTTTAAAAAATTAGTTTTATTGGTTTTATTAGGTTTGTCATTAAATGCGTTAAGAATGTCATATTTATAAAAATATCAAATAGTTACTCATACTTTGGAAGCCTAAAAGAGAAATTTTCAATTTATATCTGAATATTTTTTGAGATTAGTATAAAATATGCCGCTTGCAAAAAAGATGAAATAATCAACAAAGGAAAATATGGCATTAATTATTAATCATAAATGTACAAATTGTGATATGTGTTTACCGGAATGCCCTAATGATGCTATTTCTATCGGGGAAGAAATTTACGTAATAGATCCGGAGCTTTGTACAGAATGTGTTGGACACTATGATAAACCAACATGTCAAAAAGTATGTCCAATAACAAATTGTATAAAAGTCGATCCTGATCATGTTGAAACAGAAGAACAATTGTGGGAGCGTTTTGTTTTAATTCATCATAGTGATCAGCTATAAGTAAGGGATAAAAATAAAGAAGGGAGCTAAATAGCTCCCTTTTTGTTTGTAATAAAAACTTAATATATTGCCCAATGAGATAATAATGCGCCAGTGGCTACGGCCACATTTAAATCTTGATGTAGAGGATTACTTGGAATTAAATTAACTAACAAATCTTCTTTTTCAATTAAATCTTCGGCATCATTTTCACTAACAACAAATACCACTTTATTAAGTTCTTTCAGTTTAGCAGAAGGGCGTTTGCCTTTTTTGTTTATATGTACAATGCGATAACCTTCTTTTCTTAAAGCGTTTAATGCTTCTAATAAATTATTGGTTTGTAATGGTTGAACATATTCAGCAGCACCTTCAGCAACTCGCATAGTTTGGGCTGCGTTAAATAAATCAGGTTCTTCAGTAATAATATTTTTCACCCCATAAATTGTACAAGTTTTTAAAATGCCACCAAGATTGTGTGGATTTTTAATATTATCCAATAAAACCAAGGCATCTTGTTTACGAGGTAGGTTTAAATAACCAGATAAAGTAAATGGGCGGCGTTTTTTCGCAAGCATTGCTATGCCACCGTGATGTTCAGTGCCACACACCAAAGCAAGCTCTTGTGCAGACACCACATGATAGGCTTTTTTGTTATTTGCTAAATAACTTAAAACATCACCAATACGGTGAGAACGATCTACGGTCGTCCATAAACGAACAATACTTTCAGGGCGTTTATTAAATAAAGTTAAGCAAGCTTTTTCACCATAAACTTTCATCTCTTCAACACGATTTTTTTTAATTTTTTCTGGCGCACGAGGGGAAAGTGGGCCTGTTTTTTTCTCATAAGGTTTATTTGTTGTTTGAGAGCTTTTAATAGTTAACTTAACTTTTGACGTACCTTTAGCATTTTCTAACACATCTTGAGAAACCGTTTTTTCACGTTTTTCCGGCTGTGTTTTATTAAAAGGACGGGGTGACTTGTTTACCTTTGGACGAGGGCGACGAGGTTTATTTTCCTCAAAACGGGAAGAGTTTTGTGATCTTTTATCTCCAGTTAAACGTTCACGAAAACGATTATTGTCAGAAGATGCATTAAATGTCGGCTTGTCTTTTTTCATATGGGGTTTATTGTCCTTTAAATTACAGGAAAAAGTGAGATGTTGATCATATATATGATAGATAGATGTGCATTATAACGAAAAAAAGTCTTTTTTCTACCAAGTTATGCGTTAAATATTGTAAACTAACCCATTAATCATTTTTCAAGATAAATATAGAGAATATTATTATGTTGATTGATAAAATCAAACGTGCCAAAGAACAGCTTGCACAATTACCTTGTTTACCGCAACAAGCCGAAAATGTGGAGTTTATTTATCGTTCATCAGATTTTAAGCAACAAATTATCCAATTAATCCGCCAAGCTAAAAAACGCATTTATATTACGGCATTGTATTGGGAAAAAGATGAAGCTGGGCAAGAAATTATTAATGAAATTTATTTAGCAAAAGAAAAAAATCCAGCCTTAGATGTAAAAATTTTAGTTGATTGGCATCGTGCTCAACGTAATTTAATCGGTGCGGATAAAACAAAATCAAAGACTAATGCTGATTGGTACCATGAAGAAAAAACCAAACAAGAAATAGTAGAAAATATATTCTTTGGTGTGCCTATTAATACACGAGAAGTATTTGGGGTGTTACATATTAAAGGGTTTGTTTTTGATGACACCCTACTTTATAGCGGTGCCAGCATTAACAATATTTATTTACAACAAAATGAACGTTATCGTTATGATCGTTATCAAAAAATTACCAACCCTCAATTAGCCGATAGTTTTGTGGCTTTTATTCAAAAATATTTACTTTCTTCGCTAGCAGTGAATCCTTTAGATAATATTAGTCGTCCACAAAATAGAGAAATTAAACCAGATGTGCGAGCTTTTCGTCGAATGTTAGGCTTGGAAGGAGAATATCTTTTAACTGAGGCGACTTCAATGGGGGATAATTTAACTATTTGTCCATTATTTGGTTTAGGTCGCAATAAAAATATTCTAAACACAACCATCGAAAGTTTATTTCAAGTTGTTGAAAATAAATTAATTATTTGTACGCCTTATTTTAATTTACCAAGATCTTTAAAGAAGAAAGTTTTGTATTTATTGAAAAAAGATAAGCAAGTAGAAATTATCGTAGGGGATAAAACAGCCAATGATTTTTACATTCCACCATCAGAACCTTTTAAAATGATTGGGGCATTACCTTATTTATATGAAAGTAATCTTTACCATTTTAGTAAGAAATTTGATCGCTATATTCAAAACGGGCAATTAATCATTAGAACGTGGAAAAATAAAGAAAATTCTTACCATTTAAAAGGCGTTTGGGTAGATCAAGATTACGCATTATTAACAGGTAACAACCTAAACCCAAGAGCATGGTTATTGGATGCAGAAAATGGCTTGTTATTACATGATCCAAAACATCAATTATTACCACAACTAGAGAAAGAATTAGGCCATATTCGAGAACACACCAAAATCTTACAGCATTATACGGAACTTGATGATCCCAAAGATTATCCAGAACAAGTTCAACGATTATTAAAAAAATTCTCGCGAACAAAATTAGATAAAATTGTAAAAATGATTTTGTAATTTTTGAAAAAGCTATCTTTGTGGATAGCTTTTTTGTATCTCTTGATTATTTTTCCGTATAATATGCCCCTTCTTTTTTAACAATGGTTCACTATGCAAAACGCTGAAAAACATACTCCAATGATGCAACAATATTTGCGTCTTAAAGCTGAAAATCCAGACATATTACTTTTTTATCGTATGGGGGATTTTTACGAATTATTTTATGATGATGCTAGAAAAGTCGCAGATCTATTAGATATTACTTTAACACAACGAGGAAAATCCGCCGGTGAGCCAATTCCTATGGCAGGTGTTCCTTATCACGCAGTTGAAAGCTATTTAGCGAAATTAGTTCAACTTGGCGAAAGCGTAGCAATTTGTGAACAAATTGGAGATCCAACCGCATCAAAAGGGCCGGTAGAGCGTAAAGTTGTCCGCATCGTAACACCAGGCACCATCAGCGACGAAGCATTATTACCAGAAAAACAAGATAATTTAGTGGCTGCATTGTACCAAGAAAAAGAAAAATTTGGCCTCGCAACATTAGATATTACTTCTGGCCGTTTTCAAATTAGTGAACCTGAAAACCTGGCACAATTACAAGCAGAATTACAGCGTATTTTGCCGGCAGAATTACTTTATTGTGAGGAATTAGCCCCTTTAAACATTATTAATCAATACAAAGGAACCCGCCGTCGCCCAATTTGGGAATTTGAGCTTAGTACCGCCATTGAATTATTAAACCGACAATTTGGCACCAAAGATTTGAAAGGTTTTGGCGTAGAAAAAGCCTTATTAGGTTTATGTGCAGCGGGATGCTTATTGCAATACGCTAACGAAACACAGCGTATGGCCTTGCCACATATTCAAGGAATTCATTTAATTCAACACACAGACAATGTTCAGCTTGATGCGGCTACAAGACGCAATTTAGAATTAACGCAAAATCTTGCCGGTGGTAGTGAGCATACTTTAGCTTCCGTATTAGATAAATGTGTGACCCCAATGGGTTCACGTTTATTAAAACGCTGGTTGCATCAACCTATTCGTCAAATTGATACCTTAATAGATCGCCAAAATATTATTTCTGCCATCATTGATGAAGGGCTAACTGATGACTTGCAACCTTTACTAAAATCAGTTGGCGATATGGAACGTATTTTAAGCCGCATAGCGTTACGTTCTGCAAGACCACGAGATTTCTCCCGCTTACGCACGGCATTAGAACAATTGCCCGCAATTCAATGTATTTTACAAAGTCAGAGTTCATTTAAAAGTATTACACAGCAACTTTATGATTTTTCAGAACAATGTGAATTATTACAACAAGCTATTGTAGAAAATCCGGCATTATTAATTCGAGATGGAGGTATTATTGCCGAAGGTTACAATGCCGAGCTTGATGAATGGCGTTTGTTAGCCAAAGGTGCAACAGATTTTTTATCTGCTCTTGAACAAAAAGAACGAGAAGCAACAGGCTTAGAAAGTTTAAAAATTGGATATAACGCCGTACATGGCTACTATATTCAAATTAGTAAAATGCAAAGTGAAAAAGCACCAGTACATTATGTGCGTCGTCAAACTTTAAAAAATGCTGAGCGTTATATTATTCCAGAATTAAAAACCTATGAAGATAAGGTTTTAAAATCTAAAGGGGCCGCGCTTGCTTTAGAAAAACAACTTTATGATGAATTATTTGATTTATTATTACCTCATTTAACGGCATTACAAACCACAGGACAAGCACTAGCAAAATTAGATGTATTAGTGAATTTAGCGGAAAGAGCCGAAACTTTAAATTATGTAAAACCAACCTTTACTCAAGGATGTGGTATTCATATTGAAGAAGGTCGTCATCCTGTGGTTGAACAAGTATTAGATGCACCTTTCATTGCAAATCCTATTGAATTATATCCAGAACGTCGCTTATTGATTATTACCGGACCAAATATGGGTGGTAAAAGTACTTATATGCGTCAAGTAGCTTTAATTACACTTATGGCATATATGGGTAGTTTTGTTCCTGCAACTAAAGCAGAACTAGGTTTAGTTGATCGTATTTTTACGCGAATTGGTGCCGCTGATGATTTAGCATCTGGACGCTCAACCTTTATGGTGGAAATGACAGAAATGGCGAATATTTTACATCAAGCAACTAATCAAAGTTTAGTCTTAATTGATGAAATTGGGCGAGGCACATCTACTTATGATGGGTTATCTTTAGCTTGGGCTTGTGCCAAATGGCTTGCGGAACAAACCTCATCCTTAACCTTATTTGCCACCCATTACTTTGAATTAACCTCATTAGCAGAGCAAATTAATGGCGTAGTCAACGTACATTTAGATGCCTTAGAACACAATAATAGCATTGCATTTATGCATTCTGTTCAAGATGGTGCCGCCAGTAAAAGTTATGGTTTAGCGGTAGCGGCTTTAGCTGGGGTGCCGAAATCTGTGATTAAACTTGCTCAGCAAAAATTAAAACAATTGGAAAAATTATCTAACCAGCATTCAGGCTTAATGCCAGCCAATACTTTACTACAACAACAGCAAGAACTTGCTTTAATGGAAGAAGATGAAAGTAAAAATGCCTTATGGGAAATGTTAGAAAATTTGGATCCTGATGATTTAACGCCAAAACAGGCTTTGGCGTATTTATATCAATTAAAAAAAATGCAGGCTTAATAATGTGGTGGAGGGGTTTCCTCTGCCATACTGGCAATATTACTTGGACGCATATCTTTAAATTTATTGGCTAAATGACGAAGTTGTAATTGCATTTTTTCTATAACAAATTGTTGTTCTATTAATGCTTGATTTAAATCTTCAATAGTTTGCTCTTGAAAAGATATTTTCATTTCTAATTCAGCAAGGCGATCTTGAAGTTCAGTATTTGTTGACATAATAATTTCCTATAATTAGGGATAAATAATATATTGTTTATTAATAAAAAAGGCTTTAATCTATTATCCGTTTATTTTAACAAATCAATTCACTAGAAGGATATTAAAAATGTTAAAACTTAAAAAAAGTGTAGTAGTAACATTAGTGGCATTAAGTTCGACAGTTATGTTTTCTCAAAATATTTTAGCGGAAGAATCTAAAAATTTTGATGATCAGGCTTCTTATACTGTAGGCTATGCAACCGGTGAAAATTTCCTTAAAAATATGTTAGCCAGTCAAAAAGATGTGATTCATTATAATAATGATCAAATTTTAGCGGGCATTAAAGATGCTTTAAATGATAAACCGGTGATGAGCAAAGAAGAATTACAAACAATTTTATTACAAATTGAAAATAAAGTTGCAGAAAGCCAAAATAAAGCCATTACTGAAAGTAATGAAAAATTAATGGCTGATTTTGCGAAAAAACCTGGGGTTCAAAAAACAAAATCAGGCATTTTATATCGTGTAGAAAAAGAAGGAAAAGGGGATAAAATTGCTTTAACAGATAAAGTGAAAGTAGATTATACCGGCAAACTTGGTAATGGTGTTGTTTTTGATAGTTCAAAAGATCGTGGTCCAGTTGAATTTCCATTAAATGCGGTGATTAAAGGTTGGCAAGAAGCTATTCCATTCGTGAAAAAAGGTGGAAGCATTGAAATGGTGATCCCAGCAAAACTGGCTTATGGTGAACGAGGCGCAGGCCCAATTCCACCAAATGCTAGCTTATATTTCCAGGTTGACGTGTTAGACGTTAAAAAATAATAAATAATATGCCGTACTTTAGCTTGTAGTTAGAATAAAGTACGGTGTTTTTTTTGTGTGGTTAGGATAAAAATGACAACAATTAATCAATTTAATTTAGAAGATCAGCATATTTTACAATCTTATTATGCTGTCGTTGATGGGATTAGCGCGCTTATTGGGCCGCATTGCGAAATTGTATTACATTCATTTGAAGACTTAGAACATTCTGCAGTTTACATTGCTAATGGGCATAATACCCATCGAAAAATTGGTTCACCAATGACGGACTTAGCATTAAAAAGCTTACATAAAATGCAAGATGGTGGAAAAATAGAACCTTATTTTACTAAGGCAAAAGGTAACTGCTGGATGAAATCCATTACGGTACCTATTCGTAATGGTATAAAAATTATTGGTTTACTTTGTATTAATATCAACTTAGATGTACCGTATTCACAAATTTTGGATGCTTTTACGCCTAAAAATATACCTGAAACAGCCGTTAATTTTGCCTCATCTGTAGAAGAACTCGTAAGTGAAACCATTGAAAAAACAGTAGAAGAAGTCAGTGCTAATTTAGAATTAGCTAACAATAATAAAAATCGACATATTGTTTTATCATTATTTGAAAAAGGTATTTTTAATATAAAAGATGCAATTAACTTAGTTGCGGAACGGTTAAATATTTCTCGCCATACCGTTTATCTTTATATTCGACAAATTAAACAAGAGCAAGAAGATTAATATGCATTATGTGATTGCAGTTAAATCAGCTTACTATGGTAATGAAGGGGCGAGTTTAGCCTTAAAATTTGCCCAAACAGTCATCTCTCAAGGGCATAGCATTGATCAAGTTTTCTTTTTTCAAGATGGCGTGATGAATGCTAACCAATTTATTTATCCGGCAAATGATGAAGTTAATTTACAACAAGCTTGGCAAAAATTTGCGGAACAACATCAAATACCTTTACATTTATGTATTGCGGCGGCACAACGCCGAGGGGTTGTGAGTACGGAAACCAGTCAAAATAAACAAAACAACAATTTAGCTCATCCTTTTGTATTAGCTGGTCTTGGAGAATTTATTCAAGCAACCTTAAAAACGGACAGAGTAATTACATTATGATTAAATTAGCTTTCTTATTTAAATCAGCGCCTTATGGTAGTGCAATATCTCGAGAAGGGTTAGATGCATTACTGGCGGCGACGGCATTTTGTGAGCCAGAAGAAATTGCTGTCTTTTTTATGCATGAGGGCGTGTTAAATTTATATCAAAATCAAAAACCTGAAAATATTTTACAAAAAGATTTTACGGCAGCTTTTAAATTGTTAGAGGTTTTTGATATTGAAAATATTTTTATTTGCCAAGAAGATGCTAATCAATATGATTTATCAGCCAAAAACAGTTTAATTGAAGAAAAATTTATTACTCGGGCAGAATTAATTAATCAATTAAAAAGAGCTCAAAAAGTTTTAACTTTTTAAGGAATGAATCAATGTTATATACCTTTTCTAAAAGTCATTATGACTACGATGAATTGACGAGTTTACTCCAACATTTAAGCGAGGATGACATCTTATTATTTTGGTTAGATGGTGTTTTATTACCTTTAAAATATCCCAAATTATTCAAGCAACTTAATCATCTTCAATTGACATTAAATCTTGATGTGCAGGCTCGTAACCTTTCTAAGTTATTACAACAAAAAACACCTCAAATAGAGCAAATATCCATTGAAAAATGCGTAGATATTAGCGCACAATATTTCCCTCAAGTCGCTTATTAGTAAGTATTCAAACGTTAATTTTTACTCCTCTAAAGTAGAGGCGAAAGACAATAAAAAATAAAGCCTTTCCCTCTTCTTCAACTGGTCCGAACACTTGGTTTTTTCGCATAAATAACTTGTTCATCTAGATTGTTTTCCGTATAGTCCACTACGTTTTCTACTCTTAGAATAAATGAACAAGGTTTTATTATGACAATTAAAAATATTTTTACTAAAACAATTTTAGCGTCAACATTGGTGGCAATGTCAAATGTGGCATCAGCAGCCGCTTTCCAATTAGCTGAAGTTTCTACCTCTGGTTTAGGTCGTGCTTATTCTGCAGAAGCGGCAATTGGCGATGATGCTTCCGTAATTGCGACTAACCCAGCATTAATGACCAAATTTGATCGTTCAATGTTTTCAGCTGGTGGCATTTATATTATGCCGAACTTAGATGTTGAAGGGAAAATTAACGGGACTTATAAAGATAAACAAACCAAGGTTGCACCAAATCAATTAGTACCAAGTATGTATTTTGTGGCACCAATTAACGATAAATTTGCTGTTGGTGGTGGCGTTAATGTGAATTATGGTTTAGCTACCGAATATGATGATGACTTTAATATGGGTTTCTTTGGTGGGAAAACCAATTTAGTAGCCACTAACTTTAATGTTAGCGGTGCTTATCGTTATAACAACCACTTAAGTTTTGGTTTAGGGGCAAATGTTGTTTATGCTAAAGCCACTGTTGAGCGTCGTGTTGGTAAAATGCCAGGGGCATTAGTTATTGCGGCAGTTGATAATAAACAAGCATTAATGGCGAAAGCAAAAGGTTATTTAGCTAAGAATCCAGAATTAGCAAATAAATTAAAAACATTACCAGATGAACAGTTAAAACATCATTTAGTGGAAAAAGCAGAGGGAATTGCAAAAGCTAACAACATTAATTCAGATACTGTGTTAGCTAAATTAACAGGTTCTAAAGTTGGTTTTGGTGTAAATGCCGGTATTTTATATGAATTTGATAAAAACAACCGTATTGGTTTAGCTTATCATTCACCAGTTAAAATTAAATTTAAAGGGAAATTTTCCAATGGATTACCTTCACGTTTAGCTATTCCAGGAATCTCTCAAGATCCAGAATTAGACGGCCTTATTAATGGTATTTATGGTAAATTAAATCCAACCAATGGTAATGAAATAGATGGTTCATTAGATCTAACCTTACCTGCTTATGCTGAACTTTCAGGTTACCATAAAGTGACCAACCAATTGGCGATGCACTATAGCGTAAAATGGACCCAATGGAGTTCATTTGATAAGTTACATGCGGTAGGTAATGATGGAACAACATTATTTGAAAAACAAGAAGGTTTTAGAGATAGTATGCGTTTAGCTCTTGGTGCTACTTATGATGTAAACGAAGCTTTAACTTTAAGAACCGGTATTGCTTATGATGAAAGTGCTATTGGTAAATATCAAACAATTTCCATCCCAGATACAGACCGTACTTGGTATAGCGTAGGGGCAACTTATCGCTTTAACAAAGATTTATCTATGGATTTAGCCTATGCTTATGTACAAGGTAAAAAAACACAGTTTATTGAAAAAGAAGGGCCTTTAGTGGGGACTTTTAAAACGAAAGCCAGTGTTAATCTTATCGGTTTAAACGTAAATTATAGTTTCTAATTTTTTGATGACTTAAGCCTGTCTGTTGACAGGCTTTTTTATTTTCATCACAATATCCCGATGATAAATATTCCTCAAACAGAACAACAGCTATTGTTAAAGGCGCAAAATATAGCAGGGTTAACCTTAGCTGAATTGGCTCAAGATTTAAATATTCCTATTCCTGCTAATTTAAAAAGGCATAAAGGTTGGGTAGGAAATGCTATTGAATTAGCTCTAGGTGCGACAGCCGGAAGTAAAGCAGAACAAGATTTTCAACATTTAGGCATTGAACTTAAAACGATCCCTGTGAGTCATTTAGGAAAACCTTTGGAAACCACTTTTGTGAGCTTAGCGCCTTTAACACAAACCTCCGGTGTTATTTGGCAAACAAGCCATGTTCGCCATAAATTAAGCAAAGTTTTATGGATTCCGGTAGAAGGCGAGCGTAGTATTCCGTTAGCTGAAAGACATATTGGTTACCCTATATTGTGGCAACCTAATGCAAAGCAAGAAACTTTGCTAAAACAAGATTGGGAAGAATTAATGGATTTAATTGTTCTAGGTAAATTAGAACAAATTAATGCTCGGTTAGGAGAGGTTTTACAATTACGACCAAAAGGGGCGAATAGTAGATCGCTCACAAAAGGAATTGGGCGAAATGGGGAATTAATTGATACCCTGCCTTTAGGATTTTATTTGCGTAAAAATTTTACGGAAGAAATTTTACAAAATTTTATAAATAATGATTGATTTAACGGTGAATAAAAAGTCACAATGTAATTAATCTTTTAGGTATAATGAAAAGCAACATTTATTTGCATTAAGGTAATAAAAATGAATGAAAAAATCATCATAGATGAAAATCAGTTTATGCGCACAATTTCAAGAATTGCCCATGAAATTATAGAAAAACATGACTCCCTTGAAGACATTATTATCGTTGGTATTAAACGTCATGGTGCCGAACTTGCAGAGCTTATAAAACAAAAAGTTTATGATTTAGCCAAAGTAAAATTACCTTCTTTAGATCTCGATATTACTTTCTATCGAGATGATTTAATTCAACAGCCAGATAAAAATCTCCCTACCTATAGCGGTGCTTCTAATTATATAAATATTGAAAATAAAAATGTTATTTTAGTTGATGATGTGCTTTTTACTGGAAGAACAATAAGAGCAGCCTTAGATGCGCTGATTGATTTTGGCCGAGCATCTAGAGTTGAACTTGTTATATTTGTAGATAGAGGTCATCGAGAATTACCAATTAGAGCGGATTATGTAGGGAAAAATATCCCAACAAGTCGTAGTGAAAAAATACAGGTTTATACTACCGCGCTTGATGGTTGTAATAAGGTTGTATTATTAACGGATTAATAGATTGAACCTTTTTTAAAAAAGACAATCTAATTACTTAATTATTTATAAATGGATTATGGAATGAAACAATTAAATATTAAAACATTTTTCTTTGCTTTAGTTAGTGCACTCACCATTTCAACGGCACAAGCAGAAGCATCACAATTGTCCCCTCAAAAAGAGCTAAATCCCTCAACTCCTCAAGAACAAGTTATCGATCGTGTTATGGCAAGCGTTGAAGGTGTGCCAATTTTAGAAAGCCAAGTTAATAATATGCTTAAGTTTCTACATAAAAAAAATACACCTGAAAATAAAAAATTAGCTTTAAAAAATTTAATAGATGATGCTGTAGTTCAAATTGCGCTTCGCCAATCTAAAATCCAAGTCACACCTCAACAAATTGAATCTGTGATGGAAAATATGGCAGCTCAACATGGTTTAACTTATGGGCAGTTATTAGATGCATTAGATTATGATCATATTAATGTTAATCAGTATAAACAAAATATTGCACACCAAATAATGCTAGAAAAATTACGCGGCGAAGTTATTAATCAAAATATAAAATTAGATCGTGAAGAAGTTATAGCTTTAGGTCAAAAATTATTTGATGAAGCGAAAGAAAAAGGGGATGTCCAAAAAGTAACGGAGAAACAATATCAGGTTCGTCACATTTTACTTAAATTAAATCCTTTATTAAATGATAAAGAAGCAAAAGCAAAATTAAATGAAATTAGAAAAGAAATTTTAGCGGGCAAAATTACATTTGCAAAAGCAGCATTAGATTATTCTAAAGATTATTTAACAGGGGCAAATGGGGGGGATTTAGGCTTTGCATTTCCAAATATTTATTCGCCAGCATTTGCCAAGACAATTTTAGCTACACCGAAAGGGAAAATTTCTTATCCTTTTAAAACAGAATTTGGTTGGCATATTTTAGAAGTAACAGATTCTCGCTTAGAAAATGTAACAAAAGATGCTTATATGCAAAAAGCGTATCAAGAATTAGCGAATAAACAATTAAAAAATGTTTCTGAAGATTGGGTAGATATTTTACGTAAACAAGCAAATGTAAGATATTTTAATTAAATGTAACCTGGTATTATTTAGTTTGTGTTCTATTTTATAATTTTTTAAAAATTATAAAATTCATAAGTGAAATTGTTATTTACTACTTAACTTAAGGAGTGTTATATGTTTCCAGAATATAGAGATTTAATTAGCCATTTAAAAAATGATGATGCTCGTTTTTCACATTTATTTGAAAAACATAACGAACTCGATCATCAAGTACAAAACATGGAAAAGGGTATTGAATTTGGTACTCAGGAAGAAATTGAGGTACTTAAAAAGAAAAAACTACTCCTAAAAGATGAAATGTACGCCATTCTTAAACGAGTAAGCCAAGAGCAAAATAGCTAATAAGCAATAATAAAAGCGATATAAACGCCTAGAGTTATATCGCTTTTTTATTTTATCTTGTTGCTAATTGAAAAATCATTGTTTCAGCTTGGCACTCAAATGTAAAATGAGCTGTTAATTCATAACCATCAGCTGTCTTCGTAATTTTGCTTTCAATTTTGCATTCAGTTTGTGTTGAACTGTTTGCTTTTTCTGTTAAATAATTTAAAGCATCTTGCGCCATTTCTTGAGATGGATACTTTTGTGAAAATGAAACCGTTAAATCTGAATTATCAATAACCGTTCCGACATCGACACAACAACAAGCCGCCACTTCTTCTGCTTTACAAGCTAAATCTTTTTTATTCATAAAATACTCCAATAATTTAAAAATTAAATGCAGAGCTATTTTAACCATTTTATTGGGGATTATGTATTCTTTTAAAATAAAAAATGACAAAAAGTTTGCAAGGTTGTTACTAAAAAATGACGGAAAGATTTTTTCTGTAAAAATAATGCAACAAAAACAAATTATTTTTTAAAACTGTGATCTTTATAATGTTTTTATATATTTTTTTTGCATACAATGGAGTCATGATTTCCACTGATGTGGTCCACCCTTTTTTAAGACTTTTAAAAAATTAACTGAAATAGAGGTAAACTATGACTGATCTAAATAAACTTAAAGTTGAATTAGAAAAACTTGGTATTCATGATGTAAAAGAAGTTGTTTATAACCCATCTTACGAACTACTTTTTGAAGAAGAAACAAAACCAGGTCTTGAAGGTTTTGAAAAAGGTGTTCTAACAAAAACAGGTGCTGTTGCAGTAGATACTGGTATTTTTACTGGTCGTTCACCTAAAGATAAATATATTGTTTTAGATGATAAAACAAAAGATACCGTTTGGTGGAATAGTGATGCAGCTAAAAATGATAACAAACCAATGTCACAAGAAGTTTGGGCTGATTTAAAAAATATCGTAACAAAAGAATTATCTGGTAAACGTTTATTTGTTGTTGATGGATTCTGTGGTGCAAACGAAGATACTCGTTTAAAAGTACGCTTTGTTACTGAAGTTGCATGGCAAGCTCACTTTGTTAAAAATATGTTTGTTCGCCCTAGCGAAGCAGAATTAGTTGATTTTAAACCAGATTTCGTTGTAATGAATGGTGCTAAAACAACTAACCCTAACTGGAAAGAACATGGTTTAAATTCTGAGAACTTTGTGGCATTTAATATTACAGAAGGTATTCAATTAATCGGTGGTACTTGGTACGGCGGTGAAATGAAAAAAGGTATGTTCTCAATGATGAACTACTTCCTTCCATTACAAGGTATTGCGGCAATGCACTGCTCAGCTAACGTAGGTAAAGACGGAGATACTGCAATCTTCTTCGGTTTATCTGGTACAGGTAAAACAACATTATCAACAGATCCTAAACGCCAATTAATTGGTGATGATGAACACGGTTGGGATGATAATGGAGTATTTAACTTTGAAGGTGGTTGTTATGCGAAAACAATCAATCTTTCTGCAGAAAATGAACCAGATATTTATGGCGCAATTAAACGTGATGCATTATTAGAAAACGTAGTAGTATTAGAAGATGGTACTGTTGATTTTGCAGACGGTTCAAAAACAGAAAATACACGTGTCTCTTACCCTATTTACCATATTGAAAATATCGTTAAACCAGTATCTAAAGCAGGTCCTGCCAAAAAAGTTATTTTCTTAACAGCTGACGCATTTGGTGTATTACCTCCAGTAGCTAAATTAACGAAAGAACAAACTAAATATTATTTCTTATCTGGCTTTACTGCAAAATTAGCAGGTACAGAACGTGGTATTACAGAACCAACACCAACATTCTCTGCTTGTTTCGGTGCGGCATTCTTATCATTACACCCAACAAAATATGCTGAAGTATTAGTTAAACGTATGGAAGCCTCTGGTGCAGAAGCTTACTTAGTTAATACAGGTTGGAACGGTACTGGTAAACGTATTTCAATTAAAGATACTCGCGGTATTATCGATGCCATCTTAGATGGTTCAATTGATAAAGCTGAAATGGGTGAATTACCAATCTTTGATTTAGCAATTCCAAAAGCATTACCAGGTGTTGATCCTGCAATTTTAGACCCTCGTGATACTTATGCAGATAAAGCGGAATGGCAATCAAAAGCAGAAAATTTAGCGAAATTATTTGTTGAAAACTTTAAAAAATATGCAACAAATGAAGAAGGTAAAGCACTAATCGCTGCTGGTCCTAAAGCATAAAAATTTATTCTTGTAACATATAAGGCAATCAGTAAAATGATTGCCTTTTTTATTGTAATAAGATAACAAGTTTATCTTTTTGTTTTTATTCTCGTTATAATGGACGGAATTTTGATTTAAAGAAGGAAATAAAATGGGAATAATGGTTAAAGAAATCGTTTTACATCAACTTGTAAAAACGGAAGAAAATGAAACGATTCAATTAACAACACAATTGAGAGATCAGCTTTTACCAGTTACACAAGCAGTAGAAGATATGATGTTAACCTTACATCAATGCTATCAAAATAAAGCCAAATCCTATGGCGTTTTTTTAGAAAATTCAAATTTTGCACCAAAATTAAATCAATGGCTAGAAGGGGAAAGTGATTTTTTACCTTTTAGTCATTTTGCAGCTAAATTATTAACCCAAGAGTTAGGTCAATATCCTTTTGCCCACAGTGGAACATTTATTTTATGTAAATATAATTTTTTAGCGACGGATTATCTTTTTATGGCTTTATTAGATAGTCGGATTAGTATGTTAGTGGATGAACAGCTCGAGATTCAAGAAACCCATTATTTAGATATTACACAGTTTGATATTGCCTGCCGAATTAATTTAAGTGAATTACAAATGAACGCCCAATCTAACCGTTATTTAACCTTTATTAAAGGGCGTGTAGGGCGCAAAATTAGTGATTTCTTTATGGATTTTTTAGGGGCTGAAGAAGGCTTAAATCCTAAAGTTCAAAATCAATGTTTAATGCAAGCAGTGAGTGATTATTGTGAGCAAGGCGAGCTGAATAAAGATCAGGCTCAAGGTATTAAAACACAGGTTTTTGATTATTGTAATGGTCAATTAAAAACTGGAGATGAAATTGAATTAAAAGAACTTTCCGATGTCTTACCTAAGTTAAATGAAAAAAGTTTTATAGATTTTACCTCACAAGAAGATTACGCATTAGAGGAAAGCATCCCTCCTGTAAGATCAACATTAAAGGCTTTAACGAAATTTTCTGGCTCCGGGAAAGGAGTTACTTTAAGTTTTGATGCAACATTACTTAATGAACGTGTTTTTTGGGATCAAGAAAACGATAGTTTAACAATTAAAGGCTTGCCAGCAAATTTAAAAGATCAGTTAGAAAGACAGCAAGATTGATGATTTAGTTGGTAATTTTATTCAGTTTCGGTATTATACAAAAATTATTTAAGGATCAAGGAAAAAATATGAAAATCAAAACGTTAATTCCTATTGCTTTATTAGCTTTTGGCTTAATGGGTTGCTCTCAATTACAAAAAATCGTGTATCGTATTGATGTTCCTCAAGGAAATTATTTAGAAGCTATACAAGTAGAACAAATTAAACAAGGAATGAGTAAATATCAAATTCAATATTTACTTGGCACGCCAGTATTAATTGATCCTTATGAAAATAATCGTTGGTATTATATTTATTTACAACAAAAAGCATACCAAAAACCAGAACAACATACGTTAATTATCGATTTTGATAAAAAGCATTTAGTTTCCTCTTATCATTTAGATAAACCTTTACCAGGAAATGCTCAGAATGGCATCAATAATACAATTATTACAACGGATACAGTAGAACCTAAAAAATCTTGGAATTGGAAATTTTGGGAATAAAACATAAATAAAAAGGCAGATAATCATCTGCCTTTTTGGTGTTTATTTTAAGGAAGCCAAACTATAGTTTTTCCGCTAAATCCTTCGCATCACCAATATAATTTGCCGGTGTAAGTTGTTGAAGGCGCGATTTTTCTTCTTCAGGTAATGCTAACCCCGCAATAAACTCACGCATTGCAGCTTCATTAACACGCTTACCACGAGTCAATTCTTTTAGTTTTTCATAAGGTTTTTCAATACCATAGCGACGCATAACTGTTTGAATTGGTTCAGCAAGCACTTCCCAATTTTGGTTTAACTCAGCTAATAAATGTTCTTCGTTCACTTCTAATTTGCTTAATCCTTTTAATGTAGAAGAATAGGCAATTAAACAATACCCCAAACCAACACCAAGATTACGTAAAACAGTCGAATCACTTAAGTCACGTTGCCAACGAGAAATTGGTAGTTTTGAGCCTAAATGAGCCATGACAGCATTAGCTAAACCAAGATTTCCTTCTGAATTTTCAAAATCAATTGGGTTGACTTTATGTGGCATTGTAGATGAACCAATTTCACCTTCAATAGTGCGTTGTTTGAAATGGTTTAAAGCAATATAGCCCCAAACATCACGATTGAAATCAATTAGAATCGTATTAAAACGTGCAATATTATCAAACATTTCTGCAATATAATCATGCGGCTCAATTTGCGTGGTGTACGGATTCCAATCTAAACCAAGAGAAGTAACAAACTCTTCACTAAATTGTTGCCAGTTAATTTCAGGATAAGCCACCATATGTGCATTATAATTGCCCACTGCGCCGTTAATTTTCCCTAAAATTTCGCCTTGTTGAAGTTGTTTAAATTGACGATTTAAACGATAAGCAATATTTGCCATTTCTTTCCCAACAGTGGTTGGTGTCGCAGGTTGGCCGTGGGTACGAGAAAGTAACGGTGTCGCTTGATATTGTTTTGCGATATTTGTAATTTCGTTAATAATTTTTTGCCATTCAGGGAAGATCACTTCATCACGAGCTGTTTTTAACATTAAAGCGTGAGATAAATTATTAATATCTTCAGAAGTACAAGCAAAATGGAAAAATTCAGCAATATTAGCTAATTCTTTTACAGCTTCACTTTTTTCTTTTAAAAAATATTCCACCGCTTTCACATCGTGATTGGTTATGCTTTCAATCGCTTTAATACGTTTTGCATCATCTAAACTAAAATGAGTAATGATGTGGTTTAAATAATCAAGACTCTCTTGTGATAGGTTTGGAATTTCTAGAATTTGTGGGTGTTGTGCCAGCTTTTGTAACCAACGAATTTCAACAATTACACGGAATTTTAGCAAGCCAAACTCACTAAAAATACCTCGAAGAGAATCGGTTTTACTTTGATAACGGCCATCAAGTGGTGATACAGCTGTGAGTGGGTGAAGTAACATAATGTTTGCTCCTAAACAGTATTAAGATATTGAAGAAAGAAATTTTTGTGCAGTATTAATAATTTTACGGCGAGAAAAAAAGAACTGCCATTTAGAACCACCAACTTGTTTCCATAAAACGGCAGAACGAATGCCAGCAAGTAGGCAAGAACGAATACGGTGATGAATAGCAATTTGTTGTAAATACTCAGGCGAACCTTTTACTTGAATGCGTTTACCTAGCGGGCTGATTAAATCAGTATAAATACTTGCCATATTTGAAAGCATTTGTTCGCTTAATAAATCATAATGCATTAATTGATTAGGTAAATATTGAATACGATGAGCCAATTTTCTTTTGCTGTCAGGTTGTTTATTTAATTGATTTTCTAATGCCAATACATTTAGCCAATAATAATTAATATTTCCGGGATCTTGCCCCTCTAGTTGAGTAATTAATGTTTGTAAACCTAATTTTAGATTAGACAGATTGCCACCATATATGTCTAAAATTGTATTGGGAGATGTTTGAAGTAAGCTATTTAAACTTACATATAATGCATCTTGGTCAGCATATCCACGAGTAGCAAATTGTTGGACAAGTTTTGTAGCTTGACAAAGCCCCGCTAAAGCTAAGGTAATTTCATCGAATTTTTTCATATTAAATGGATTGTAACCTAATCATTTCAAAAGAATAGAGGGTGTGCAATATAGCATTTTTTTTTAATTTTTTAAACTTAACAAACCTTGTTATAATCACAAGGCTTTTTAAATTAATATAGGACGCAAAATGAAAAAACTCTTAAAATCAGTCATTGTTGTTATGGCATTTATCCCATCATTATTATTTGCCAAAATGGAAGTAGTGGATCCTACTATTGTTACCACGACAAAACCTGGAGAATTAAGCGCCATTCATTTATTACTAAAAAACACAGGGAATGAAACGGTCAATTTAGTAATGTTAGAAACACCCGCGAAGGCTCGCTTAGAATTACATGGAATGACCAACGGTAAAATGACAGAGGTGTCAGAAATCCCCGTACCAGCCAAAGGAAGCACCACATTACGTTACGGAGGTTTACATATAATGGTTTATGATTTACAAAAGCCGTTATCTAAAGGACAAACTTTTCCAGTAACCTTATTTTTTGATAATGGCGATATTATTTCAGTAAAAGCGAAAGCAATTTTACCAACAGAAGTAAAACGTTAATCATAAAAAAATAATAAGTAGTATAATTCATAAACATAACTATGTAGTATTCTATAGTTGTGATGTAAATGAGGAATACATTAATTAATGGTATTCCTTATTTCTCTCATTTTTAATAGAACTTAATAGGACAACAACATGAAAGTTTATTTTACTCCCTCCCAAAATATGGAAGATGGCAAGTCTTTTATTTTTGCTCAGCATTTAATGGATGCTGCTCAAGCATTAAATTTTAGTGTCGTATTTCAGGCTGATGAGGCTGATATTATTATTGAATTAAATGATGAAATTAATAAAAATATAAATTATCAAAATAAAAAAATCGCTCTTCTTTCCCCTTCTACAGCATTTCACCATTTGAAAACCGCATTACAACAATCTATTGATCAAGCTAAAGTATATTCTGAATGGTTTGCAGACAAAAATCTTGAAACCAAAAATACGAAGCACATTGTTGCTGTAACTGCCTGCCCTTCAGGTGTGACACAAACATTTATGTCAGCAGAAGCAATTGCTGATTATGCAAAATCTCAAGGTTGGGATGTAAAAGTTGAAGCCAGAGGAAATATTGGTGCTAATAATATTATTTCTGATGAAGATGTGGCCTTAGCTGATTTGGTTTTTGTAGCAACGGATATCAATGTAGATTTAAGTAAATTCAAAGGAAAACCAATGTATAAAACATCCACATTGGCGGCCTTAAAACATACAGAAGAAGAATTTAATAAAGCTTTTAACGAAGCACAAATTTATACCGGTGAACATAAAACAAAAGGAAATAGAAAAAATAAAGAAACAAAATACGGAAAGTGTGCTGTAAAAAAAGGTGCACATAGAATCTCATTTTTGATTATTTTAGCTATTTTTATTGGATTATTATTAATGTATTTACAATCATAATAAATTGATTTAAATATTATTGAGTGATTTTTAAGATTAACATTTCTCCTAATAACAAGGATAACAAATGGAAAAATATAATAAATTTAGAATTGAGTGGGATTGTCGTCGAGGAATGCTGGAGTTAGATAAGGTTATCATGCCTTTTTATCTTCAATATTTTGATACCTTATCGAATCAGCAAAAGGATCTTTTTTTACGGTTATTAGCTTGTACGGATTTACAATTATTTTCTTGGTTTTTTAATAATCAACCAGCAGATGATGAAAATTTACAAGCAATCGTGGAAATGATTCAAGATAAAATAATTATTACGAAATAAGCTAAAAAAGTAGGGAACTTTTTAGATGAAGTTACGTCTAACAGAACAAGTCATTACTCTTTTTATGTTCACCGTATTGATATAAGGATATGAGCTGTTATGAGTGAACAATTAACCGATAAAACTTTAGTTGAAAGAGTGCAACAAGGTAATAAAGCAGCCTTTAATTTATTAGTGGCTCGATATCAAAATAAAGTAGCAGGATTACTGAGTCGTTACCTCCATACAAATGATATCCCAGATGTTGCCCAAGAAACATTTATAAAAGCTTATCGTTCTATTAATTCATTTAGAGGAGATAGTGCATTTTATACTTGGCTTTATCGTATAGCTGTAAATACTGCTAAAAATCACTTAACAGCACAAGGCCGTAGGCCTCCATCAGAAGATATTTTAGCAGAAGATGCAGAGAACTATGATTCCGGCTCCTCGCTTCGAGACGTGAATACGCCTGAAAATAAAATGTTATCTAGTGAATTAAAAAGAATTGTATTTGAGACGATAGAAAGTTTACCCGATGACTTAAAAACAGCTATTACTTTGCGAGAATTAGAAGGTCTTAGTTATGATGAAATTGCCGGAGTAATGAATTGTCCAGTTGGGACAGTTCGTTCTCGTATTTTTAGAGCAAGAGAAATCGTGGATAATAAAATTAAATCCCTTTTATAGCAATTATCACTCTTGCCGTAAAATTCCGTCCTTGAGGGTGGAGATGTAAGGCAAAATAGCGAAGCTGTTTAAAATATGTGTTTTTGTAAACCATCTGTAAAATACTGAGAAATATACAGTGGTATTCGTTATAAAAATCACGAATAAATAAGCAGGGCAGGGCTTGCCCGTAGAGCTTGTGAAGTGAATGGCATTAGCCATCAGCAACAAGAACCCTCCGAAAGTAACTTACCACAAGGTAAGAACGAGTAGGAATCCCCACATTTTAAAATGGGGAGGATGTCAATATATTATTTACTCGCGTCTTAATCAGACCAACCAATGGAGTTTATTCATGCAGAAAACATCTCTTTCAGCCTTTATGGATGGTGAGTTACTAGATAATGAATTAACAGTAAGATTATGCAAAGATAAAGAATTACAAGAGTCTTGGCAAAATTATCATTTACTTCGTAGTGTTATGCGACAAGAATCCGATGTTCTTTTAGGTACTGATTTTACTGCTAATTTAGCAGATGCCATTGAAAAAGAAGAGATTCAAACAGCCCAAATATCTCAACCGACACCACAAGAAACAGAAAATCATCCTTTTGTAAAACAGTTAAAACGGTTATTAATGCCTATGGTACAAATAGGCGTTGCTGCAGGGGTTTGTTTGGTTGCTGTTACAGGCGTTCAATCATTAGTAGCAGAGAAACAAGATGTATCAGTAGATAATCCTGTATTACAAACATTACCCTTTAATCAACAAGTACAAGAAGTGAGTTACAATGTAAATTCTCAACCACTTGTTACGCCAGAACAAAGAGAATTAAAAAATAAAAGAATGACTCAAATGTTACAAACCTATGAATTACAACGAAGAATGTATTCTGATAAAAGTGGTGCTTCCACTACTCCATAGAAGTCATTATTCATCGTATAATAAATTCACCGCCATTTATAATGGTGGTGAATTTTTTTAGAGGAATATAAAATGTTGAAAGATTATTTAAAATTAATGTTATTTTTTGGTTTAATGTGTACGCATAGTCATTTTCTCTATGCTAACCAATTAAATACTCAAGATAATTATAAAGCCGTAAATCAGGCTACGACAGAAGAGCAGACGCTTTCTCCATTAAAATGGTTACAACAAATGCAAAAAGCTCAACAAAGTCAAGATTATGAAATGTCTTTTATTCATTTAGATATGAACGAAATAAAATCCTTACGTTACAGTCATTTTTCTCTGGATAAAAAGAATTATGCACAATTAATTACTTTAGAAGGTAGCCCACAAGAAATTATACAAGTGAATGATTTAATTGGCTATTTTCAAGCAAATTATCCTGCTTTTTCCTTACAAGGTTCTCATGTTGTAGATTATCTACCGAGTATTTTATGGGCCGATTTAAAGCAATTAAGTGATAATTACGATATTGTAAATATAGGGTTTAATCGTGTTGCAGATAGATTAGTGCAAACCTTTAGGGTATTACCTAAAGATGATTTTCGCTATCAGTATGTTGTGTTTATTGATACAGAAACTCACTTATTATTACGTAGTGATATTTTAGATCGAAAAGGAAATTTACTGGAACAATACCTAGTAGTGAATTTAAATTTAAATAAGAATTTTGAAGCGATTTTACCTGATTTTGTAGGGATAAAATTTCCGCCATTATTAAAGAATTCATCGCCAAAAAATTTAACATTTCATTGGAAACCAATGTGGCTACCTAAAGGGTTTAAGCTGATCAATCAGTCTGAACAAAATAGTAATGATACAAAAATAGAAACCCAAATATATAGTGATGGTTTATTTTCTTTTAGTCTGCATCACTCGAATAAATTTATTCCAAATGAACATGAAAAAGGCTGGAAACAAGGTATGCTAACCTTATATACAATGAATAAGGGTAATCGAGAATTTACCTTCACAGGGCAATTACCGATACTCAGTGCCAAACGAATATTAGAAGATATTAAAGTTAATTAAATTATGCTAAAAGAAACCGGCATAGTCGTCGCCTATAATGCAGGTATTGCGATGATAAAATGCCAAAGTAAAAGTGCCTGCGGGGCTTGCGGGGCAAAATCAGCTTGTGGAAATGCTGCATTATCAGAATTAGCGGGGGAAAAGCTGGCAAAAGGCGAGCATTTATTAAGAGTACAATCCTTAATGCCACTAAAAATTGGGCAATATGTTGAAGTGGGATTAAGTGAAAAATCCTTATTAATTTCAACCTTGTTATTTTATGCTGTGCCTTTGCTCACCATTTTAATCAGTACTTTATTAGGGCAAATGTATTTTCAACAAGAATTAGTGAGCTTGATTTTTATTGTAATAAGTACGGCATTTAGTTTTTTATTTGTCCGTTTTTATGCAAAAAAATTACAAACAAAACCGCAATATCAACCGATTTTATTAAAAGCATTTTAGAAGAGAAGTAAAAATGAACCACATCCCCCTTTTAGGAATTACCGGCTATAGTGGCACGGGGAAAACCACATTATTAGAAAAATTATTACCAGAATTAACCAAGCTCGGCATAAGAGTTTCCATTATCAAACATAGTCACCACAACACCCAAATTGATAAACCAGGCAAAGACAGCTGGCGAATGAAAGAAGCTGGGGCACAACAAGTTGCGTTGGCTTGTGATGATCGTTGGGCGTTAATGACAGAAACTAAAAAGCCAATAAATTTAGCTTATTTAGCCCAGCAATTTGACCCTCAATTAACAGATTTAATTTTAGTGGAAGGTTTTAAACAGGAGCCTTTGGAGAAAATATTATTACACCGAGAAGCCTGCCCAAGAGCATTGCCAGAATTAGATCCATTTGTTATTGCTTTAGCCACAGATTATCAGCTAGCGACCAAAGCACCGCTATTGGACATTAACGATCCTGCCGCTATTGCAAAATTTATTAAAAATTGGCTGGCATAAATAGAAATACCAGAGTTTGATATGAACCCCGAAAGTTGGATACAATTTTGGGGTTTAATTTTGCAAAGTAAATTTATTTTTTCCACTATGAATGGATTGCTTATGGGATTGAATGACAGCGATAAATGCCTGCCCATAACGCTGTAATTTTGTTTCCCCTACGCCATTCATTTCCAACATTTCTTTTGGGGTTGTAGGCAAATAGCGGGCCATTTCTTGTAACGTAGCATCATTAAAAATGATATAAGGTGGCACATTATCTTTGTCGGCAATTTGCTTGCGTAAGAAACGTAATCTTGCAAATAAATCTTTGTCATAATTGGTGTTGGCATTTTTCCCCACAAATGTGGTAACCACGGATCCAATTCTTGGCATTGCTAAGGTTAATGGACGTTCGCCACGTAAAATCGGCAAAGCATTTTTGGTTAAACGTAACTGCGTATGGAAATCTACCATCACTTGCTCAATAAAACCTAAATGAATTAATTGGCGAATAATGGACTGCCAATGTTCATTAGTTTTATCTTTGCCAATGCCGTAAACACTAAGCTCTGAATGTTGATTATCGCGAATTTTTTGATTTTGCATTCCGCGTAATACGCCCACAATATAATGGGCACCAAAAGTTTGACCCACACGATAAATGGTGGATAACACTTTTTGTGCATCAATTAAGCCATCATAACTTTTAGGTGGATCTAAACAAATATCGCAGTTTTTACAAGGCTCACTGCGATGCTCATCAAAATAATTTAGCAATACTAAACGGCGACAAGTTTGGCTTTCGGCAAATTCCCCCATAGCTTGTAATTTGTGATGTTCAATTTGTCGCTGTGGAGTATCTGGTTTTTCCATAAGAACAGATTGTAGCCATTTATAATCCGCAGGATCATAAAATAACACCGCCTGAGCTGGAAGATTATCACGGCCTGCACGGCCGGTTTCTTGATAGTAAGATTCAATGCTACGAGGCAAATCAAAATGCGCCACAAAACGCACATTGGATTTATTAATTCCCATTCCAAAAGCCACAGTGGCAACCACCACTTGAATATTATCCCGTTGAAAATCTTGCTGGATTTTAGCCCTTGTTTCTGCGTCCATCCCTGCATGATAGCCGGCAGTACGAATGCCTTTTTTACATAATGATTCTGTTAAGCGTTCTACTTTTTTACGACTGCCACAATAAATAATGCCGCTTTTACCTTTTTGAGACAGTACAAATTGGCAAATTTGTTCTGTAGGTTTGAATTTTTCAATTAAGGTATAGCGAATATTGGGGCGATCAAAACTGCCCACATAAGTATAGGGTTGCTGTAAATTTAAATGGGTAATAATATCTTGGCGCGTGGTTTTATCGGCCGTGGCAGTTAAGGCCATAATTGGGATATGGGGAAAGGCCAGTTTTAAATTACCTAATTGTGTATATTCTGGGCGAAAATCATGGCCCCATTGTGAAATACAATGAGCTTCATCAATGGCGATAAAACGCACATCACATTGCATAATAAATTGGGAAAAACGTTGGGTTAAAACTTTTTCAGGAGAAAGGTAAAGTAAACGAGTTTCTCCTGAAATTGCTTTATTTTCAACTTGTTGCTGAACTTCAAAAGTTTGGGTGGAATTTAAAAAATCAGCCGCAATTCCGTTAGCAATTAGTTGATCCACTTGATCTTTCATTAAAGAAATAAGTGGAGAAATCACCAAGGTTAACCCGCCAAAACACAGGGCAGGAATTTGGTAACATAAGGATTTACCATTTCCGGTGGCCATAATGACTAAGCTGTCTTGCTGGTTTAACGTTGCGTGGATAACGTCTTCTTGCCCTTGACGAAAGCTTTGATAGCCAAAAACGGATTTTAATGTATCTAAGGCTTTGGCATACAAGGCTTTTTGTTGGTCATTATGTTGATTATTCATTAGGAAAAACTTACCGTTTCACCGTGGCGTTGGCAGGCATCTTCTAAGGCGTTAAGAAAAATGAGGCCATCATTGTTGATCCATTTTTCCCCATCAAAATGGAAGTGGAAACCGCCAGCTTTGCTAGCTAACCATAATTCAAGTAAAGGTTCTTGTTTATTAACCACCACTTGCGAGCGGTCATCAAAGGTAATAGTAAAAACAGAGCCTTGAGTATCACAATCTACATCGCAATCTTGTTCTTCTAATTTTTCTTCAATCATCAACCAAAGCTGTTCAATATTTTGATGGTATTCGTTTAAATTCATTAGATTTTCTCCTTAACGTCATATTGAAATCAGAATTATAAAGATTTTGTGGCTTAAGGGATAGCACAAAGGGAAATTTAATGATAAAAAGGGGCTTTATTTTCAAAAGGAATATTATAATGAAAAAAGTTATTTCTATACTTTTTATGGCGGCATTTGTCGTGGCAATTACCGGTTGTGGCGTAAAAGGGCCGTTGTATTTTCCCCAAGATAAATCTGAACAAATTCAAAAATAATTAAAGGTACCAATATGCCGTTTTTTCATTTTTCTTCTCACCAATTAATGGTTGAAAACTGTGCTGTATCTGATCTTATTAATATTTATGGGTCACCTACCTATATTTATTCCAAACAAGCTTTTATTCAACATTACCAAGCCTTTGCTCAAGCCTTTAAAGGGCGTGAACATTTTGTTTGTTTTGCCGTGAAATCTAATCCCAATATTGCTATTTTACAAACGTTGGCACAGCAAGGTGCGGGGTTTGATATTGTGTCACAAGGGGAATTAGAGCGAGTGTTGGTGGCTGGTGGCGATGCGAATAAAGTGGTTTTTTCAGGGGTGGCAAAAACAGAAAATGAAATAAAACGAGCCTTAGAGGTGGGCATTTATTGTTTTAATGTGGAAAGTTTTGCCGAGTTAAAACGCATTCAACAAATTGCTCAACAGCTAGATATTAAAGCCCCAATTGCTTTACGAGTGAATCCGGATATTGATGCCAAAACTCATCCTTATATTTCCACAGGGCTGAGTAAAAATAAATTTGGGTTGCCAATGGATTTGGCGAAAGAGGCTTATGTATTTGCCCAGCAACAATCTCATTTAGAAATCAAAGGAATGGCTTGTCATATTGGCTCACAAATTACCTCATTACAGCCTTTTTTAGATGCGGTGGAACGGTTGAAAATTTTAATAAATGATTTAAAACAGCGAGGCATTTTTCTTTCTCATATTGATCTCGGTGGTGGTTTAGGGGTGTCTTATCAAGGGGAAAAGGTGCCTTCCGTGGCAGAATATGTGGCCCAATTGGAAACCGCATTTAACACTGAAAAGCTGCGCATAATTATTGAGCCGGGGCGTGCTATTAGTGCTAATGCGGGTATTTTGGTAGCAAAAGTAGAATATTTAAAATCCCAAGGGGAACATCATTTTGCGGTGGTTAATACGGGGATGAACGATATGTTGCGTCCAGCTTTGTATCAAGCACAAATGGAAATTGTAGAAGTAAACCGTGCATTACAACGGGAAGTGAAAATATTGGATGTTGCTGGGCCAATTTGTGAAAGTGCAGATTTTTTAGGGAAAAATCGGGCACTTGCGCTAGCCGAAGGGGATTATATAGCACTGTTAAACGCCGGTGCTTATGGGGCAAGTATGGGCTCTAATTATAATTCTCGAGTACAGGCCCTCGAATTATTAGTGGATGGTAACGAGGCATTTATCATTAAAGAAAGGGCGCCTATAAATAGTTTGTGGCAATGGGAAAAATTATTAGGTTAATTGGTGGCAAATAAAAACACCTTTATACTTTTGGCGTAAAGGTGTTTTGTTTGTTATTTTTGGGTGTGCTTATGCTAATTGCGCCCAAAGATCATATTCATCAGCAAAAGTCACTTTCACATTAATCAGTTCTCCAACATTAACTTGTTGATTGACTGGGACTTCCACATAAACAACGCCATCAATTTCAGGGGCATCTGCCATTGATCGAGCAATCACACCATCTTCCACAATTTCATCAACAATCACTGGCATTGTTTGGCCTACTTTTTGTTGTAAACGTTGTGCTGAAATTTGTTGTTGTAATTGCATAAAGCGGTGGTAGCGTTCTTCTTTAATTTCTTCAGGAATTTGATCCGCCATTTCCGTAGCATCAGCACCATCAACAGGACTAAATTTAAAACATCCTACGCGGTCTAATTGCGCTTCTTGTAAGAAATCTAATAGCATTTGGAAATCTTCTTCTGTTTCACCAGGGAAGCCTACAATAAAGGTGGAACGTAAAGTGAGATTTGGCACCATTTCACGCCATTGTTTAATGCGATCTAAAGTACGATGAATAGCCCCCGGGCGTTTCATCGCTTTTAAAATTTTAGGGCTAGCGTGTTGCAACGGTAAATCTAAATAAGGCAGGATTTTTCCCTCAGCCATTAAGGGAATTAATTTATCCACGTGAGGATAAGGATAAACATAATGCAGACGCACCCAAATACCTAAATTACCAAGCTCTTGGCATAAACTAATTAAGTTATTTTTAATAGGTTTTCCTTGCCAAAAAACAGTTTTATTTTGCGCCTCTTTACTTTGATCCAAGGTATAAGCAGAGGTATCTTGAGAAACCACTAACAGCTCTTTTACACCTGCATCCGCTAATCTTTTCGCTTCATCTAACACTTGGGTAATTGGGCGGCTATCAAGTTCGCCACGTAAAGAAGGGATAATACAGAAAGTACAATTGTGATCACAACCTTCCGAGATTTTTAAATAAGCATAATGTTTTGGCGTCAGTTTTACCCCTTGAGCTGGCACCAAACTTTCGAAAGGATTATATTCTGGTTTTGGCACATATTTATGCACTTGTTCCATTACTGTTTCATAACTATGGGGGCCACTAATTTCTAATACTTTTGGATGCACTTGGCGAATGCAATCTTCTTTGGCACCTAAACAACCGGTGACAATGACGCGTCCATTTTCTTCTAAGGCTTCGCCAATCGTTTCTAAAGATTCTTGTACAGCACTGTCAATAAAGCCGCAAGTATTTACAATCACCAGATCGGCGTTTTCGTAGCTTGGAATAATGTTATAACCTTCAGTGCGCAATTCTGTCAAAATGCGTTCTGAATCCACTAAATTTTTAGGACAGCCTAAACTAATAAAACCAATATTAGGTACTTTACTCATAATTTCACTCAAATAATCACTCAAAAAAACGTATTCTACAAAATTTAACTATAAATAGCGAAATTTCCGCATTAAATGTGAGGCATAATTTTTAGGCAAAAGAAAAGGAGGATAAGTTTGCCTTATCTCCCTTCTTCATTTTGTAGAGTCGTTAAGTTTTTTTTAGTCGAGATATTCCATCACTTCTAAAATTACCCCATCAGGATCACGGAAATAAATGGCACGACTTTTGCCAAAGCCATCTTTTGTAAAATCAAAAGGTTGAGGTTTTGAGAAACAAGGTACGTTATGTTGTTGTAAACGTGCGTAGAGTTTATCAAGATCATCACAATAGAAACATAGTTCAGAAATACCAGTAGTAAAGATATCCATTTCTTTTTTAGTCGTAGGCGCATCAATAAATTGAATTAATTCAACTGGTGGGCTGTTATTTTCCCCAGAAAGATAAGCAACCTTTGCTTTTACGCCTTTTTTGGCAAATAAAATTTCCGTTTCTTCCCCTTCCATAAAAATTTCACCAAGATCCTTAAGACCTAAAATATCACGGTAAAATTGGCGAGATTTTTCTAAATTGGAGACGGTAATTCCTACGTGGATAATTTGTTTTAACATACAATACTTCTCTTTTTAAAAACTGGATGGCTACTGTAACAAAAATTAAGTATATAAAAAAGATAGATAAAAAATAATCAAAGAATCTAAGTGAAAGTAGAGAATAAAAAAAAAGAATTTGCTATAATGCCCAGATCAATTTTCTTGTGAAAACCTTAAGTAAAGCAAGTATAAATTTATCAAATTTAAATAGGAAAGAATTATTTTATGGCAATATTAAATGTATTAGTCTATCCCGATGAAGGCTTGAAAAAAATCGCCGCACCAGTTACAGAATTTAATGACGAACTTCGTCAATTTATTGATGATATGTTCGAAACAATGTACCAACAACAAGGCATTGGCCTTGCCGCTACTCAAGTAGATGTACACAAACAAGTGATCACCATTGATATTGAAGGTGATAAAGAAAACCAATTAGTGTTAATTAATCCAGAATTATTAGAAAGTGCCGGGGAAACAGGAATTGAAGAAGGTTGCCTTTCTTTACCTGGCTTTAATGGATTTGTTCCTCGTAAAGAAACAGTAAAAGTTAAGGCGTTTAATCCTCAAGGCGAAGAATTTATTTTAGATGCCGACGGTTTATTGGCAATTTGTATTCAACACGAAATGGACCATTTAAAAGGTATTGTTTTTGCCGATTACCTTTCAAGCTTTAAACGTCAACGTATTAAAGATAAATTACAAAAATACAAGAAACAATTAGCAAGACATAAATAATTTCACAGCGGAAAGTTAAAGCTTTCCGCTCTTTTTATTACATTTTTAACTTTAACGTAGCACATTGATATGAAATCTTTAAAAATTCTTTTTGCCGGCACGCCAGATTTTGCCGCGCAACATTTACAAGCCCTTCTCAATTCACAACATCAAGTCATCGGTGTTTACACGCAGCCAGATAAACCCGCCGGTCGTGGTAAAAAATTACAAAAAAGTGCGGTAAAACTGGTGGCAGAACAATATGAACTTCCCGTTTATCAACCAAAAACCTTACGCGATGAAGAGGCACAACAACAATTACAAGCCTTAGATGCTGATGTAATGGTGGTGGTGGCTTATGGTTTAATTTTGCCGAAAGCCGTACTAGAGGCGCCAAAACTTGGTTGTTTAAATGTACATGGTTCTATTTTGCCTCGCTGGCGTGGAGCCGCGCCAATTCAACGTTCCATTTGGGCAGGAGATGCTCAAACGGGCGTCACCATTATGCAAATGGACGAAGGTTTAGATACGGGAGATATGTTACATAAAGTCTATTGTGATATTGATGCCACAGAAACCTCCGCTACGCTTTATCAAAAATTAGCTGATCTTGCCCCAAGCGCATTAGTTTCTGTGTTAGATAAACTTTCGGAAGGGCCATTAGATGCGGTGCAACAACAAGAAGATCTCGTTACTTACGCACAAAAATTATCGAAAGAAGAAGCCAAATTAAACTGGCAGCTTTCCGCCTCTCAATTAGAGCGTTGTATTCGTGCTTTTAACCCGTGGCCAATGAGTTTCTTAACCACACAAGATAGCAACGGCAAAGTCCAAACCTTAAAAGTTTATCAAGCGGAAGTTTTACCTCATATAGATGCATCGGCCGGTAAAATTTTAAAAGCAGATAAAAAAGGCATTCAAGTGGCTACTGCTGATGGTGTTTTAAATTTATTACAACTTCAACCTGCAGGCAAAAAACCAATGTCAGCACAGGATTTATTAAATGGGCGAGCAGATTGGTTTACTGTTGGCACGCTTTTAGATTAAGGATTGACTATGCAAAATCATCGCCCTATTGCATCAAAAAATGCCTATAAAAAAGGGAATAAAAAAGTGGCCAGCCTTTCTACTCGTGCTTGGGCGGCAAAATTATTGGTCGAGGTGTTGGATAAAGGCCAGTCTTTGTCCGCGCTGTTACCGGAAGTCCAAAAGCAATTGCCTGCAAGAGATTTCCCGTTGTTGCAAGAATTATGTTTTGGGGTGTGCCGCGTATTGCCACGTTTAGAAAATATTGTGCAAAAGCTGGTGAAAAAGCCATTAAAAGGGAAAACCCGCATTGTGCATTGCTTAATGCTAGTGGGGTTATATCAAATTCTTTACACCCGCATTCCAGAACACGCAGCCGTTGGGGAAGTGGTTAATGCGTGCCAAAGTTTAAAAGTGGTACAATTTAAAGGCTTATTAAATGGCGTTTTACGTCACTTCTTACGGGAAAAAGAGGACATTCTGGCCGTTGTGGATAAACATTGGCAAACCTTACATCCTGAATGGTTTGTGAATAAGTTGAAAAAAGCCTATCCAAATTGGCGTGACATTATTGAAGCCAACAATCAAAAACCGCCAATGTGGCTCCGTATTAATGCCGCGAAAATTGCCCGTCAAGATTATGCACAATTATTACGTGCGGTGGATGTGGAATATGTCCTTGCGGAACAACCGGCGCAAGCATTGGCTTTAGTACAACCTAGTGCGGTACAAAGCTTGCCTTATTTTCAAGAAGGGTGGTTTAGCGTACAGGATTTACATGCTCAATGGTCTGCAACATTGTTAGAGCCTCAAAATGGTGAATGGATTTTAGATGCATGCAGTGCGCCTGGTGGTAAAACAACGCATTTATTAGAATTGGCACCACAAGCAGATATTGTGGCCTTAGATATTGAAGAAAATCGCCTTGCCCGAGTAAAAGAAAATCTTGCTCGTTTACAACAAAAAGCGACGGTGATTTGTGGCGATGCAAGTCAACCAGAAACTTGGATGCCCGATATTCAATCTGAAAATAAACAACAATTTGATAAAATCTTATTAGATGCGCCTTGTTCTGCCACAGGGGTTATCCGTCGTCATCCTGATATAAAATGGTTACGCCAAGAATCAGATATTGAGCAATTAGTTACCTTGCAAAGCAGTATTTTGGAGGCATTGTGGCAACAATTAAAACCTAATGGTGTGTTATTGTATGCAACTTGTTCCGTATTGCCACAAGAAAATGCTGATCAAATTTGTCACTTTTTACAAGCTCATAATGATGCAGAGTTATTATCTTTACCTTTTGAGCAAAAAGAAGGTGAAATTGGTAAACAATTTTTACCAACAGATCAAGGTGGTGATGGTTTTTATTATGCAAAATTAAGAAAAATTAATTAATAGATTAATTAAGAAGAGAGATGAAATGAATATTATCATTTTAGGAGCAGGGCAAGTGGGTATGACTCTTGCTGAGAATTTAGTTAATGAAGAAAATGACATTACCTTAATCGATAATCAGCAAGATCGTTTAGACAGTTTGCAAGAAAAACATGATTTACGCGTTATTAATGGTACGGCGTCATCGCCTGCAGTTTTACGTGAAGCAGGGGCCGCTGATGCGGATTTATTAGTTGCGGTAACCAGTTCAGACGAAATAAATATGGTTGCATGCCAAATGGCTTATACTTTGTTTAATACTCCGACAAAAGTTGCGCGTATTCGTAATGTGGATTATTTACGCGAGAAAGATAAAATTTTTCGTAATAATGCGGTTCCTATTGATCATATTATTTCACCTGAACGTTTAGTGGTAGAAGAAATATCTCGTTTACTGCAATACCCAGGGGCTTTACAAATCACGCATGTGGCTGAAGATCGCATTAGTATTGTGGTAGTGAAAGCTTATTATGGTGGGCCTTTAGTGGGTTATCCAATTTCAGCCTTGAAAGATCATTTGCCATATATTGACAGTCGCATTGTAGCCATTAAACGTCAAGATAAAATGATTCGCCCACAGGGTTCGACGATTATTGAAGCGGGCGATGAAGTGACCTTTATTTGTGACACCACGCATATTAAAGCGATTATGTCGGAGTTACAGCGTTTAGAGCGAGCTTATAAACGTTTAGTGATTATTGGTGGCGGGAATATTGCCGTGGGTGTGGCGAAAAAATTAGAAAATCATTGCACCATTAAATTAATTGAACGTAATCCAGAACGTGCGACTCAACTAGCAGAAGAATTATCGAAGACCTTAGTCTTCCAAGGTGATCCTTCTGATGAAGCTTTATTATTTGAAGAAAATATTGATAGTATTGATGTTTTCTTATGTTTAACCAGTGATGATGAAACCAATATTATGTCCGCATTATTAGCAAAACGCTTAGGGGCTAAAAAAGCGATGGTGCTGATTCAACGTATGGCTTACATTAATTTGGTGCAAGGGGGGACGATTGATATTGCGGTTTCTCCACAACAAACTACCATTTCTGCCTTATTAAATCACGTACGCCAAGGAGACGTCGTCAATGCGGTTTCTATGCGTCACGGAGTGGCAGAAGTACAAGAAATCGTGATTCATGGAGAAGAAGATAGCTCACAAGTCGTCGGCCGTAAAATAGGGGATTTAAAATTACCTACTGGCACCATTATTGCGGCGATTTTACGAGGGGAAGAAGTGATTATTGCAAAAAGACATGTAGTGATAAAAAGTGGTGATCATGCGGTGGTATATATTAATGATAAAAAATATGTACCAGATGTAGAAAAACTTTTCCAACCAGATGCTTTCTTTATTTAATGATTAATAATAAAAAAACGACGATAATTTATCGTCGTTTTTTATTGTCCTTTACACCTCATTTTAATGGATTATTTAGTTTTACTTAAATCAATATAGTAAAGTCCAAAACCATTGTCATCAGTACCCGCAGGAGTCATTGGATATTGACCATTTGTTTTAATAAATGCTTCAGCTTTTTTACTTGGAGAAGTTTCAAAGAATACTTTTAAATTTGGATTTGGAATTAATTTAAAGCCCCAGTTTTTATCGGCAGAAGGATTAATTTGGCCGTGTTCTTTGGTTTCACGACGAATATAATCGGCCACAATACTACGAGTTTCATCAGGTGCGGCAAACACGACGTGATCTTTCCCTGTTCCAGCAAATTTTTCACCGTACGCACGATAGTTGTTAGTAGCAATTAAGAAAGTTTGTTTTGGATCAACCGGTTTACCATTAAAGGTTAATTTTGTAATACGTTGTGAATTTGGGTTCACTAAATGACATTCACCATCATAACGAGCAGGTTGAGTAAGATCGACTTCATAATTGACACCATCGATCACATCAAAATTATAAGAACGGAAGCCATCCCAATTGATCAAAGCTTGATCTTTGTTACTGTTAGGATCAATTTGATTATATTGACCTGCAGAGCATTCTAACCATTCTTTCACTTCAGCGCCGTTTACTTTTAATGCCACTAATGTATTTGGATATAAATATAAATCCGCAGCATTACGGAAGGTTAATTGGCCTGCTTCAACTTCAGTGAAGTTTTCAGGGTCATTTTTACGGCCCCCTGTTTTAAATGGAGCCGCCGCAGATAAAACAGGTACGCCATCTAAATCAGGCTCACCTTGAGCAAAACGTTCTACGTAGTCTTTTTGGGCAAGGTTAACAATTTGTACTGTTGGGTCATCTTGCACTAAAGCTAAGAAACTATACATTGGTGCACTTGATTTACCAATCGGTTGGTTCACATAGGCACGAGTGGCGTCGTGATCTGATTTTAATGCTTTACGTAATTTCATATCAGGTTCCGCAAGGGATTTTTTCGCTTTTTTATCCCAAATAGGGCGAGCTACAGCTTTACCATCAAGTACTTCCCATTTACCAGAGTCATTAGAAAGCACTAAATCCATGACCCCAACATGGCTACCCCAACGACCAGGCATGACAGAAACCACACCATTGACTTTACCGTTTTCAATATCAACACCAGGAATATTCGCAAATTGATCACTTGGGAATACGGCGTGAGAATGGCCAAAGGCAATAGCATCAATGTCTTTAACTTTAGAAAGATAATAAACAGAGTTTTCTGCAAGGGCTTTGTAAGGTTGTTCGGATAAACCAGAATGCGGGATAGCAATAACAATATCAGCGCCTTTTGCCTTCATTTCTGGCACTAATTTTTCGGCAGTTTTGGTAATATCGGCAACGGTAACTTTGCCATCTAAGTTTTTCTTATCCCAAATCATAACTTGAGGTGGAACAAAACCAATATAACCAATATTTAAGCTTTGTTTTTTGCCGTTTTCATCAACAAAAGTATAAGGTTTAATTAAATAAGGAGTGAAATAATGCTTGCCTGTTTTAGCGTCATAAACGTTGGCATTAACATAAGGGAAATCTGCACCGGCAATAGCTTTTTTAAGGAAGTCTAAACCATAGTTAAATTCGTGGTTACCAATATTCCCCACTTGGTAAGGCATAAGGTTCATTGCTTTAAAAACGGGGTGAACATCGCCTTTTTTCAAGCCTTTATCTGCCGCATAGTCACCCATTGGGCTACCTTGAATTAAGTCACCATTATCCACTAAAACCGCATTTTTTACTTCTTGCTCTGCTTGTTTTACTAAAGTTGCCGCACGGACTAAACCTAAATCTGCGGTAGCTTTATCGCGATAATAGTTATAATCCATCATATTGGCATGAAGGTCGGTGGTTTCAATAATGCGTAAATTTAAAGTATCTGCTTGAGCCAATGGTAAAAATCCTAGGGTTAATAATGCCAAAGGGGTGAGTTTTAATTTCATTATATTCTCCTTATTAAATCAAAAGATATTGCATAATAAAAACCCCCACAAGTAAGTGAGGATTTGTGTATGCTAACATAATAAAATTTTGGAAAATGTGACAAACCCCTTAAAAATCAAATGTTTTTATAATTTTTTAGGTGGAATTGGTGGCAATATACGTTTATGTTTGGAGCGATTATGCCAAAAATCAATACGCTCTTTTGCTTGTTCGCTTACACTTTCGCCACGTAAAAAAGCATCTAGTTCGGCATAGGTGACGCCCATTTCATCTTCGTCAGTTTGCCCTTGCCATAAACCGGCGCTGGGTGCTTTTTGTAAAATAGATTCTGGCACGCCTAAAATGCGCCCAAGTTCATAAACCTGTTCTTTGCGTAATTGAGAAAGCGGGAAAATATCTGCAGCACCATCGCCAAATTTGGTGAAATAGCCGGTGTAAAGTTCGGCCGCATTGTCTGTGCCAACCACAATAGCACGGTGGCTTTGGGCGAGGGTGAAAAGGGTGACCATTCGTAGTCTTGCCATTAAATTGCCACGTAAAACATTTATTCTTTCCGGCTCAGGATTTAAATGAGCTTGAATACTTTGCATAACAGTATCATACATTGGCTGAATAGAAATTATATCACCTTGTAATTTTGCACTTTTTAATACGGCATTGGCATCATTAAGATCGGCGGGATGGTTAACATCTGTTGGTAACATATAACAATATACAGGCTTGCCTGTTTTAGCGAGAAGATGGGCGCACACAGCGGAATCAACCCCACCACTTACGCCTAAAACATAAGCATCCATTTGGTAAAGCTCGGTGCGTTGTTGTTCAATCCATTCCACTAAATAGTCGGCGTATTTTTCCATATTCATTCTTTATTTTCTCCCATATATTGATTAATTAGTGATTGTTTTAATTCCCATAATGCTTGTGATAAATCCACATAATAACCGTGCGGATTTTCAAGGCGTTTTACTTCATTCCAGATGGTGGAAAGATCATTTTTAGTATGTTGACGACTTTCTTCTAACGAATTAATTTTTCCAATTTTTTGCCCATTTTTCCAAACGAGTTGTAGCATAGGCTTAGCTTGGAAATTTTTTACTTCTTTGTGCTTCCAAGGATAAACGGGATCAAACAGAGTATAAGGTTGGCTATTGTCAATTTTTTCATTATGTAATGTAACCACATCTGCAATGGCCATATTTTGATTATCATAAAAACGATACACTTGTTTAAAAGCGGGAGTTGTTGTTTTTACAACATTTTCACTAATTTTGATTTTAGGAATTTGTTGCCCATTTTTTTCTAATTGAACAATTTTATACACTCCGCCAAATACGGGTTCACTTTTTGCGGTAATTAAACGCTCCCCAACCCCAAAGGCATCCACTTTAGCTCCTTGAGTTTGTAAATCTTTAATAAGAAATTCATCAAGGCTATTTGAGACAGATATTTGGGTTTTTGTTAAGCCGGCTTGATCTAGCATTTTTCGAGCTTGAATACTTAAATAGGTTAAATCGCCACTATCAATACGAATACCTTTTAAATAATGGCCTTGCGGTTTAAGAATTTCATTATGTACACGAATAGCATTGGGAATGCCGCTTGCCAAGGTATTGTAGGTATCCACCAAAAGAATGGTATTTTCTGGATAATCTCTGGCGTAAGCACAAAAAGCCTCGTATTCAGAATCATAACTTTGAACATAGGAATGAGCCATTGTGCCGAGGGCGGGAATGCCCATTTGTTGTTCTGCTTTGGTGTTAGCACTACCGGTTATTCCGCCAATATAAGCCGCTCTTGTACCATAATAAGCCGCATCAGCACCATGAGCACGACGAGAACCAAATTCTAATACAGGCTTTCCTTGTGCTTGAAGACAAATTCGAGCCGCTTTGGTTGCGATTAAAGATTGGTGATTCAAGGTGAGCAAAAGGAAAGTTTCGAGTAATTGGCATTCAATAATCGGGGCACGAATGGTAACAATAGGCTCATTGGGAAAAACAACAGAACCTTCAGGGAAAGAATAAATTTCTCCAGTAAAATGAAACTGGCTAAGATAATTTAAAAATCCTTCACTAAAAACTCTTTTGTTACGCAAAAAATCAATATCTTCAGGGGAAAATTTTAAGTTTTCGACAAATTGTAAAACTTGTTCTAATCCTGTAAAAATGGCATAACCACCAGCATCAGGTACTCGTCTAAAATAATAATCGAAAACAGCCCATTCATTTTGACGACTTTGTTCAAAATAACTATTGGCCATCGTAAGTTCATAATAATCCATCAATAATACGTTAGAGGACATAACTCTTCCTTAAAAATTATTTGTTAATGAGAAGGTGTATTTTAAGTAATTTTCAATAATGATCGTTATTGGGGAAAATAACCTAGAGGTGAAAATCAATAAGATAAATTACTTTGTATTTGTATGCTACATATTACCTTGTGAGTTAGATTTTTAAAACAAAAAAGTTGCAAATATATTACTTTTTTATAGGGTATGAAAAAAAAGGCATCCATCGGATGCCTTTGATTATTATAGGAATTTTAAAAATTAAAGATTATTTTGAATAAAATCTAATACTTGTTCTTTTTGGATAAATGTTTTTTCACCAGTTTTACGGTTTTTATATTCAATTTCACCGTTATTTAGGCTACGTTCACCAATAACAAAAACATGGGGTACGCCCATTAATTCCATATCTGCAAACATTACACCTGGACGTTCTTTACGATCATCAAAGATAACTTCAATGCCTTGAGCTTTTAATGTTTTATAAAGTTCTTCTGCATATTGTTGTACTGTTTCAGATTTATACATATTCATTGGTACGATAGCAACTTTAAATGGTGCGATAGCATCAGTTGGCCAAATAATACCGCGATCATCATGGCTTTGTTCAATGGCAGCCGCAACAAGACGACTAACACCAATACCATAACAACCCATAATTAAGGTTTGTGGGCGACCGTCTTCCCCTTGTACCGTAGCATTCATTGCTTCAGAATATTTTTTCCCTAATTGGAAAATATGGCCTACTTCAATACCGCGTTTAATTAATAAAGTACCTTTACCATCTGGGCTAGCATCCCCTTCCACCACATTACGTAAGTCGGCAATTTGTGCTAATGGTAAATCTCTTTCCCAGTTCACATTAAAATAATGTTTGCCATCAATATTGGCGCCAGTGGCAAAATCACTTAATACGGCAACACTGCGATCAATTATGACTGGAATTGTTAAATTAACAGGGCCCAAAGAACCTGTACCCGCACCAACTACAGCTTGGATTTCTTCATCAGTAGCGAATGTTAAAGGATCCGCGATTTCTGGTAATTTCTGTGCTTTAATTTCATTTAGCTCGTGATCACCACGCACCATTAAAGCCACTAAAGGCATTTCTTCTGTTGCACCTTTTACAATTAAGGTTTTGGTGGTTTTTGTAATATCTAAATTAAATTGGCTCACTAATTCATCAATGGTTTTTGCATTTGGTGTGTCAACTAAAATCATTTCTGCACTTGGAGCTTGGCGTTTTTCTAAAGTAATAGCTTCTGCCATTTCAATATTGGCGGCATAATCAGATTCTGTTGAGAAGACAATATCGTCTTCACCACTGCGTGCTAATACTTGGAATTCATGAGAGGCATTACCGCCGATTGACCCCGTGTCTGCTTGTACTGCACGGAAATCTAAGCCTAAACGGGAGAAAATATTGCTATAAGTTTGGTACATTACATCGTAAGTTTGTTGTAATGAGGCTTCGTTAGTATGGAAAGAATAAGCATCTTTCATTAAGAATTCACGGCCACGCATAATACCGAAGCGAGGACGAACTTCATCACGGAATTTAGTTTGGATTTGGTAAAGATTCATTGGAAGCTGTTTGTAAGAGCTGATTTCACGGCGAACTAAGTCGGTGATCACTTCTTCATGTGTTGGACCTAAAACAAAATCACGATTACCACGGTCTTTAATACGTAACAATTCAGGGCCATATTGTTCCCAACGAGTGGATTCTTGCCATAATTCAGCAGGTTGAACAATTGGCATCTCTACTTCTAATGCACCGCTTTTATCCATTTCTTCACGAACAATATTTTCAATTTTTCTTAAAACTTTAAGACCTGTCGGCAACCAGTTATAAAGTCCAGAAGCGAGAGGACGAATAAGACCTGCTCTTAGCATTAATTGATGACTGACTACTTGAGCATCATTAGGTGTCTCTTTTAGAGTCGAAAATAAATATTGACTTGCGCGCATTGATTTATCCTTAGTATAAGAAATGTTTTTCAAAAAAAATTCTTGATAGTTTACCACCGCACCTAATCCCATCAAAGAAAATTAGCTCAGATCATCGTTTTTTTTGAAAAAGAATAAAAAATAAAGCCACTTTTAAAACAATCATCTTAATGAGTAAAGTGGCTTGTTAAGAGGGTACCTTAAGCTTATTTTTTCAGGAAAGAAGATTCCTGTTTAAAAACATCAAGGAATAAACCTAATGGAGGTTGAGAGGAAGAGAGTTTTTGATAATGCTCACTATATTTTTGATAGTTTCCATGGTTATCAATATGATATTGGATATTTTTATTAGTAATAATGACATTCCAACGATAATTTCCCGCCAACACCCAAGATTGTGAATGGGTTAAATCAAATAAATCATAACCTTGTGCATAATCTGAAATTGGATTTTGGACATTAAATAAATGTTGCATTAAGGCTGGGACAACATCAGTATGACTTGTTAGATTTTCAACTTTTCCTGGTTTGAGTGCTTTCCAAAATACAAACATTGGTACTTCCACTAAATCTCGAGAAAAACGGTTAGAGAGTTTATTAGGGGGTAAATTATCAAAATTATAACCTTGAGTAGCTGTAACAATTACAAGGGTATTTGATAAATCAATTTGTTGAAAGATTTGATGTAATTCTAGGTCAAATTGATGAATACGTTGATTGTATTCTTGCTGTGATAAATACAATGGTAATTTTTGACTTAAAAAGGCAAACCAAGGTTGTGTTTGTTTTTGTTGCCAATGATTAAATTGTTTCAATGTATATTGGCTTTTATGCTTATGGATTTCATTGAAAAAGAGGGCATTATTTAATAATGAACCTTGCTTTCTAGGTGCTAAGAATAAGCCAATATTGTATTTTAATTGGTGTAAATGAGAAATAAAGACGGATGCAATTTGGTCTCTTAGAATACTTTCTGTATAAGTCGCATCTAGCCCATAAAAGAGCCCAGTTAAACCAACATTTTCACTATTTCCTGTGCTGTAATGATGCTTAAATTCTGTCCCTTGTTGCGCTATTTTAGAAAAATAAGGCATTTGTTCAGGGGTAACGCTATCTTTACGCCAACCTGCTAAATTAATGATAACAATATTGGGCTGAGCAGAAGGTTGCTCCCCAAAAATAAGTGGATTTTTAGGATAATTAATACTCAGTGCATCTGCACGGCCTTGGTTGTTGATTTGTTGTTGATATCTTTCTTTATCCAATAATCCATGGCGTTCTAAAAAAGAACGAGCGGTCATAGGATAAGAAAGTGGGAAGTTAGACTTTTGCATGGTAATCGGACGATATAATGTGGCATCCGCCCAAGCATAAATAAAATGGGTTGCTAAAAACATTGTGACAAAAAAGATGCCAACAGATTTCAGCCATTTTTGTCGTTCTAAACTGCGTAATTTTTGCCAAGACCATCTCGAAAAAACCATTTCCAAGAGTAAAATTAATGGCATTGGCACAAAGAAAAGTTGCCATTGGCGAGCAAGTTCACCATTTTCAGGATTTACTAAAAGATTCCATACCACGTTAGAAATATGAAAATGGAAATGTGCAAAAATTTCACTATCTACTAACATTAAAGTTGCCCCTAAACTGGCAACAATAACGCTTAATCCTCGATAAGTTTGGTTGTTTTTAATGATAAAAGAGAGAGGGAAAAAAATTAACAAATAAAAGGCGAATACAATAAAACTAAAATGGCCAAATAAACTAATGAAAAAATAGACTTTTCCAAATAAGGTATCAGGCCAATCAATTAAAAATGCATAGCGTGAGCCAATTAAAATATAAAGGATGCAATTGAAGAAGACAAACCAATGTCCCCAAGCAACTTTCTTGGATATTTCTTCGCGTTCTTGACGATGAATTTTAATCCCTAACATATGGTTTTATTTTTTTAAAGATTGACGTAATGCATTGGCAAATGCATCAGCTAAGACTTCAGCTTGTGCTTTACCAAATTGCGTAGTAAGAATATGAGTTGTCATATTGCCAAGAATCATTAGCGCCAGATCTTTAGAAACTTGATGTTTTTCTAATACTGCTACCATATCTTGCAAGATAGTATTGATTTGTTGATCTGAATATTTTGATTGTTGCGCCATGTTTGGTCCTTAAGCGTGAGTGTAATTTATAAAATGTGATTGGGAATTTTAACAGATAATAATTATAAAACCAAAAATGCATAAGTTTAAATTTGTATTGCCATTTTTATTATCAAAGGTACAATCTAGCGAATTTTACTAAATTGAGAAAGAGAATGTTAGATATTGTTTTATATGAACCAGAAATCCCACAAAATACAGGGAATATTATTCGTCTTTGTGCCAACACAGGTTTTCGTTTACATCTTATAGAGCCTTTAGGTTTCCGCTGGGACGATAAAAAATTACGTCGTTCGGGGTTGGATTATCATGAATATGCGGAAATAAAAAAACATAAAACTTATGCTGATTTTTTACAAAGTGAACAACCAAAACGTTTGTTTGCTTTAACCACAAAAGGTAAGCCTGCACCTAGCCAAGTGAGCTTTCAAGCTGGTGATTACTTAATGTTTGGTCCTGAAACGCGAGGTATTCCAATGGATATTTTAAATGCGATGCCAATGGAGCAAAAATTAAGATTGCCGATGACGGAGAATAGTCGTAGTATGAATTTATCAAATGCTGTCGCCGTTACTGTTTATGAAGCTTGGCGACAACTTGGTTTTCAAGGTGCTATTAATATTTTAAATAATTTTTGATGGCTCCATTTTTTTGAAGCCTAGATTCAATAATCAAGGAGAATTTATGAAAAAAACAGTATTTTCATTATTAATGGGGACAGTCTTATTGGCGGGATGTGCTCCTACAGGGCAAGATTTAGCCTCTAACGTGTATTCTGGCAATCAAGTAAATACGAGACAAGAAGTTAATACCGTTCGAATTATCAGTATTATCCCAGCAAAAGTGGTAGTAGATAATAGTCAACAAAGAGATACCGCACAAACAGCGGGTGCATTATTAGGTGCAGTGGCTGGTGCGGTTATTGGTCATCAATATAGTGATTCAGGGGCAGTTGCTGGTGGTGTTGCTGGCGGTACATTAGGCGCACTTGGGGCAAGCTCTCTTGAAAATAAAAAACTTGTTGAAGGGGTAACTTTAACGTATCAAACTTTTTCTCAACCGCCTAAAACCTATAGCTCAACCCAGGTGGGCAGAAGTTGTCAATTTCAACCAGGTTTAGCGACAATGATTACCACGAAATATAACGAAACACGTATTCAACCAAATGCAGTGTGTCCAATTATAAGATAATCAAATAATCTTTAATGTTAAAAAAGGGATAAATTAAAATTTATCCCTTTTTTAGTTTTAGTAATTACGCTTCTTTTTGATCAACAGAAATAATGTCTTTTTTGGGCTGATTTAATAAATAGCTTTCTCGAATTTGTTGAGATTTTTCGATATTACCATTTTGTTCAAAGACATAACTTGCCATAGCGATATCTTGTGGCTGGATATGTTGTTTATCAGCAAGAACAATTTCAAATGCCTGCCCCGCCTTTTTGAAATTTTTCATATGTACATAAAGATGGCCTAAAGCACGGTATAATTCTGTTCGATGATCTACGGCTTTAGAGGATAATTTTTCCAGTAAATTCTGTAATTTTGTTGAATCTTTAATTTTTAATCGAATAATTTCTTGATGTAATTTTGGCAAGAGATCAAAGTGACTACTATCAATTTTTTTTATTAAATCAAGTAGATGTTGGTAAGCGACATCTTGGTCATTATTATTTAATAAATGTTTTACAAGATTTAATTTGGTATTAAATTGTTTGCGGCGTTTATTTGATTGTTTTTCCCACCAAGAAATAAGGCTAGAACTCTCTTTTCCTTGCATTAAGCCATTTTCAATTTGCTCTTCTAAATCATCAAACTCAGCGGAATTATAAAGTTCAGACTTTTCAATTTGATCAAGAATATGATCGAGTTTTTCATACTGATGGGTTTTTAAGTAAATCTTAACGGCAAGTTTAAGAATTGCTTTATTCTTATAATGGGAAACTAAGAGTTTATCAATAGACTCTTCGGCTTCTGATAATTTATTTTGAGCAACAAAAATTTTGGTTCGAGTAATTTCTACTAATAAATCATTTTCTCCGGTTAAATCAGTGGCTTGTAGCAAATAATTATTAGCGTCAAAACTATTTCCAGCTTTTTGTGCCGCTTCTGCTGCTTTAATAAGATTTAAAATAGGTTGTTCCGAATGTTTAGCATTTTTACCAATGAGTTTTTGTGCTTTTTGATATTCACCTTTTTCTAATAACATTAAACCATCAAGGGTTTGTTGTTGAGCTTTTAATTTTTTACGACGGCCAAACCAATGATAAGATCCCGTACTCAAATGGAATAATTTAGACATTATCCATTCAACGAAATACACAATAGCCAATGAAACAACAAAAAAGATCACGAGGGTTGTAATGGAAAGCTCTATTTGATAATCGGTTGTTTCAATTAAAACATAACCTTGTTTACCCGCTAAATAAGGGCCTCCAATAAATCCAGCTAATAAAATTAACATTAAAAATAAAAATTTAAACATATTCCCTCCTACTTATCTTCTGTAACAGCAGGTTGAGATTGCTGTTGTGAGTGATGGGAAGCGTCTTCTGTTGATTGTCGTGTCTCTGATAATTGAGCTTCTTCCGCTGTATTTTCTGCTTTTTGATTTTCTACATTCAGAGATTTATCCGCAGAAATTTTTACTTTTTGTAATTTCTTCGGTGTTTTATTTAGTAGTTGATCTAATAATTTTAGACTTTTTAATTCTGTCGGTGTATTCACATAAATAGACTGTTGAGAAAGTTTATCTAAGGTAGTTAAATATGCTTGAACTTCAGGGTTGCTAGTATCGAAATAGCTACGGATCCAAGTAGCAACCATATCAAGTGATTGATGATATAGCGTATTTTGTTGACGAGGAACTGCCATAATAGCAATTTGTAAACGTAAACGAATATTTTCTCTTAAATAAATATCTTGATTTGGTGCTAATAAAGCTTTTTCTTCCGCATTACGTTTTGTCACCTTAATAAAATTATCGAAGAAAGAATCAATATTTTTACTTAAATTCTTTTTCCAATCACCAATCGAATCACTCACATCATTATTTCTTTCATCAGAATTAATACTCAAAATCATAAGGTTATCAATTTGATTTGCTAAGGATGAGAGATGTTGCATAATGGCATCTTGATCGATATTGTTAACAGCAAATAATTGTTTTAAATCTGAATTAATGGCAGAACGAATAGCAATAATTTGAGGCTTATTCATTTTTGATAAGGTTTCATCGGCAACTTGCAATAATGCAATAGCGGTTTCCACATCATTATCGATAATTAATTTATGTAGAGCGTTATTTAGTAAATAATCACTTTCAGCTAATAACCAGTCAGTAGGCTGAACTGTTTGCGGTATGCGGTTATTGATATTTAAATTATTTACTTGTGCTTGCAATGCCTCGAGAGATTGCTGTTGCTCATCAATATTTTTTTGTTGCAAATTCACTTTTTCACTAAGTTGTTCGTTAGTCAGTTGTGCTGAATTTACGGAATCAGTTAATGAGGCGAGTTTTTCATTATTAATCGTTTGATTATTTTTTGATGAAAGCTGGCTAATTTGATTTTGAAGGGCATTAATACGCTGATTAAATTTTGTTTCATGAAAATGAATAAAATATCCAGCGAAAGCAATAAGGAAAATAAATAACAACAGAATTAAAATAATCAAACCCTTTTTACTTTTTGATTTAGTTTTTTCTTCTTTTTTTACATTATTAGTGTTTTGTTTGTTATTTTGAGGCGCTGTTTTTGCTTTTTTTACATCTGCATTAGAAACATCAGCCGTTGAATGATTTCCCTTGTTATTAGAATTATTGGAGGCTGCAGAAGGACTGACAGACGGCGTATTTTTTTTAGTCATATGGAATTCCTTAGAAAGTAACAGTGGCGTTATATTTTAACCTATTTGTAGATGGATTGTACCGTATTATATAAAAATTGGTTATTAACTTTTGGGGAAAGTTGAATATTTTCCCATCCTAATTGTCCTGCTTTTAAAATTAAGCGGGGGCTAATAGTGACAAGTTTACGATCTTTATAGCTGATACAATAATTTTTAAATAGTTTATCTAACGCAATTAAATTTGCCAAACTGGTTACAACAAATATAGTGGCATTTTTAACAATATTTATCGTATTTAGGTCCTGATAAAATATTGGGATGCGATTATAGCAAGTCAGTATTTTAACCTCTGTACCTCGATGGCGTAAATAATTAGCCAATAAGTCGCGCCCATTATTGGCCCGTAATATTAGAAATTTTTCCTGGGATAAATGAATATTTTCAAGTAATGCCAACAATCCTTCAGAACTTTCTTGCATAGCGGGGTAGAGGACATTTTGCTGGGTGATAGTGCTAAGCTTTTCTGCTGATTTTTTACCAACGGCTAAATAATGAATATGAGAAGGCCAAGTTTGTTGCTGTTTTTTTAACTCGTTATCTGCAAATTCTATGGCTTGTGTTGATACGGGAAATAACCAATCTCCTACATTTAAAGATGCTAATACTTGGGGCAGTAAATGAAGGTCTGGGCCATGAGTAAAAGTAAAAAGAGGTAAATGTATGGCTGAAATATTATTGTGCTCAAGCATTGCCACTAATTCTTGTCCAGCATCTCCTGGACGGGTAACCACGACAGTCATAATTTCCTCTTCTTTATTGATATTATTTCTCAATTGGATTGAGAGCTAATGCAGCTAATATACGATCAGCGCCTTGTTGTCGTAAGTTTTCAGCAATAGCAATACCTAAATTTTGTGCTTGTTGCATGGCGTTATCTTTGGTTAATTGAATGTGTTGATTGGCACGAATAATTCTAGAACCATCAAGCTCACCAACAAGGGCTTCAAGAGAAAGTTGATTTCCCTCTAAAGTGGCAAAACCACCAATAGGAACTTGACAACCCCCTTGTAAATGGCGATTCATTGCACGCTCCGCCGTCACTCGTAAGGTTGTGGCCTCATCTGCTAAAGGTGCTAGCAAATCTAACACTTCTTGATCATCAAGACGGCATTCCACACCAACGGCACCTTGGCCAGCGGCAGGTAAAATGGTTGTTGGCTCAATAAAAGAGGCAATACGATCTTGCATTTCTAAGCGAATCAGGCCGGCAGCCGCCAAAATAATGGCATCATAATCACCATTATCAAGTTTAGCTAAACGGGTGCCGACATTTCCACGTAAGCTTCGGATATCAAGGTCTGGGCGTAATTCTTTTAATTGACATTGACGGCGTAGGCTAGAAGTCCCAACAATGGCACCTTGAGGTAATTCATCAAGGCTTTGATATTTATTGGAAACAAAGGCATCACGAGGATTTTCACGCGGACAAATAACAGCCAGTCCTAAGCCTTCAGGAAATTCCATCGGCACATCTTTCATTGAATGCACGGCAATATCTGCTGTTTTATTTAATAGTGCTTGTTCTAACTCTTTAACAAATAAGCCTTTTCCTCCAATTTTTGCTAATGGCGTATCTAAAATAATATCGCCTTTAGTAACCATAGGGACTAATTCTACGGATAATTCAGGGTAAAGTTGGGTTAAACGTTGTTGAATATAATAGGCTTGCCATAAGGCTAAAGGACTTTGTCGAGTGGCAATTTTTAAAGATTGTTGCATATAATAATGTTCTCTATTAATAACGAGGAATGGCAAAGATCCTATCACTTTTGGTGATAAAAGTCAGGATGAAGAATTTATTTCCCGCTAAATTGTGACTAAAATTTTTGCCTTTCTTATATACAATCAGTAGAATAGTCGCGATTATCTTTTAGTAGTTAAGAGTTCTATGTATTCCCAATTAAAACGAGCAAAAAAGAAGGTTGAGTTTTTGGATCAACTTCGTTTAACACGAGCAATGGAAAGTTCATCAGAAACTTTTCAGCAAGTGTTACAATTGATCAGTTTATTGCTCCATTGTAATCACCCTCGTTTACCGGGTTATGTTAAAGATTGTCCAACAGGTATCACTTACTTCAAAATATCTCCCTATCAAGAAGATTATTTATATTCTCATGGCATTACCTCCGATGATGCGAGAGAAATCCCTTACATTTCGACGCAAGATTTTGCTTTATTTGGCATTTACTTAATGGGAAGTATTTCTTCCATTAGTCAAACCCCAAGCTCCGACTTAGATATTTGGTTATGTCATAACCCTCGGTTAACCGCAAGAGAACGAGGCTTGTTACAGCAGAAAACATTACGTTTACAAGTATGGGCCAAAGCATTAGGCATTGATATTAGCTTATATTTGGTGCATCCAGATAGATTCCGTCATGTTCATTATTCTGATGCATTAACCGATGATAATAGTGGTTCTGCACAAAATTTACTTTTATTAGAAGAATTTTATCGTTCCGCCATTCGTTTGGCGGGTAAACCTTTATTGTGGTTGCATATAAATTGTGATGAAGAGAAACAATATGACAAATTAGTGGCGCAATTAATTGTTGAACATAAAATTGACCCAGAAGAATGGGTAGATTTTGGCGGATTAGGTGAATTTTCTGCAGGTGAATATTTTGGTGCAACCTTATGGCAATTATATAAAGGTATTGATTCACCTTATAAATCAGTCTTAAAAGTAGTGTTGTTAGAAAGTTATTCTTTTCATTATCCAAATACTTATTTAATTGCACAAGAATTTAAAAAACGCTTATTAAATAATGAATTAAGCTATCATTTTGATGCTTATTTATGTATGTTAGAACGCGTTACCAACTATCTTTCAGCCCATCACGAGGCCCATCGTCTAGATTTCGTACGACGTTGTTTTTATATAAAAGTCCATGATAACCAAGAATATAAACCAGGCCAAAATTGGCGCCTAGATGCTTTACATAATCTTGTAAAAGATTGGGGCTGGTCGGATTATCTTATGGAAAATTTAAATAACAGGGTTTATTGGAAAGTGAAAAGGGTAAAACGTAGTCATAATGATTTAATTGAAAATCTTATGATAAGTTATCGAAATTTAATTCAATTTGCACGAAAACATAAAGTTACCGCCAGTATTATGCCAAAGGATATGTTGATCCTTAGTCGTAAATTATATACAGCCTTTGAAGAACTTCCAGGTAAAGTGACCTTGTTGAATTCAGCAATTAATAGTCAATTAGGAGAAGCTGATTTAACTTTTATTCAAGTGAAAGATAATAAGAATTTTAAAGCGGGTTGGTATTTAGTGAATCAACCTCCAAAAATTGTAGATTTCAGTGGTTATCGTCATACAGAATATGCCGAGAATTTAACAAAATTAGTCGCTTGGGCTTATTTTAATGGGCTTTTAACTTCGGAGACAAGATTACATATTGTGAGTGATCAAGTATCCAAAGAAAGTTTATATCAATTTACTGCAGATTTAAGTGCAATGTTTCCTAATCGTCAAGTAGAAGTAAGCAATAAAGCATTAACTCAGCCTTGTGAAATTAAACAGCTATTAATTGCGGTAAATTTAACAAATGATCCGACTAAAAATGCCTGTCTTGCGGAGAAAGAGGTATTTTTATCAAGTGATTTATTTAGTTTAACCTCAGGTCAGAAAGGACTTATTGATAGTATTGATTTGATTTATCGTAATGGTTGGGGTGAGATTAGGACTTTACATTTTGAAGGACAAAGTGCTATTTTACGCGCCATTAAAATTTTATCGAATAAGATTTATCCTAGCTGTAATCATCTCGAAGAAATAGAGGTTTTTTCTTATAGCGAACAATATCAAGAAGATATTCATCATTTAGTTTATGATGTTATTGAACGCTGTATTGGGCTGACGATTAAAAATAAAGTTATTACCAAAAATCATTTATTAAGAATAAAAGGGGAAAATTGGCAAAAGTTTTTTACTTCGCAGCCAAATAATACGGTAAAAACAGAAAAAACAATTTGTAAAAAGCCATTTAACCCCAAATATTATCCTTATGAGATGGATTCCGTTGCTCATGAGGGATTTTTGCAGTTTTTCTTTGAGGATAATCCCGACGGTTCTTTTAATGTTTATATTTTAGATGAAAGGAATTGTTTAGAAATTTATCATCATTGTGATGGTAAAAAAGAAGAGAAGATGGTTGAAATAAATGATATGTATCAATCATTAGGATTGAATGGAGAAAATAATCTCTATAGAATAGTGCAACATCATTTTAACTACCCACAATTTTATCAATTATTACCGAAGAAATCAGGTGTGAAAATTATACCATTTCATAGCCAATCCCATTCAATATAACAAAGGTAAAAATATGACAGATACAATACAACATGAACAAGTAAAAATTTTATTAATTGATGACCACCCTTTAATTAGACGTGGTATGCGCCAATTATTAGAATTAAATGAACAATTTACGGTTGTTGGTGATGCAGGATCTGGTACAGAAGGTCTTGAGTTAGCTTTACAAGAACAACCAGATCTCATTATTTTAGATTTAAATATGAAAGGCCTTTCTGGCTTGGACACATTAAAATTATTACGTGCAGAAGGTATTGATGCACGTATTATTATTTTAACGGTATCTGATGCGAAAAATGATATTTTCAATTTAGTGGATGCCGGTGCAGATGGGTATCTTTTAAAAGATACAGAACCGGATGTTTTATTAACTCAAATTAAGCGAATTACACAAGGTGAAATTGTTTTTAGTGATGCAATAAAAGAATCCTTACGCGAACGACAAGCTGGAAATGATCCTATTGAAAGTTTAACCGGCCGTGAAATGGATGTTTTAGGGTTGATCGCAAAAGGTTTATCTAATAAACAAATTGGTGTGGAATTATTTATTTCCGAGGAGACGGTAAAAGTACATATTCGTAATTTATTACGTAAGCTTAAAGTGCATTCTCGTATTGCCGCAACGATTTTATATTTCCAACATCTTGGAAATTAAAAATTTTAAATCTATTAAAAGTATGGGAATTTTTTAATTCCTATACTTTTCTTTGAAATAAGTTAAATATTTTCGTTTCTTAATATTACTAAAAAAATAATAGTAAAAGTATTTAGAGGATTGTATGTTAACCATTAAAAATCAAAACAGCTTTGTTCCTCTTCTAAAAGTTTTTGCTATTGTTTTTAGCTTGATTTTTAGTCTCCCTTCTTTTGCCAATTCAACAGCGACTTATAAATTAGAAATTAAAGGTATAAAAAATACAGCTATTTTAGACAATGCAAAAATTTATACCAAAATGATTGTACCTGCTGAAATGGATGGCTCTGAGCGTAATAAAATTTTAGTGAAACGTGCTATTGAAAGAGCGGTGAGTGTTTTTGGTTATTATGACACTCAAATTACTTTCCAAATTCATCCTTCGAAAAAAGATCAAAAAATAACGAAAATTATTGCCAATGTAAAATTAGGCAAGCCTTCAAGAATTAGTGGTATTTCCACTGAATTTGTCGGCGATGCTGCGCAAGATCCCGAATTTCAATTGTTAAAACAGCAAACACCAAAAATTGGCAGTATTGTGCTACAAAAAAGCTATGATGATTACAAAGGTAAAATCAGTCAACTTGCTTTGGAACGCGGTTATTTTGATGGGGATTTTACGCTATCTCGTTTGGAAGTGAGCCCACAAACCTATCAAGCTTGGTGGAAACTGGTGTTTAACAGTGGCGTACGTTATAAATTTGGGAAATTTCATTTTGTGAATAATCAAATTCGTGATGATTATTTAAAAAATGTTATGCCGATGGCCCCTGATGAGCCCTATTTAATGTCGCAATTATCTCAACTTAATAGCGAATATACGCGCTCTGGCTGGTTTAGTTCTGTTTTATTCCAGCCTAAAGTGGATAAACAAAAAAAGGTCGTCAATATGGATATCTTTTTTATACCACGGAAAAAAAACCAATTTAATGTAGGGATTGGTTATTCCACAGATGTGGGAATGCGTTACCGTTTAGGTTGGAAACGCCCTTGGATCAATAGTCGAGGCCATAGTTTAGGCGCCAATATTTATGTCTCTAAACCGAAAAAAGCCTTTGGGGCTACTTACAAAATGCCATTGTTAAAGAACCCTTTAAAATATTATTATGATTTTGGTCTAGGGATAGAAAAAGAAAAGGAAAACGACACCGATACCACCGCCGGCTTATTTTCCGCCTTACGTTATTGGAATAAACCTACTGGTTGGCAATATGCTTTTGGGGTGAGATCGCGCTACGACTCCTTTACGCAAGGTAATCAATCCCATAACACAACCTTAATTTATCCAACATTATCCTTTAACCGAACCCGTTTCCGCGGGGGCTTGTTCCCATATTGGGGGGATACACAACAAATTGCCTTTGATTATGGCAACAAACATTTATTTTCCGACGTTGGTTTTTTTAAAATTAAAGCCACTTCTATTTGGATTCGTAGCTATTTAAAAAATCACCGTGTTGTATTCCGTGGGGAATTGGGCTATTTAAACGCCAAAGAATTTGAACGCATTCCGCCAAGTTTACGTTTTTTTGCCGGGGGCGATCGCTCCGTGAGAGGTTATGGCTATAAAAAAATCTCACCGACGGATAAACAAGGGAAATTAGTTGGGGGCTCGCGTTTAGCTAATTTAAGTTTGGAATATCAATATCAAGTTTATCCAAAATGGTGGTTAGCGACATTTTTTGATTCTGGTTTGGCCGCCGATACTTATCATAAAGAAAATTTACATTATGGTACTGGGGTGGGGCTGCGCTGGGTTTCGCCGGTTGGGGCTATAAAATTAGATGTGGCCCGCCCAGTTAACGATAAAAATACCCACAATATTCAAATTTATTTAGGCTTAGGTTCAGATCTTTAAGTATGGATAGCAATATGACAGAAGACGTAAATCACGATAAAAATCAAATAAATAATGGACAAGCTGAATCAAAAGAACAAAAAAATGATCAAAATGCCACAGCGAAACCTCTAAACAAGAAAAAAAAGGCTGCTGGGCATTTATTTTGCGGTTCACTGACGGGCATTTTTTACTTTATTTTTGCTTGCTGCCTTTTGCTAGTGACGGGATTTGGGCAACGGGCGGTGATTCGTTTTGTTGATGGGATGATGGACGATATTCATATTGAATCGGTTGAAGGCAGTTTACAACGAGGGCTTGTGCTGCATCAGCTAAATTTTGCTAATGAAAACTTAACTCTCTCCATCGCCAAAACAGATTTACAATTTGATTTTACTTGTTTATTAGACGGTAAAATTTGTATTGATAATTTAACCCTAGCACAGCCAAAGGTGGAGATTATAAAGCCTTTCCCCGCCAAAAAAAGTGAGAAATCAGGCCCATTTTCTTTGCCTGTTGCAGTACAAGTGAAAAAATTAAATATTCATCAATTTGCCTTTAAGCAACAAGATCTTGCCCTAAAATTTGGCCAATTTAGCACAGCATTATTGGCTAATCAGCAACAAGGCATTCAATTATTGCCAACCCAATTAAATGATGTCACTCTCCATTTAACGTCTGCCAAAAAAACGCCATCTAAAGTTAGCCAAGAAAAAAAGGCGGAAGTAAATTGGGCAATGTTAAGCCAGCAATTAAACCAAGCGATATTTAAACCCTCCTTTTTTGGCCAATTACCGATTGCCTTTCAAATTAAAAATTTAAGTGCTAATCACTGGCATTTATGGCTTAACCAGCAAGAGATTGAAATTAAAAATTTACAACTTAAGGCGACGGGAACAAAACAAAATATCAAGCTACAAACATTGACTTTAGCCAGTAATTTAGGGGATCTGCAAGCACAAGGGGAATTAAAAACCGTGGCCAATTATCCCCTTGATTTATCGATTCAAGCCAATATTCCAAAATTAGATAAGGCCAAATTCGTGGCTGATTCGCCATTGTTACAACAACTTTTATGGCAACCAAATCAATTGCATTTTCGCCTGTTTGGGGATTTAAAAGATAACACCAAATTATCCATTCAGTCGTTGGGAACACTGCCTTTCCAATTAACAGGGGAAGCAAATTTTAACCTCGCACGTACGCCTTTCCAGCTTCATTTAAGTAGCGAAAAATTACAGTATCCATTTTCGCACAAGGCAAAAACGGTTTACCATTTACAAAATATTCAGCTCGGTATAAACGGCAATTTATTGAATTATGCACTAAATATTAATGCAGAAATGAAAGATAAAAAATTACCAATGAGTGCGGTGAGTTTATATGCTCGCGGCGGCTTGACGCAGTTGGATGTAAAACAAAGCCACTTTGATATTGGCGAAGGAAAAGCCAACTTTGATGGTCGCTTGAATTGGTATCGTGGCCTAAAATGGAAAACCAATTTACAGTTAGAAGCCTTCCAATTTGGTAATTATTTATTAAAAGATTTGCCGGGCGTTCTTTCAGGTAATTTATTTTCTTCAGGCATTATTCGAGATGGTCAATGGGATATTAATGTTCCCAATATTAATTTAAAAGGAATGCTTTCCCATAAACCTTTTTTATTAAATACCAGCCTAAAATCATCTAATGAAAAGCCATTAGATTTGAAAAAATTGTTATTAAATTACGGCAATAATCATATTGAAGGGCAAGGCCATTTAAGCCAGCATTCGCAACTGGCATTAACCATTAACGCCCCACAATTAGATGGATTATTGCCAAGTTTAAAAGCCTATTTAAAAGGGAAAATCCAAATTGAAGGGGAAGTGGCAACGCCAACCATTAAAATAGATTTAGAAGGGAAACATCTGGCATTTCAACAGTATTCATTACAATCCTTCAACTTGCATTCTGATATTCAAAGCCAAGGGATGATAAACGGCTTGACTAAAATCGATCTTAAACAATTACAAGTTGGCAGCTTAAAAATCAAAAACTTAGATCTTGATTTACAAGGAAATGAACAAGCCCATACTTTACTTATCCATTCAAAAGGGGAGCCAGTAGCGCTGAATTTAGATTTAAACGGCCATTGGAATCGAGAAACACAACAATGGCAAGGGAAGCTAAAGCAAATTAATATTCCTTCTCTTGTGGGGAAATGGGTGGCGCAGGCGCCGATTGATATTCAGTATTCTCACCTTGCTCAGCAGGCGGAAGTGGCGCCTCATTGTTGGGAAAATAAAAAAGGCCAATTATGTTTTAATCAGCCTATTCACATTGGGAAACAAGGCGACCTTGCCTTCCAGTTAAAACATATTGATTTAGCCATGATGAATCAATTTATCCATTCGCAAGTTATCAGTGGTGTTGTGAATGGCAAGGGGAAGGTGCAATGGTTTGCGGATAAACCGTTACAAGGAATGGTGAATTTAAGCACCCAGCAATTATTTTTTAAACAGAAAATGGATTATCGTACCTTACATTTGAAGGTGCCAAAATTTAGATTATTGACGAAACTTCACAATAACCAATTAAATTTACAAAACTTTATTTATATTGAAAATCAAGGGCATATTGATACCAATATTAATGTAAAAAATATTAACGACTTGAAAAAGCTCACCGGTTCTTTGCAAATTCACGATATTTCATTAAATATTGTCCAGCAACTATTATCGAAAGGAGAACGCGTTACAGGCAATATTTCCGGCGATCTTAAATTCAGCGGTAATTTAAATACCCCACAAATTAATGGCGGATTATTTGTTAAAGATATTTATGCTAAAGTTAAAACTATGCCTTTTGATATTACAGAAGGCAATGTAAATTTAGAATTTTTTGGGGACCATTCCACCTTAGAGGGCAAAATCGCCACCAAAGAAAGTCATTTAAATTTATATGGTTTAACCAACTGGCAAGATCTGAATCATTGGGATTCTGAAATCAGCCTGAATGCCAAGGATTTTTACCTTGATTTACCGATTTTGCCAACGATTGCCAAGGTAAAAATTACCCCTGATATTTACCTCAAAGCTCAGCCACATTTATTGCAATTATCCGGCAAAGTTAATATTCCGTGGGCCAGAATCGACATTATTAAATTACCGAGTTCTGGGGTTTCTGTTAGCCCAGATTTAGTGATCCTCAACGGCCCAAATAAAAGTAAACCAAATAAATTATTATCCTTAGCCAAAACAGGGAAAACCAGTAAAGGTACGGTAATTGAATCAGATTTAAAAATTTCTTTAGGCGATGATGTGAATTTAAAAGCTTACGGATTAGATACTTATTTAACAGGGTTATTATCCATTAATCAGCAAAAAGGCGTGTTTGGATTATACGGGCAAGTGGATTTAGATCGCGGTAGCTATAAATCTTTTGGTCAGGATTTATTAATTCAAAACGGTAATATTATTTTTTCAGGCATCCCGAGCAATCCTGCCTTAAATATTAAAGCCATTCGTAATCCATCAGCAATGGAAAATAAAGAGATTACCGCCGGTATTTTGGTGTCCGGCAATGTGGATAATCCACAAATTAATGTTTTCTCTAATCCGGCGATGTCGCAAGATCAGGCATTTTCTTATTTATTAACGGGGCATTCTTTAGAAAATAATGGTGATGCCTCTTCCAGTTCATCAATTGGTACCGCCTTATTAGCAATGAGCCTAGCTCAAAGTGGTAAAGCGGTTGGTAATATTGGCAAAGTTTTTGGTATCCATAATCTTAATTTAGGTACCGCCGGCATGGGGGAAAGTTCTAAATTAGAAGTGAGCGGCAATTTAACCCAAAATTTACAAGTTAAATACGGCATTGGTTTATTTGATGGATTGGCGGAGCTCACATTACGCTACCGATTATTGCCAAGATTATATTTACAAACGGTTTCCAGCGTAAACCAAGCGGTAGATTTATTGTATCAATTTGAAATGTAACCACCAGGTTGGGGAACAATAAAACAATGTAGATGATTTAAAATCTTCATTAAAATTTTTTTAACAAAATCATAGTTTGCTGATTAAAAAATCTTTACAAGTTAATAAAAATTGATTGTAACCGCTTAAAAATCATAGAGAAAATCTCCGCAATAAGAAATATTGTTTTATACTGATTAGGCAGTAATTTATCTAACTAATTAGAGGAGAAAATCTATGTTAGAAATGTTTATCGCTTTAGGGGTGATTATTCTTGTCGCCTACTTCGTTTTAAAAGGCTATCAAGCACAAGGGATTTTGATTTTCGGCGGAATAATCTTAATGCTTTGTGCTTTACTTTTAGGTAAAGGTTTGCCATTACCGGCAGAAAAAACCACAGGTTCACAACTGGTGGATATTTTCCAATTTATTAAAAATACTTTCTCTACTCAAAGTGCGGGCCTCGGGCTTAAAATTATGGCCATCGCGGGGTTTGCATTCTATATGCACGATATCGGTGCCTCCGCCTCTTTAGTCCGCGTGTTAACTAAACCCTTAGAAAAATTTAGACATATGCCTTATTTATTTATGGCAATGTGTTTCTTTGTTGGTGAATTTCTTTCTATCTTTATTACTAGTGCTTCCGGTTTAGGGGTGCTATTAATGGTAACGCTTTACCCGTTAATGCGTGGCGTAGGCTTAAGCCCACTTACCGCCTGTGCGCCAATTGCCACTGCTGTTGCAGTAGAAATGGGGCCCGCACAAGGAAACGTCAATTTTGCCGCAGAAATTATTGGCATTGATGTGGTGGAATATGTGGTGCGTTATCAATTAGTGGTGGCGGCGGCCGCCTTGTTGGTTATCGCCTTCTTACATATTGTGGTACAAAAATATTTCGACAAAAAAGAAGGCACAACAGATTATTCCGATGAGGATTTAAATATTGATGAAGAAACACATCAAAAATTAAATAAAGCGCCAACCATTTACGCGATTTTACCTATTATTCCATTAGTTTTAATCTTTATGTTTAATAAGCTCACCATTAGCTCAATTAAAATGGATGTTACCACTGCGATGTTTATTTCCATTGTGATTGCCTTAATTTTTGAGTATTTCTCTCTTGGCAACGCCAAAAAAGTGGTGAACTCATTACAAATTTTCTTTGATGGAATGGGGCGTCAATTTGCTAATGTGGTGACCTTTATCGTTGCCGGTCAAACCTTTGCTCAAGGCCTTAAAATTATTGGTGTTATCGATATTATTATTCATAGTGCAGAAAATGCAGGCTTTGGCCCAATTGCGATGATCATTGTGATGGTAGGCATTATTATGGTCACTGCAGTTTTAATGGGATCAGGCAATGCCGCCTTCTTCTCCTTTGCAAATTTAGTGCCTGAAATTGCCACTAAAATGGGGATTGCGCCTGTGATGATGTTATTACCAATGCAATTTGTAGCGGGTATGAGTCGTAATATTTCACCAATTGCACCAAATATGGTGGCCATTGCCGGTGTGGCTAATGTATCACCATTTGCTTTAGCAAAACGTACAGCAATCCCAATGTTAGGCGGTATTATTATTTCTACTCTTGTAAGTATTATGAGTTTCTAGGAGGATTCAATGAATATTTTTATGTTAAGTAACGGCAAATTACCAACTTCAAAAGTGATGTTGGAGTACGCTTTACCAGAAATAAAAGGATGTTTTAGCCAAGAAAAAGTCAAAAATGTGGTGGTGATTCCTTATGCGGTAATTCGTTTAACTTATGATGATCGTGTGAATAGCATTAAAGAAAGTTTAGAGGGTATGGATTTAGATATTCGTGGTATTCATGAATTTGATGATCCTGTTTTAGCCATTGAATGGGCTGATGCCATTATGGTCAGTGGCGGTAACACTTGGAAACTAAATAAATGCTTACATGATTTTGGCTTAGTTGAGCCAATTCGTAACGCCGTATTAAAACAAGATAAAATTTATGTTGGCTGGAGTGCGGGCTCCGTGATTTGCGCACCCAATATGTGTACAACCAATGATATGTGCATTGTGGAAGCGGCCATTACGCCTTCCCTTAATTTTGTACCTTTCCATATTAACCCACATTATATTGATGCGGTAATTGAAAATCATATGGGTGAAACCCGTGATGAACGCATTCAAGAATTCTGTATTGATAATCCGCATAAAGGAGTGATGGGTATTCGAGAAGGAAGTTGGCTACATTTAGGAGATAACGGCTTAAGCTATCATTGCCCAACAGCAAAATCTTTTGTGTGGTTCCAATTTGGAAAAGATAAACGGACTTTTGCCGCTGATACGGATATGAGTATCTTTATGTAATTCATTTTTGGAGAAAAATCCTTTTTCATTGGCTTTTGTCTATTTTAATAGAAGGTTATTCCCTATAATAGAGGCAAAATTTTTGAAAAAAGGATAAACCGATGTACTTTTCCAAAATGCATGGATTAGGTAATGATTTTATGGTGGTGGATGCACTCACACAAAATGTGTTTTTCACTCCTGAAACCATTAAACGCTTAGGCAATCGCCATTACGGAGTGGGGTTCGATCAATTGTTAGTGATCGAGCCTCCTTATGATCCAGATATAGATTTTCATTATCGTATTTTTAATGCTGACGGCACAGAGGTGGAGCAATGTGGCAATGGCGCCCGTTGTTTTGCGCGTTTTGTGAGTATGAAAAAACTCACCGATAAAAAAGAGATTTACGTGAGCACAATGAAGGGTAATTTACATTTACAATTACTCGATAATGATCAAATTCGTGTCAATATGGGGGAACCTATTTGGCAGCCAAATAAAATTCCTTTCATCGCTAATAAGTTTGAAAAAAACTATATTTTACGCACTTCCATTCAAACTGTTCTTTGTGGCGTCGTTTCCATGGGGAATCCTCATTGTGTTTTGCAAGTGAAACAATTGGCAGATATGGATATAAATCCATTGGGTCGATTATTAGAACGCCATGAACGTTTCCCTGAAAAAGTGAATGTGGGCTTTATGGAAATTTTAAATCGACGTCATATTCATTTACGTGTTTATGAACGTGGCGTAGGGGAAACCTTTGCTTGTGGCAGTGGTGCTTGTGCGGCGGTAGCTGTGGGCATTATGCAAGGTCTGCTAGATTCTCAAGTTCAGGTTAATTTACCGGGAGGGAAATTAATGATTGAATGGCAAGGCGAAGGGCATCCGTTATATATGACAGGTGATGCTACCCATGTTTACGATGGTAATATTCGGTTATAAAGGAATGATAACTTTATGCAAGAATGGCTAGAAAAATATTGGAATTATTTAAAAATTGAACGACAGGTTAGTGCTTATACATTAAAAAGTTATCAACAACAACTCGAGGCTATTGTTGAATTATTAATGGCAAATGGCATTACTCAGTGGCAACAAGTGGATTCCAGTGTTGTACGCTTTATTTTAGCGAGTGGTAAAAAGGCCGGTTTACAAAGTCGTAGTCTCGCTTTACGCCTTTCCGCATTACGTTGTTTTTTATCTTATTTAATTCATCAAGGGGTTTTAAAAATGAACCCTGTGATGGGTATTTCGGCGCCAAAACAAGGCAAGCGGTTACCTAAAAATTTAGACAATGATCAAATTGAACAATTATTAGAAAACCATAGCAATGATCCCATTGATTTGCGGGATTTTGCGATGATGGAATTAATGTACAGTTCAGGTTTACGTCTTTCTGAATTACAAGGGTTAAACTTAAACAGCCTTAATTTTCAAGGGCAAGAACTGCGAGTACTAGGGAAAGGAAGTAAAGAAAGACAGCTTCCTTTTGGTAAAAAAGCATTACAAGCGGTGGAAAAATGGTTGGCGGTACGCCATCAATTTGGGCCTAAAGATAATGCCCTTTTTATTAGCAAACAAGGCCGTCGCCTTTCCACTCGCAGCATTCAAAAAAGAATGGAAAAACTCGGCATTCAACAAGGTTTAAATAGCCATTTAAATCCCCATAAATTACGCCATTCTTTTGCCACCCATATGTTAGAAGGCAGTGCGGATTTACGTGCAGTTCAAGAATTACTTGGGCATAGCAATTTATCCACCACACAAATTTATACCCATTTAGATTTTCAACATTTGGCTCAAGTTTATGATAAAGCTCATCCACGAGCTCATCGAAAAAAATAAGGATAAACAATGTTATATCATCAAGTTTTAGCGCCTTTTAAAGTGCTCTCTTTTGATTTAGACGACACCCTTTACGATAACGTCCCTGTTATGTTACGAGCTGAGCAAGAGTTTTTACAGCATTTAAAACAAGCCACTAAAATTGAGGCATTAGATGCAACTTATTGGAAATCCTGGAAAAATAAAGTCTATCAGCAAGATCCTATACTTTGTGAAAATGTCACCCTTTGGCGTTGGCAAGCAATGGCATTAATGTTGCAACATCATCAAAAAAATGCCCAAGAAATTCAGCAAATTTGCCAGCAAGCAATGACGGTTTTTTTTCAATGGCGTAATAATATTCAAGTTCCCCAAGAGAGCATCACAACCTTAGAAAAGCTAAAAAATCATTACTCGTTGGTGGCATTTAGCAATGGTAATGTTGATCCTCAGCGGTTAGGTTTTCATTGTTTCGATTTAGTGTTAAGAGGTGGTGAAGACGGCCGTGCGAAGCCTCACCCAGAATTGTTTTTAAATATTGCCCAGCATTATCAAGTGTCCCCTCAGCAAATATTACACGTTGGTGACAATTTAATTACCGATGTCGAGGGTGCGATTAAAGCCGGTTGCCAAGCCGCGTGGGTGAATATCACCAACGCCCCCTTACCTAAATCCCAAAAAGAAATCCCTAATATTGAAATAAAAAATGTTGTGGAGTTGCTTGATATTGTTATAAAACCTATTTTTATTAATAGAAATAATTGTTAAGAATAGAATAAATAGGGAAAAGTTATAAGACTTTTACCCTATTTTTTAGTATTAATTTTTCTTTAAGACTTATTTGGAATAAGCTTCTAAAGTATGTTTAGGTTTTTGCTCTTCTTTTGGAGGAAGTTGCATATAATTGCCATAATACATAGTGAGATGTTCATCATAGCCATTCATACAAGGATACATTTCCCCTTCAAATTCTAAATATACAACATCGGAAAAATATTTTTTAGGCATATAAGATCTTTCCCAGCCACCGTAATCTGTTAGTAATAAACCAATATAGTCACTATCACATATTGGGTGTTCTTGAATAAAAGTATCTATATTTTTATTCATTCTGTTGAAAAAATAATAACTTAAACGTTTAAACAGTTTTTGTTTTAAGGTATTATTTTTTGCCCTTAGCCAACGTTTTTTACAAGATGTAAATCTTAATTTTAAACGTCTATGTCTTTTCATTACTTGGTAAATTAATTTGAGATTATTTGGTACGCCATCATAAATAAAGATATCAATAAAAAGTGGTGATTGACGGCCATTTTTATCAATTAAAATAGTATTATCGTCAAAAATTTTAGTAATTTCTCCAGTTAGGAAGCCTTTAATATCTTCTAGTAAAGAGAGAGTATAATGTGGATGTGTTTCTTTTTGCCAAGCTTCTACAAATTTATTGTAATCATCTCTTAGCATATAAATATCAACATCATCATCCCAAGGAATAAATCCTTTATGACGCACTGCCCCAATTAATGTTCCTCCTGATAATGAGTACATTATGTTATGTTTTTTACAAAAATTATTAAAATATTTTAAAATATTCAGTATAATTTTCTGTTGTTCCTGCAAAGTTAGTTTCTTCATATACTTTCCTTTTTTGGGGAATATTAAACAATTATAGTTAATAAATTATTATAATCTTCTATAGAATCAATTTCATACCAATCATCACAAGCAATCTGATGGCGTTTAACTGTAATTTCAGAGAGGTTCTCTTTGACAATATCATCCCAATAAAGTTGTTCCCAACTTTCTGGATGAGTATTGATTTTTTCTTGTAGTTTATAAGCTAATACTTTGGCATCTTGAGCGGTCCAATATGAAACGCCACTCATAATATATTCTTCACCATTGGAATCATGAATATTGTAAACACGATTATTTTTATCTACATCTAGCGCCCATTCGCCTACGGTATCTTTTTTACCGGAGAAATATAATGATGTTGTTGGATTTTTTAATAGGAAGTTTTTAGTCATAAATACATCAGCATCAATAACATAACTATCTTGTAAATTATCCATTACTAAACTCATCGTATAGATGTTGTTGTAAGTGTTATAAAACTTATTGAAAATAATTTTTACATTATATTTTTCAACTAAATAATCAAATTGTTCAGCAAGATAACCGACGACAACGGTAATATTTTGTACGCCAATTTCACGTAAATATTCAATTTGTGTTTCGATTAAAGGTTTGTTATTTACCTTTACTAAAGATTTGGGAGTATGCAAGGTTATAGGTCTTAATCTAGTGCCCATTCCTGCAGCTAAAATAATTGCGTTCATTTATTTTCCTTTTTAGCAAATAGCACTAATACGGAACCAAATAAAAGCCCAACTATTAATCCTATTTTTTCAAATTCTACGGTTCCACTTCCTAATAAGATACCGATTAATACTATCCATACACCATAAGTAATATTTAACATCATGGCTTTTATAGGCTTTAATTTATCAATGGCAAAGTAATATAGGATATAACTAAACATTGAAGAAAGAACAATGGCGAGAATAAAAAGATCAAATTTTACATTGGTAAAATTCAATAAAACATTTTCACTTTCAACATTCATACATAATAATAAAACTAAATACCCTAAGGCTGCCCCTACTTGTCTAAAAAAGTAAGTATATTTAGATGCATTAATATCAGTCATTGTTTTCATCACATAGGAAGAAAGGACGATTTCACTTCCCCAGCTAAGTGCACAAATTAAAGCTAATGCAATACCTAAAAAAGAAAATTGAGCACTTTGGATATCTAGGCTAAGCATAAAAGTACAAACTAAGGTAATAATTCCACCTAAAAAACCAATTTTAGCCATTTTTTCTTTTAGAAAAATTAAAGAAAGCATAGCACCAAAAACTGGATAAATAGAAGATATTGGAGCGGCATAGCCTACACCTATCATTGTAATTGCCTGTAAATAACAGAGCATTCCGATGGGACCACCTATTAGTCCTAAAGACATGCCAAGTAATACAGATTTTTTATTTAATGCCTTCAGAAAAGTTCTTTTATGCAATAAAAAAATAGAAGAACCAACGAGTAGTCCACTCGTTAGTTCGACCGTAAATAATAAAAATAATATGACAGATATTACAGTGGTAACTGGATATAATTCGTTAAGGTTAGCATACAGAATTCCTGTAACACCCCACAAAAAACCAGATAGTAAACCTGCAATAATACCTTTATAGCTCATTATCTAAGAATCCATTTTGTTTAAAATAATGCATAAATTCGATAGCTCGAGCGATACGTTTTTGCCCATAATCACCAAAGAATTCATTATTTTCTTCTTTAATTACTGTCCATAATGTCCAAAGTAGATCTTGAGTAAATTGGTATAAATAGACAATTTGTTGTTCTTTTTCTATATCTGTTTTTGCAAAATATTGTTGTAAGAAAACCTGTTCATTTTCTTTATTTAATCTTGATTCTAATAAGAATGCAGCAAGATCAAAATAGAGATCATTCATACCTGAATATTCCCAATCAATAAAGTAGAATCGATCTTTATATAAGATATTCTCTGGTACTAAATCATTATGACATGGTGATAATTGAGGTTTGTTTTTATCAAAGTAGGTAATAACTTTTTGCCAAAAAGCCAAGACTTCAGGCATTTCAGGCACATAATTTAAAAAATTTTCTTTATTTTCTAATAGTGCAAAATAAGCATCATATTTATCAAATACATTAAAGGTATTTTGTAATATCATTTCGGATGTATGTAATGCTTTTAGATTATCAGCAATTTCTTTAATTATTTCTAGATTTTGAATGGAGCTATGATCTAATGTTTGGCTATCTTTTAAATACTTAGTAATTTTAATTCCTGAATCTGCATCAAAATAACAGGTTTCAACATTAAAACCATAATCAGAGGATGTTTTACTATTAAGAGCTTCATTAGTTCTTGAAATTAAACACTCAGTTTTTGCCCCAGGTATTCTAAGCACGTACTCGCAAACCTCACCATTTTCCTTTTCAGTAAGTACTAAGTAATTTTTGTTTGTCATTCCACCTAAAAAATCTACTTTTTTTACTTGAGAGAAGGGGATATTTAATTTATGGCTGATAATTTTTTTTAATCGATGCATAGTATTTAAATAGTTATATTTTTGTCCTTTAAGACTAATTATAACTTTTTTATACAGCAAATAATATAACTTTTTCATATAGTTATAAAAAATCCCAAAAGGTAAGTTTCTAACTTTTGGGATTTTATTTAGTTTTAAAATGTGTTACACATCATAAGTCGTAGAAGCCACATCGCCGCCTAATCCTGTCCAGTTGGTGTGGAAGAATTCGCCGCGAGGTTTGTCTTTACGTTCATAAGTGTGAGCACCGAAGTAATCACGTTGTGCTTGTAAAAGATTTGCCGGTAAATCGGCAGAAGTATAACCATCTAAGAAGGTAATCGCCGAGGCCATACAAGGCATTGGAATGCCGGTTTCGATGGATTTTGCCACCACTTTACGCCAATTTGGCATTGCGCCTTCTAAAATGCCTTTGAAATAAACATCAGCACCTAAGAAAGTTAAATCTGGATTTTTCGCATAAGCATCGCGAATATTGCCTAAGAAACGGCTACGGATAATACAACCTTCGCGCCATAAAAGTGCCGTCGCGCCATAATTAATATCCCAACCGAAAGTTTCAGAGGCTTCACGAATTAACATAAATCCTTGGGCGTAAGAAATAATTTTTGACGCCAATAAGGCTTGGCGTAAGGCTTCAATCCAGAGGGTTTTATCCCCTTCAATAGGTTGAATGGTTTTTTTGAAGGCTTTTTGCATTGCAACACGTTGTTCTTTAAAGGAAGAAACACAGCGAGCAAATACAGATTCGGTAATTAAGGTTAAAGGAATGCCGAAATCGAGGGCGTTAATGCCGGTCCATTTTCCGGTGCCTTTTTGGCCGGCAGTATCAAGGATTTTTTCCACTAATGGCTGGCCGTCTTCGTCTGTATGACCAAGAATATCCGTTGTAATATCAATTAAATAGCTGTCTAATTCCGTATTTTTCCATTCATTAAAGATAGCTTGCATCTCCGCATAATCTAAGCCTAAGCCATCTTTTAAGAATTGATAAGCTTCACAAATTAATTGCATATCGCCGTATTCAATGCCGTTGTGAACCATTTTAACAAAGTGGCCAGCACCTTCTTTGCCCACCCAATCACAACAAGCTTCCCCTTGTTCTGTTTTGGCAGAAATGGCTTGTAAAATTGGTTTCACATAAGGCCAAGCTTCGGCATTACCGCCTGGCATAATCGAAGGCCCACGACGAGCACCTTCTTCCCCACCAGAAACGCCAGCCCCCACAAAGCGAATGCCTTTTTCCGCCAATTCTTTTACGCGGCGATTGGTATCTGGGTAATTGGAATTTCCGCCATCAATAATGATGTCGCCTTTGTCGAGTAATGGTAATAATGCGTCGATAAATTTATCTACCACTTCACCGGCACGCACCATTAACATAATTTTGCGTGGAGTCGCTAATTTATTCACTAAATCTTCTAAGGAGTAAGCGCCAATAATGTTGGTGCCTTTGGCTGCACCATTTAAAAAATCATCTACTTTTGATGTGGTACGATTGTAAGCTACCACTTTAAAGCCGTGGTCGTTCATATTTAAAATTAAGTTTTGGCCCATTACTGCTAAACCAATAACGCCGATATCACCTTTCGTTGTCATATTTATCTCCTATGTATTCGAAAATATTAAAGTGTTTCTTGAAGTTTTATGGCAGCATCTTTATCGAGATACCATTCTGTTTTGCCATTGGCAGATTTAATTTTTGCCGCTGGATAGGCGAGCCTTTGTGGATCTGTCACCTGTATTTCTTGTAAAATCGCGGCTTTTTTACTGCCCGTTACTAAAAATGTAATGCGTTTTGCTTGTTCAATAAGTTTGGCGGTTTTTGACACGCGAAGCTGCCCTGTTTGTGGATGTTGGGCAAGGGTGGCAAGACCATTGTCAGCAAAATTTGTTTGCTGAGGGAAAAGGGAAGCGGTGTGGCCGTCATCCCCCATTCCTAAAATAATCCAATCAAAAATATGATGAGGAATTGTACTTTCAATGTCTTGTTCAAATTTTGCCAAGGCGGTTTGAGGCGCTAAATTACCATCAATAAAATGAATATTTTTTGCCGGGATCTGAATGTGATCAAACAAAGATCTTTTCACTTCACCATAATTACTTTCTTCACTTTCCGCGGGGACTAAACGCTCATCACCCCACCAAAAATGTAAATTTTGCCATTGGATACTTTCTTTAAAAGGTGAGGATGCCAAGGTTTTAAAGAGTAATTTTGGCGTACTGCCACCAGACAAAGAAATATGAATTGGTTGCCCTATTTGGCTATAAGCGACAAAATCTTGTGCAATTTTTTCGACCGCTTGTTGGGCGTTTTCAAAAATGACAATATTTTCCATGTTATACCTTTTTCTTTAAGTTATAAGTGGGTTTGCGCCATACGCGGCCAGTTTGTGCGATTAATTTATCTGCCTGAGTTGGCCCCCAAGTGCCGGCTTCGTATTCGTAAATACGGCCACGAGAGGCTTTGTAATCTAAAATTGGCTGTACAAATTTCCAACAGGCATGAACGGTGTCAGTACGGGCAAATAAAGTGGCATCACCTTTGATGGCATCAAGAAGTAAACGATCGTATGCGGTTAATAAACTTGGTTGTGCGAGATCTGCATAACGGAAGTCCATAGACACTTCGCGGGCTTCAAAGCCAGCACCAGGTTTTTTCAAGCCAAATTGCATTGAAATACCTTCATCAGGTTGAATACGGATAATGAGTTTATTTTCTGGGGCATTTTGACTAAAGACTGGGTGTAATGTGGCTTTAAAGTGAATCACAACTTCTGTTACACGTAGTGGTAAGCGTTTTCCTGTTCTTACATAAAATGGAACGCCAGCCCAGCGCCAGTTATTAATTTCACAACGTAATGCCATGTAGGTTTCGGTGGTGGAATTTGCGGGTACACCTTTTTCTTGTAGGTAGCCTTTGGTTTCTTGGCAATTAAGATTGCTCGCGGTGTATTGGCCTAAAATTAGATTATGTTTTAAATCTTCTTGGCTTAATGGACGTAGACAATGAATTACTTTGGTAACCTCATCACGCATAGAGTCGGCATTAATAATCGCTGGTGGTTCCATTGTGACTAAGGCAAGCACTTGTAATAAGTGATTTTGGAACATATCACGCACCGCGCCAGACCCATCATAATAGCCGCCGCGATCGCCGACACCGAGAGTTTCTGCACTGGTGATTTCTACGTAATCAATGTAATTGCGGTTCCATAATGGTTCAAATAAGCCATTAGAGAAACGTAATACTAAAAGATTTTGAACGGTTTCTTTCCCAAGATAATGGTCAATTCGGTAAATTTGATGTTCTGCAAAGAAGCGGTGAATTTGTTTATCTAAGGCTTCAGCGGAGGCGGAATCATAACCAAAAGGTTTTTCCACAATTAAACGTTTCCAACCGTGCTCTTCGCTGTTGAGATGGTGCTTACCTAAACATTCTGGAATAACGCCATAAAGGCTTGGAGGAGTGGAAAGGTAATAAAGTGTGTTACCTTCAGATTGATATTTTTCATGTAATTCTGCAAGGCGTGGCACTAATTTTGCATAGTCATCAGCATCAGAGGTGTTGATGGATTGATAATAAAGATGCTGGCAAAAATTCTCTAAAATCTCACCGGAAGCTTGTTCCGATTGAATTAAGGTTTCACGCATTTTTTCACGAAAACTTTCATCGGTTAAAGGGCTACGAGAAACACCAAGAACAGAGAAATGTTCGTTAAAGCGGCCAAGTTTATAAAGATTAAATAAGGCAGGGATGAGTTTGCGAGAGGTTAAATCTCCCGAGGCCCCAAAAATAACAATACAGTTTTTTTCTGCAGCGATAGTATTCATTTATGCTCCTAAAAAAGGGGTGAAGGGTTTGTATAATATGCTTAAATGAGGAAAATTTCTAATTGCTAATTCCAATTAAATTAAAAGCTGTTTCTTATGGTTTTTCACGCAAAATAAGTAGTTTTAATCTTTTTTTCGGTCATCAACATTTACTAATAATAAATTTCCATGGATATCGCTTAAGCTACGAAATGGTACATTAGTAATTTTAAAAGGGTATTTTTGTTTTTTATTTTGGTAATCAAAGCCATCATGATGATGACCATGGAAAATATGTTTAATCCCCATTTTTTCCGCTAACTGATTAATAACACGAAAACCAACAGGATGAGGTTTTGGCGCTTCATGGCAAATAAGAATATCTGCTTGTTGTGTTTCTAAGGCTTCAAAATCAGAAGGAAAAATAGAAGAGCGGTGGCGTAAAGGCACACCACCTCGCCATAATTTTTCAGGGGGACAATATTGACAATAATGAATATGATCAAAAAAGGTTGGCTTATTAGGTGGCATCCATATTTGCCCTCGAAAAACGCCACCAAGGCCTGCAATACGAACGCCTTCAATATTTACAACACGATTATGGAGGTTACGTTCTTGCCAATGAGAACCCCATAAAGCTTCATAAGCGGCAACAGTTTTACTATCATGGTTACCATGAATAAACCAAATATCACAATGCTCTGCTAAGCGATCGAGTTCTTCACTGTTTTTAAGTTGTAAATCTCCAAGAATAATTAATGAAATATGTTCTTCTTTTTCTACAAAAGGGTAGAGATGTTCTAAACTTCCATGAGGATCGCCTGCAAAGAGAATCATTTTTTATTTTGCTCCATATTAATAAAGCCATCAATTTCTTCATCATCAAGAATTTTTTCTATAATTTCTTTTACTTGATTATAGCGTTCTAAATAACTTGGTGACTCAATTTCAATATAAGGAATTTTATGTTTATGTAGTAATTTACGTAATAAATTTTGAAAACGTTGGCGTTGTTTCGCATCGCCAAGGGAACGTAAGCCATCACTCACCCATTTAGTATTATTATTTAATAAAATAGTAATATCAAAAGGATATTCTTTGATCATTGAGTCTAAGAATGGATGTGCTTTTCCTTCATATTGAATACAGAAGGCTTGAGTGGTGATAAAGTCGGTATCAACTAGGGTGATTTTATCAGCATGACGTAAAGCATAATCAATATAGCGTTGATGACCTAATGCCATTTGTGGATAGTCAGAATATTGCATGGCTTGCTCATCGCCACCTAAATGTCTAAACACAAACTCACGGCCATATTCCCAAGCGGAGGTAGTATTAAACACATTGGCTAATTTACAAGCTAACATAGTTTTTCCGCTACTTTCCCCCCCTAAAATAGCAATGGTTTTTACAAAAAACGGACGAACTTCCTTTGGAATAAACTTCCAATAATGAAAAGGATTATTACGAATTTTTGTGGCGGAAACATTAAAGAATTGTCTTTTAGGATCAACTAATTCAACGGATAAATTCAGGTATTTCTCGTAAGGTGCTTTGTCTTGAGGCTCACTACTAAATACAACATTAGGTTGAATATTTTTTTCTTCAAATAATGCTTTGACTCGCTCTGCCCAACCTTGCCAGCCATTGGGATAACTTGGTAAGCCATCTTCTGTAAGATGATGAATAAAAATTTGTTTTTGCTGATATTTGAAAATTTGTTGCATCCAACGTAGGCGATCTTGCACTGTTGGCATTTTTTTCATTTTACTATTTTCAAATAATTTGAGATCACGTTCGTAATCGCTACAAACAATGACATGCACTTCATCTACTTTACTAAATGCTTCATAAATCATATTAATATGACCCGTATGCACAGGATAAAATTTACCAAAAATCACACCTATTTTTTTATTAGGCTGTTCGGAAATTTGTAAAACTTGATGTAGTGCTTGCAATTTAGAGGCTCCAGGATTTTTTATTTTCCCGCTTACAAGTTGATTGAAATACGCTCGAGTGATATTGGCTTCTTGGCAAACATCTGTGATTTTGAGCTTTAATTGTTTTCTTTTTTGTTGCAGATAGGCAAAATTAGACATTATTTTATTCTCTGGTCCATCTTTATTAGAGGAGCAAATTACAGTAGTTTGTATTAGGCTTTATTTTCTGAATTATCGTTTTTTTCTTGTTGTTCTAATAAAGTATTTAAACGATTTTCTAATTTTTCAATTTTTTCACGGGTACGTAATAAAACTTGGGTTTGAATATCAAATTCTTCACGTGTAACAAGGTCTAATTTACTTAATTGTGCTTGTAAAGTTTGTTTGAGTTTAGATTCTGCTTCTTGACCAAATGCTTTTACACCTTCAGGGAGTGAATCTTGCACTTGTTGTAGAATTTGTTCTATTTTTTGTGTAGGTAACATGTTTTGTCCTTTTATAAATAAGTTGTCCGGCTATTGTATGCAATCTTACACAGAAAGAAAAATCTTTTTTAAAATCCTTGTATTAAGCGTATAATGGCCGGGTTCTCAGGGCAGGGCGTAATTCCCTACCGGTGGTAAGTTTTTAACAAGCCCACGAGCGTTTGCGTTATGCAAAGTCAGCAGATTTGGTGAGATTCCAAAGCCGACAGTAATAGTCTGGATGAAAGAGAAACACACGGGATAATTGTATCCTGTATTTAGTTATGCCTCGCATAACCCGTTCCATTTTTCTCATCAGCCCTGATTCAAGTAGCAATTATTTTTAATTAAGGATTTTACTATGAATCAGTCAATTTTAGCCCCATTTGGTTCTTCAGAAGAACGAGTCAAAAATGCCATTGAAGCCTTTAAGCAAGGTCGTGGCGTCTTAGTGTTAGACGACGAAGATCGTGAAAATGAAGGGGATTTAATTTTCCCTGCCGAAACCATCACGCCAGACCAAATGGCAAAACTTATTCGCTATGGCAGTGGCATTGTTTGTTTATGTATTGAAGATGAACGTTGTCAACAATTAGATTTACCAGCAATGGTTGAAAACAATACCAGTGTCAATGAAACAGCATTTACTGTCACCATTGAAGCGGCGAAAGGGGTGTCCACTGGGGTGAGTGCGCAAGATCGTGTTACCACAATTAAAGCTGCTATTAAAGCAGAGGCCAAACCTTCCGACTTAAGCCGTCCAGGGCATGTTTTTCCTTTAAGAGCAGCGAAGGGCGGGGTATTAAAACGTCGTGGACATACAGAATCATCAGTGGATTTAGCACGTCTTGCCGGATTTATTCCAGCAGGTGTGATTTGTGAAATTACCAATGATGATGGCACCATGGCAAGAGCTCCAGAAATTGTAGAATTCGGACAAAAATTTAATTTCCCAGTTTTAACAATTGAAGATTTAGTAGCTTATCGTGAAAAATACAATGTATAAGTTTTCATTCGCTTATCTCGAATAAAGAAAAAGTACGGTGTTAGCCGTACTTTTTTCGATATAGGTCTATTTTGTAAAACTTAAGCTTCTGCGTTATTTTTTGGTTTACGACGCTTACCAATGTTTTTGCTGTCTTTATGGCGAGCTTTTACTTTGGCTTTTTTCGGTTCTTTTTTCTTATCCGCTAATTTATTTTTACGGCGTGCCTTTTGTTTTTTGCTTGTGGTTTTAATTTCGCCATCTTTTGGTGGCTTCGTTCTTGGCTCTAAACCTTCAAGTATCCGTGCTTTTAATAATTCTTGCGTATAGCGTTTAATTTTGCCAAGTAATTTATAATCATGTCCTTCCACAAAAGAAACTGCTGTTCCTTTTTTACCAGCACGAGCAGTACGACCAATACGGTGAGTATAAGTGTCGGCACTGTAAGGTAAATCGAAATTCATCACGTGGCTAATATCATCAATATCAATCCCACGAGCTGCCACATCTGTCGCCACTAAAACAGTTACCACACCATTTTTTAAACGTTCAATAGCTTGATTACGTAAATGTTGTGCCATTTCCCCTTCAATAAAGGTCGAGCGAATACCACGTTTACGTAAAATTTCTGAAAGTTCGCGTACCTCTTCACGTTTTCTAACAAAAATCACCCCGCGGGTAACATTTTCGGTGGTAATAAAACGGGCTAACTGTTTGATTTTATGTTCTTTGCTATCTGAATGGTAATACCATTGGTTGATTTTTTTACGCTCACGACGGCTTGGCTCAGCATCAATTTTGACGGGATCTTTTAATAAACGCTCAGCAAAATCAACTAATAATTCCCCTTCCAAAGTCGCAGAGAATAGGAGAGTTTGTTTACGCCAGCGAGTCTCAGCGGCAATTTGTTCGGCATCTTGACCAAAGCCCATTTGCAGCATTCTGTCGGCTTCATCAAAAATTAAAATTTCCACGCTACGGCAATCGAATTTTTCTTCTTTAATGTATTGCAATAAACGGCCAGGTGTTGCCACGACAAGATCTTGATTATGATTAAAAACTTCACCGTGTTCATCATAAGCAACGCCACCAGTGATGGTCGCAATATCAAGATTGGTAAATTGGGCAAAAATTTTCGCTTGATCTGCCACTTGCATAGCAAGTTCACGAGTTGGTGTTAAGATTAAAATTCTTGGTGGGCCACTTTTGCGGCGAGGATTATCTAATAAATGTTGAATAGCGGGTAAAAGGAATGCGGCGGTTTTACCTGTACCTGTTGGGGCCGAACCTAAAACATCGTACATATCCATTGCCGCAGGAATGGCTTCTAATTGGACTTGTGTTGGGCGGCTGTAACCTTGTTTTGCTACCGCTTTTAGCAATTCAGGGGATAAATCAAATTCTTCAAATGTGACTGTTGTCATCTTTCTCTCATTTTTACTTTATATTAAAATCAGTGGCGGATTATACCGTACTTTAACTAGAAAAACCGATTTTAAGGCAGAAAATGATAAAACAAAATGTTAGCACGATGAAAAATAAGGTAAAAAATAACGGTTTTAAATTTAAGCAATTTACAATTGCACAAGATAATTGTGCGATGAAGGTAGGAACAGATGGAGTATTACTCGGGGCTTGGGTTAATTTACAGAAGGCTACAAAGGTTTTAGATATTGGTAGCGGCACAGGTTTACTTGCTTTAATGTGTGCTCAACGTTTACAAGGGAAAGTGCAACAGTTTCAAATTGTTGCCGTGGAAAAAGATGAAAATGCATTTCTGCAAGCTCAAGAAAATATTAAGCAAAGCCCTTGGGGGCAAAGAATAAAAATTTATCAGCAAGATATTCGAGATTTTGTTACCCATCAAAAAGAAGATAAATTTGACTGTATTTTAACGAACCCTCCTTATTTCCCTGCTTGTATTCCTTGTAAAAATAAAGAAAGAGATCTTGCCCGTTATACAGAACAAAGTCATTTGCAATGGTTAGAATGGGCAAGTTCTTGTTTAACCAACGAAGGACAAATTCATTTTGTGTTGCCTTTTGAGGCGGGCATAAATTTAATACAGCAAACATCTATGTATTGTATTCGTCGCTGTGATGTGATTACCAAAAAAGGCAAAAATGCCAGCCGAATTTTATTAACTTTTAGTCGGCATTTACAACCTTGCGCGCAAGAAACCCTAACGGTGTATGATGAAAATAATCAATATACGCCAGAATTTATTACTTTAACGCAAGATTTTTATTTGAAAATGTAATAAAAAAGCAAGGTAATGTTCTCTTACCTTGCTCTTTTAGCCACTATAGATTTTTTACTATCTTGTGTTATAAACAACGATAGTTTTACCGTGAGCTGAAATTAAATGCTGATCTTCTAGCATTTTTAAAATACGGCCAACGGTTTCTCGGGAACAGCCCACCATTTGCCCAATTTCTTGGCGTGTAATTTTGATTTGCATCCCATCAGGATGAGTCATTGCATCGGGCATTTTAGTTAAATTTAATAAGGTTTGTGCAATACGCCCTGTCACATCTAAGAAAGCGAGGTTACTCACTTGTTTTGAGGTATTTTTTAAACGACGAGCAAGCTGAGTTGTAATGTACATTAAAATATCTGGATTAACGGCAACCAGCTGTTGAAATTTTTTATACGAAATTTCAGCCACTTCACATGGCGTTTTGGTTTTTACCCATGCAGAGCGAGGCTCTCCTTTATCAAAAAGACCCGCTTCTCCAAAGAATTCACCTTGTCCTAAATAAGTTAAAATCATTTCTTTACCATCTTCATCTTTGATTAAGACAGCCACAGTACCTTGAATAATGTAATATAAAGTTTCAGCTTCTTCACCCGCATGAATTAAGGTTGTTTTGGCAGCATATTTACGAATATGACTATGGGATAGAAACCATTCCAAAGTGGGATCAATGTGTTTACTTCTATCGTGCTGTTCCTGCATAAACTTCATTTCCTATGAGTAAGTTAAAATTCGATTATAAGTTAGGGTTGGGTTTTATATCTAAAGTCTGGTGTAGTTCAGACCAATAAATTACAGCTTTTTCAGCCTTTATTGCTTGCAATAATCTGTTGGTTTTATCGGTTAAAGATAGTTCATTGTGACCATAATCGGTACCTTCTCGTAAAATAACACTTTCAACGACATTAATTAGAGTCTCTTCGTTAATAGATTGCCAAGGAATAATCATGATATAACCTTTTATTTAAGCTAAGTTATTATACTTATTTTCTTAAGCTTTGCCAGAATGGCCGAAACCACCAGTGCCACGTTCAGTTTTATCAAATTCAGAAACAATATTGAATTGTGCTTGAACCACGGGAACAAATACTAACTGAGCCATACGATCACCAACAGAAAGTTTAAAAGGTTCATCACTACGATTCCATAATGGCACCATTAATGGGCCTTGATAATCAGAGTCAATTAATCCCACAAGATTACCTAATACAATCCCATTTTTAGAACCTAACCCCGAGCGAGGTAAAATAACAGCTGCTAAATTAGGATCTGCAATATAAATTGACAAACCAGTAGGAATAAGGCGAGTTTCTTTTGGTTGTAAAATAATATCTTCATCAAGTAAGGCTCGTAAATCTAAACCAGCAGATCCTTCTGTGGCATAAGTTGGCAAAGGGAAGGTTGAACCAAGACGAGGGTCCAGAATTTTTACATCAATTTGTTTCATTGTCTTATAAGTCCTTTTTAGTTTTATAAAGTAAAGAGATTTGCTCCGCAAGTTGTTTTGCGAGTAGTTCCTTGTGAGATAAAGGAAGCGTTTTATGCCCTTGTGACCAGAAAAGTTGTAAAGCATTTTGTTCTTGATTAAAACCTTTTCCTTCGGAAACATCATTCGCACAAATTAAATCTAAGTTTTTACGTTGTAATTTATCTTGGGCATAATGGGCCAAATTTTGAGTTTCAGCGGCAAATCCCACAACAAAAGGGCGGTTTTCTGTTAAAGCAGAAATCGTCGCAATAATATCTGGATTTTTGACTAAATCTAAGTGTAATTTTTCATCGAGTTGTTGACCTTGAATATCCACTTTTTTCATTTTATGAGGGAGAATTTTAGCGGGTTTATAATCGGCCACCGCAGCACAGCCAATAAAAATATCAGATTGTGGCGCCAACATTAAAGATTGCTCTAGCATTTCATCTGCACTGATAACGTTAATGCGATGGACATTATTGGGCGTGGCTAAATTAACTGGCCCTGCAATTAAGGTGACTTTAGCTCCGCGTTTTGCAAAAGCTTGAGCCAAAGAAAATCCCATTTTACCAGAGCTGTGATTGCTTAAGAATCTTACGGGATCAATAGCCTCACGGGTAGGGCCTGCAGTAATTGTCACCTTTAAATCAGTTAAATCTTGTGGAATAAAAAATGCCTCTAATTGAACAAATATTTCTTGCGGTTCAACCATTCTTCCTGGACCGATATCACCACAAGCTTGCGAACCATTATTCGGGCCAATTTGAATGATGCCGCGTTGTTGTAAAGTGGCAAGATTTTCTTGAGTAACAGTTTGTAAATACATTTGTTGATTCATTGCGGGCGCAATAAAAAGAGGGGCTGCAGTAGCAAGACAGAGTGTAGAAAGCAAATCATTAGCCATACCAGCGGTTAAACGTGCTAAAAAGTCGGCACTTGCTGGCGCAATTACAATAGCATCGGCCCATTTCGCTAATTCAATATGCCCCATGGCAAGTTCTGCATCGGAATCAAGTAATGACTGGTGGGCTTTGTTGCCGCTAAGTGCTTGAACGGTTAAAGGCGTAATAAATTCGGAGGCGGCCGGCGTGAGGACAACTTGAACTTCAGCCCCAGCTTTACGTAGTAAACGGATAAACTCTAGCGTTTTATAGGCAGCAATTCCGCCAGTCACTCCAATGATAATATTTTTGCCTTGTAAATTATTCATAACCATTATTTGTTAAAGAATTCAAAAATCAGCACACATTTTACTGTAATTTTAATAAATAAAAAGTTTAATTTACGATCTTGTTCGTAAAAAAAACAGGAAGATCTAGATTATTGAAGTTATTCATAGCAAATTGAGCCTCTATTTATTCTAATGAGGTAAATTATGCAAAATTTAATGCCAAGGGAAAAATTATTGAAACTCGGAGCAAATCAATTGCAAGATTATGAATTATTAGCAATTTTTTTACGTACAGGAATAAAAGGTTGTCCTGTATTGGAATTATCAAAAGTGGTGCTTGAACATTTTGGTTCATTTCGCGGTTTAATTACCGCCAATCAAAAAACCTTTTGTGAAATGAAAGGCTTAGGGGTAACACAATTTATTCAATTACAAGCCTGCACAGAAATGACGAAGCGTTATCTAAATGAAGAATTAAAATTTAATCAGGTTTTTACTGATGTGGAAAAAGTGCGCCTTTATTTGCAGGCAGAATTAGAAGGCTATGAACGAGAGGTCTTTTTTGTTTTATTTTTAGATAACCAACATCGTTTATTAAAGAAAGAAGAAATTTTTTTAGGCACCATTAATTGCGCCACGGTACATCCAAGAGAAATTATTAAAAGCGCCTTAGCTTGTAATGCAGCGGCGATGATTTTGGCCCATAATCATCCATCGGGAGTATCGGATCCCAGTTTAGCCGATAGAGAAATTACCCAAGAGATTCAAAAAGCAGCTGATCTTATGGAGATCCGAGTATTGGATCATTTTGTTATTGGGAAAGGAAACTACTTTTCTTTTGCTGAACAAGGGTGGTTATAAAGGTTTCATTCTGAATATTGGTAAAATTGATTAATTAACTAGCAAAGGTAAATAAATAATTAGAACAAATCGAGATTTATGCTTGAGAAAAGTAGGTAAAGGTCGTATAATTCCCAACCTTTAATATAGTACGGGTCGGTATGACGACCTGACGAGGCCAGCAAAATTCGTTTTGCTGTCAACCGAACCCTAAGCTCGAGCTTATATTTTTTATTGGAGATTAATATGTCTAGAGTCTGTCAAGTAACAGGCAAGCGTCCTGCAGTTGGTAACAACCGCTCACACGCTATGAACGCGACACGTCGCCGTTTCTTACCAAATCTTCACACTCACCGTTTCTGGGTTGAGAGTGAAAAACGTTTCGTAACTTTACGTTTAACAGCGAAAGGTATGCGTATTATTGATAAAAAAGGTATTGATGCAGTATTAGCTGACATCCGTGCCCGTGGTGAGAAAATCTAAGGAGCTAAATCATGGCAGCTAAAGGTGCTCGTGAAAAAATTCGTTTAGTGTCAAGTGCTGAAACAGGTCACTTCTACACTACAACTAAAAACAAACGTAATATGCCAGGAAAAATGGAAATCAAAAAATTTGATCCAGTTGTGCGTAAACACGTTATCTATAAAGAAGCTAAAATCAAATAATTTTGATTTTGCTAATGAAAAGCCCGATTTATTCGGGTTTTTTTTTGACTTAAATTTAGTAAAAAACTAAAGTATCCATTTCCTTTCTTCCATTAAGAGTTAATTTATGCCGGAATTACCAGAAGTTGAAACTGCCAAGGCGGGAATTTCTCCTTATTTAAAAGATTTTATTATTGAAAAAACCATAGTTCGCCAACCTAAATTACGTTGGATGGTGAGTCCGGAGTTAATTGCTTTAACACAAGCAAAAGTATTGGATGTTAGCCGTAGAGCAAAATATTTAGTTATTCATACCGATAAAGGGGATATTGTTGGGCATTTAGGGATGTCTGGTTCTGTTCGTATTGTGGATAAAAATCTCCCGCCAGAAAAGCATGATCACGTTGATTTAGTGATGAATAATGGCAAGGTATTACGTTATAACGATCCGAGACGCTTTGGGGCTTGGTTATGGACGGAAGAGATAAATACTTTTCCATTATTTTTAAAATTAGGCCCCGAGCCCCTTTCAGAAGATTTTAATACTGATTATTTTTGGCAAAAAAGTCGTAAAAAAAGCACTGTGGTAAAAAGCTTTTTAATGAATAATGCCGTTGTGGTGGGCGTTGGCAATATTTATGCCAATGAAGTGTTATTTTTATGTGGCATTCATCCTGAGAAGAAAGTATCAACTTTAACCAAAAAACAATGTGAGCAATTAGTTTTGACCATTAAAGAGGTATTAACCAAAGCGATTCAACAAGGCGGCACTACTTTAAAAGACTTCTTACAACCCGATGGAAAGCCAGGTTATTTTGCCCAATCTTTATTAGTTTATGGAAATAAAGATAAACCTTGCCCAATATGTGCTTCTAAAATTGAAAGTAAAGTCATTGGGCAAAGGAATAGTTTCTTTTGTGTTCAGTGTCAGAAGAAGTAAGTGAAATATATTGGTCTAATTGTAAAAAAACCCTGCCAAAGCAGGGTTTTTTATAGAAATCAAAATCTTATTTAGTACCTGGGATTTTGAAACGTTTGTTGAAGCGATCAACACGACCACCAGTATCAACAACACGTTGTTTACCAGTATAGAATGGGTGGCATTTGCCACAAACATCTAAATTTAAATCTTTGCCCACTGTAGAACGAGTTTTGATAACGTTACCGCAAGAACAAGTTGCAGTAATTTCTTTATATTCTGGATGAATACCTTGTTTCATAGAAAACCTCTGTTGAAGCCACTCCGCCCTCTAAAACTGAATTTAGCACCGAGTGTATTAATAAAATGCCAAAAAGGCGTTAAAAGAGGGTGAATTATACTCTAAAAAATAGAAGTTTCAAGCATTGAAAGATATTTAGCGAATAAAATTAAAGTAAAAACTCTGTTTAGAAATTCGTTATAATAAGGATCTTTTTTCTTTCTCATTTTTTAAGGTCATTATGCAATTAATTCGCGTCGCATTGGCAGTGCCATTATTTCAATTATTTGATTATTTATTACCGCAAACTGAGCATTCTGCGGTTATTGGTGCGCGAGTGGTTGTTCCTTTTGGGCCTCAAAAATTAGTGGGTATTATTGTGGCATTGCCAGAGCAAAGTGAGCTACCACTTTCAAAATTAAAACCCGCGATTAAAATTTTAGATGAACAAAGTATTTTTACGCCAATATTATGGAAATTATTAAATTGGGCAGCGGAATATTATCAATCTCCGTTAGGTGAAGTGTTGCTTGGGGCGCTACCAGTGAAGTTACGCGAAGGGGAAAAAGCACAAGTAAAAGCAAAAACTTATTTTCAAATCACCTCACTTGGGCAACAGCTGTTAGCCGATGAAAAAAACACAACCTTAAATCGTGCCAAAAAACAAAAAGAAGCCTTAGTGTTACTCAATCAAAAAATGGTTGCCAAAGGGGAAAATGATTTCACAGGCAATATTTGGGCAGCTTTAAAACAAAAAGGATTAATGGAAGAAATTGAGCTTCAGCCTAAACAGGATCATTGGCAAGATCATAATAAAGATCTTACGCAAACCGGCACTCATTTAACTTTAAATAAAGAACAAGCGCTGGCCTTAAGCCAATTAATTTTTCACGAAGGGTTTGGTACTTTTTTATTAGACGGGGTAACCGGCTCGGGAAAAACTGAAGTTTATTTACAGCATATTGAAGAGATTTTAAAACAAGGAAAGCAGGTTTTGGTGCTGGTCCCCGAAATTGGCTTAACGCCACAAATGGTTCGACGTTTTAAAGCAAGATTTAATGTACCGATAGATGTTTGGCATTCTCAATTAAATGATACGGAGCGTTTAAATGTTTGGTTAAGGGCAAGAGATGGGCAAAGTGCCATTGTGATTGGGACGCGTTCTGCCTTATTTACCCCTTTTCAAAATTTAGGCTTAATTGTGGTGGATGAAGAACATGATCGCTCTTTCAAGCAGCAAGATAGCTGGCGTTATCACGGCCGTGATTTGGCGGTGATTTATGGGAAGTTTTTAAATATTCCGGTGGTGCTTGGCTCTGCTACGCCAAGTTTAGAAACCTTAAACAATGTAAATGAAGGCAAATATCGTCACTTGGTGTTATCACAACGGGCGGGCAATAGTAATCAACTCCAGCATTTTGTGATCAATATGAAAAATCAGCCAGTAAAAAACGGCGTTTCGATGTTATTGCTTAATAAAATGCAAGAACATTTGGCGAAAGGTAACCAGGTTTTATTATTTTTAAATCGCCGTGGTTTTGCGCCGGTTTTACTTTGCCATGAATGTGGTTGGATTGCGCAATGTCCCCATTGTGACAAGCCCTACACTTATCATCAACATCAGCGGATTTTACGTTGTCATTATTGCGGTGCTCAAAAGGCCATTCCTATGCAATGTGGGGATTGTGGTTCCACTTATTTAATGACTACCGGCTTAGGTACGGAACAATTAGAAGCAACCTTGCAAGAATATTTTCCTCAATATGAAATTACGCGTATTGATCGAGATAGCACGTCTCGCAAAGGTTCCTTAGAAAAACATTTACATAATATTACTCAAGGAAAAAGCCAAATTTTAATTGGCACACAAATGCTAGCAAAAGGCCATCATTTTCCTAATGTGACATTAGTGGCTTTGTTGAATATTGATGGGGCATTATTTTCTGTAGATTTTCGTGCAGAAGAGCAATTAGCACAACTTTATGTGCAAGTGGCTGGTCGTGCCGGTAGAGCTTTAAAAGCTGGGGAAGTGGTCTTGCAAACCCATTATCCTGAGCATCCTTTATTAGTTGGTTTACTGAGCCAAGGCTATAATCATTTTGCCAATGAAACCTTAAAAGTCCGAAAAATTATGGGCTTACCTCCTCATAGTAGCCAAGTTTTGTTTAAGGCACAAAGTCGAGATTCTGCCGATGCGGAACAATTGCTACAACAAATTGCAGATTTTTTTGTCCAGCAAAATTATATGCAATTACAAATTTTAGGCCCATTACCTGCGCCTTTGGCAAAAAAAGCGGGGCAATATCGTTGGCAATTATTATTACAACATCATTCCCGAGGTATTTTGCAACAAGTGGTGACTAAATTTAGGCATTGTGGTTTAAATGGAAATCATAAAGTGAAATTAACAATTGATGTGGATCCTTTAGATTTAACATAAGTTAGTAGAAAAAAAGTGCATTTTTCAGTAGAATCGTGGCACTTTAAATTTGATAGGGGTGTATTGTGGCAAGAAAACCGTCAGCAAGAGGTCGAGGAACAACTCGACGAGGTAAAAAAAATAAAAAGAGTTTAATTATATTATCGCTACTTATTTTAGCGATGTTTGCTATTGGCCTTTATTTTTTACAAGCAAAATCAAATGTAAAGCCTAATAGTTTAGCAAAAATTGAAACTAAAAAAGTGAAGCCGAAAGCTGAATTACCGACACCTCCAGAAGAGCGTTGGACTTATATTAAAGCTTTGGAAACGAGAACGGTGGTCGATCATAATTCTTCTACGGTAATGAATAATAAACAGTTAACTTCTGAGCAAAAAAATATACTTGCTCAAATGGAAAAAGAAAATAAGCCTAAAAAAGTGGCGCAGGCTGAAAGTATGAAACCAAGCACAGAGCCTTCAACAAATTCATCGAATATAGTTAATAGCCAAGGTAATTTTGGTTTGCAATGTGGTGCATTTAAAAAATATCAACAAGCAGAAAGTCAGCTAGCAAAATTAGCGATGTTGGGGATTAGTGCCCATATTAAGGGCAATGGAGGTTGGTATCGCGTTTTTGTAGGCCCAATAGGAAGTCGAGCCCAGGCTGATGAGCAATTACAGCAAATTAGAAATAATGTAAATTGTTTAATTATTGCTATGTAGAATAAGCTTAAATTATTTCATACTGATAAACTCAAAAGTGATAATAACTTTTGAGTTTTTTTGTGGTTTTTGTTGCAAAGGCTAAAAAAAACATTACAATAAATGAACGTTCATTCAGTGCCTAACTTTTTAGTTTATGCGCTGTTTTTTTATTGCATTTTTTATATTAAGGGCCTTATGCAAAATTTAGAAACTGATATGCCTACAAAAATTTTCCAAGCAACAGAACAGCTGATGGCGGAAGGGGGATTACAAAGCTTATCAATGCAGAAAATAGCGAAAAAAGCGAATATTTCAGCAGGTACAATTTATCTTTATTTTAAAAATAAAGATGAGCTACTCAGTCAACTGGCAGAACGCATTTTTCATACTTTTGAGCAAGCAATACAGCAAGATTATGATGAAACCCAGTCCTTATTTGAGCAGTATCGTAAAATCTGGTGGAATCTTTGGAATTTATTACAGCAAGAGCCTAATTTAGTCATTAATATGAGCCAATATCGTTCTTTACCTAATTTTTATCAAGCATGTAAAGAAAGTGAAAAACAAAGTATATGGCGTATTTTTTGTAAAAAGGGTGTACAAGCAGGAGAACTTATTGATTTACCAGCAAATGCACTATTTATTTTAAGTTTAAGAACCGTGATTAATATGGCATTCGATTGTGTTTTCTTTAAGCGTTCATTAAGTGATGAACATTTAGAAAGCATAATTTTATGCAGTTTTAAAGCAATTCAAAAATAATCTTTATTTACTTACTCTGGAGTTTTTATGAGTCAGACAACTCAACCTCTTTCAACTAAAAAGAATCATCGTTTTTGGATGGTCATTTTTTTGGGCATTATTGTTTTGATCTTTGTCGCAATGATTGGTTTTAATATTTTTAAATCAAAAATGACGGCAAATTTTATGGCACATTTGCCTCCTCCGGTTTCTGCGGTTACGGTGCAAGAAGTAAAACCACAACAATGGACATCGATTTTAAAAACTACGGGAATTGTACGTCCTAATCAAGGGGCGATGTTAAGTGCGCAAATGCCTGGTGTTGTAAAAGAAATTTTAGTGCAAGCTGGGCAAACCGTTAAAAAAGGTGATGTATTAGTTCGTTTGGATAGCTCTGTGGAACAAGCAACCTTAAATGCATCAAAAGCACAGTTGCCATCAGTGAAAGATATTTATCATCGTTATCTTAAATTATCGAAAACAAAAAGTGTTTCTCGCCAAGAATTAGATAATGCAAAAGCAAAATATGATGCTTTAGCCTCCAATATTAAGGCTTTACAAGCCAGTATTGAACGCCGTCAAATTGTGGCACCTTTTAGTGGCGTTGCAGGTATTGTGAAGGTGAATGTGGGGCAGTTTATTAATGCGGGAACTGAAATTGTCCGCGTAGAAGATCATTCTCAAATGAAAGTCGATTTTTCTATCGCACAAAATAATTTAGGAGATTTACATTTAAACCAGCAATTAAAGGCAATTACAGATGCTTATGTTGGTAAAGAATTTAAGGCTAAAGTGGTGGCAATTGATCCTGCAATTAACCCTAATACGGGCTTAGTTGATGTACAAGCTGTTTTTGATTCTAACGCGAATTCTTTGTTACTCTCTGGGATGTTCACCCGTTTAAAATTAGAATTAATCACGCAAAAAAATCAAGTCGTTATTCCTCAAGTTGCCGTAAATTATAATATGTACGGTGAATTTGCCTATATTTTACAACCTCTTTCTAAGGCAGAAAAAGAGCAATTAATGGGTAATAAAGTGTTTGCTTATAAAGATAAAATGGATAAGGTTTTCCGTGTTAAGCAAGTGACAGTTTTTACTCTTGATCGTCAAGGTACTTTAGCTCAGTTAAAAGGAGAAGATATTAAAATAGGGGATAAAGTTGTGGTTGGTGGATTGCAAAATTTATCAAATGGCAGCTTAGTTGTTGTGGTTGATAAGCCTTTAATTGGCGTGAATCCGCCAGTGAAGAAAACAAACTTATAATAGAGGTATCCATGAATTTTAGTGATATTTTTATTCGTCGCCCGGTGTTATCTGCTTGTATTAGCTTATTAGTTGTTATTCTTGGTTTGCAAGCTTTGGCGAAACTCAGTGTACGTGAATACCCTGAAATGACGACAACGGTTTTAACTGTTTCTACGGTGTATCCTGGTGCAGATGCAGGATTAATTCAATCTTTTGTTACCTCAACGTTAGAAGAGTCCATTGCCCAAGCGGATAATATTGATTATATGTCCTCTTCAAGCCAACCAAGTAGTTCTTCTATTCGCATTAAAATGAAGCTAAATACGGATCCAAATGCCGCTTTGGCAGATATTTTAGCGAAAGTAAATGCGGTACGTTCACAGTTACCAGAAGGCATTGAAGACCCAGTGATCACTTCATCAACTGGGGCGACGGGGATTTTATATTTACGCTTTTTCTCTGATAAATTAAATGCAAGTCAGGTTTCTGATTATATTGAGCGTGTTGTGAAACCACAGTTTTTTACAGTGGAAGGGGTTGCTGGTGTGCAAGTTTATGGTGCAGCAAAATATGCGATGCGTGTTTGGTTAGATCCGGAAAGAATGGCATCACAAAATTTATCAGCACCACAAGTGATGGGGGCCTTAAGAGCGAATAATATTCAAACTGCCGCCGGGAGTGCTGAGGGCTACTATACGCTGTACCGGAATAAAGTAGAAAGTACCACAAATACTGTTGATGAATTACGAAATCTCGTGGTGCTTTCTCAAGGAGATAAAATTGTTCGGTTAAGAGATATTGCAACCGTTGAACTTGATAAGGGAAATAATAGTACGCGTTCTACGGCAAATGGTGCGGATTCTGTGATTTTAGGTATTGAGCCAAATGCTACGGCGAATCCAATTACAGTAGTTAAAAATATTATGCCGTTGTATCAGCAAATCCAAAATAATTTACCAGAAAGTATTCAAAGTGATGTGTTATATGACAGTACCATCGCTATTAATTCTTCTATTGAAGAAGTAATAAAAACCATTGTTGAAGCAACAGTGATTGTGTTAGTGGTGATTTTATTATTTATTGGATCATTACGTGCTATTTTGATTCCAGTAATTACGATTCCAATTTCTTTAATTGGTGTAGTAATGATGTTACAAGCTTTTGATTTTTCGATTAATTTGATGACATTGCTTGCAATGATTTTGGCTATTGGTTTGGTGGTGGATGATGCCATTGTGGTACTAGAAAATGTAGATCGCCATATTAAAGAAGGGGAAACGCCTTTCCGTGCGGCTATTATTGGTACTCGTGAAATTGCTGTTCCTGTGATTTCTATGACCATTACATTAGTCGCTGTATATTCACCAATGGCATTAATGGGGGGAATTACCGGTTCATTATTTAAGGAGTTCGCCTTAACCCTTGCGGGTGCTGTGTTGATTTCAGGTATTGTGGCATTAACACTTTCGCCAATGATGAGCAGTAAATTATTGAAAAGTAATGAAGCACCAAATAAATTTGAGCAAAGAATTGATCGGACATTTAACAAAATTGCTAATATTTATGCTTATATTTTGAAATTATTAATGGCAAATCGTCGCTGTGTGCTGGCTTTTGCTGTGGTGATTTTCGCAACTTTACCTTTGCTTTATAGCTCATTAGCCAGTGAATTAACGCCGGCAGAAGATAAAGGTGGATTTTTTGCTATCGGCACGGCGCCGGCTACGACAAATGTAGATTATGTGCAAGAGGCGATGAAACAATATGAAAAATTGTTGGCAGAAAATGAAAATGTTCATTCTACAATGATTATTTCTGGTGTACCGGCTTATAACCAAGCCATTGGGGTGGTGACATTAAAGGATTGGTCATTACGTAAAGAAAGCCAAGCACAGATTTTAGCTAAATTGAATAAACAAGCTAAAGGCATTCCGGAAATTAGTGTTTCCGCGTTTAATTTCCCAGAAATTAATACTGGTGAACAAGGTGCACCAGTGAGTTTTGTGATTGCAACAGATGAAAGTTATGAAAAACTTGCTGATGTGGCAGATCATTTTTTACAAAAAATGAGAAAATCAGGCGTGTTTGTTTATAACAGTTTAGATTTAAAATTTAATACCGCAGAAGTGGATGTAAAAATTGATAAAGAAAAAGCGGGAACTTATGGCGTAACGATGCAGCAAATTAGCCAAACCTTAGGAAGCTACTTATCCGCGGCGACAGTGACACGTGTGAATATTGATGGGCGTGCCTATAAAGTGATTGCACAAGTAAAACGTGCTGATCGTTTATCGCCAGAGAGTTTGAATAATTATTTTGTTAACGCTTCTAATGGCCAATCTATTCCATTAAGTAGTTTAATTTCTATGAAAATTGAGCCAAAGCCAGCGTCATTACCACGCTTTAATCAGCTTAATTCTGCGGTTATTGCGGCGGTGCCAATGCCAACGTTATCTATTGGAGATGCTGTTGAATGGTTACAACAAACTGCGAAAACAGATTTACCAAAAAGTTATAAATATGATTTTTTAAGTGAATCTCGTCAGTTTGTACAAGAAGGAAATAGCTTGGCGATGACATTTATTTTAGCGGTATTGATTATTTTCTTAGTCTTGGCGATTCAATTTGAATCTTGGCGTGATCCTTTTGTGATTTTAATTTCTGTACCTTTAGCTTTAAGTGGCGCCTTATTAGCTTTAAATTTCTTTAATGCTTTAGGGTTTGCGGGGACAACATTAAATATTTATTCACAAGTAGGCTTAATTACCTTGGTGGGATTGATTACCAAACATGGTATTTTAATGTGTGAAGTGGCGAAAGAATCGCAATTACACGAAGGGAAAAACCGAATTGATGCCATCATGGAAGCCGCAAAAATTCGTCTTCGTCCAATTTTAATGACCACTGCGGCGATGATTGCCGGCTTAATTCCGTTACTTTATGCAACGGGTGCTGGCGCGGTATCTCGTTTTAGTATTGGTATTGTTATTGTATCTGGCTTAGCCATTGGTACTTTATTTACATTATTTGTTTTACCTGTGATTTATTCTTATATTGCAAGTGAACATAAACCACTCCCAGTATTTGATGAAAATAAAAAATTAAGTACCAAAGAGTAACTTATTAATCTGTAATTTAAACAAGGGTGACAAATCAAGTCACCCTTTTGTTTTATTCGTTTGCTTGAGAATTTGTCATTGTTAGGGCTATAAAATATGGTTAGAATAGCACTCAATTTTTTGTTCCATATTACTCTTCTAAAGGTTGTTTTTTATGTCTGATCCACGTTTTGTGCATTTACATGTTCACAGTGATTTCTCTATGATTGATGGTATTGCCAAGATTAAGGCTCTCGTGGGAGAAGCATCAAAGCAACAAATGCCTGCGTTGGCCATTACTGATTTTAGTAATTTTTGTGGGTTAGTTCGTTTTTATGGTAGTGCATTATCAGCTGGTATAAAACCTATTGTAGGGACTGATATTTTGGTGCAAGGCCCTAATGGCCAGTTTGAGTTAACATTATTGGCAAAAAATAACAAAGGCTACCATAATATTACCCTATTACTTTCTAAAGCTTATCAACGTGGTTATATGGAACTGCCTTACGTGGATCAAGTATGGTTAGCGGAACATAATGAAGGCGTCATTATTTTAGCCGGATATAAAAGTGATATCGCCAATGCAGTCCTCAATGACGATAAGGAACTTATCACAACAACACTTCAATTTTATCAACAATATTTTTCTCAACATTTCTATTTTGCTTTAAGTCGCACAGGGAAATTAAAGGAAAATCACTATTTAACTTTAGTTGTGCCCTTAGCCCAAGACTTAAACTTGCCGGTAGTGGCAGTAAATGATGTGTGTTTTTTACAAAAAGAGGATTTTGATGCTCACGAAATTCGTGTGGCCATTCATGATAGTTATATTTTAGATGATCCTAAACGCCCTAAAAAATATAGTGCCGAGCAATATTTTCGAACAGAAGAGGAAATGTGTGAGCTATTTGCGGATATACCTAGTGCATTGGAAAACTCCGTACAGATTGCTAAGCGCTGTAATGTAACATTACGTTTAGGAAAATATTTCTTACCTCAATTTCCTACAGGTGATTTAACCACGGAAGAATTTTTAGTGGAAGAATCTCGCAAGGGATTAGAATTACGTTTAGCGAAATTATTCCCTGATGAAAAACTAAGAGCCGAAAAACGCCCTCCTTACGATGAACGTTTACAAGTTGAACTTGATGTGATTAACCAAATGGGATTTCCTGGATACTTCTTAATCGTAATGGAATTTATCCAATGGTCAAAAGATAACGATATTCCTGTTGGGCCGGGGCGAGGCTCTGGTGCGGGATCTTTAGTTGCCTATGCCTTAAAAATTACGGATTTAGATCCATTAGCTTTTGATTTACTTTTTGAACGTTTCTTAAATCCGGAACGTGTTTCCATGCCTGATTTTGATGTAGATTTCTGTATGGATGGTCGCGATAAGGTAATTGATCATGTGGCCGAAACCTATGGCCGTGATGCCGTATCACAAATTATTACCTTTGGAACCATGGCTGCTAAGGCGGTAATTCGAGATGTAGGACGAGTGTTAGGGCATCCTTATGGATTTGTGGATCGTATCGCTAAACTGATCCCAATGGATCCAGGTATGACCTTAGCGAAAGCCTTTGAAGTAGAACCTAAATTAAATGAAATTTATGCTGCAGATGATGATGTAAAAGGTTTAATTGATATGGCGCGTAAGCTAGAAGGCGTGACGCGTAATGCTGGTAAACATGCTGGTGGGGTTGTGATTTCACCAACAACCATTACCGATTTTTCACCTTTGTATTGTGATAGCGAAGGACAACATCCTGTTACCCATTTTGATAAAAATGATGTGGAATATGCAGGCCTAGTTAAATTTGACTTCTTAGGTTTAAGAACCTTAACCATCATTAAATGGGCTTTGGATATGATCAATCCAAGGTTAATCGCAGAAGGGAAACCACCGGTTGATATTAGTGATATTCCTTTCGATGATGAAGAATCTTTTCGCTTATTATTAAATTCGGAAACAACAGCAGTATTCCAGTTAGAATCTCGCGGTATGAAAGATTTGATTAAGCGTTTAAAACCTGACTGTTTTGAAGATATTATCGCGTTGGTAGCCTTGTTCCGACCAGGTCCATTACAATCTGGCATGGTAGATAACTTTATCCGTCGTAAACATGGGGAAGAAGAAATTTCTTATCCTGATGCAGAATATCAACATCTTTCTTTAAAGCCAATTTTAGATCCGACTTATGGCATTATTCTTTACCAAGAACAAGTAATGCAAATTGCACAGGTATTGGCAGGTTACACCCTTGGTGGTGCAGATTTGCTACGTCGAGCTATGGGTAAGAAAAAACCTGAAGAAATGGCAAAGCAGCGTTCGGTGTTTAAAGAAGGGGCAATTAAAAATAATGTAGATGGCGACCTTGCCATGAAGATTTTTGACTTGGTAGAGAAATTTGCAGGTTATGGTTTTAATAAATCTCACTCAGCAGCTTACGCCTTAGTCTCTTATCAAACATTATGGTTAAAAGCCCATTATCCTGCAGAATTTATGGCAGCAGTTATGACCTCTGAAATGGATAATACGGATAAAATTGTGGGTTTATATGACGAATGTTTACGTATGGGCTTGACCGTTGTTGCACCAGATATTAATACGGGGAAATTTCAGTTTAGTGTTAATGATAACAATGAAGTTGTGTATGGTCTTGGGGCGATTAAAGGTGTTGGTGAAGCGCCGGTATCTTGCTTAATTGAAGAGCGTAATAAAAACGGTATCTTTAAGGATTTATTTGATCTCTGTGCACGTATTGATTTAAAACGAATTAATCGTCGAACTTTTGAGTCTTTAATTAAGGCAGGGGCATTTGATAAATTAGGCCCTCACCGAGCAGCATTATCTAAAAATCTAGAAGATGCGTTAAAAGTATCTGATCAACATGCCAAAGATGAAGCACTTGGTCAATCAGATATGTTTGGCGTATTAATGGATAGCCCAGAAGAAGTGGAAACCGCTTATGCCAACACACCTTGCTGGCCTGAAAAGCAAGTGCTTGAAGGAGAAAAGGAAACACTAGGATTATATTTAAGTGGGCATCCAATTAATCCTTATTTAAAAGAATTATCTCATTATAGTAGTCGTAGAATTAGAGAATTAACCCCAACACGCCGTGGGCAAATGATGACAGTTTCAGGGTTAGTGACAAATTACCGTATAGCGGTGACTAAAAAAGGTAATCGCATTGGGATTGCCACCATTGATGATCGTTCTGGCCAATTAGATATTACTCTATTTGCTGATTCGTTAGATAAATTTGGTTTAAAAATCGAAAAAGATAAAATTATTACTGTAACCGGCTCCATCAGTTTTGATGATTTTAGTCAAGGTTTAAGAATGATAGTAAATGATCTCATGACCTTAGATGAGGCACGTAGTCGTTATGCGAAAAGTTTGTGTATTAGCCTTTCTCAAGAGCAGGTGAGTGTACCTTTTATTAAGAAATTAAAAGAGATTATTACAACCGAAATTGGTGGAACGTTACCAATTCATTTGTATTATCAGAATACAGAAGCCCAAGGAATGTTACATTTAGGTGTCGATTGGTCAGTAAATCCAACAGAAAACTTAATGGAAAAATTAAGGGAATTAATTGGGGAAAATACTGTAGAGTTATCTTTTCAATAATTATTAATAGGCCTTATTTTTTTATTGGCATACTTTTAAGCAAGTTTAATACCGCATCGACGTTAGGCTTAATCCCTCGCCACAATAAAAAACTTTCAGCAGCTTGTTCTACTAACATACCGAGGCCATCATAACAATTGTTATTTTCTTTTTTACATTGAGCTAAAAAAGGCGTGTCTTTCTTTAAATTATATTGCATGTCATAAATCGCTTCTGCTTGCGCCATAAGAGATATAGGCAATGGCAAGCTTTTACCTTGTAGCCCAAGGGACGTTGCATTAATAATTAAATCAAAATAAGCACTAGACTCTAAATGGTCGAGAGCTTGAATTTTACCGTATGAACAAAATTTTTCTGTTAATTGTTGGGCTTTTGAAAAGGTTCGGTTATAAATAACAAGATGCTGTTGTGCTTGTAGTAAAGGAAAAATTACTCCTTGAGCCGCGCCGCCAGCGCCTAAAATGAGTACTTTTTGTTGTGGTTTTAAAATATTTAAACGTTTTAAATCATTGAGCAAGCCAATACCATCGGTATTATCACCTAATAATGACCCATCTTCTAATTTCTTTAAGGTATTACAAGCTTGTGCTAATTGACAACGTTGAGTGGTTTTATCGGCAAGGTAAAATGCGTTATTTTTAAATGGTGCAGTAATATTACAACCTTGCGCACCCTGAAGGAAAAAATCCTTTAATTGTTTTTCAAAGTCAATAAGATCACCAAGTTTCGCTTGATAAGTTAAACGTTGTCTAGTTTGTTTAGCAAAAGCTTGATGAATAATAGGGGAAAGACTTTGTTGAATGGGATTGCCCCAAACAGCATATTGAGCATTGTTATTCATTATATTTAACCTTGACGAAAAACTTTATTTGTTAATAAATCACGAATTTCTGAAGGCTTTTTAGCATTACCCACATCCATATCTAAAACAGGGAAGTTATCTCCAAATTGTTGACGGACATCAGCCGCGGTTTTTGCAGGTGCTAATCCCGTTAAATTAGCACTAGTGGAAACTAAAGCAAAACCTGTTTTTTCACATAAGGCTTTCACGGCATCATGTGTACAAATACGCACCGCAATAGTAGAAAATTGTCCCGTTAAATAATGGGGCGTTGATTTTTTTGCCGGCACAATCCATGTTGTGGGGTGATGGATATTTTCTTTTAAATTTGCAAAATCAACATCTTTAAGTACAGAGCTATCAATATAAGGTAATAAAAAATCTAAATGCGGAGCAATTAAAATTAACCCTTTCTCTATTGGGCGTTTTTTTAGGGTTAATAAAGTTTGAACAGCTTGTTCACTTAAAGGATGACAACCGAGTCCAAAGACTGCTTCTGTAGGGTAGGCCACCACTTTATTTTGTTTTAATTGATTGACGATTTGTTCTATGTTCATTTTATTATGCTTCTTCAATAACTTTATCTATAGAAAAGCTTTGTTGACACTTAGGATTAAGACAAAGCCAAATTTGTTGTTTTGCCGTTTCTTTTTTTAAGAGGGCAAGGTCGCCATGACAATGGGGACAATCTTGAGCAATAGGCTTATGGGCGACAGTAAATTTACATTTAGGATAATGATCACAACCATAAAAATATTTTCCATTACGGCCACGGCGGGAAATTAATTTCCCATTATGACAGGCAGGACAAACAAGATCTTCGCATGCTTTTTTTTCTTCTGTAACAATAAAATGACATTCTGGATAATTACTACAACCAATAAACATCCCAAAGCTACCTTGTTTTAATTGTAAATGAGCATGACATTGTGGACAGTTTTGCTCAAGAGTTTTAAAAACCTTCACCTCTTGGTGTGATTGTAATGATTTAAGATAATGACATTGAGGGTAGTTAGAGCAGCCTAGAAAACGCCCTTTTTTTCCTTGTCTAATTTGTAACTCACCACCACACAGGGGACAATATTCAGCTTGCTTGGTATGTGAAAAAAGTGGGTTATTCATTTTATCGCCTTAAAAAGTTTGAGATTACCATAATCTTCTTATTTTACAATGGAAAATAAGAGGTAATAATTATATTATTAGGCCTGGGATTTTTTACAGTATTTAAAAATATTCATCACTTTTTTAAATATCACTTTTCTTCACACAAGGAGCGCGTATGACATCTTATTTTATGACTGGTTTTTTTGCTTTATTAGCAGTGATTTTATTATATTTATTATTTTCTCAAGGTAATAATAAAAAAAACGGCCTAAATGAATTGATGCAAAAAAATGATGAACTTATGGTTAATCAACATCGTCTAGAACAAGAGAAAGTAAGAGCTGAAACTGAATTAACCGGAATGCAAACTCGCTTATCAGAAAGAGATGCTTATTTGGCAAATATAGAAAAAGAATTAAACGCAGAAAAAGTTCAACAAGTGCGTTTAAATGAGCAAATTAATCATTTCAATTCCAGAGTAAGTAAAGCAGAAACGCAAGTCGTAAGCTTGCAACAACAATTAGAAGAAAGTCAGAAAATTTTAAAAGAAAAAGATCAAAACCTATTGGTTTTAACAGATAAAAATACGACTTTAGCTGAAGAACTTGCTACATTGAAAACATCTCTTGCAGAAAAAGAAGAGTTTTTTGTGAAAGAAAAACAAATCTTAGAAGAAAATAAAAAACAACAGCAAATTGAATTTCAAAATTTAGCCAATAAAATTTTAGAGGAAAAATCTCAAAAATTTAGTCAAACAAATCAAGCAGAACTTTCTACCTTATTAAAACCTTTCCGTGAACAAATAGAAGGATTTCAAAAACGTGTTAACGAAATACATTCGGATTCTGTTAAAGGTAATGCGGGTTTAGAAGCTGAAATTAAAAAATTATTACAAGTAAGTATGTCCATGTCGCAAGAAGCTAATAACTTAAGTTCAGCATTAAAAGGTGAAAAGAAAACTTTAGGTAATTGGGGAGAAATGCAATTAGAGCGTACCTTACAATTAGCAGGCTTGGAATCAGGGGTGCATTATGTGGCCCAAGAGCATTTCAAAGACGCCGATGGTAAAAATGCTTATCCTGATTTTGTATTACATTTGCCTGACAATAAACATATGATTATTGATAGCAAAATGTCATTAGTGGCTTATGATAATGCTATTGGGGCAGAAGATGAAGTGCAACGTAATCTTTATTTGAATGAACATTGTAAAGCCTTAAGGAAGCATATGGATGATTTAGCTAAAAAAGATTATAGCAACCTAGATGGTATTGAAAGTCCTAATTTTGTATTAATGTTTGTTTCCGTTGAACCTGCTTATATTGAAGCGATGAAAAATGATCATGAGTTATTCAATTATGGTTATCAACGTAATGTGATTTTAGTTTCGCATACAACGTTAATGCCAATTTTACGTACAGTAGCTAATTTATGGCGCTTAGAACGTGGCAATGCAGAAGCAAAAGAAATTACTGAAAGAGCAGCAGATATTTATAATCAACTTTGTGTGGTAACGGAACGCTTTAAAAAGGTAGGGAATACCTTAAATACAGCCTGTGGACAATATAATGATACCATAGTGGCTCTTGCAGGTAAGCAAGGGTTAATAGGGAAAGTAGAGAAGTTTCAAACCCTTTCTGCTAAAGCTAATAAAAACATGCCCACTTTAGATGTGGTAGAAAAAGATGTGAACGTTGAAAAACTAGAATTATTTTTAACAGATAAGTCAGATTTAAAATAATAAGTTTATTAAGTAAAAAGCAGAGCATTTAATCTTATGCTCTCTTTTTTGATTTATTTAAAAATCATTTTGTTAGATATTTTAAAGGTATAAATTTAAACAAATCAAGGTTATAAATCAGAATGTTTTAGGTTTAATTTTAAACAGAAAAATAATTTATTTTTAAAATAAACCATAAAATGACTTGCTTTTTAAGGGATAAATGGTATCATTGCCCAACTTTTTCGAAAGTCGCTTGATGTGATCATTTATCAAGTGTCAATACAGATATTGTATTGAGAATAAAATATTCCCGATTTGGGGATTAAAAAAGGTTAATCGGTGCCCCCTCATTTCATAATTGATTTGAGCTCGGTGGCTCGGTTTTTTTATTAGCTAAATTTATTGGAGCTCTGGTCTAATGCAGAACCAAAGAATCCGTATCCGCTTGAAAGCTTTTGATCATCGTTTAATTGATCAATCAACAGCGGAGATCGTAGAAACAGCTAAACGCACTGGTGCACAAGTTCGTGGTCCAATTCCTTTGCCAACTCGCAAAGAGCGTTTTACCGTGTTGATTTCTCCACACGTTAACAAAGACGCACGTGATCAATACGAAATTCGTACACACAAACGTTTAGTAGATATTGTTGAGCCAACAGAAAAGACTGTTGATGCATTAATGCGTTTAGATTTGGCTGCCGGCGTTGACGTGCAGATCAGCCTAGGTTAATTAAGAGGTTATTACAATGATTGGTTTAGTCGGACGTAAAGTTGGTATGACTCGTATCTTCACTGAAGATGGCGTTTCAATTCCAGTTACCGTTATCGAAATCGAAGCCAACCGTGTGACTCAAGTTAAAACTCTTGAAAACGATGGCTATACTGCAGTTCAAGTTACAACTGGCTCTAAAAAAGCAAGTCGTGTAACTAAGCCTGAAGCAGGTCATTTCGTGAAAGCAGGTGTTGAAGCTGGTCGCGGTTTATGGGAATTTCGTACTGAAGGTGAAGAATTCACTTTAGGTCAAGAAATTAATGTTGATATTTTTGCTGATGTTAAATTAGTTGACGTAACTGGTACATCTAAAGGTAAAGGTTTCCAAGGTGGTGTTAAACGTTGGAACTTCCGTACTCAAGATGCTAGCCACGGTAACTCTTTATCACATCGTGTTCTTGGTTCAATTGGTCAATGCCAAACTCCAGGTCGCGTATTTAAAGGCAAAAAAATGGCAGGACACATGGGTGCTGAGCGTGTAACCGTTCAATCACTTGAAGTTGTTCGTGTAGATGCTGAACGTAATTTATTATTAGTTAAAGGTTCTGTACCTGGTGCAACTAATGGTAATGTTATCGTTAAACCAGCAGTTAAAGCATAGTCTAGGAGTTAGAGATGGAATTAGTAGTAAAAGATGCTCAAAACGCATTGACTGTTTCAGACACTACTTTCGGACGTGAGTTTAACGAAGCTTTGATCCACCAAGTTGTTGTTGCGTATGCAGCCGGTGCTCGTCAAGGTTCTCGTGCACAAAAAACTCGTGCAGAAGTGGCTGGTTCAGGTAAAAAACCTTGGCGTCAAAAAGGTACAGGTCGTGCTCGTTCTGGTGATGTTCAATCACCAATCTGGCGTAGTGGTGGTATCACTTTCGCAGCGAAACCACAAGACCATTCACAAAAAGTGAACAAAAAAATGTACCGTGGTGCAATCAAATCAATTCTTTCTGAACTAGTTCGTCAAGAACGTTTAGTAGTTGTAGAAAAATTTGAAGTTGAAGCGCCAAAAACCAAAGTTTTAGTTCAGAAATTGAAAGAATTAGCACTTGAAGATGTGTTAATCGTTACAGCAAGTCTTGATGAGAATTTATTCTTAGCAGCACGTAACTTATACAAAGTAGACGTTCGTGATGTTCAAGGTATCGATCCAGTTAGCTTAATTGCTTTTGATAAAGTAGTTATGACTGTTGATGCTGTAAAACAAATTGAGGAGATGTTAGCATGATTCACCAAGAACGTTTGCTAAAAGTGTTAAAAGCACCACATATCTCTGAAAAAGCAACAAATAACGCTGAAAACTCAAACACTATCGTTTTCAAAGTTGCTTTAGATGCAAATAAAGCTGAAATTGCAAATGCTGTTGAGCAATTATTTGAAGTGAAAGTGGACTCTGTACGTACTGTTGTAGTCAAAGGTAAAACTAAACGCCACGGTGCTCGTTCAGGTCGTCGCAGTGACTGGAAAAAAGCTTATGTTACTCTTCAAGAAGGCCAATCTTTGGACTTCGTTGAAGGTGCGGCAGAGTAATTTCGGAGGAGAATAAATAAAATGGCTATCGTAAAATGTAAGCCGACCTCCGCTGGTCGTCGTCACGTTGTTAAAATTGTTAACGCTGAATTACATAAAGGGAAACCTTATGCACCACTTTTAGATACTAAATCTAAAACGGGTGGTCGTAATAATAATGGACGTATTACTACTCGCCATATTGGTGGTGGTCATAAACAACATTATCGTATTGTTGATTTCAAACGTAATAAGTTAGATATCCCTGCGGTTGTTGAACGTCTAGAATATGATCCTAACCGTAGTGCAAACATTGCTTTAGTGCTTTATAAAGATGGTGAACGCCGTTATATCTTAGCACCTAAAGGTTTAAGCGCTGGTGATCAAATCCAAGCTGGTATTCATGCACCAATTAAAGCAGGTAATGCTTTACCAATGCGTAATATCCCAGTTGGTACAACTGTGCATAATGTTGAATTAAAACCAGGCAAAGGCGGTCAAATCGCTCGTAGTGCTGGTGCATATGTACAAATCATCGCACGTGAAGGTAATTATGTAACATTACGTCTTCGTTCAGGCGAAATGCGTAAAGTTTTAGCTGAGTGTACTGCTACCATCGGTGAAGTTGGTAACTCAGAACATATGCTTCGTGTACTTGGTAAAGCTGGTGCTAGTCGTTGGCGCGGTATCCGCCCAACAGTTCGTGGTACAGCTATGAACCCTGTTGATCACCCACATGGTGGTGGTGAAGGTCGTAACTTCGGTAAACATCCAGTTACTCCTTGGGGCGTTCAAACCAAAGGTAAGAAAACTCGCCATAACAAACGTACTGATAAATATATCGTACGTCGTCGTGGTAAATAATTAATTAGATAAAGAGGTATACCATGCCACGTTCTCTCAAGAAGGGTCCATTCCTTGACCTACACTTGTTGAAGAAGGTAGAGAAGGCGGTGGAAAGCGGGGATAAAAAACCAATTAAAACTTGGTCCCGTCGTTCAATGATCATTCCATCAATGATTGGATTGACCATCGCAGTCCATAATGGTCGTCAGCACGTTCCAGTTTATGTATCAGACGAAATGATCGGTCATAAACTAGGTGAATTTGCACCGACTCGTACATATCGCGGTCACGCTGCGGATAAAAAAGCTAAGAAGTAAGGGGTAAAAGATGGAAACTATTGCTAAACATCGTTACGCTCGCACTTCAGCACAAAAAGCACGCTTAGTTGCGGATCTAATCCGTGGCAAAAAAGTAGCTCAAGCTTTAGAAATTTTAACTTACACTAACAAAAAAGCTTCTGCTTTAGTGAAAAAAGTTCTTGAGTCAGCTATTGCGAATGCAGAGCACAATGACGGTGCAGATATCGATGATCTAACAGTCGCGAAAATTTTCGTTGATGAAGGTCCTAGCATGAAACGTGTTATGCCACGTGCTAAGGGTCGTGCAGATCGTATTTTAAAACGTACAAGCCACATTACTGTGGTTGTGTCAGATCGTTAATCGTAGAGGAATCACTATGGGTCAAAAAGTTAATCCTAATGGTATTCGCCTAGGAATTGTTAAGCCTTGGAGCTCTACTTGGTTTGCGAATACACAAGATTTTGCCGACAATTTAGACGGCGATTTCAAAGTACGTAAATTTTTAAACAAACAGCTTGCGAATGCATCTGTTTCACGAATCATTATTGAGCGTCCAGCAAAAAGTATTCGTGTAACAATTCACACAGCTCGTCCTGGTATCGTTATCGGTAAAAAAGGCGAAGATGTTGAAAAATTACGCCACGCAGTTGCGAAAATCGCAGGTGTTCCAGCGCAAATCAACATTGCTGAAGTGAAAAAACCTGAATTAGATGCAAAATTAGTTGCAGACAGTATCGCTTCTCAATTAGAACGTCGTGTAATGTTCCGTCGTGCTATGAAACGTGCAGTACAAAACGCTATGCGTTTAGGTGCTAAAGGTATCAAAGTTGAAGTAAGTGGTCGTTTAGGTGGTGCAGAAATTGCGCGTTCAGAATGGTATCGTGAAGGCCGTGTGCCATTGCATACATTACGTGCAGACATCGATTATAACACAGCAGAAGCTCATACAACTTACGGTATTATTGGCGTAAAAGTATGGATCTTCAAAGGTGAGATTTTAGGTGGAATGGCTGCAGTTGCACAACAATCAGAAAAACCTACCGCACCTAAAAAAGGTCCTCGCGGTAAAGGTCGTAAGTAAGGAGAATTGTTAAATGTTGCAACCAAAACGTACAAAATTCCGTAAAGTTCACAAAGGCCGTAACCGTGGTATCGCTCATGGTACTGACGTAAGTTTCGGTACTTTTGGTTTAAAAGCAGTTGGTCGTGGTCGTTTAACTGCGCGTCAAATTGAAGCGGCTCGCCGTGCAATGACTCGTGCAATCAAACGTCAAGGTAAAATCTGGATTCGTGTATTCCCAGACAAACCTATCACTGAAAAACCATTAGAAGTCCGTATGGGTAAAGGTAAAGGTAACGTTGAGTACTGGGTAGCTTTAATCCAACCGGGTAAAGTTCTTTATGAAATGGACGGTGTGTCTGAAGAAATCGCAAGAAATGCATTTGCATTAGCAGCTGCTAAATTGCCTGTTAAGACCACTTTCGTAACTAAAACGGTGATGTAATGAAAGCACAAGAATTACGTACAAAAACTGTTGAAGAATTAAACGCTGAGTTATTAAACTTGTTAGGTGAGCAATTCAAATTGCGCATGCAAGTTGCTTCAGGTCAACTTCAACAAACTCATCAGTTAAAACAAGTGCGTCGTAGTATTGCACAAGTTAAAACTGTGTTAACTGAGAAGGCGGGTGAGTAATGGCTGATCAAATTCGTAGCGTGCAAGGTCGTGTTAGTAGCGATAAGATGGATAAATCTATCGTTGTTACTATCGAACGTAAAGTTAAACATCCATTATATGGTAAGTTTATCCGTCGTACGACTAAATTACACGTACATGATGAGAACAATGAAGCAAAACTTGGTGATTTAGTAGAGATTCGCGAATGTCGTCCTCTATCAAAAACTAAGTCTTGGACTTTAGTTCGAGTTATTGAAAAAGCAGTTGTTGCTTAATTAATAACTGTAATTAATAAAAAACCCAGTACTTTGTATTGGGTTTTTTTACATAAAGAATTAAAGAAAAAAATATAAATATCAAAATATTAACTTTAAAAGGTAGACAGCTTTATCTGTAGAAGTTAACTAACAGTGTAAGTTTTTTATTTTTTTAGTTAAAAATTATCTATTTGCAGTAGCTTTTTATAACCCAAATAAGAACAGAAAAGCATAGTAAATTTTAAAATTTTTTCTTGTATTCTTTACTTTATGGTGGCATAATCGTCACCCTTGTTAGCTTAGAAGTTAACAAGTTTTTTTCGTCCCGAAAGGGTTTTATCAATTTTAGCGGAGTACTAAGATGATCCAAGAACAGACTATGCTCGACGTAGCTGATAACTCAGGCGCTCGCAGTGTAATGTGTATCAAGGTTCTAGGTGGATCGCACCGTCGTTACGCTGCTATTGGTGATGTCATCAAAATCACAGTGAAAGAAGCAATTCCTCGCGGTAAAGTGAAAAAAGGTGATGTTTTAAAAGCAGTTGTTGTGCGCACCAAGAAGGGTGTTCGTCGCCCAGACGGATCAGTCATTCGCTTCGACGGTAATGCTTGTGTTATTTTAAACAATACTACAGAGCAACCTGTCGGAACTCGTATTTTTGGACCTGTGACTCGTGAGCTTCGTAATGAGAAGTTTATGAAGATCATTTCTTTGGCCCCAGAAGTACTGTAAGGAGAAGTGAAAAATGGCTGCAAAAATTCGTCAAGAAGATGAAGTTATTGTTCTTGCTGGTAAAAGCAAAGGCAAACGTGGAAAGGTCACTAAAGTTTTACCTAATGGTAAACTTATTGTTGAAGGTGTAAATATTGTAACTAAAGCTGAAAAACCAGTTCCTCAATTAGGAAAAGAAGGTGGCTTAGTGAAAAAAGAAGCTCCAATTGATGCGTCAAATGTTGCTATCTTTAACCCTACAACAAATAAAGCTGATCGAGTTGGATTTAGATTTGAAGACGGCAAAAAAGTTCGTTTCTTTAAATCTAATAATGAAATTATTTAAGAAACTGGAGTAATGCGATGGCGAAACTGCATGATTATTACAGAGATCAAGTAGTGAACGAATTGAAGTCAAAATTCGGCTACAAATCTGTCATGCAAGTCCCACGAATCGAAAAGATAACCCTTAACATGGGTGTGGGTGAAGCATTGGACGACAAAAAGCTATTAGATAACGCAGTAGCGGATCTGACAGCAATTAGTGGTCAAAAACCTTTAATTACTAAAGCTCGCAAATCTGTTGCAGGCTTTAAAATCCGTCAAGGGTATCCTATCGGTTGTAAAGTAACACTACGTGGCGAACGTATGTGGGAGTTCTTAGAACGCCTAATTACAATTGCTGTTCCTCGTGTACGTGACTTCCGCGGTTTAAGCGCTAAGTCATTCGATGGACGTGGTAACTATAGCATGGGTGTGCGTGAGCAAATCATCTTCCCAGAAATCGATTATGATAAAGTAGATCGTGTTCGTGGTTTAGATATTACGATTACAACTACTGCGAAGAATGATGAAGAAGGTCAAGCATTACTAGCTGCCTTTAATTTCCCATTCCGTAAGTAAGGCAGGTGACAAATGGCTAAACAATCAATGAAAGCACGCGATGTAAAACGCGTTAAATTGGCTGCAAAATTCCAAGCAAAACGCGCGGAATTGAAACGAATCATTTCTGATGAAAATGCTTCTGATGAAGCACGTTGGGATGCGGTAATGACTTTACAATCTTTACCAAGAGATTCAAGCCCTAGTCGTCAGCGTAACCGTTGTCGCCAAACAGGTCGACCACACGGGGTATTACGTAAATTTGGTTTAAGTCGTATTAAGGTTCGTGAAGCAGCAATGCGTGGCGAAATCCCTGGACTTAAAAAAGCAAGTTGGTAATTTACCACTTTATTTTGGAATCGGAGTAAAAGCACAATGAGTATGCAAGATCCAATCGCAGATATGTTGACACGTGTTCGTAACGGTCAAGCTGCGAATAAAGTTGCGATCAGTATGCCTTCATCCAAGCTAAAAGTTGCAATTGCCAATGTATTAGCGACAGAAGGTTATATCGAAAGCTTCAAAGTTTTAGAAGGCACCAAGCCTGAATTGGAAATCACTTTAAAATATTTCCAAGGCAAACCAGTTGTAGAAAGTATTCAACGCGTTAGCCGCCCTGGATTACGTATTTATAAACGTAAAGACGAATTACCTCGTGTAATGGGTGGATTAGGTATCGCTGTGATTTCTACATCTAAAGGTGTGATGACTGACCGCTCAGCCCGTCAACAGGGTTTAGGTGGTGAAGTTATCTGTTATGTAGCGTAATTGGAGGTAGGAAAATGTCTCGTGTTGCAAAAGCACCTGTTAATATTCCTGCCGGCGTTGAGGTAAAACTTGATGGCCAGCTATTAACAGTAAAAGGAAAAAATGGCGAGTTATCTCGCAAAATTCACGACTCAGTTGAAGTTAAACAAGATAATAATGAGTTAAAATTCTCTCCTAAAGAGGGTATCGCAAAAGCAAACGCACAAGCAGGTACTGCACGTGCATTAGTTAATGCGATGGTTATCGGTGTTACTGAAGGCTTCACTAAGAAGTTACAATTGGTGGGTGTTGGTTATAGAGCACAAGTTAAAGGCAATTCAATTGCACTAAACTTAGGTTTCTCTCACCCTGTTGAGCATAAATTACCTGCTGGAATCACAGCTGAATGCCCTACTCAAACAGAAATCGTATTGAAAGGTGCAGATAAACAAGTTGTAGGTCAAATCGCAGCAGAAATTCGTGCTTATCGCCGTCCTGAACCTTATAAAGGTAAGGGTGTACGTTACTCTGATGAAGTTGTACGTACAAAAGAGGCTAAGAAAAAATAATTTAAGGTAACACTATGGATAAGAAATCAGCTCGTATCCGTCGTGCAGCTCGTGCACGTCATATGATGAAAGAGAAAGGTGCTACACGCTTAGTGATTCACCGTACTTTACGTCATATTTACGCACAAGTAATCGCACCAAACGGTTCAGAAGTGCTTGCTGCTGCTTCTACAGTTGAGAAAGCAATTAGTGAGCAAGTAAAATATACTGGAAATAAAGATGCTGCAGTATTAGTTGGTAAACTAGTAGCTGAAAGAGCATTAGAAAAAGGTGTTAAAGACGTTGCTTTTGATCGTTCAGGTTTTAAGTATCACGGTCGTGTTCAGTCTTTAGCAGATGCAGCTCGTGAAGCTGGCCTACAGTTCTAAGAGAGGAATTTGAGATGGCAAACATCGAAAAACAAGCTGGCGAACTGCAAGAGAAGCTAATCGCGGTAAACCGTGTATCAAAAACCGTTAAAGGCGGTCGTATTATGAGCTTTACTGCATTAACAGTAGTAGGCGATGGTAACGGCAAAGTAGGTTTTGGTTACGGAAAAGCACGCGAAGTTCCTGCAGCGATCCAAAAAGCGATGGAAAAAGCGCGTCGCAATATGGTAACTGTCGCTTTAAACGAAGGGACATTACAACACCCTATCAAAGGTACTCACACAGGTTCACGTGTATTCATGCAACCAGCAAGTGAAGGTACAGGGATTATCGCAGGCGGTGCAATGCGTGCGGTATTAGAAGTTGCGGGTGTACGTAACGTTCTTTCTAAAGCATATGGTTCAACTAACCCAATCAATGTTGTTCGCGCAACGATTGATGCATTAGCAAACATGAAATCACCAGAAATGGTTGCCGCAAAACGTGGTAAAGCTGTTGATGAAATCTTGGGGTAATTGATTATGGCAAAAACTATTAAAGTAACACAAGTTCGTAGTTCTATCGCTCGTTTACCGAAGCATAAAGCTACTTTACGTGGTCTTGGTCTTCGCCGTATGCACCATACTGTTGAGTTAATCGATACTCCAGCAGTTCGTGGTATGATTAACCAAGTTTCATACATGGTTAAAGTGGAGGGTTAAGAATGCGTTTAAATACTTTATCTCCGGCAGAAGGCGCTAAGCATAGTCGAAAACGTCTTGGTCGTGGTATCGGTTCTGGTTTAGGTAAAACTGGTGGTCGTGGACATAAAGGTCAAAAATCTCGTAGTGGTGGCGGTGTTCGCCGCGGTTTCGAGGGTGGCCAAATGCCATTATACCGTCGTTTACCAAAATTCGGCTTTACTTCAATGAAAGCTGCAGTTACTGCAGAAATTCGTTTGAGTGATTTAGCTAAAGTTGAAGGTAACGTTGTTACCTTAGAAACTTTAAAAGCTGCAAACGTTTTAACTAAAGATATTCAATTTGCAAAAGTAATGCTTGCAGGTGAAGTTAAAACTGCTGTGACTGTTAAAGGTCTTCGAGTAACTAAAGGTGCAAAAGCAGCAATCGAAGCTGCTGGCGGATCTGTAGAGGAATAATAAATAAATGGCTAAGCAACCAGGTTATCAGAGTCGAAGTACTCAGAACGGTACAGGCGAACTAAAAAGCAGAATTCTTTTTGTATTAGGAGCCCTAATCGTTTTTCGTATAGGTTCTTTTATTCCAGTTCCTGGTATTGATGCAGCCGTGTTAGCCCAATTACTTGAACAACAAAAAGGCACCATCATTGATATGTTTAACATGTTTTCTGGTGGTGCATTAAGCCGAGCATCTATATTTGCATTAGGAATAATGCCGTATATCTCGGCTTCAATTATTATTCAATTATTGGCAGCAGTTCATCCTGCGTTAGCTGAATTGAAGAAAGAAGGGGAAGCTGGCCGTCGTAAAATTAGTAAATATACACGCTATTCGACATTAGTTTTAGCTACCATTCAAGCCATAGGTATTTCTACTGGTTTACCAAATATGTTACCTGGCTTAGTTCCAAATTTAAATTTTGCATTTTATCTTACAGCAGTCATTAGCCTTGTTTCAGGCACAATGTTCTTAATGTGGTTAGGAGAGCAAATTACGGAACGAGGTATTGGTAATGGTATTTCTTTAATTATCTTTGCAGGTATTGTTGCAGGGCTTCCATCAGCAGTTGGTCACACAATTGAGCAGGCTCGTCAAGGGCAAATGCATCTTTTAGTTTTATTATTAATCGCCGTCATTATTTTTGCGGTAACATATTTTGTTGTCTTTGTTGAAAGAGGACAAAGAAAAATTAAGATTGAATACGCGAAACGTCAACAAGGACGCCAAATTGTAGGTGGACATTCAAGTTATTTACCTCTTAAAGTAAATATGGCAGGTGTTATTCCTGCAATCTTTGCATCAAGTATTATCCTTTTCCCTGCAACACTTACATCGTGGATTGGAGAAGGTTCAAGCTTAGAGTGGTTAACAGACTTATCAATGTTGTTACATCCAGGGCAACCTTTATATTTGATTGTTTATGCGGTAGCAATTATTTTCTTTAGTTTCTTTTATACAGCAATGCAGTATAATCCGCGTGATACAGCAGATAATTTGAAAAAATCTGGTGCATTTATACCTGGAATTAGACCAGGAGAACAAACATCACGTTATATTGATAGAATTATGACTCGCCTAACATTAGTTGGTGGATTATATGTTACATTCGTGTGTTTAGTTCCTTATATACTGACGTCAGCTTGGAATGTTCAATTCTATTTTGGTGGAACATCCTTACTGATTGTTGTGGTAGTAATTATGGATTTCATAGTGCAGGTTCAAAGTTACTTAATGTCAACTAAATATGAATCTGCTTTGAAAAAAGCAAACCTTACAGGTTTTGGACAATAAATGTCCATTAGATAAAAAGGATAAGCAATGAAAGTTCGTGCTTCAGTTAAGAAAATGTGTCGTAACTGTAAAATTGTTAGACGTGAAGGTGTTGTTCGTGTATTATGTAGCGACCCTAAACATAAACAACGTCAAGGTTAATCGAGATTTTTTCTTGCAAAGAACCGGCTGAGCATATATAATGCTCAGCTCATTTATGTCCTTGGTATATTGTTTGAGTATCCTGAAACGGGCTTTTCAAGGTCAATATATCAAATTAATTAGATAAATAGGAGTGCATAGTGGCCCGTATTGCAGGCATTAACATTCCTGATCAAAAACACACTGTAATTGCGTTAACGTCAATTTACGGTATCGGAAGTACTCGTGCTAAAGCTATTTGTGCTGCAGCAGGAATAGCTGAAGATGTTAAGATCAGAGAATTGTCTGAAGAGCAGATTGAAAAACTGCGTGATCAAGTTGGTAAATTTACCGTCGAAGGTGACTTACGTCGTGAAGTAACACTTAATATTAAACGTCTATTAGACTTAGGCTGTTATCGTGGATTACGTCATCGTCGTAGTTTACCGGTACGTGGTCAACGTACTAAGACAAACGCGCGTACTCGTAAGGGTCCACGCAAGCCGATCAAGAAATAAGTCGGGGTAAATTATTATGGCTAAAACACCAGTTCGCGCTCGTAAGCGTGTAAAAAAACAAGTTGTAGATGGCGTAGCTCATATCCACGCATCTTTCAATAACACAATCGTTACAATTACTGACCGTCAAGGCAATGCTCTAGCGTGGGCAACTGCTGGTGGTTCAGGTTTCCGTGGTTCTCGTAAATCTACTCCGTTTGCTGCACAGGTTGCTGCTGAACGTTGTGCTGAAATCGTTAAAGATTTTGGTTTAAAGAACTTGGAAGTTATGGTGAAAGGACCGGGTCCTGGTCGTGAATCTACAATCCGTGCATTAAATGCAGCAGGATTCCGTATCACGAACATTACTGATGTGACTCCGATCCCTCATAATGGTTGTCGTCCACCGAAAAAACGTCGTGTTTAATGGCGTCATAGGATAATTGGAGAAAGAAAATGGCAAGATATTTGGGTCCTAAGCTCAAGCTAAGCCGTCGTGAAGGTACTGATTTATTCCTTAAGTCAGGTGTACGCGCGATTGATACAAAATGTAAAATAGATACAGCACCAGGTCAACACGGTGCTCGTAAACCGCGTTTGTCAGATTATGGTAATCAATTACGTGAAAAGCAAAAAGTTCGTCGTATGTTCGGCATCTTAGAGCGTCAATTCCGTAATTATTACAAAGAGGCAAATCGCTTAAAAGGTAATACAGGTGAAAACTTACTTGTATTATTAGAAGGTCGATTGGATAACGTTGTTTATCGCATGGGCTTTGCAGCAACTCGCGCAGAAGCTCGCCAATTGGTGAGTCATAAAGCAGTTGTCGTAAATGGTCGTGTAGTTAATATTCCATCTTTCCAAGTTTCTGTTAATGATGTAGTTGCTATTCGTGAAAAATCTAAAAAGCAAGCTCGTATTAAAGCATCGTTAGAATTAGCGGAACTAAGAGAAAAACCAACATGGTTAGAAGTTGATTCAGCAAAAATGGAAGGTGTTTTCAAACGTATTCCTGAACGTTCTGATTTATCAGCAGATATTAACGAACATCTGATCGTTGAGCTTTATTCTAAATAATAAAGTTTCGTAGCAAAGAGAGGATAAAATGCAGGGTTCTGTTACAGAATTTTTAAAACCACATTTAGTAGATATTGAACAAATTAGTTCTACTCAAGCTAAAGTGATCTTAGAACCGTTAGAGCGTGGCTTCGGTCATACTCTAGGTAATGCATTACGTCGAATTCTTTTATCTTCAATGCCAGGTTGTGCTGTGACTGAAGTTGAAATTGAAGGCGTATTGCACGAGTATAGTAGTAAAGAAGGCGTTCAAGAAGATATTGTTGAAGTACTTCTAAACTTAAAAGGCCTGGCGGTTAAGTTAGAGAATAAAGATAATGCTTTTCTAACACTAAACAAGTCTGGAATTGGCCCTGTTGTTGCAGCGGACATCGTACATGATGGCGATGTTGAGATTGTTAATCCCGATCACGTTATCTGCCACTTAACAGACGAGAATGCTTCAATTAATATGAACATTCGCGTTCAACGTGGTAGAGGATATGTTCCAGCATCAACTCGTAAGCATTCTCAAGATGAAGATCGTCCAATTGGGCGTTTGTTAGTCGACGCTTGTTATAGCCCGGTTGACCGTATTGCTTACAATGTTGAAGCAGCACGTGTTGAACAACGTACTGATTTAGATAAATTAATTATCGAATTAGAAACGAACGGGACAATCGAGCCAGAGGAAGCTATTCGTCGTGCAGCAACAATTTTAGCAGAGCAACTTGATGCATTCGTTGATCTACGAGATGTTCGTCAACCAGAAGTAAAAGAAGAAAAACCTGAGTTTGATCCTATTTTACTTCGTCCTGTTGATGATTTAGAGTTGACAGTTCGATCTGCTAACTGTTTGAAAGCAGAAACAATTCATTATATTGGTGACTTAGTGCAGCGTACAGAAGTTGAGTTATTAAAAACGCCTAATCTTGGTAAGAAATCACTTACAGAGATTAAAGACGTTCTTGCTTCTCGCGGCTTGTCACTCGGTATGCGTCTTGAAAACTGGCCACCAGCAAGTATTGCTGAAGATTAATTTGGTCATTGGTTAAAGATTTTCTGAGAAGGATAAGGTTATGCGCCATCGTAAGAGTGGACGTCAACTAAACCGTAATAGTAGTCATCGCCAAGCGATGTTTCGTAACATGGCTAGTTCGCTAGTAGGTCACGAAATTATTAAAACTACTCTGCCAAAAGCAAAAGAATTACGTCGTGTAGTTGAACCGTTAATTACATTAGCAAAAGAAGACAACGTAGCAAATCGTCGTTTAGCTTTTGCTCGTACACGCAACATTGAAACTGTTGCTAAATTATTTAATGAATTAGGACCACGTTTTAAAGAGCGTGCGGGTGGTTATACTCGTATCTTAAAATGTGGCTACCGTGCCGGAGATAATGCTCCAATGGCATACATTGAATTAGTTGAACGTTCTGAAGTTTCAGCTGACGATTCAGCAGAATAATTTATTAAAATAAAAATAAAAAAGCTCACATTTATGTGAGCTTTTTTTTTATTAAAAATTGAACAATGGAATATATTTAAATAATATTATAAGATAATGAATGTTATTTAGCTTCAAGGTTTTATATGCAAAATTTGATATCATCTTTTTTAACAAAAGAAATAGACGAAAATAAATCTAAAATTCGAGAGATTGCAACAATTGATTTGGGATCAAATAGTTTCCATATGATCATAGCTCGTATAGTCAATGGATCTGTGCAAATTATTTCTCGTTTAAAGCAAAAAGTGCAATTAGCCAATGGATTGGATGAAAATAATATTTTAAGTCAAAAAGCAATTGAGCGAGGTGTTTCTTGTTTATCTCGTTTTGCAGAACGTTTAAAAGGTTTTCCAATCGAAAATGTGAATGTTGTCGGAACTTATACTTTGCGTCAAGCTGTTAATAGTGATGAGTTTTTAGAAGCCGCAAAAAAAGTTTTTCCTTATCCTATTTCTATTATTTCAGGCGAAATTGAAGCTAAAACAATTTATAGTGGAGTATCTCATACTCAACTAGAAAAAGGACGTAAATTTGTAATTGATATTGGAGGAGGATCAACGGAGATGATCATTGGAGATCAGTTTATTCCTCTTGAAGCAAATAGTCGAAATATGGGGTGTGTTAGTTTTGGCTTACATTATTTCCCTAATGGGAAAATATCATTGCAGAATTTTGAAAATGCAAAGGAAGCAGCCTTAGCGACTATTATAGATTTAGTACCTAGATACAAAAATTTAGGTTGGCAGCAAGTATGGGGCACTTCAGGAACAATTAAAACTGTATATCAAGCAGTAATGGCTAATATTGATTCCACTGGAATAATTCGTTCAGAGTATCTTTCTATTTTAAAAAATAAAGTATTACAAGTTTCTCATTTTAAAGAACTAAAATTGGCAGGATTAAGGTCTGATAGAGTAGATGTTTTTGTGCCAGGTTTAGCGATTTTAATGGCTTTATTTGAAGCATTTAACATTACCAAGGCAGAATATTCAGATGGTGCTTTACGCGAAGGTATTATTTATAGTTTAGATCAAAAATTTCAGGTTGAAAATATAAGAGAAAGAACCATAAAAAGTTTGGTACAACAATTTTCAATAGATCTTATTTATGCAAATAAGGTCTCTAAAACACTAAATAAATTAACTCAAAATTACTATTCATGGCATAAATCTTGGCAACGTGAAGAGATATTAGAGATTTTACAAAGTGCCGCTTTACTACATGAAGTTGGTTTAGTAATAAATTACCCTTATATGCATAAGCATTCTGCCTATATTTTACAAAATTTAGATTTACCAGGGTTTGATAAGAAATCACATAGTTTATTAGCATTCTTGGTTAGATTTCATCAGAAATCTTTGAAAGGTATTGATTTAAAAAATATTAAGGGGTACGTAGAGAAGGACGTTTGGGTTGCATTAAGGTTATTAAGATTAGCTATTTTATTAAATAAAACTCGCCAAAAAACACTATTACCTGATGGCTTTTCTTTTGTTATAAATAAAAATATTTCAGGTTCTTGGCATTTAACTTTTCCTCATGGTTATTTAGATGAATATCCATTATTAAAGCAAGATTTATGTGAAGAAGCAAAGTTATTACAAAAGGTTGGATTTGTCTTATCTTTTGAATAAATCCATTTAGGCCATATTCAATTATAATATATGGCCTTATTTTTAAAGGAATTTTAATTAATTAAGTTTAACTGTCTGAGAAAATAAGCAATACCATCTTCATCTACAGATTTTGTAACGTATTTAGCTATGTCTTTCACCATAGGTTGAGCATTACCCATAGCAATTCCCATACCAACCCTAGTAAGCATTTCAATATCATTCAAGCCATCACCGAATGCCATAATATTTTCCATATTAAATCCTAAGTGTTTGGCAAGGACTTCAATCCCCTCTGCTTTAGAACCTTGAGCATCAAAGATATCTAATGAGTCTTGATGCCAACGAATTGTTTTTAAGCCTTTTAATAATTTAGAATCTTTAATTAACTGATCTTGGCTTTCATCAGAAAAAGATAAAAGCTGTAGTACATCATTTTTTTCAAAGAATGCTTTATCAACAATATAATTGGTTGTAATAGGATTTAATGCATTAGTTAATTTTTTTGTAGGATTGGAAATCGCAAGAGTTTGATTATTGATAAAAGCATACTCAATCTGATTGTTATCAAAAAAGTGAACAATATCTTGAATAATATTTTTAGGGATTTTATTTTCTCTTAAGATTTGACCTTTGTATTCTACATGTTGTCCATTAGCAGTAACAAAGGTATCGATATTTAACTCTTGAATAAGTTGATGAATTTTTGATGGAAAACTACAGTAAACACGACCGGTAGCAATTGCTATTATAATGCCTGCTTGTTGGAGTTGTTTTAATGCAGGAATTAAACTGTCGGGCAGGAAGTCATGATCTTTTATAAATAATGTTTCATCAATATCAAAGAAAATAATTTTAATAGGGTGTTCAGGTTTTATCATTGTCATATTTTTTCCTAAATTCTAATTTTAAAATGAGTATAGAAGTTTACCATTTTGCGAGTTGGTTTGAAAAATTAATCAATAAGACTGTTATTAATTTAAAATAAATGTAAATACTGAGTTATTTTTTTCAACAAAAGGTATTTAAATGAGCTTTTTTTCATTTCGTTGTTTTTTATGTAATACACCATTACATATTATTTCTCATGGTATATGTTCTCGCTGCTCTCAAGAGGTTTCAAGATTTTGTTATTGTGGATATTGTGGCTCTGCATTACCTTATGATTCTAAGACTTGTGGTAATTGCATCAAACTTAAGCCAAAGTGGGATAATATTGTTTTTGTAGGGCAATATTCACCACCATTATCAACGTTAATTCATCAGTTTAAATTTCAAGATCAATTTCACTTAGACAAATCTCTTGCCCGTCTTTTATATTTAGCAATAAGAAATGCAAAAAGAACCCATCAACTCAAATTACCTGAAGTGATTATACCGGTGCCTTTGTATCGGTTGAGACATTGGCAAAGAGGTTATAACCAAAGTCTATTAATTGCAAAACAGTTATCATATTGGTTAAATATTCCTTACGATGATAAATTAATTATTCGCCATCGAAATACTGCTACTCAACGAGGTTTAAGTGGAAAGTTGCGTAAACAAAATTTAACTAATGCTTTCTTATGTACCGATGAAAGTTGCTTATATAACTCAGTCGCTATTGTTGATGACGTAATTACCACTGGAGCGACAATGAAGGCAATAGTAGATAGTTTAAAAAATACCAAGATTGAAAATATTCAGGTATGGGGGATAGCTAAGGCTTAAGAGAATATATTATTTAAAAAAAAGCTAAGCTTTTAGGAAAGAAATGAATTGTTAAGTTGATTTTTGTTCATTCAGTTACTACAATCACTCAAATCTTTTTTATAAAGAGTTTTCATAAAGAATTACAAGGAATTATTATGCAAGTTACTATTTCAGAAACTGCTCAACAACATTTTCGTAAGCTTCTTGATCAACAAGAAGAAGGAACTAATATTAGAATTTTTGTGGTTAATCCAGGCACACCAAGTGCAGAATGTGGGGTTTCATATTGTCCTCCTAATGCAATAGAAGATACTGATACAGAAATTGAATACCCATTATTTTCAGCGTTTATTGATGAAATCAGTTTACCATTTTTAGAAGATGCAGAAATTGATTTCGTTACAGAAGAGTTAGGCTCTCAATTAACTTTAAAGGCACCTAATGCAAAAATGTGTAAAGTGGCGGATGATGCACCTTTAATTGAGCGTGTAGATTATGTCATTCAAACACAAATTAATCCTCAATTGGCAGGCCATGGTGGTTTAATTACATTAATTGATATTACAGAAGATGGTGTGGCTATCTTACAATTTGGTGGTGGTTGTAATGGCTGTTCAATGGCTGATGTAACGTTGAAAGAAGGGGTAGAAAAACAATTATTAAGTTCTTTCCCTGGGGAATTAAAAGCAGCCAGAGATGTTACTGAACATCAACGTGGTGAACATTCTTATTATTAATAAGAAAAATTGTTAGTAATAAAATTGAAAAAGATAAGTTGTTTATACAATTTATCTTTTTTATTTTTTAGTCAAAAAAAATCTTACTGAAAAATCAGTAAGATTATAAAATTTGGTGGAGGTAAACGGGATCGAACCGATGACCTCTTGCATGCCATGCAAGCGCTCTCCCAACTGAGCTATACCCCCAAGCATTAACGGCTATTATGATAATTTTAGCGGTTAATACTGTCAATCTTTTATTTTAAAAAATAATTTGATTGATGTAATGTTAAGCAATTTTTTCTTGGATAAAGTCAATTGCTCGTTGAATACGAGTAAGAACTCGTTCTTTTCCGATACCAACAAGTGTTACATCCATTGATGGTGATTGACCTGCACCAGTAACCGCAACACGTAAAGGCATACCAACTTTACCCATGCCAACTTCTAATTCAGCGGCAGTATCTTCGATAGCTTTATGTGTATTTTCAAGATTCCACTCAGAAATTTGAGAAAGTTTAGCTTTTACTGTTTCTAATGGGGTAATTGCACCTGCTTTTAAATGTTTTTTCGCGGCTTTTTCATCAAATTCAGAAAACTCTTCAAAGAAGTAACGGCTATTTTCAGCCATTTCTTTTAAGGTTTTAGAACGTTCAGCGAGCATCTCAACGATTTCTGTTAAAGATGGGCCATTAGTTGTATCAATATTGAGGTTAGCATATTGCCAAGCAAGTTCTTTTGCTACATATTCTTTTGGTAAATTACAAATATAATGTTGATTTAACCATTGTAATTTTTCCATGCTGAACGTACTTGCAGAGCGGCTTACATGTGATAATTCAAAGAATTTAATCATTTCTTCTTCAGAGAAGATTTCTTGATCACCATGTCCCCAACCTAAACGAACTAAATAGTTGATTAAAGCTTCAGGTAAGTAACCTTCATCACGGAATTGCATAACACTTACTGCACCATGACGTTTAGAAAGTTTTTTACCATCATCACCATTGATCATAGAAACATGAGCATATACTGGGATAGGGGCATTTAATGCTTTTAGAATATTAATTTGGCGAGGAGTATTATTAATATGATCTTCACCACGAACAACGTGAGTAATACCCATGTCCCAATCATCAATAACAACACAGAAGTTATATGTTGGAGAACCATCTGTACGACGAATAATTAAATCATCTAATTCACTATTGCTAATTTCAATACGACCACGAACAGCATCATCAAATATTACAGAACCTTCTTGTGGATTTTTAAAGCGGACAACATGAGGTTCATTAATATCGTGTTCATGATTATCTAAACAATGACGATCATAGCGAGGTTTTTCTTTATTTTCTTCTTGATGATTACGTAAATCTTCTAAACGCTCTTTAGAGCAGTAGCAACGATATGCTAAACCTTCTTCTAACATTTGATCAATGACTTCATTGTAACGCTCAAAACGTTTAGTTTGATAATAAGGACCATGCTCCCAACTTAATTTTAACCACTCCATACCTTCTAAGATTGCCTGAGTAGCTTCAGGAGTTGAACGTTCCAAATCAGTATCTTCAATACGTAATACAAATTCACCTTGATTGTGTTTTGCAAATAACCAAGAGTATAGAGCTGTACGAGCTCCACCAACATGTAAATAACCAGTAGGGCTTGGTGCAAAACGGGTTCTAACTTTAACTTTTGGATCAAAAGTAAATACAGGGGATAATTTCATTAATATATGCCTTTCTTTATTTTAAAATAACGGTGTTATTGTACGACGACTTAAGTATATTTCATAGGGAAAAAGGGCTAAGATGTTCATTTTTAAGGCGAACAAATGTTTTTTAATAAAAAGATGTTGACTGAAATTTTTATTTACTTATAATGCACCCCATCAACAGCGTTAGGGCGATTAGCTCAGTTGGGAGAGCACCTCCCTTACAAGGAGGGGGTCACTGGTTCGAGACCGGTATCGCCCACCACTTAATTTCAACAATAAGTGTTCCTAGCGTTGTTTCCTTTTTAAGGCTCAAGTGGGCGATTAGCTCAGTTGGGAGAGCACCTCCCTTACAAGGAGGGGGTCACTGGTTCGAGACCGGTATCGCCCACCACTTAAGCCTTCAATTCTGTTTAAGTTTTTATTTTATATTTCTTTTGTATTACTTTTATTCGTTTTTATATTTATTAATTAATAAGTTATTATAAAAAACGGCATAAATTTTCACTTATACCGATTTAAAAAAATTATTTATAACCTTTTAATAAGTAGTTCATTGACCATTCTAGTAATTCTTGATAATTATCTATACGTTGCTTTAAGCTGTCATCCAAAGTAATCTGTTTACCTACTAAAAAGTGACTTTTATCTTTCCAACTATAATATAGATAAGGTTGTTGGGTTAAATCAATAACTCCATTATCATCAGCCCAAATACATGTATTGTATGAAAAATTATAGTTTTGATTATCTTGTGTAGCTAATAAGTTATGGCCTCCAACACTCCAGTATTCTGCTTCAGATAAGCTATAAGCATAAAGTGTTGGCATAATATCTTTATGAGATCCAAATCGCTGAGAATCAAAAGTAAATGATGTATTCTTCAGAATTTCTCCAGGTATATAAAGATAAAATGGTACAGCATAAGCAAGAAATAATTCAGATGGTAAATTTTGAGTCACTCCGCGTAGATGGTGGTCACCACTTGCTCAAATAATTGTCTTTTCTTTTAATTGGCTATTTTTAATATTAGTAACAAAATCCCCTAAAGCATTTGTTGCATATTGATAAGCAGAAAGAATATTACGTCTTTCTTCATCATTCTTACCAATTTTATTTTGTAAACAACTAGGATCTACAGTTTTTACTTTATATCCTGTGGGTGCTTTATAAGGAGGATGATTTGTTATAGTTAGAATATAAATAAAGAGTGGTTCTTTACTTTCTGTAAGTAATTTTTCAGCTAATTTAAATGAATATTCATCGGCAACTCCCCAATAAGAAAGCGATTTTTTAGATTCAGGAAATATATCCATAATGTAATTTTGGTCATAAATATCATCCACACCTTGATTTGGTAAATAAGTGGCTAAGCTACGCCACATACCATTGCCAGAAGTTATGAATATAGTTTTATAGCCTTGTGCTTTATAGGTTTTAAAAGCGGTATAAGGTAAAATTGTTTTAGATTCAGAAGATTGGCTTAGATTTTCATTAGTACTAAAACAACATTGTCCTAATAGAGAAGATGCTGTTCCGTTATTGTAAGAAGTAAAATGTTTAAAGAAAAAATCACTATTGCAATGTGAGCGTAATGAACCTAATAGATCATTAGTTTTAACATCATCAAAATGTAACAAATTACTCCCAAAACTTTCCATTAAGCTAAAGACAACATGAGGTTGATGCTGTTCTAAATAGATGTTTTTATCTGTTTTTTCCACTAAACTTTTTTGTTGAAATAAAGCTTCACTTAATACTTCCCCTTCAGATTTATCTACTGCAGAAAATTGCACTGATTTTTTATGATCTTTTATCGCCCAAGTTAAGGCGATAGGTCCGTTAGGTACCATATAATTAATTGTATTTAAAGAAGATACTTGAGCGTGAATTTTACTTAATGGTTTAGATTTTATTGTGCCTCTAAGCGCTAATACAATTAAAATTATATTACAAAAAGTTAAAATGCTGGTTAAATAGTTATGTTCAATAGTAGAACTGGATAGGAATTTAAAAGATAAAATAGTTGGAATTACAGTTAAAATAATTGTAACGATACAACTGCTAATGATTGGGTAATCATCTAACATATTTTGCATTACAGCTTTAGTATCATCTTCAAAAAAGCCAAAAACAAAGGTATCAAAATAAGAATTATAAGTTTGATAATAAAAGTAATTACCTATGGTAAAAGCAATAAAAGAAAATACAGAAATAAAAGTTATTGAGCTATAGTAAATTGCAAGAAAATGGTTGGATAGCCCTAAAAGACTTAATAAGAAAGTACTTAAATAAGGGAACAATATAATACCTGCAATAGCTTTTATATCAAAACGAGCTCCTAAGAGTCTCATTCTTTTTAATGCTAAATGGTGATTTAGATTTTGTTTTGCTTCTTGAGAAACAAAAGAAGACACCATTACTTCACGGTGAATAATAGAAAATACTAAAAGGTATAAGAAAATAACATAGGTAGTTAAGGAAAGAATCATAATATTGTGATTAATTGATTAAAAAATTAAGCTAGAGTTTAGCATAAAAGAAGGGAAATTCTAAAATAGAAAAAGAAAAGGTTGGATTAATTCCAACCTTTTTTATATGTGTTTATGGAAGAATAAAGCCTACAGCTTCATAGACCTTATCTAAAGTCACTTTAGCGCGTTGACGAGCTTTTTGAGCCCCTTCTGCAGCAATTTTATGAAGTAATTCTTCATTATTACGGAAATGATGATATTTTTCTTGTAAATCTGTAAGCATTGTAGAAACTTGTGTTGCCACTTCACCTTTTAAATGACCATACATTTTCCCTTCAAATTCAGATTCTAATTGCGGAATAGATTTACCTGTTACTGCAGACAGAATATCTAATAAGTTTGAAACACCAGCTTTATTTTCTAAATCATAACGAACGACTGGTGGCTCATCACCATCTGTCATAGCACGTTTTATCTTTTTAATTACAGATTTTGGTTCTTCTAATAATTCAATAACATTATTACGATTTTCATCAGATTTAGACATTTTCTTATCAGGTTCAAGTAATGACATTACTTTTGCTCCTGCTTTTGGCATAAATGCTTCAGGAATTGTAAAAATATCACCATAAAGATTATTAAAACGGTTAGCAATATCTCTAGATATTTCTAAATGTTGACGCTGATCTTCACCAACAGGTACTTGAGCAGCTTGGTAAAGTAGAATATCTGCAGCCATTAAGATAGGGTAAGTAAATAAACCAACATTGATGTTATCTGAATGACGTGAAGATTTATCTTTAAATTGTGTCATACGACCCATTTCACCAAAGTATGTATAGCAATTTAATACCCAAGCTAATTGGCTATGTTCAGGTACTTGGGACTGAATAAAAATCGTACTTTTTTCAGGGTCAATACCACAAGCCAAATATAATGCTAAAACATCTAATGTTGCTTTACGTAATTTTTCAGGATCTTGACGAACAGTAATTGCATGCTGATCAACAATACAAAATAAACATTCATAATCATCTTGCATCGTTACCCATTGGCGCAAAGCCCCAAGATAGTTACCAATTGTTAATTCGCCAGATGGTTGTACACCACTGAATACGATGGGTTTTGTCATTTTTTTTCCTTATTTTAAAATCGTTAACAGGTCTGCAAAGTTATCTAACACCCAATCTGGTTTAGAATCTGCTATAGGAATATTGTAGTTATATCCATATGTGAGGCCTACAACTGGGCAACCAGCGTTGGTGGCTGCTAAGATATCATTTTTAGAGTCTCCTACAAAGAGAATTTGTTTTGGATATAAACCAAATTTTCCACATAAATAATAAAGGGGTGCTGGATGAGGTTTAATGCTTGGTAAAGATTGGCCACCGAGCATTTCACTAAATAAATGATCAATACCAAAAGCTTTAAGAACAGGTGAAACATGTTGGGTTGGTTTATTAGTAACAACGGCGAGAATATAGCCTTGTTCTTTTAATGCTTCTAATGTTTCTTTTACCTGAGGGAAAAGCTTACTACGGGTACAAATATGTTCACCATAATAAAAAGCAAAGCGTTCCCTTATTGTTTCTTTTAGGTTTTCTGAAAGTTGTTCATTAATTTGTTCTTCAACCCAAGCTAGAGCACGTTTAATTAAAACGGGTGCGCCGTTACCAATCCAAGTAAGCACTAAGTCTTCGGAAGCTTCAGGTAAATTTTGTTCATTTAATGCAGAATTAACTGCAAGAGCTAAATCGGGTAAGCTGTTTACTAAAGTTCCATCTAAGTCAAAACCAATTAATTTAAATTGTGTCATTTATTTATCCTATTTATTTACTGTCGCTAATTCAGTGCGCATTTTATCGATAACTTTTTTATAGTCATCTTCATTAAAAATAGCAGAGCCAGCAACAAACATATCGGCACCAGCTTGTGCAATTTCTGCAATATTATTGACTTTTACACCACCATCAATTTCAAGACGAATTGGGTAACCACTTTCATCAATAATTTTACGTGCTTGTTTTAGTTTATCGAGTGTTTTTGGAATAAAAGATTGCCCACCAAAACCAGGATTTACTGACATTAACAAAATCACATCAACTTTATCTAAAACATATTCTAAGCAAGTTAATGGTGTTGCCGGATTAAAAACTAAACCTGCTTTACAACCATGATCTCTAATTAATTGTAAAGTGCGGTCAATGTGCTCACTAGCTTCAGGGTGAAAAGTAATATAAGTTGCACCTGCTTTAGCAAAATCAGGAATAATACGATCAACTGGTTTCACCATCAAATGAACATCAATAGGTGCTGTGATGCCGTAATCTCTTAACGCTTTACAAACAGCAGGACCAAAGGTTAAATTTGGTACATAATGATTATCCATAACATCAAAATGAATTACGTCAGCTCCTGCTTTTAAAACATTTTTGACATCTTCCCCAAGTCGAGCAAGATCTGCAGATAAAATAGATGGTGCAATTAAATTTGCTTTCATATTAATCCTCACAATTTCTGAGCACAAAGTTATTTAGGTAAATTATTTTGTTACAAATCAAGATGGTTACATAACAAAATATAATGAGGGTAGTGTACTACGTTATAGCCTAATGGTTAAGAGGTAATGTATGGTGATTTTGTTTGGAATTATGGCGGGTTTGCTTGTTTTACATCATGATTTTTTTTATAGCCTTTTCTTAGGAAAAGATAAGTGTTAAAAATTTAGAATATAGATGAGTATATATTTCATATTTAAGTTAAAATTTGCCATGTTAGATTGGTAATAGAAAGATATAAGTTTTGTTTTTTATGTTTAGAGAATAAATTAATAATCTTATATTTAAGAGTGATGAATATTAATTAAAAATAGTCTGTAAATGTTGTAAGGATTATTTGTAAGAATGATGGTAAGTTATTATTTTATAAATTATTAATAAATATTAAAAAATATATTTTTATTTGAAAAGTTAAATTATATTTGAAAATTTCAAATAAATACAATAATAATCTCTTGTTTTCCCTTTTAAGTCAGTCTAATACACTTTTTTTAGATTTTTTTATTTCTTATTTTTAGGTTTTTATATACCTATAAATAATTAAATTTGCCTTTTTGATTAATTTATTAAATAAATTGTGAACTATGTCACAGACAGGATTAAATATAGTTAATAAAATGTGACTCACTTGTTAAATATGAAGAAAGTATAACAGCGATTCATATTTCAATGCAGTTTAATTAATAACATAAGATGGAGAAAATATAATGATTATAGGTTGTCCTAAAGAAATTAAAGTTCAAGAATATCGTGTAGGTTTAACACCAGCAAATGTACACACTTATGTAGAAGCTGGTCATACCGTATACATTGAACATAACGCTGGGTCCGGCATTGGTTTTTCTGATGAAGATTATGCTGAAGCGGGTGCAATTTTAACTGATAAAGCAACACTATTTAAAGAAAGTGAAATGATCATTAAAGTTAAAGAGCCTATTGAATGCGAATATGATTATTTCAGGGAAAATCAAATTCTTTATACTTATCTCCATCTTGCTGCAGATAAACCTCTTACAGAAATGTTGTTGCAAAAAAATATTCAATCTATTGCGTACGAAACAATTAAAACCCCTACAGGACTTCCTTGCTTAGCGCCGATGAGTATGATTGCAGGTCGTTTAGCGACTTTAGAAGGTGCTAAATATATTCAAAAAACATTTGGTGGAATTGGGTTATTACTAAGTGGTACAGCTGGAACACCAAAAGGAAAAGTTGTTATTCTTGGTGGTGGAGTAGTTGGTCTTAATGCCGCACAAATAGCTGTAGGTATTGGAGCTGATGTTACCATTTTAGATGTAAATGCTGCACGCCTTGCTTATATTGATCAAATGTTTGGAATGAAAATAACAACATTAACAAGCACAAGAGGAAATATTCTTAATTGTTTAAAAGATGCGGATGTTGTTATTGGAGCAGTATTAATTCCTGGAGCAAAAGCACCGAAATTAGTACGCCGTGAAGATCTAAAAATAATGAAAAAAGGCTCTGTTCTTGTTGATGTTGCTATTGATCAAGGTGGCTGTTTTGAAACTTCTCAAGCTACTACACATAATGAACCAACCTATGAAATTGATGGAGTTATCCATTATTGTGTAGCGAATATGCCAGGTTGTGTAGCACGCACTTCAACATTAGGTTTAACCGATTCAACATTAAATTACGGGTTGAAAATTGCTCAATTAGGCGTGAAAGAGGCTTGTTTAGTGGACAATGCTTTATTATGTGGTTTAAATACTTATAATGGCCTCTGCACATTTAAAGGAGTAAGTGATGCCTTTGATATTCCATATACAGCAGCTGATACAGCTTTAAAATCGTAAATTGTTAAAAGAATAATGGCCCTGTACCCCCTACATACGCCTCCATTCATCCTTGGGGGTATGGGGTCCATTTTATTTAACAATCCACAAGGTTAAAGGCAAGACTGTGTCCATGGTACCTTGTAAAAAGAATAACCTTAGTTATCGTACGCAAGACATTACCTTAAAGTTAAGCCGTTAATTCATATCCAACGGAGTCTACTTACGGGATATTCTTATTTCCCGAAATAAGAACGAAGTCAAAGCTTAATCTTATAAAGATAATATTATTTTTTCTTTTATAAAATTATTTAAATAAAAGGAAACCCGATGAGGTTATAACTATGAATAAACATGAACAACGACAGTCTTGGTCAAATAGATTGACCTACATTATGACTGTTGCAGGAGCAACAGTTGGTTTTGGCGCTACATGGCGTTTTCCTTATTTAGTAGGGGAAAATGGTGGTGGTGCTTATGTATTACTTTTTTGTATTGCGATGATCGTTATTGGTATTCCAATGATCTTAGTTGAAAATGTTATTGGTCGTCGTATGAGAGTTAACTCTGTAGATGCTTTTTCAGGTACTGCCAATAATAAGAAAATTGCAGCAGGTTGGAAAATTTTAGGCTATATGGGGTTACTTGGAGCCTTTGGTATTATGGCTTATTATACGGTATTAGGAGGATGGGTTCTGACGTTTATTGCTCATTTAATAACAGGCTCTATGAGTCTTTCCTCTCCTGTCGATGCCGCTTATACTTCTCACTTCTTCTCTGAAAATATTACTAATGCACCTATAGCTATCTTAATTGGCTCCTTAGTATTTATTGCGATTAATTATTTTATTTTAGCCAAAGGAATAATGGATGGTTTGGAACGCGCAGTACAATATTTAATGCCAATTTTGTTTATCTTCTTAATTATTATGGTTATTCGCAATGTAACTCTACCAGGGGCAATGGAAGGTATTAAATTTTATCTTATTCCTGATTTTTCTAAAATAAATGGTAAACTTTTTGTATTTGTTTTAGGACAAGTTTTCTTTGCTTTAAGTTTAGGTTTTGGGGTATTGATTACATTATCTAGTTATTTAAGTAAAAAAGAAAATCTAGTCCAAACAGCAACCATTACAGGAGTTATTAATACTTTAATAGCAGTTGCTGCAGGCTTTATGATCTTTCCATCATTATTTAGTTTTGGTGTTCAACCAAATTCAGGACCAACCTTAGTTTTTCAAAGTTTACCAATTGTATTTTCTCATATGTGGCAAGGAACAGCTTTTGCAGTTATTTTCTTTAGCCTTTTAATTGTTGCTGCATTAACAACATCTCTTACAATTTACGAGGTATTGATTACTGCATTACAAGAGAAAACAAGATTAACTCGTAAACAGGCAATTGTTTTAGTCTTAGCGGTAACTTTCTTATTTGGTAATGTACCATCTGCATTAGGTGATAATGTATGGAGCTCAGTACATATAATGGGTATGAGTATTTTTGATGCTTTTGACTATATTAGTGGTAATATCTTATTTATTTTAACGGCATTAGGTAGTGCAATTTTTGTTGGATATGTATTAAAAGATGAAGCGAAAGAAGAATTAGGTGCAGGGCCTGTATTTACAAAAATTTGGTTTAATTATGTTCGTTTTGTTATCCCAGTTATTATTTTAGTCATTTTCTTTAATTCAATTTAATTTACTCGGTTACTAGCACTCTCGTATTTTACGCTCTGGAGAATTCCAGAGCTTTTTTATTAATACGTATTAATAAAAAATTATTTTGGTATTAGGAGCCTTATTTTTGAAATCAGGAAAACATCAACGATTAAATATCAAAAGGATTTAATGCATTGATTAAACGTATTTCACTAAATTTTTGTAAATCTTTTAATAAAATAGTTGTTTCAATAATTTTTTTTTCAGCTAATAATTTTTCTCGTTGTGTTCCTTTTAGAAGAGGCGTATTAGGCGTAAACCATACATCCCCATTTCTAAAAAGCAGATTACCAATAGAACAATCCGTCACATAGCCATCTTTTATAATCATAATTTCATCACAATTACCTTTTTGCTTTAATAATTCATTTAATAGTTGGCGATTATTATATTTAAGATGGTAGTCAATATTGTTACAGATAACGGGTTGAAAATTCTTATATTCCTTACGAACATAAGGAAAAATCTGGATATGGTAATCTTGATTATTGTAATCTAGGCGACACCGAAATAATGTATTATTATCTAAAGACAATAATGTATTATGCATGTGGATAATTTTTTCTAAAGAAATAAATGGGAAGCAACAACCATAATATTCTTTTAAGCTTCGATTTATTCTTGCCTGATGATAGTCTAAATTTTGCCAGCGGCCTTTTTCAATACACAGAGTTTCAAATAATGGGAAATATTGCATAAGCTAATTTTTTATTACTGTAAAGGTATGTAAATTTTATCAATTAATTCTTGATATTCATCAGCAACTTTACTTTCAATTGTTATACCACCACCGCTACGGAAAAAATATTGATTATTATATTTTTCAATAAATCGAATAGCGACGGCACTTTGTAGAGAGTTTCCATCAAAGATACCAAAAATACCAGAGTAATATCCACGTTTACTTTGTTCGGCATTTTGAATAATTTCTACAGTTTTTCTCTTTGGTGCCCCACTAATGGAACCGGCAGGAAGAAGTTTAGCAAGAATATCGCCAATATTATTTTGCCAATTCTGCATAATATCTCCTGTAATCTCTGAGCTTGTTTGTAAAATTGCTCCTTGTTCAGTTTGAATCTTCTCTATATAACGAAAGCGTTTAACTTGAATGTTAGTGGCAATTAAAGCAAGATCATTACGCATAAGATCAACAATTGTATAGTGTTCACGTTCTTCTTTTTGATTATTTAATAATTGCTGTTCTGCATTATCTAATTCTGCATTAATGGTTCCTTTCATCGGATAGGTTGCTATTTGATTATCCCTTATTTGAACGAATGGCTCAGGTGAAAAACAAACAAACTGGTCTTTTAAGTAAAGTTTAAAAGGTGCATTAGATAGAATAAAAATTTGTTCTAAATTATAGTTAGTGTCTATTTTAGTTTGGCATGTTAAATTCAATAAATAGCTGTTTCCTTTTTGTAAAGCTTGTTGGACAAGGTTAAAACTTTGCAAATAGGAAGAAAAAGATGCGGGATAAGCGTTTAGTTGTAACTTTGTCTTGTTAGCTATATTTGAGTGTTTATTAAAATTTTTGCGACCTAAAATATGGAAGCGAAGTTGTTGTTCATCAATTTGCTCTAAGAGCTGAATAATAGGTTTTTGTTGTTCAAAATCAATTAGGAAAAAAAACGGTTTTCGCTTTTCACCCCAATGATTTGCTTGTTTTATAAATTGTTGAAAAGGCATAAGCAGTGTAAAATTTGGAAATTAAATTTTTATTCTATCAAAACTATGACAATTCAGCTGTTAATAATTAATAATCACGACTCCTTTACTTATAATTTAGTAGAGCTTATTCGCGCTCAAGATATTTATTATCAAGTGGTTAATATAGAAGATCTTGATTTAAACAGCGTGGATGCCTTTACTCATATTCTTATTTCGCCAGGCCCAGATGTTCCCAGTGCATATCCAAAATTATTTGTATTGTTAGAGCATTATTATCAAAAGAAATCTATTTTAGGTATTTGCTTAGGACATCAAACTTTATGTCAATTTTTTGGTGCTCAACTTTATAACCTTAAAAAGGTTAGGCATGGACAACGAAGAAGAGTTAAGGTTATAAATAAAGGTTTACTATTTAGTGAATTACCAAAGTCATTTTTTATAGGCTTATACCATTCTTGGGCGGTATCGAAAAAGTTATTCCCAGAAAAACAGTTAAAAGTCGTGGCATATTGTGATGAAGAAATCATTATGGCAGTAGAGCATCAATCTTTACCAATATATGGTATTCAATTTCACCCAGAATCTTACATGTCAGAACATGGACATAAAATCATATCTAAGTGGCTTTCTATAGAAAATGAAAATCAATAAAAAAATAACAATAGATTAAGGCTATCAAATAAATAATTAAATTCCATTATACTTTTGAGCTTTCTTTTTCTATACTTTCCTCTGTTGAAACAAAAAGAGGAAAAAGAAAATGACAAAAAATGCTATTGGTTTAGATATTAAATCATCAGAAAAACTTGCTCTAGAACTTAATCGTCTTTTAGCCACTTACCAAGTATTTTATATGAATACTCGTGGTTACCACTGGAATATTAAAGGCGTACAATTCTTTGAGCTCCATACAAAATTTGAAGAAATTTATAATAATTTACAAGAAAAAGTTGATGAAGTTGCTGAACGTATTTTAACTTTAGGCTATACACCAGTTCATGCTTTTAGTGATTATGTTAAAACATCTTTAATTCAAGAAGATGTTAATGTATCAAATGCTCATGGCTGTCTTTCTGGTTTATTAGCTGGATTTAAAACATTACTTAAATTACAGCGTGAACTTTTAGATCTTGCATCAGAAGCCGGAGATGAAGGTACTGCATCACAAATGAGTGATTACATTAAAGAGCAAGAAAAATTAGTCTGGATGTTTTATTCTGCTTGTGAAGCTTGCCATATTTAGTTCTACCTATAAATATAATAAAGAAACATACTTCCATTTTAATGCCTGTTTTATCATTAAAGCAGGTATTTTTTTATTTTGTGTAATTATTACGATTTGAATACCTCGACAAGTTTCCTTTAATCAAGCTATAATTACCATTTATTTACGTTAAACTAATGAGGAAAATAAAATGGGTTTAAATAATGTCCCAGCAGGCAAAGAATTGCCAGATGATATCTATGTAGTAATTGAAATTCCAACAAATTCAGATCCAATTAAATATGAAGTAGATAAAGCATCTGGTTCTTTATTTGTTGACCGTTTCATGTCTACAGCAATGTTCTATCCTGCAAACTATGGTTATATCAACCATACTTTATCTCTTGATGGTGATCCAGTTGACGTATTAGTACCAACTCCTTTCCCATTAGCAGCAGGTTCTGTAATTCGTTGTCGTCCAGTTGGTGTTTTAAAAATGACTGATGAAAAAGGTGAAGATGCTAAAGTTATCGCAGTACCACATACTAAATTAACAAAAGAATATGATCATATTAAAGATATTGATGATGTTCCTGCTTTATTAAAAGCACAAATCCAACACTTCTTCGAAAGCTACAAAGCATTAGAAGCAGGTAAATGGGTTAAAGTTGATGGTTGGGAAGGTGTTGAATCTGCTCGTAAAGAAATCATTGAATCTTTTGAACGTGCTCAAAAATAAGGGTTATTAATAAAGTATAAAAGAGAAAGTTAAAAATTTAACTTTTTATAGTACGGTGTAAAATCATAATTGATTTTACACCGTATTTTTTTAGTGATTGTTTAGCTATTGTAGGATATTACTAATTAAAACATTAATAAAACCACCACCAATAATTAACCAGAAGAATAAAATCACACCTAGAATTAATGGCTTAATTCCAGCTTGTTTAATTGCACTAATATGGGTTGTTAAACCTAAAGCAAACATTGCCATAGTAAGTAATAGGTTATCAGCAAATATCATATTAGAAACAAACTTATCAGACATTGGAACCCAAGTATGAAGAGCTACTACACCAATAAAAATAAAGGCAAACCAAGGTATCTGAACTTGACGTAAGCGTTGAGTAAAAGAACTTTTTGATGTTGAATTACTGTTATCAGAACTTAATACAAAAGAAAGCACTAATAAGAATGGCGCGAGTAACATAACACGAATCATCTTAGAAATAACAGCAGTATCAGCAACTTCAGGACTAATAGCATTACCGGCAACAACCACTTGAGCAACTTCATGTACAGTTGAACCAATGTACACACCATAATCTTGAGGATTTAACCAAGGTTGTAACCAACCGATACGATATAAAGCAGGATAGACTAGCATTGCAATTGTTCCGAATACGACAACGGTAGCAACAGCGATAGTTACTTTATAAGGTTCGGACTTGACGACAGGCTCTGTTGCAATAACAGCTGCTGCCCCACAAATACTTGAACCCGCACCAATTAAAATCGTTGTATCACGATCTAATTTAAAAATCTTCATCCCTAACCAGCAAGCTAATAAGAATGTACAAGAGAGAGTAAGAATATCTGTAATTATTGCTGGAATACCGATATTGGCAACTTGGGTAAATGTCAATTTAAAACCATATAACATAATGGCTAAGCGTAAAACCTGACCTTTGGTATAACCTACGCCAGGAGTAAATGCACTTTGTTGTGGGTAAATAGTGTTACCTAAAATAAATCCTAGCAAAATAGCAAGAGTAAGAGATGATAAACCTAGAGAATTAGGAATTTGTTTTGCAATCCACATACAGACTAAACTTCCGATTAAGGTTGCAATAATGCCGATAGTATGCTCTAAACGAGGAATATATACTAAGGCGGAACGTAATGTTTTCATTAACAGTTAATACCTTATAAAAAAAGAGGATTGAATTATATATCAATTAAAAATTGAAAACATCTTATGAATTGGATTAATGACAGTTTTATTCTTTTCCGTTACAATGTCGCGGTTATTAACAAAATACCAATAAAATGAGGTAACAAATGAAAATTGCTAAAGATGTAGTGGTAAGTATTGCTTATCAAGTAAGAACAGCTGATGGCGTATTAGTTGATGAAGCACCAGCAAATCAACCACTAGAATATTTACAAGGCCATAATAACTTAATTCCAGGTCTTGAAAATGCTTTAGAAGGCAAAGATGTGGGTGAAAAATTTGAAGTACGAGTACAGCCTGAAGAAGGTTATGGTCAACGTAGTGATAATATGATTCAACGCGTACCAAAAAGTGCATTTGAAGGTGTCGATACTTTAGAACCTGGTATGCGTTTTATTGCAGAAACAGATCGTGGCCCATTACCTGTTGTTATCACTGAAGTTGGTGAAGATGATGTGGTTGTTGATGGTAATCACATGCTTGCAGGTCAAGAATTATTATTTAATGTAGAAGTTGTCGCAACTCGTGCAGCAACAGAAGAAGAATTAGCTCATGGTCATATTCATGCCGCACATGAAGAACATAGTTGTTGTGGTGGTCACGGCCATGATCATGATGGTGGCTGTGGAGGGCATGGACACGGTCACAACCATGAGGGTGGTTGTTGTGGTGGAGAACATCATCACGAAGAAAAAGGTGATCATGAATGTTGTGGTCATGGTAAATGCCAGCACTAAATTCATAGTATAACAAGGAAAACGTTGTGTATTTACGCAACGTTTTTTTATAAGGAAAAAATAAATAGGTAAATGGTTATGTTAAAAAAAATAGGAACATTAGCAATTGCATGTTTAATATCAGCATGTTCAATGCCTACATTTTTTGAATCTAACGACTTAAACACAAATACAACTAAAATAGATCAGCAATCTTATGCTTACGCCTATGATATTACCGTACAAGGTAAAAAAGGGATGGTGACTGAAAATTTTTATGTCGATAAATTTAACCAAGGTGTAAGAGATTGGTATAACCATCGTATTTTAGTACCAATTGATGAAATTCAAAATACGCTTTATAAAAATGGAAGTGGGCATAATAGTCAAAATTACGCTTACTTTAGTGGCGTGGTATTTGCTTATGAATTAAGAGATAAACTAAAATTATTCAGTCAAAATTGTTATCATGCCATAGATGTTCCTAGTTTGAGTTTGGGAATTCAAGATGCTATGGTAGATTTAAAAAATCAAGAACCAAAAGATTTTGAAAAAACAACAGAGCAATTTTTAAAAACATGTAGCTAGTAGCATATGAAAACCACGGTAAAAAGTGGTTTTTTTCTTGAAAATTTATTTTTGAATATATAGAATGCCGTTGCTTTTTTAGCCTACTTTTCTGCATTAATGATTTTTAACTTTAAACGCTACCCGTGAGTAGTAAAAGGATAAATTATGACTTCTAAAATTAGTAATTACAGATGGAAAGCTGTAATTGGTTCAGCCGTCGGTTATGCAATGGATGGTTTTGATCTCCTCATTCTTGGTTTTATGCTTAGTGCTATTTCAACCGATCTCGCGTTATCTCCTTCACAAGCAGGATCCCTTGTTACATGGACATTAGTCGGAGCCGTGTTGGGGGGGATTTTATTCGGATCCTTAAGTGATCGTTATGGAAGAGTAAAAATGCTAACTTGGACGATTGTTTTATTTGCAGTATTCACTGGATTAAGTGCATTAGCACAAGGGTACTGGGATCTACTTTTTTATAGAACAATAGCAGGTATAGGACTGGGAGGTGAATTTGGTATTGGTATGGCTTTAGCTGCGGAAGCTTGGCCTGCGAAGCATCGAGCTAAGGCTGCTTCGTATGTTGCACTGGGATGGCAAGTAGGAGTATTGGCTGCCGTAATTTGTACGCCATTATTATTGCCTTATATAGGATGGAGAGGAATGTTCCTTGTGGGAATCTTCCCCGCATTTGTTGCATGGTATTTACGTTCTCAATTAGTAGAACCTGAAATTTTTACTAAAAAGCAAGAAAAGATAAAAAGTATTACGAAAGATAAACTTAATTCTTTCCAATTACTTATAAAAAATAAAGCAACATGTAAAGTTAGTCTTGGTGTTGTAGTTTTAACTTCGGTTCAAAATTTTGGTTACTATGGAATAATGATTTGGTTACCTAATTTTTTATCTAGTCAATTAGGATTTAGTTTAACCAAATCAGGCATATGGACTGCTTTTACTGTATTTGGGATGATGGCTGGTATTAGTATTTTTGGATATCTTGCCGATAAGTTTGGAAGAAAACCTAGTTTTCTCCTGTTTCAATTTGGTGCATTAATAACCGTAGTGACTTATTCTCAGTTAACAAATCCAACAACCATGTTAATAACAGGTATATTTTTAGGTATGTTTGTAAACGGTATGATGGGGGGATATGGTGCATTGATGGCTGAAGCTTATCCAACAGAAGCAAGAGCGACAGCTCAAAATGTTTTATTTAATATTGGTCGAGCTGTTGGAGGATTTGGTCCAATTGTTGTGGGAACAATTATCTCTATTTATTCATTTCCAGTCGCTATAGCATTTTTATCTCTTATTTATATTGCTGATATGTTAGCAACGTATTTTTTAATCCCTGAATTAAAAGGTAAAGTCTTAGATTAAAAAAAGTGTAGTATCAATAATTGATACTACACCCTATCTTATTTATGATTTAAGAGATGAACAAAATAATCCCCAACCATTTGAATAATTTGAACCATTACAACTAAAATAATTACTGTCGCTAGTAATACTGCGGGCATGTAAGTTTGATAACCATATTGAATACCTACATAACCAAGACCACCACCACCAACAGTTCCCGCCATGGCTGAATAGTTAACTAAAGTAACAAGAGTAATGGTAATCACATTTACAATACTTCCCATTGCTTCAGGCAGTAAAAATTTTGTAATAATTTGAAAATTTGTCGCCCCCATGGCTTTAGCTGCTTCAGTTAATCCCGCAGGAATTTCCATTAAAGAATTTTCAATTAAACGAGCAACAAAAGGAATAGCAGCAATACTTAATGGGACGATAGCCGCTGTTGTTCCGATAAAAGTACCGATTAATAACATCGTAAAAGGAATAATAGCCACCAATAAAATAACGAAAGGTACCGAACGGCCAATATTAATAATTGTTCCAAGAATATTATTCCAAAAAGCATTTTCTTTAATTTGGCCTTTACGTGTAATAAATAAAGCAACACCTAACGGAATACCTAATAATGTTGCCACGGCACCAGAAGCAAAAACCATATAAAGTGTTTCACCTGTAGCTTGCCATAAAAGTTGCCACATTCTTGGGGTAAATACATCAAACATATCCTAAAATCTCCACTTTAATATGATGTTCAGTTAAATAATTAATGGTTTGTTTTATTGCATTTTCATCGCCTTCTAATTCTGCAATAGTAAATCCAAATTTAACGCCTCCAGCATAGTCAATTTGTGAAGTAAGAATACTCAAATCAATACCGAAACGCTTTGAAGCTTGGGATAGCACAGGGGCATCAACAGAATTTCCTGTAAATTCAAATTTAATAATTGGAAAATGATGCTCCTCTGTTGCTTGAGAAGAAAGAGTTTCCATATACTCATCGGGTAAACTAATATGAAATGTTGAGCTAATAAATTTTTGTGCTAATGTTGTTTTTGGATTTGAAAAGATTTCACTTACAGAGCCTTGCTCGACTAAGCGACCTTGGTCAATAACAGCAACGTGATCACAAATTTTCTTCACTACATCCATTTCATGGGTAATTAATAAAATAGTAATACCCAAATTAACATTAATTTCTTTTAACAATTTTAAAATTGATTGAGTAGTAGCAGGATCTAATGCACTAGTAGCTTCATCACATAATAATACTTTAGGTTCATAAGCAAGTGCACGGGCAATAGCAACACGTTGTTTTTGGCCTCCAGATAAATTGGCAGGATAAGCATCTTTACGATCTTCTAACCCTACTAAGGTTAAAAGGTCTTTTACTTTTTGTTTGATTTTTTCTTTGCTAGCACCGGCTAATTCTAAAGGTAAAGCAATATTATCTGCAACATTACGAGAATTTAACAAATTAAAATGTTGAAAGATCATACTGATATTACGGCGAGCTTTAATTAACTCTTTTTTAGATAAAGTGGTTAAATCTTTATTATCAACAACAACTCTTCCAGAAGTAGGCTCTTCTAATAAATTAACACAACGAATTAAAGTACTTTTACCGGCACCAGAAGAACCGATTACACCGCATATTTGCCCCTTTGGTACATTTAAATTAACATTATCTAATGCCACTATTTTTTTACCAGAGACGTCAAAAATTTTGCTAATATTTTCTAGCTTAATCATATCCATTCCTATTTATAAAGTGTTTTCGCATTATAGACGTCTAGATGTCTTGGTCAAGTGTTATTTAATTTCGTATAAAGATTTGCACAAGCTAAATATAAAGGTGATAATTCACAAGTTAACTTAAATAAAAGGTAAAGTAGAATGAATAAAGCTATATTTTTAGATCGAGATGGAACATTAAACGTTGATCATGGTTATGTACATCAAATAGATGATTTTGAATTTATTGAAAATAGTATTGATAGCTTAAGAAAATTAAAAGAAATGGGATATCTTCTTGTTCTTGTGACAAATCAATCAGGTATTGGGCGAGGTTATTTCACAGAAGATCAATTTCTTCAATTAACAGAGTGGATGGATTGGTCGTTAGCAGAGCAAGGTATTGATTTAGATGGTATTTATTATTGCCCTCATCATATAGAAGGTAAAGGAGAATACAAAAAGGATTGTGAGTGTCGTAAACCTAAAGCAGGAATGTTACAAGATGCTATAAAAACGCTAAAGATTGATCCATCTAAATCTGTAATGATAGGAGATAAAATTGAAGATATTCAAGCGGGGAAGGCTGCCAAAATTAAGACAACTATTTTAGTAAAAACAGGAAAACCTATAACCGAAGACGGCAAACAACTTGCTGATACTATTTTAGATTCCATAGCAGACCTTCCGGGATATTTAAAAAAATAACATAATGCTTTTAAAATCAACAAAAGAAACGTAAATTACCAACAGATTAAATAAAAAATAAGCAACGAATAAATAAATTAAAATTTTTATAAAAAAACACTTGCAAAGGTTCCTTAAATCTCTATAATACGCCTCACA
>SAMEA104404106__coassemble_84_pt1 | contig 178289 bp, 157 predicted proteins | sample SAMEA104404106__metabat2_high_PE_050 | metagenome-assembled genome bin SAMEA104404106 (sample SAMEA104404106) | Balaenoptera acutorostrata | reverse complement strand
GTTTAAACGGCAATTGGAATACAAATCGGCTTGGTTAGGGGGCTTTTTGCAAGCCGTTCCCCCACAAAATACCAGTCGTACTTGCCCTTGTTGTCATTTTGTATCAAAAGAAAACCGCCAAACTCAAGCAAATTTCGAATGTATAGAATGTGGTTACACAGAAAATGCTGATGTGGTTGGGGCGATGAATGTACTAAGTCGTGGACGAGAAATTCACGCATAAATAAATCAGGGCAGGGCTTGCCCGTAGAGCTTGTGAAGTGAACCGCACTAGCGGTCAGCAACAAGAACCCACCGAGAGTAACCTTTTCGTAAGATCAGGAACTAGTAGGAATCACCTCCCTTTAGGGAGGTGAGGAGGTCAAAGCAAGCTTGAAACATCGGATTGCCCACCTTTTGCGCATATTTTTCATCAAACTTTTGTTTTTGCTCCAAGGTTTGATCCGCCGGCGGATTAAATTGCTGAGCAATAAGATCAGCAGTTTGCCCATCACATTGTTGAGCCAGTTGAATTTGCAATTGCTGCTCCGCCTTTAAGCGTTGCTGTTCTTTTTTAGCACGTTCCTCATTAGAAAGACTGCAGGCAGAAAGAACTAACACCATCCCTAAAAATAAATATTTTCTTTTCATCACTTTACTCCAATGGTTTAAAAAAACACCAGTTAAACAGCAAATTGTTTTTTTTTTCAGCAATCAATACCGCAAATTATGTACCTAATAAATTTTCGCAAGTATTATTGCGAACTGTTTTTATTTAGATTATTAGGAAAATTATCAAATGAAGAAAAACCTTCAAAAATTATTAATTGTTACTAATGCAATAGCAGTACCAGTTTGTGCATTCGCAACAACTAACGATGTAGAACAGTATGACAAAAAGAAGAAAGAACAGCTAGAGGAAGTTGTGGTTTATGCTCAACAAAATAGCGGTTTATCTTCAACTCAAAAAATCACTAGCCAAGAAATCGCTATTGACCCAGCTTCAAACGGCAATATTTCAGATTATTTAAAATCTGATCCTCATGTTCGTTTTGAAAACAGTGATGCTAATGGTTTCCAACAGGGCGAAATTAAGCCTGAAAATATTTCCATTAACGGCGCCGAGCCAGAACAAACTAGTTATTACATTGATAATATTAATGTAAATAATGATTTAGGTGTTAATTCTGGATTATTTGATGGTTCAATGGTTTCATTACCAGAAGTTAGTAGCTCTCAAGCTTATATGTTTGATGCTAATTTATTGTCTTCCGTAGTGGTACATGATAGTGATGTATCTGCGAGTTTAGGTGGTTTTTCAGGTGGTGCGGTAGTGGCCAAAACTAAACAATATAATGGCACCGATAGTGTAAAATTACGTTATCGTACCACACGTTCACAGTGGACAGATTTTACAGTAGAAGGTGATAAGGCAAAGGATAAATTTTATAGTGCTATTCCAAATGGTACCGATGCAGATTTTCAACCAAAATTTGATAAAAATTTCTTTAGCTTATCCGTAGAACAAGGCTTAACGGATAATTTAGGCGTGGTATTTGGTTTAAGCCGCCGTGAATCTAAAATAGATCAAAAAAGAGTTATTTCGAAAGAAGGTAATACAGCTACTCGACACCATACTCGTCGCTCTGATAATGCTTTAGTGAATTTTAACTATACACCAACAGATAATGATCGCTTTGAATTAGGTTTACGTTATTCAGAATATCGAGAAGGTAAATACTTTGCTGAAAATATCAATAGTGATATTAAAGATTATCATAATGCTTACGGCACAACCTTATCCTATATTAAAGCTTTAGATAGTGGTGTTTTAACGACTACCTTAGCTTATGATCACTTTATGGATAAAAGAGAATCGGATGCGACAAAATTTGAACAATATTTAGTGTTTGCCCTTGATGAAGATGGTTATCCTATGTTCGATGATGATTTCAATCCAATTTTAAAGGCTAAAATTGATTTAGGTGGGATGGGAGACTCTAAATTAGAACAAGATAATATTCACGCTGAAATGGAATATGCCATTAATCCATTTGATTTAGGTACTACTAATCATTCCATTTCTGTAGGTGGATTATATCAATCAACAAAATATAAATTTAAACGTTACCAAAATGCGGAATCATTTTTATTTGAAGATTACGGTCCTGATATGGGGGCTTTTGAAATTGGAAGTGTAAAATTATTCAAAGGAACCGTTGATACTAAATATCAAAATGTAGCCTTATTTGCAGAAGATTTAATTAAGGTAAATAATTTTGAATTTAGACCTGGCATTCGTATTGAACGGGATGATTACTTAAAAAATACCAATATTGCCCCACGTTTTGTAGCCCGTTGGAATCCTTATAAAACTACTTCATTAAGTATGGGGCTAAACCGTTATTATGGTCGTAGTTTTGCTTCCATGAAATTAACAGAAGAAGTCTTAAAGTTAGATGAAAATGATGTTAATGACAAATTTAAATATAAAAATATTGAGGATTTTAAAACACCTTACGCAGATGAAATTAGCTTAGGATTTAAACAGCAGTATCGTAATTTATTATTAAATCTTCGTTATATTCACCGTGAAAATAAAAAACGATTAGTGTTGAAACAAGATGCTCAGGAAAAAATGTATTATGCACAAGGTAAAGATTATGGTGCCGATGTTTATACTTTGCAGGTTGAAAACTTAGACGCTTGGCAATTAGGTAAAACTTATTGGAATGCTTCCCTTGGTTTTGATTGGACAGAAATAGACGCTATTGATTACCAAAAAAATCTTACGGATGCTGTAATTTTTGATCATAGACATACAACATATGGAAAAGTAAAAGATAAAATTAATAATAATACTGAAGAGTGGATGGTTCGTTTAGGTCTTAATATGGCAATTCCTGATTACAATATTAATTGGACGAATAAAGTGTATATTAAAGCACCAATACATGCAGCTAAAAATATTGGTACAGTACCAGGAACTAAAATTGAAATTTATGAATCTCAAGACTATGGCACACATGTTCAATGGGATACTAGTATTCGTTATGCGCCTAAATTAATGGGTAACCACAGTATGTTTGTAAAATTTGATGTACTTAATGTTTTAAATCGTACTAGAAAAGACATTAATATGGGGGATACATATGGTCAACACACTCCTGGCCGCCAATATTGGTTAGAAGTGGGTTATGAATTTTAATCTTTAATTAATAAAATAAGGGAAAATGGGGCAGTAATGCCTCATTTTTTAGTTAATGACAATGATAAAAAAAATACTTTTGGTAAGCTGCCTTGCGGTATTAGCAAGTTGTGGCTTGTCGCGTTTAAACGAGAAGGATCCGCTCTTGATGGATCAACAGGTTATCCGAGGACAACTGGACAATGGATTAAAATATTATGTGGTAAGAAATAATTACCCGAAAGATAAAGTCTATATTCGCTTAGTGGTGAATGCCGGCTCTTTAAATGAAGATGATGATCAAAAAGGCGTGGCCCATATTGTGGAACATCTGGCTTTTAACGGCTCCAAAAAATATCCTGAAAACCAAATTATTGATGTGCTAGAAAGTTTAGGAATGAAGTTTGCCCGCGATATTAACGCCTTCACCGATTTTGAAAATACGGTTTATACCCTCGATTTAAAAAATAACCAGCGACAAAATATTCAAACAGCATTAGATGTGGTGGATGAATGGCTAAATAATTTAACAATTTTAGAAGAAGATCTTAATGCAGAGCGCGGCATCGTCCTTGAAGAATGGCGGGCAAGATTAAGCCCAATGCTTCGGTTAGGGGATAAAAAAAGCTTAGTGGAAATGGCAAATTCCCGCTATGCGGAGCGGGATCCTATTGGCGATGTTCAGGTCATTAAATATGTGCCTCGTCAACGAGTGTATGATTTCTATAAAAAATGGTATCGCCCAGATAATGCCGCCATTATTGTAGTGGGGGATGTGGATCCGGCCCAAATAATAACGTTAATAAAGCAAAAATTTAATCCTGTACCAAAACCTAACATTCCTTTAGAAACTGTTAATTATAATGTACCCATTGTTAATCAATGGCGTGTGGCTTCCGTATCGGAAAAAAATATGAATACACCAAGTGTAGAAATGAGTTTCTTTGAACCAATGAAACCCGCCACAACCATTGCCGAGTATAAGCAAGAATTAATCCAAAAAATCTTAATGCGAACCTTAAATGTCCGTTTACAAGAGTGGGAAAGCACACATAATAAACTAATTGAAACCTCTAATTTTTATAAAGATAATCTTGGGCGTGAAACCTTGCAGTGGATCTTTGTACTCCATCTAAAGCCACAAGATTTTAAACCTGATCATTATGATCAGGTCACCCGTTTATTATTTAAATTTATTGCGGAAATTGAACAACACGGCTTGCAAGAAAAAGAAGTACAAAGTGCGATTCAACATATGGCGTATTTAAATGAAAAAAAAGATCATTTACAGCTTGGCAGTCGTCAAGTAGCCAATGGCCTTGTGCCGGTAGCTGCGATGGATGATATTTCGGTATCTTTGCAAGATCAATATGGTTTAAATAAACGCCTTCTAAGCAACATTAGTGTCAAAGACATTAACCAAGCTTTCCGCCAAATTGTGACCAGTCCAGCAAAATTATTAATGTTAAATCAACCACCAATTTACCCACGAAAAACCTTAAACCTTGCTCAAGTGAAAAGCCAATGGCAACAAGCACAAAATACCCAACAGCACCCTTGGCGTATTCAAAAACAGCAAGAAAAAGCCGGCATTTTTGCCTTGGAAAATTATCAAGTCAAAAGCAAAGAGGGGGGCTTACAACAGATTAAAGCTTGGGATGATATGGGGATGATTGAATATCGCCTTAGTAATGGTAATCGGTTGGTTTATCACTACAGTGATAAAGATCCCGGCAAGGTACATTTTAGTGCCTTAACGGATGGTGGGTTACGCTCTGTGCCTAATGAGGATTATCATTTATTAAGAGCGGCGGTGAGTGTGGTGGATGATACTGGTATTGGAGAGCTACCTTTTGATCAAGTATTTAAAAGCTTTAATAAAAGCCCTATTGCCTTTGTTACGTTAATGGATGAAAGTCGCCAAGGGTTTAGCACGATGTCAAGTAAGAAGGATTTTGAAAGTATTTTAAAATTATTACATTTAAAATTAGCTTCAAGCCCTGTTTCAGAAAAAGTGTTGCAAGAATATAAAGAAAATGAAAAAGTTTACACTAATCAAGATAAAGAAACAGAATTTATGCAAAAAGTGGGGGCCTTACGTTATCCCAATAAAGAAACCGTGTATAGCAAGCGAAAACCTAGTTTAGACCAGCTCAATACACAACAATTATCACAAATTTATGCCAAATATGTTCGTGCTAAAACAGATTTCACTTATTTTATTGTCGGGGATATTCCCCAAAAAGAAGTGGAAAAATTGGCGAAAAAATATTTAGCTACCATTGAAGTTAAAAGTCAAAAACGCCAGTTTCATCCGTTAATTATTCACACGCCAAATCATCCTTTCACCTTAAAAGGGCAGTTAGAACCAAGGGCAGATGTAGAGCTGTATTTAACCGCAGTGAATCGATTTAAACCGGAAAATAAATATTTGCTGGATGTTTTAGGCACTTATTTGCAAGAACGCTTACGCCTTACCTTAAGGGAAAAAGCCTCTGGGGTATATTCCGTAGGCAGTTGGTTTACGCAAGATTTAAGATCGCCACAAATTGAAGGCAAAATTTCCTTTAGCTGTGATCCTGCAAGGGCGCAAGAATTATTGCAAATTACCCAGCAAGAATTAGACAAAATTTTACAACAAGGCATTGATCCGGTGTTATTTGCTAAAAATCGGCAAGAAAATAAAAGGCTATTGGAGGCAGAGTTTAATTCTGTGCTGGCGGTGAAAAATATGATAGAAAGCAGCTACCGCATTCAAGGCAACCCAAACTTGCTGTATCAGGTGACGCAATTTGATAAGTTAGTCACCTTAGAAAAACTGAATCAAATGAGCCAAAAAATCTTGGATAAATCCGGGCGTTTCACCGCCATTTTAACCCAGTGATGTTGTTTTTTTCATTAAATGGAGAGCAAGCCTTAAGGAAACTTAAGGCTTTTGGCTTTCTTGATAACTTAAAAATTCTTCTAATATTTCGATGGCATCTAAGCATTTGGTGCGACGTTGGCGGGTTTGTAGCAAACGTTGTTGATAGCGGGTTTTTTCCAATTCTTGCTGGCTGGTTTTAATTAAATCCTTTAATTCTGCCACCTTAATATTGAATAAATTTAAATATTCATAATATTTCGCCAGCCGTTCTCTTGGAGGCAAGGCATTCACTCGGCGTTTTTCTTGCTCCTTCGCAGAATAGGGTGCCGGTGCTTCTTGGGCTTTTTGTGGGCCCTTTTGCCGGCTAAAAGGGGCATTATTTTTTTTACCTTTATAGCTTAGGCTTTCATACAACACCGTATATTGGCTAATTAATTTATTGCAAAAAAACGTTAATTCTTCTTCTTTTTCAAGGGGGATAGATTTAATTTGTACTAAGGTTTTATTCAGTTCTTGCCAATAAAATTCAAAGGTTTCGAAATTTTCAGTAAAGAGGGTAGGCGGAAAACGAGCGTAAATTTTTTTATCTTTACGGTAAGCCTGTTGTTGATAGAGGGTGGCCAGTTGTTGTTCTAAACGCGAGATTAAAACGGCTTTTGACATTTTTTATCCTTTAAATCATAGAAAAGAAGAATTTCGCTTAATCATACCATACCAATATGGTATAACAGACAGTAATTTTTACATCATAAACAGAAGTATAAGGATGGACAATGAACGCAGAACATTTTAATCAAGAATTAATTGATACCATTTTAAATGAAGATGTCACGCAAGAATTACACACAATTCAAGATTTTTTACGTTGGGGTTATAGCTTATTTAATCGTGCAGAAATGTACTTTGGCCATGGATATGATAACGGTTGGGAAGAGTCCCAACATTTAGTATTAGGTGCCTTACAATTGCCTTTGGATTTCCCGCAAAAATTATATAATTCCCGTTTAACCAAATGGGAAAAAGAACAAGTTCTTCAATTATTTATGCAACGCATTCAATATCGTATTCCCGCCGCTTATTTAACCAATAGTGCTTGGTTTTGTGGTTTAGAATTTTATGTTGATGATCGCGTGATTATTCCTCGTTCGCCAATTAGTGCTTTAATTCAAGAGCGTTTCTCTCATTTATTAAGTAAAGAACCAAAACATATTTTAGATATGTGTACCGGCAGTGGTTGTATCGCCATTGCTTGTGCCAAAGAATTCCCGAAAGCGGAAGTGGATGCGGTAGATATTTCGATTGATGCCTTAAATGTGGCGGAAATTAATATTGAACGCCACCAAGTTTCCCACCGTGTTTTCCCTATTCAATCGAATCTTTTTGAACAAGTACCACCGATTAAATACGATTTAATTGTCAGCAACCCGCCTTATGTGGATGCAGAAGACTTAGCAGATATGCCGCAAGAATATCATTGTGAGCCAGAAATCTCCTTAGGCTCTGGTATTGATGGTTTAGAAATCACACGTAAAATCTTGGCGTCTGCCGCCGATTATTTAACAGAAGACGGTGTTTTAGTTTGTGAAGTGGGCAATAGTATGATCCATTTAATTGAATTATTCCCAGAAGTGCCTTTCCAATGGGTGCAACTTAAAAACGGCGGTTTAGGGGTGTTTGCCTTAACGAAACAAGATTTAGCCGAGCATCAAGCCTCTTTTTTAGCAAAATAATGCCTTAACTCATTCATTAACAACAAAAAAAGTTTGGTCGTCCAATGATCAAACTTTTTTTGTGAGAAAGGAAAATTTAAAATGCCTATCTTTTTGGCGAAAATTTAAGATTATGCTATAATTTGTGCCGTTTTCTGTTTGAGCAATGGCGATTGAATTATCTTTTTTCATCTATGTAGCAAAAATGAAAGAAAGATTTTTCAATCGCCATTGCTTTTTTTATGCTTTTTGTATTTTTCAGAAAACAGAGATTAAACTTATATTTACTTAATTGGAGAGTATTCTTCGTGTCGATTTTTTCGAGATTTTTTTATAAAAAAACATCTTTCAATCCTTTTGTCATCACTGTGACATTAGCACTTTTATTATTGTTAGTTGTTTTCACCGTCGCCTTACCAACCCATACTCAATCCTTTTTGAATATGATCAAAGAAGGCATTTTTGCCAAATTTAGTTGGTTTTATATTTTAGCCTTTTCTATTTTTATTTGTTTCCTATTAATTTTATCCGTCAGTAATGTGGGTAATATTCGCCTAGGAACGGATGAAGAAGATCCCGAATTTAGCTTTATGTCTTGGATTGCAATGTTATTTGCCACCGGAATGGGGGTGGGTTTAATGTTCTTTGGTGTCACAGAGCCTCTTACCCATTTTTCTTCTAACATCACCAGCGGCAGTATGGAATTTAAAGAACAAGAAGCGATGCTTTTTACTTTATTCCATTTCGGCATTCACGCTTGGGGAGTTTATGCGGTTATCGCCTTGTCTTTAGCGTATTTCGGCTTCCGCTATAAATTGCCTTTGGCTTTACGCTCTTGTTTTTACCCGTTATTAAAAGATCGCATTAACGGCAAAATTGGTGATTGCATTGATATTATCGCCTTACTTGCCACTTTATTTGGGATTATCACAACACTCGGTTATGGCGCGGCTCAGCTTAGTGCCGGCCTAGAATTTATGCATTTTGTTAAAGAAAGTGCCACCCTTGAAAATATCATTATTATTGTGATTATGATTATTGCCGTATTATCGGCAGTGTCTGGCGTGGGTAAAGGAGTGAAGATTTTAAGTGAAATTAACTTAGGTTTAGCCTTTATTTTATTATTATTTGTTTTAATTGCAGGCCCAACCTTATATTTATTATCCGCATTCAGTGATAACTTAGGTAACTATTTAAGCAGCGTAATCAATCTCAGCTTTAAAACCTACGTTTATGAAACAGAACACACCGAATGGTTTACCGGTTGGACAGTTATGTTTTGGGCTTGGTGGTGTTCTTGGGCGCCGTTTGTAGGCTTATTTATTGCACGTATTTCCCGCGGTAGAACCGTTCGTGAATTTATTTTTGGCGTACTTGCTATCCCAACCTTATTCTGTATTTTATGGTTTACCATTTTTGGTAATGCTGGCATTTGGTTAGATATTAATGTTGCCGGAGGCGCCTTAGCTAAAATGGTAGGTCAGCCAGATAAATTATTATTCTTATTCTTTAGTTATTTACCTTGGCCATTAATTACCGGCATTTTAGCTTTAATTATTATTTCTTTATTCTTTATTACATCGGCAGATTCCGGCATCTATGTGTTAAATAATATTTCTTCAAGAGATAAAAGCTTAGACTCGCCAAAATGGCAGGCGGCAATGTGGGGGATTTTAATGACCATTATCTCCATCGTATTATTAAATGCCGGTGGATTAGACGCCCTACAAACAATGACCTTAATCGTGGCTTTGCCTTTCGCCATTATGCAACTTTTAATGTGCATCAGTTTATGGAAGGGAATGTCTGCCGATAAAAAATATTTCAGCACCAAAATCACTCCAACCAGTTCTTTCTGGACGGGTGGTCGTTGGAAAGATCGCTTAGATAAAATGCTCAATCAAACGCAAGAAAAAGATATTCTGAAATTCTTAAAATATACGGCACGCCCAGCAATGCGTGAGTTGCGTCAAGAATTAATTGAAGTACATAACTTTAATGTAGATATTATTGAGCATTTAACTGATAAAGATGATGAAGATAACTTTGTGGAAATTATCATTAAGAAAGAATCAATGCGCGACTTTATGTACGGTATAAAATCCGTCAGCCACGAAGTATCGGATCAATTAATTAATGATGAACAGTTACCGCATATTCAACATTCTAGTACTTATTTACCAATGACTTATTTCTTCGATGGAAGAATGGGCTACGACGTACAATATATGTCAAGAACAGAAATTATCGCGGATATCTTAAAACAATATGATCGTTATTTAACGCTGTTAGATGATGTTGGGCAAGAATTAATGGCCCACGAACAAACGGAACTGGCCGAATAACCCACTAAAAATAGTAAGCCCCTAAAAATATTTAGGGGCTTTTTTTTATTTTAATCGCAGGAAAGAATTAACGAATGACACCACAAGCCATGCGAGGGCCACCGCCACCTAATTTTTTAGGATTATCACTATGGTTATCACCGCCGAAATGGATCATCAAAGAATGGCCTTTTAATTGATCCACATCTTTAATTTTTGGTGCCAAGACAGGCTGTGTGGCAGTGCCATCGGCGGCCACATATAATGGTGGCAAGTCACCTAAATGGCCGGCGTCATCCCAAGGTACAGAATGTTTACCATTATGTTGCGGATCCCAATGGCCGCCGGCTTGAGTACCTAAACCTTTTGGCGTAGCGCCACAATTTGGTTTTTCGTGAATATGAAAACCGTGTAACCCAGGGGAATTAATACCTTTTAAGTTTGGATAAAAGGCCACGCCATAAGGTGTGTTCACCGCCACCACTTCGCCGGCATCAATATTTTTATCTTTATGCAAAATATTCATTTTTATATTAAGGGTTTTATGTTGTTGTAAATATTGATGATGTTGCTGGGCACAAGGGCCAGCTTGATGATGAGCTTGTTGTTGATGGCCACGATGAGGGCAAGGGGCGTGATTATCGGCAATAGCAAAATTCGCACATAATGCACTGGCGATTAGGGTTGAAGTAAAAAGAAATTTTTTCATTAGTTTTCTCCTTAAGTTTTAAAAAAACCTCTTGAATTATAACGAAAAATACCGTTTTTCGCAAAAAAATTACCCCAATAGCGTTAGTTTACTTCAAGGGAAAGGGGAGGAAAATTCGCTGCCAAAACGCCTTGATTTTCTATTTTTACTTAAAATGCCAGGCCTATTTAGCATTCATTTTTCCTCATATTTTCTTTCCCATTTCTTCCCCCATTTCTTCCCAAATACTCCCCCCTAAATTTACCGGCATTTTGTGGCTATTTGTAAAAATTCAGCAAAATAATCACGGCAAATAAGCATTGCCCCTATTATCTTAAGGGTTACTTATTGATTCTCTTAATATTTTGCCTCACTTTTCCTATGACTTTTTAGGTGCCTTTTTGAATGAAACCTTTTCTTATGCTATACTTTGCGCCGTTTTCCGTTTTAGCAATGTAGGTAATAAGATTTTCAAGAAGCGGATATCTTATTCCCGATGTCGTTAGCCTCTCTCCGCCAATCAAGTATTTATGGCAATTTTCGTCTATATTTTCTTTTAGACATACAGAAAACATCAACTATTCGCAAACAAACATCAACAAATATAATAATGGAGGAAGATTTAGTGTCGAATTTCACCAGATTCTTTTATAAAAAGACGTCTTTTAATCCGTTTGTTATCGGTATTACTTTGACGTTACTCGCCTTACTTGTCGCCATCACATTAGTTCTACCGCAACAAACCGAATCCGTTTTAAGTAGCATAAAACAAGGAATTTTTACCCATTTTAGCTGGTTTTATGTGTTGGCATTTTCTATTTTTATTTGCTTTTTAATTATTCTTTCCGTTAGTAGTGTCGGCAGTATTCGCTTAGGTGCTAATGAGGAAGATCCTGAATTTAGCTTTTTCTCTTGGATTGCGATGCTCTTTGCCGCCGGCATGGGGGTCGGGCTGATGTTCTTCGGGGTGGCAGAGCCGTTATCCCACTTTTCTTCCAATATCACTATTGGCGGTATTGAACATAAAGAAAAAGAAGCCATTCTTTTCACCTTATTCCACTGGGGAATCCACGCTTGGGGCGTATATGCGGTAATTGCCTTGGCCTTGGCCTATTTTGGCTTCCGTTATAAATTACCTCTGGCATTACGTTCTTGTTTTTACCCGTTATTAAAAGAACGTATTAACGGCAAAATGGGGGATTTCATTGATATTATTGCCTTAATTGCCACCTTATTCGGGATTATCACCACCTTAGGTTTTGGGGCCTCACAATTGGGTGCCGGTTTAGAATCCATCGGGGTACTGAGTTCAAATAGCTTTAATGCACAAATTGTGATCATTATTACAGTTATGATTATCGCCGTTTTATCAGCGGTATCTGGCGTAGGCAAAGGGGTGAAAATGCTAAGTGAAATTAACTTATTTTTAGCTATTTTCTTACTACTTTTCGTATTAATCGCCGGCCCAACCCTTTACCTTCTTTCTGCTTTCAGTGATAACCTAGGCACCTACTTTAGTAATGTAGTGAATTTAAGTTTTAAAACCTATGTTTATGAAACGAGCAATATGAGCTGGTTTACCGGTTGGACTATTCTTTATTGGGCTTGGTGGTGTTCTTGGGCGCCATTTGTGGGCTTATTTATTGCCCGTATTTCCCGTGGCCGTACCATTCGTGAATTTATCTTCGGCGTGTTAGCAGTGCCAAGTTTATTCTGTATTTTATGGTTTACCGTATTTGGTAACACCGCCATTTGGATTGATATGCATCAAGCTAATGGCCTATTAAGTAGTATGGTAGGTAGCCCAGAAAAACTTTTATTTAAATTCTTTACTTATTTACCATGGCCATTATTAACTGGCGGGGTTGCTTTAGTTGTTATTTCATTATTCTTTGTGACTTCCGCAGACTCGGGTATTTACGTATTAAATAATATTGCCTCAAGAGATAAAAGCTTAGACTCGCCAAAATGGCAAGCGGCAATGTGGGGCATTATTATGATGATTATTTCTATTGTATTACTAGGCGCTGGTGGTTTAGGTGCTTTACAAACAATGACCTTAATTGTTGCTCTACCATTTGCAATGATGATGCTGGTAATGTGTTTAAGTTTATGGAAAGCGTTAATTGCCGATAAAAAATACTTTGAAACCAAAGTCTCGCCAACGAGTTCTTTCTGGACTGGAGGCCGTTGGAAAGATCGCTTAGATAAAATGCTCAACCAAACCCAAGAAAAAGATATTCTTAAATTCTTGAAATACACCGCCTTACCAGCTATGCGTGAATTACGCCAAGAAATGATTGCGATGCATAATTTAAATGTGGAAATTGTGGAGCATTTAACCAATGATGATGATGAAGACAATTTTGTGGAAATCATTATTAAGAAAGAATCAATGCGCGACTTTATGTATGGGATTAAATCCGTAAGCCATGAAGTATCAGAGCAATTAATTAATGACGATAATCTACCGCATATTCAACATTCTATTACCTATTTACCAATGACTTATTTCTTCGATGGTCGTGTAGGTTATGATGTGCAATATATGTCAAGAAGTGAAATTATCGCGGATATTTTAAAACAATATGAACGCTACCTCACCTTACTTGATGATGTCGGCCAAGAGTTAATGGCCCATGAGCAAACAGAGTTAGCAGAGTAGTTTCTGTTTAAAATGAAAAATGCACAATCTTTTGGGTTGTGCATTTTTTTTTGTGGTTATTTTTGTAAGGGATCAGAAATTGGTTTAGCAACCTTTGGAATAGGATCGTCTTTTAACTCAGAAAAAGGGATTTTTTTCTTAAAATTAAAGACGTCTAATACGGCATCATTTTGAGAACTAAAGAAATCATAGTTTTGGTTTAATTCTTTCGCTTTAATGCCTAACCATTGTGCAAAACCATCGATAAAATGAAAAGCACTGCGTTTTACATTTACTTCTTGTCTTTCTGTATCATCACTAGAAAGTTTAATAAAAGGCACTTCATAGTTTTGTTTAAATTTTCCATTATAGTCTAGGGTTAATTTTTCGGATTCTTCTTTATTTAATACACTGAAATTTACCGATTTCCCACTATTTTGGGAACTCTCTTCTTGAACGCTTCCCGTGGTATGGGATAAACCGTGATCACTAAAATAAATTAGAGAATAAGATTGCCCTTGTTCTTTTAAAATATTAATTGTACTTTGCAAAAATTTATCGGTTTTTAAAATTGTATCTACATAACAACTGACATTTTTATTAATAAAATTAAAAACTTGTTCCTCTTTTTTTACTAAGTGACAAAAAGGTTGGTGAGACCCCATCATATGTAAAATAATTAAGCGAGGTTGAGTATTTGAGTTTTTTTCTGCTAAGGCTTGCTTTAATAAAGGGAGTAATTCATTGTCATCGTGAGTAGAAGTATTAAAACCGCCTTTTTTAGTAAATTGATGCTGATTAGCCATCATCCCTAGACGACTAGAAACCGTATCATAGCGGCCAATAGAGCCTTGATTAGATAACCAAGTGGTTTGAATGCCGGCAGATTTCGCTAAAGTGATAATGTTAAAGCCATAGTTTTTAGAGCCATCAATATTCAATTTATTCAAATAAAGGGAATTTAATAAACTATGGTAAGTGCCTGGTGCAGAGGATATGTAACCGCTATTAAAAAAGCCTTTTGTAGTATTTAAAAAAGGGCTTGTTTGTAAAGGGAAACCATAGGCAGAAAAATAATCTTTACGTGCAGATTCTCCAATGACAAGAACATAATTTTTATATTGAGGGTTTACAGCCTCAACAGTCCAAGGGGATTTAACATAAGAAGCAGCCTCTAGGGCGGATTTATCTTTGTAATAATGGCGAATCGAATCATAAATGTTGGCATAAAATGAAATCACATTAACGGGAGACATTGTTAAGCTCCAAGAATTATTAAATTCATCACCTTGGTTAACACGAGATAATTCTTTATGTTTTGCTTCATACCATGCTTTAGTTGGATACCAAGTGACCGAGAAAAAAGCAGCAAAAATTAATAATCCATTTAATAAGGTTTCTTTTCTTTTATTTCCTGGAAGTGTAGGGGATTTTTGATGTCCTGATTCTAATCTAAAAAGAATATAGGTCACAAATAAATATAAAAAAGAAAAAATAAAATCTTTAAAGTGTAAACCTTTTAAAAAACCAAATGATTCTGCTGGATTAGTTTCAAAAAATGCCGCAATAATCCCAGAATTAAGAGAACCATAATGTAACCTAATAGGGGAGTAGAGGGCGAGGGTAATGGCAATAAAAGAAACCATCACTCGAAAGAGTTTTACGCTATATTGCCAGCTGAGATATAAAATAAGATACAGCCCAAAAAAGCCATAAATAAGGCTATTTTCAGGCGACATCATCGTAGAACAAAAGGCAAAGAATAATAGCCAAATATAAAATAATTTACTATTAAGATAGCTTAGAATTTTTTTTAACATAAATCCTCATAGGTGATAGATATTTATTGGTTATATTTTTTATTTCTAGATTAAAAAATCTAGTTTAAAGGAATGAATGTCGCATCCTGCCAAAATCGAGGGGATTTTTGAGAAGGAGATATTTCTACTGATTCCTGCTTTTGTGATTTCTCTATATTTTCTACCTGACTTTCCGAGTCACAGATGGTGGCATTTATTTTTTGATAGCTAGTGACTGTATAAATTAATAACAGAATATTAACAATTACGACCATAAATTTTAGAGAATTACGCCAAGCTAAAGTACCATTAATGGTGAGTGATTTTTCAGGCTCTTCTAAGCTTGAATTTTGGCTATAAAAATATATTGAGTATGCGAAAAAAAGAAATATAGCCATTTGACTTTGAGGATAAACGCCTGCTCCAGAAAGTAGCATATTAATTACAATTGCAATGGCTCCACCAGATAATAAAACGGGAATTTTATTTGATAAAATAAAAACTTTTAGAAATTGATAGCCTAAATATAGGATAAACAATAAGCCCACCCAGCCCCATTCAATAAAAAATTGCATTACAATATTATGAATATGCCCAACCGGCGGTTTTATATTCAGACTATTAGCAAAAATAAAATTCTCACCACCAATACCAAAACCATAATGTTGTAATAAATATTGGCCAGAAGAAATCCACATAAATAAACGGCCAGAGCTTGTTTCTCTTAGTACATTATAACTAGCAACTTCAGGCTGCATTTTGATTAAAAAGAGGTATAACAGAAAGCTCAGTCCAATACTAATAAGTGGGATTTTAAGAGCTTTGATTGAGGATTTAAAAAAGATAAAGCCTAATCCAATAACAATACCTAGCCATACAGCCCTAGCCGCATCTAACCATAATGTAAGTAAATATAAACTTGAGATAATAACTACAATTTTAGATTCTTTCTTTAAAAAACCTGGTTTAAACCAAAGTAAAAATAAAAGAGGTAAAAGTGTGTCGTTGTAATAACGAATATTATTAAAAAGGATATGCCAAGTATTGGTGTAATTTATGTTTTGAGAAATAAGTAAGTAATAACTTAATAGGCAATAGAAAATAATATATAAAGGGGAAAAAGTGGTGATAGCCAATCCATTTTCAATATAAGCGAGAAATTTATGATTATTTTGAATTAATAATTGGAGAGTTTTTATTAATACGACACAATAAAAAACAGCGCTGATATAAAATAATAAATCAACAATGGCAAGAATAGAGGATTTTGCATAATAAATAGTAAAACCAATTAATATCAGACTGGCCAATATAATAGTTATATTTTTTGGATTATTTTTTTTGTGGAAAAATAATAGTTCTTTTTTTATAAAAATGAGAAATAAAAATAAAGAAAAATTAAAAATAATAATTTGCTGTAATCGCCATAAATCATAATTTTCAACTTCTATGCCTAAGGTATTTATTCCACAAAAGATAGTGATTAAAAATATTATAGGTAAGGAAATAATTAAAAAGCCAGAAAACGCCTTAAGTTTGCTCATTGAAAAGTCTCTAAAAATATTAAATTAATGGTATTTACCATTGTGATTAAAAATAAAATACAGGATATTAGAATATCCTGTATTTGGTAATTGTCAATATTTTAAATGATTTAATTAATTGAAATCAGGTTATTTTTTTAAATAACTAGGAATACTGTCGGTGAATATTCCGGTTTCACTGTTAAGGTTTTCTTTATTCGATGGTTTTTCAATAATACTTACTTCATTCAGTGCTTTATTTATGCGGGTAATAAGTTCATTCTCATTTCTTGCTTCCATATAATAATTTTCTTTACCAACACATTGTAACCAATCGGCTTTTGTTTTTGGAACTCTTCTTCCAAGACTATCTAATACGGGTTTTCCATATCGGTCTATTTCATAATCCTTATCATTATAAGCAAAGGCAATAAAGAAAATTTGAGCATCATATTTTGTATATTGATCAAGTTGTTCTTTATTGAGTCTTTCCCTGATTTTCCCACACATATTATTTTGAATTAGTCTTTTGGTCACATCAGTATATTTAAATTTCATATCATCAATTGTATTACCATGACTACCAAATTCATCTGTGCCATCCGATAAAATAATGATTTTTCGCATAACATTGCTTTTTAATGGTTTGGTACGTTTTTCAGCAAGCATTGCATTGGCACCCACTAATAAGCCTGAACTTGCAAGAGTCCATCCTTGTGGAATAATACGGTTAAAATCATATATTAAGTTAGAATACTCACCGTGTTTATACCAATTGGAAGAAAATTTTAAAGGGGTATTGTTGCAAGATATTTCATTTTGATAATTAATGTATAAATCACTTCCCCCTAAGCAATATTGTTCATTTCTAGGAAAGGAAATAAAGTTATTTTTAGTTTCAAAAAGAGATGAGCCATCATATTTTTCAATAGCCTGGATAGTTTTATTAATATCAACACCATTATTTAAAATTGTAGAAACTTTTTTTCTTAAATTATTTCTTATTTTGAATCCCTCCTTGTAAGTATCAAGATGTTTATTATTACCTACATATTTTAGCTCTAATGCTTCACTTAAATAAAACTCAAGTTGATTTCTTATATTTCTTTTAACTTTATCTTGTAATCTGACGGGTATCTTTTTCCAACCAGAAACTGTTTTTTTATTAACTACACCGTTACGATTACAAAAATATTCTGTTTCCTTTCTATAAGATTTGAAAATATCCGAATCTAAATCAGGGCGTTTATCAAGCATTTTATAAGGTAATGTGCAATAATCTTGATGTTCTGGTGTCACGGCACCTCCTGAGAATGAAACATATCTTAGTCGATTATCTTGGTTTCCATCTTGTAAAATAATTTTAGAAATTTTTTCGAGGGTATTTCTTAGGGCTTGAATCTTTGTTTTTGATTCATCTTCAGGAGATTTTAAGGCCATTGAACCAGATAAATCGGTAACAATCACAACATCCATTGGTGCAGGAATTTCTTCAAAATCTTTATTGCTGGCTTTTATCACTGCGGAACTATTGGCGGCCACTTTTTGCGTTTTATTAAAAGTTAAACCAAAATTCTTTTTATAATCTTCACCTAGATAGAGCCAAGATGGACGATCAAAATTACCATCTAACAGACAAGCTATTTCTGTTTGTGTTGCATTTTGAGCACAACGATAAGAGTATTGGTCGGTGATATCAAAATTATTAGCCGGCATATGATTATTTTTAAAACTACCAGGTAAATAATAAGAACGCACAATGCCGGTAATTATTTCGTGATTACGGGCGTTAATTTTATCTGCTTCTGATGATGAGCTGGCGGTGGCGTGTTCGAGGTAGTAATGTTTTTTATCTTTACGGTATTTATTATTTTCAGCAATAAGGGCGAGATTTGCTTGCTCAACGCCTTGGGTTAAACGGACTTTATCTAAAATTAAACCTGTACCATCAACAACAAAGGCAATATAGCCAATAACAACAAAACTTAATAAGGCCATCATTGGTACATATACGGCTTGTTTATTTTGGTAAAAGTTAAGTAAATATTTTTTTATGATTGAAATGGAGGGGTGGTAAAATTTCATTTTAGTGCTCTCTAATAAATATTAAACAATAAAAATAAGCGGTGATTTAATAAGTATTATTACTAAAATTTGATCATAAAACAACCAGTATTTTATTATTTTATAAACAATCAGATGAGTGAGATTTGTAATGAAATATGAAAAGAAATTATTCCAGGAAATAAAAAAACACGATATAAAGATATCGTGTTTTTGAGGAAAGTTAGAGAATAACTTTATTATTTTTTAAAGTCTGGTTTGCTGTCTGAAGCGGTACCAACTTCTTCGGTTAGGCCTGATGCTATGCGTAGAGCTTCAATTAATTCTTTTTCATTATTTACATTAAAATAATTATTATCTTCAGGTTTTGTGTTAACGCATTGTCTCCATTTCTCTTCAAAACGTTTTACCTTTTCTATACCTTGATGTTCTATTTGTGCGTTATCAGCACCTAACATAATAAAACTAATACGAGGTTCATAAGATTTATAATTTTTATCTTGTAAACTTCTTAATTTATCTCTAATTACATTACACATTCCAGCATCAATTAAATTAAGAGTTATATCCGGAGTATCATATGCACGATTTACACCAGCATCAATTCCATCAGATAAAATTATAATATAACGTTTAGTATTTAATTTTAGAATATTGGGTGAAGCTTCTTTTTCTTTATTAGTATTAACCATAAGATGAGCACCTATTAATAGACCACTACTAGCTAAAGTAGCGCCTGATGGAATAACAGATTTAAAATCAATATTGTTTAATTGCTCTAAATTATTTTTGTCATACCATAATTTTGTTGTACCAATATTATTATTATTTAAACACATTGTTCCTTTTTTAAGATGAATCATATCTTGTTGATGAGGAAATGCTGTATTGGGTTTAAAATTTTTAATTAAATTTATAGTTCCAGGAATATCGACTGGATAAAATTTAATTCCCCCATAAAGAATTTCTTCACTAAGGCCACGCCCTAAGAGGTTTAATTTATCTTTTAAATCTGGGTTACCGTCGAGGTCATTAAGATTTGCTGGTATTGCATTATATTCTTTTTCGAAAGAATCTTTATAGGATGGAATACCATTATTTATAACTTTTAGGACTCTAACTTGATTATTTAATGTGCACCCATTTTGAGGGCAATGACAAGTATCTATTTGATTTAATCTAGGGTCTGGTTGACGAAATGATTCATTATCAAAACGGCAAAAGTATCTACCTTTATTATGTTCATTTTTATACTGCTTAGAACATTTATGTCTTGACCAACCTTTTTTTGAACAAACATGAAACATTAACCCATCTAAATCAAAATAATTTTTATCAATACTTACTTCTTTATTCATTCTTTCAAATGCTTTTGTAGTTAATTTATAAGGTAAAATACATTGATTTAATGTATTTGTAGATTGATTATTAATACCTCTAGTTATATCAAATTGTTGGCTACCGTAAGCAAAAGAAGTAAAGCCTATTCGATTATAATTTTTAATTTCACCTCCCTGATCATTATATTTTTTTTGTAACATTTCATTTGAAATTACGGAAAAAGCATTACGTAACATTTTTATTTTAGGGACAGAATAACTATTTAATGATTCAGTCATCGAACCAGACATATCCGTAATTAACATCATATCAATTGGTGGATTGTCATGTTTTTGTTTGGTAATGAATACCGTATTAGCTGCCACCTTTTCCGTACGATCAAAAGTTGTGCCGTATTCTTTTTTATATTGTTTACCCCAATAGAGCCAAGAAGGGCGATTGAAATTACCATCAACTAAACAACCGATATTGCGAGTGTTTTTAATTTCACCGCATAAATAACTAAAATGATCATTAATATTAAAGTTATTCTCGCCATTGCCACCTTCTTTATAAGCGGTATAGCTGTTTGGTAAATAATAGCTTCTCACAATGCCTTTAATCATTTGCATATTACGGGCATAGCGTTTATAGAAGGTATTATCTTTAAAATCTTCATCATTTTTAATGGAATGTTGATAAAATTGATTAACGGAAGTGATTAAATTTTTAGCCTCAATATCAGATAAGGAACCCTTGACTTTGGCCGCTTCTATTTCTGTTGGGGTTAATAAATTTGATTGGGAATTAACTTCGTATATGTTTTTTTCATCACGATAATTATTATCTTCAGCGGTTAATAAAAAACCCGCCTGTTCTAAGCCTTGAGTTAAACGCACTTTATCTAAAACTAAGCCCGTACCATCAACTACAAAGGCAATATAGCCAATTAAAACAAAGCTTAAAAGGCTTGTCATCACTGCATAAACACCCTGTGTATTTTGCCAAAAATGGCCTAATTTATGCCTAATAGAATAGTGTGAAAATGAAATTTTTCGTTGCATTTTGTACTCCTTCATAATGTACATTCTTAACGACCAACGGCAATAGAGGATGAACGTAAGGTTCTTCCAGCACTGGCATCTCCTGCAATAATTGCTTTAAAAATACTGTAACTTGGAATACACACGGTTACTTGGTATAGCGGAATGATACGGTTGTTGTTAATTTCTGAACGGGGGGCAATATAATCAACATCTTTTAAATTTGTTGTAGGGGTGCATTGTGTAGTATCCCCTAGAATAATATCGTTTTTAATTTGCGGTTTTTCCGTTGGGGTAGTGGTATTTTTAAATTGAATACTGTTTAACACAATATAGAGTTCTTTGTCGGATTCAGGATCGCCAAAAAACATCCCTTTCGCTAATTTACGGAAGTTGCCCACTTCAGGGGATTGAATGGCTTCATGGCCTTTACCATAAAGCTGAGTTCTTTCTCGTAAAACATTCACTAAGGAATAGGATAAATTATCGAGTTTTCCCATGTTGGAACGTAAAATGGCCAAATCTGCCATAAACACCAACATAAAAAGTAATACTAACAGCATTACAACAAATTCAATGGTAACGGAACCGCGGTTATTCTTTAAAAAAGAATTGAGGTATCTTTTATTATTCAAAATCTGTACGTTCATGTTCTTGTACCACAATAAATTGACGAGTAAACATTGCATTGGTAAAACCTTGCAAGAAAGGAAGAGGGATTAAAAAATCATAATGATAAGTAATGTAATAACGGGCTAAGGCATTATTTATGCCATCGGTTGAGGCTGTTGCACAAGGATTTTTACTTAAATTATTAATCATTCCCCCAATAGAATTGGCATAATCTACACAGACATTAATTTGAGGATGATCAACGGCAAATAAGCCCATTACACTGTCGTGACTTTTGGCATAAGATTGCTCTAAACGTTGCTTTAAGGCTTGGCTATAATTGCTACCTGTATTATGTAAATTACTATTTTTGGTTTCTCGCACCCCTTCCGCCACGGCTAAATCCCAATAAGCTGAAGTAATGGCCATTCTGCCAAATTCTAAAATCATAAAGAAAGCTAAAAAGAAAATACCGATGGTTAAGGTAAATTCAACGCTTGCCACCGCCCCTTTGTTTTTAATAAATGCACGGATATTTTTAAAAAGATGTTGTTTCATTCGTCGCTCCAACGAATAGGTGGAAGCCACCTATTCGTATTTAAAATAACGGTAATTAACGTCGTGAAGTAATATGTTTTGACGTTTTTTCAGTTGTTTTTAAGGCCGCAATTAAGGCATCTGGAGAAGTATTTAATTTTTCTTTAATAATAATATCTTTAGCATATTGAATATTGCCAGATTTTACTAAAGCAAAAACTAAATTATGGACTAAGCGTTGTTCTTTTTGCCCATTTAAATATTTTGGTAACAATAAACGCACGGCATTATCATATTCACCATTAATAATATTGATCATCGCAATATTATTTAAGGCGATAATATCATTTAAGAAATTATTACGTGCTGAATGGAAATCAGCTTCTGCTTCTTTAATTTTACCGAGTTGGGCATAAGCCACACCACGACTATTGTAGTAGTTTGGATTAGTTGGGCTACGGCGAATCAGGGTGCTGGCAACATTAATGGCTTGTTGATATTGGCCACTTTGTACCAAAGCTTTGACTTGTAAAGCCATTGCTTGTTCTTGATATTTAGGGTTGCTTAATAATGGTTTTAAAAAGGCTAAGGCAGATTTACTGTCACCATTTTGGAAATAAGCATAAGCTAATTTATAACTTAATTTTGGATCCGCTTTGTGGTTACCTGTATTTACTTGGTATTGCAGAACATTACGATATAAATTAATTAAACCAGGGTAGTTGGCTGTGGATTGATATAATTTTTCTTTTGTATCAAAAGTGCTAGCAGACATTTGCTGGCTTTTATGGCCTTGCGTTATTGAACAGGCTGCTAACATAGTGATGGCAGAAATGGTAAGTGCTTTTTTTACTAGTTTAGAATACATTTGAAAAGACCCTCATCGCCCCTGGGGCTAAGATTAAAATAACAATTGGGAACATAATAAAAACGATTAACGGAATTGACATTTTTGCCGCTAAGGTTCCTAAATGCTCTTCGATAGCAAGTAATTGTAGTTCACGAATATCGGCAGATAATTGAATAAGTTGCCCATAAACAGATGAACCAAAGTTTAAACTCTGTTGTAGTACGGTGGTTAACATTCGCACTTCTTTTGTTGGTAAGGAAACGGCTAAGTCATCTAAGGCGGCGGATAAACTGGTTAATTCCGCTTTACGCATAATGCGTACCATCACATAGGTTAAATCAGGGTTAAGGCCCTTAAAATCCATGGCGACACGTCTTAATGACATATCAATGGTCATCCCCGTTTGTACACAAACAGCCACCAAATCAATAAAGCCGGGTAAATCCACCATAATACTTTTAATTTTTTTCTTTAGTACCATACTGGTAACAATACCGGGAATAAGCACGATTAAAATAAAAATAAACATAAAAACAAAGGCATTAACAATGGCATCTCCATTACGATTAAAAAGATAGTAAAGGCCAAAAATTACAGCTGTTAAAAAGAGTTTAAATTTAGGATTACGATCCATAATGCCTAAAAATTTTAAGAGTTTATTATTACTGATTAATAAAAGCTCTAATTCAATTTGTTGTTTGTTTTTCCCTTTTTTATTTTCCTCATCAGATTTTTCTTTTGGGCGTAAGCCAGCCAAAATATCTTTATTTTGTTTTAACTGCTTACGATTTATCATCGCAAAGGTAAAAACAATAATACTGCCGACTAACATTAAAATAAAAATAAATAGTTTTGACATATTAACTCGCCTTTTTCATTAGCCACCAAATGATGGACATTCCAAGTACTTCACTGCCAAGCACATAATAAAGAACTAAACGACCGCGATCATCGTGTAAAACAAAGTCGAAATTTTCTGGCATAGTGAATTTCATAAAAATAAAGAAGGCAATGGGGAAACTTCCTACAATTAAGGCAGAAATACGGGCTTCTGAGGTCATTGCACGTTTTTTCTGTTCCATTTTTTGGCTGTCGGCGATAATGCGACCAAGACGGCTAATCACCTCACGCATTTGCCCCCCTTTTTCCATATTGATACGTACAATGGTAATAAAGTAATAATATTCTTTATAAGGGTAGCGTAAGTAGCTGTCTTCAAAAACAGAAGAAACATCTTCCCCAATGGCTAAGCGTTTATGAATTTGTTTAAACTCAGTACCTAATTGCCCTTGCACATCTTTACCGCAACGGGCTAAGGCCTGTAATAAACCAGCACCTGCGGTGGTGGCACTGTTTAATATTTGAATAACTTCAGGAAAGGCTAAATAAAATATTTTTTTATTCCGGCGTTGCCCCCATTTCCAAATACCTAAAATATAGAAGAGTACAAAGACCGCAAGAAATATATCCATAGGCATTTGTAATAATTCTTTATTTAATACAATGCTTAAGCCTAAAATTAAAATTGAAATTAAGACATTGCGTAAGGTATTTTCTGGGTTGCCACCAGTAAAATAGAACTTCCAAACTTCCCATTGTTTTTTGAGGTTACGCCAAAAAGTAACCAATAGGCTGTCATCATTAGAGGATGGATTAATTTTCTTTTTAGCGGAAAAGAAGCCTTTTGCGGTATAAAGCAATAATAAAAATCCAAACCCTAAAATAAAGTAATAGAAAATCATAACATTCCCTCTGAGTTATCGGCATAATTTTTAAAAACGCTATTGAGTTCTTCACTTAAATTAAAGACTTTAGCATTTTGAGCCACAATAGAGCGGGAGATTAATCCGTGATTAATAAAGTGACCAATAATTTTGCCTTCTTTGGTACGTTCTTTGGTGGGTTCATAGGTGAAAATATCTTGTAATACCACAAAACCATTTTCCATTCCCATGACTTCCGTAATATTGGTGATTTTACGAGAACCGTCATTTAAACGAGACGCTTGCACAATAATATTCACCGCTGAAGAAATGTTACGGCGAATGGCCTCTAAAGGAAGATTCCCATTAGACATCATTACCATACTTTCTAAACGGGCAATAGCATCGCGAGGGTTATTAGCATGCAAGGTGGACATTGAACCATCGTGCCCCGTATTCATTGCTTGTAACATTTGGAAAGCTTCGGCACCACGACATTCCCCTACGATAATTCGCTCTGGACGCATACGTAGGGCATTGATCACCAAATCTTGCATATTAATTTCACCAGTATGTTCAATACCGGCGGTACGGGTTTCTAGTCGCACAACGTGCGGTTGGTCAAGTTTTAACTCGGCGGTATCCTCGAGGGTAATCACGCGTTCTGTTGGGGCAATATAATTTGATAAAGCATTAAGTAAAGTGGTTTTACCAGAACCCGTCCCACCGGAAACAATAATATTAATACGACAACGAGCAGCAATAATTAAGAAGTTCGCCATTTCTAAACTCATACTGCCGAAATTCATTAAATCTTGTAAAGATTTTTTATTTTTACTGAATTTACGAATAGACATTGAGGTGCCGTCTAAGGCAATTGGCGCGACCACCACATTTAAACGACTACCATCTGGCAGGCGAGAATCCACCAAAGGGGAGCCATCGTCAATACGACGGCCCACAGTGGCCACTAAACGACGTGCGATATCCGTTAATTGTTCATTATCAATAAAGGTTTTGTCGGTTTTTTCGAGTATCCCCGCACGCTCCACCCAAATATCATTAGGACCATTAACTAAAATATCATTAACCGTTTCATCTTCCATTAATTCACGCAAAGGACCATAACCTAAGATTTCATCTGCCACTAATTCTGCCATTATATTGGCATCAATCGCGGTGATGTAATCATTGGATTTGGCTGTAACCTGAGATAATACTTGAATTAATTCATCAATCAGTTTATCTCGATTTTCTTTAATATAATCAAGTTTATCTACTTCTAGGTTACTTAATATTTCCCCACGGAAAAAAATCTTTTGTTCTTTAGTTAGCATAGGTTTTAATTATTAGAAAGTAATTTTTGGAAAAACGCTTTAATAAAGCTACCTTTTTCTTTCATAGTTTGACGAGATAACACCCCAATAATTTTTAGGGTTAAATCATTCAATATTTTTTTCGTACCTTTATTCAACTTAATATCTAGCACCGTTTTTGCTTGTGTATTTTTCAAGAAAGGTAAAATGGCATCCACGGAGGTACCTAATAAATTTTCAATATCAGATTTTGACATTAAATGGGTGAATTCCGCTTTGCTATCGACTACCACAATAAAGGTTCTAATTGGGGTGCCTGTGGCATTTTTTTGGCGTTGACAACGGTCTAAAAACTGTTTTGCTACACGTAAAGAATTCACTTGGCGAGTCACTAATAAAACAAAGGTGTTACTCAATTCGAAAAATTTACTGTAGTCATCTTTGCTCATATTAAATAAAGGTTGATCATAAATAATAAAATTATATTTTTCTTGATCGTCTTCATTAAGCGTTTGGAAATTGCCACCAAAAAGATCTAAATTTTCTTTAAATTCAACTACATCTCCTTGCAGTTTTTTATCAAACATTAAATCTAAATCATGGGAACCATTATTTCCTTGAGAAAGAAGCACGGGTACTTTTTTATATTTCGCAATGTGGTTGGCAATGCGGCTACTTACAAAGCTGCTGCCTAATCCGCCTTTACAACCTAGCATACAAACATTCACTGTATGGCGAATACGAGGAATAGCAACATTGGCAGAAATAATTTTATCCATCATTAAATTTAATTGAGAATGATGATGGAAGTAGAGAATACTTTTTTCTAATAGTTTATGGGCTAAAGAAATTGAGTCGCTATCACCAATTAAACAACACCACATTTTTTGTGGTACAAGGGCATTCACTTGTTCAAAAATGCGGTTTACATTGGTTTCTTGTTGAATATCAATCACCACCCCTAAGGTTTCTTCCGCATTTAAAGTCAAGGCTTCATCTTGTAAATCATATGGCAACACATCAATATGTTCTAAGCCACGGGAACGTAATAGCTGTACTAATTCTTTTTGCGTATTTTCATTTTTCGCAACGATAGCCACTTTTCTTGCGCTATCTATTGTTTGGTTTTCACTATCCAGTAATAACATAATATCCTTCTTATTTTTCTATTGGCTATGGATTCACAACAGATTGTAGTCTTGAGTTGTGCTCTTGATAGCAAGCTGAAGTATTGTCGCCAGTACAGGGAATTTGTTTATGACTAAAGTTTGTCACTTCAACAAACAATGGATAAATTGCCACTTTTTTAGCCATTAATTGAATTTTATTTTTTTGCATTCCTTGCTTCATTAAAAAGTTACGCATATTGAATGCGACTTTTTTATAGCCTTTAATATAAGTAATACGAATATGGTTAGGGAATTTTGCTTGTCTTTCAATATTACGCTTTAAGTCTTGTTGTAAATTTAAAATAGAAACAGTATCAAATTGATTTAACGGATAAATTTGAGTGCTTTCTACAATAGGTGCAAATTGACTATTTGTCGGTTGCGCAACATTTAAGTTTTTCGCCATCAGAGGCACTGCAAGCGCAGAGCAGAGTAGGCTCGTTAATATGATTTTTCTCATTGGATAAAGCCTCCACGTTGTAAGAAATTAGAAATTAATGTTTTGTGGTAAATAGTTGTTGCAGTATCTGTAATTGGTTTGGTATTAAAGAAACGCTCTAAAGTGCCTGTAGTTTCAAAGTTAGGATATACAATATCGGATTCTTGTACCGGTTTAACTAAATGAACAGTGGCCACAATGACTAATTCTTTTTCCATTTTGCTGTTTGATGTACTACGGAAAAAAGCACCTAAAATAGGAATATCCCCTAACCATGGCACTTTAGATAAGCCTTCTGATTCTTTAGAATTATATAAACCGCCAATAATAAAGCTTTCGCCATCGGCTAATTCTAAAGTAGAGCTTGAGCTACGCGTATTTAAAAGAGGCATAGAAATTTTGGTAGAACCAATACTTTCACCAAGGGAACTTACTTCTTGCTCTAAGGCAACACGAATGCGGTTATTTTTTTGGACTTTGGCACCCACTTCTAATTTAATCCCGAAGTCTTTATATTCCACAGTTGGGTTGCCATCATTGTCTGTTTGCATTAATGGTACCTGGCCGCCGATTAACACTTCTGATACTTCGCCAGATAACATTGAAACATTTGGTTCGGCTAAAACTTTACCTTTGGAATTATCGTGAAGGGCGTTGATAAACCCTTTAATATTGCCAGAACCAGCACCATTTCCAGCACCAATTTCCATAGAACCGCCATGGCCATTAAAGCCACCGGTAACACCAAAGTAACCAGAGTTTAGGTTACGGAAAGGACTGCCGAGGTTTTTTAAGAAAGCACCGCCAAAATGCTCCCATTGAATGCCTAATTCTTCGGCAATATTTTTGTTTACCTCAACCACAGTAAGTTTTACGTTAATTTGAGTAGCTTGTTCAACAATGGCGTTGTTAATAATGTGTTCGTAAGAATAAGAGGTTAAAAATGCAGAATTTTGTTTGCCCACAGATTTGTCCGTAATTTTAGGGGATAAACCAAAAGCGGCACCGATAATACGTTCTGCTTCTTCACGTTCTTGGTCTGATTGCGCCACCCCTTCGATAACATAAGCTTTCCCCACTTTTTTAACTTTAAGTTGGCTATTTGGGAAACGCATTTTCATCGCTTGATTAGCACCGGCTATACTATTTTCTGAATAATTAGCCCCCATTGTGACAAATAAGGCATCACTAACGAGGACTTTGCCATCAGCATCTAAAACAGTAATATCAGAGCGCCCTTCATTTTTGGCGTATAAAATAAATTTATTGTCATCAAGGATTTTATAATCAGCAATGCCAGGATTTGAGACAAAAATGGTGTCAATTTTTTCTTTTGTCGTAAAAACATCACTACGGCCAATATCTAATGAAATATTTTTGGCCCAACTTTGAGCCGGGGCAAGGGAGGCGGTTAAGCATAGGGTTAGGAGTAGTTTGCGCATAATTATCCTCTCAAATTACGAATAAAATTGCCTTTAGAGTTTGTTTTTTCTACTTTTTCTGATGGTAGGATCATAAGGCTTGAGTTTTTAGGTAAAGAATATAATTCTTTTGCTTGGGCAGTTGGGAGTTTTAAAACAACATTGCCGGCATTAGTATTATTTTTATCTTCTTTTTGTTCTGCAGTAAGTGGGTTAATTTGCAGCACTAAAATATGGTCTAACACTTTTACTAAGACATTTTTGTCTTGGTTATCTCGACCCTGTCCACTTTGTTTTGAATAAACAGACACATATTCACCAGCTTTTAAGGTTTTTAAAATAAAGGCATCGGCAAAATGAATAGGTAACACAAAGGCCACTTCTTTTTTGGCATCTAAACTCGATAAAATAAATGCGGGATCATTTGGTGCAATGAGTGCTTGTGGATTAATTAGCGAACCTTTTTCAAGGCTTTCAGTAATTAAAAAACCTTGTAATGAATTAATGGTTTTTTGTTCATCTTGTTGATTATTTTCAGAAGATCCTATTTTAGTTAAATTGTAGGCTTCTAAGGCTGGCGTTTCAGGATCAGAATCTAATACGGAAATGCTGATTTCTTTGATTTTGTAATCATCAGCCGCCAATAATTGGCCTGCGGTTAAATCTTTTAAAGCGGTGGCAGTGGTAATCACTACTTTATGGCTTTTTTCTACTTTTTTCACAGGCAAGGCTTGTGTAGTTTGTGCTTGTGGAGCAGGCTGGTTATTAGACTCTGACGGGCCCCAGAATAATCCGGCCACACCTAATCCTAAAATAAGGAAAGAGATAATAAAGAGTACGCGGTAATTCATAATGAATCCTTTATAAAATAAAAATTACGATTTAATTAATAAATCAACCAAAAATGACTTAAAAAGCCCAGACTAATAGCCACCCCGTAAGGTAGGCCTTTGGTCTTAATAGATTGGCGCCAAAACAACCAACCAAAGATCACTAATAACAAGCCGAAAAAGCTGGTTAAAAATAAAAAATTTATAACTTCTGTTGCAGGAATCGCTAACATTAATACTGTTAGCAATTTAATATCACCGGCACCAATTATTTTTAATAAAAATAAAAAGAAACCAATAATTAAAGTAAAGAGTGCTGGGAAAATAAAAATTTCACCATAGTTAAGCCAAGCAAAGGCTAAAAGAAAAGGAATTAAAATTAAGACAACAAGATTGCTGATGGTACGGGCTGTAATATCCGTCCAAGAAAGGTAAGTTAAAATACTGGCGATACAAAATAATAAAATAAACATAGTTAATAAATCTTTATGGTTATTCGAGTATTAGTAACATAATGTTTATAAATAAGCAGGGTTAACTACTCGATGTTGGTTTATTTTGATAAATGATTATTCAGTTAATAAATAATAAAGGGTGGATAAAAGTAGAGCTAGGCAAGCCTAGCTCTAAATACTATAAATATAAAATTAGTTACTAGCAGCTGCACCACCAGAACTAGCAGCAGAACTAGCAGCACTTCCATATTTTGTTTCATCTAAAGAGCCAATAGTTGATGTTAAACCATCGAATTTATCAGCCATTTTTTGAACGAAACCATTGTCACTATAGAATACATAGATAATGAATGCTGTAATACAGATTGCGATTAAACCATACTCAATTGCAGTTACACCAGACTCATTTTGTTTGAAACGTTGAATGCCAGAACGTACTGCTTCAGTCGCAGCGATATATGCTTTAGTGCTTAAAGTGTTTAACATTTTTAAATCCTCTCATAGATAAATGTTTAGTTAATTAGGGTTAGAAAAGTGCCTCCTAACCGACGAGATAGATAGTATTAATATTCGGAATTATTGTCAATTTTTGCGACTAACCATTACTCGTTACTTAGTAACCTGAAGTGATTATAGGTTCGTAAACGCTCAAAATAAACGTAACTTATTAAAATATAAGTATTTATTTAAATGTAATTGAGAGTGGTTTGTAATTAGAAAGTTTTTTGATAATAATTTTAATTTCTATGAAGCGTAAAAAATAGCAATTTTTGCTCAAAAAAAAAACAATCAACTTTTATTTGATAGATAAAACCTTTTTCATTAATAGGTACAAACAAGCAAAAAAATTATTGATTGTTTTCGAATTTACTCTTTTCGCAAATAATAGGTATAAAAAAAGAGGAAAAAAATTAAGCTAAATAATAAATGATAGGTATTTTTACTTGTTTAAACTCCAAAAAAAAATTATTTTTAATTTAAAATAAAAAATAAAATAGAATCATAAGTAAGGAAAATGTAATAAAATTTTTAGAAAAATGAATTAATTTGTTAAATTTATTTTTTTAAGTCTAATTTTGGAATATAAAATAAATTTAGGCTTAAAGGATAAAAAATTAGAAACTAGGAACAAAGGATAAAAAACAGCCAAATATGTTCAAATATATTTGGCTATTTTCAAATTTTTTGAAAGAAAATTGTTGGTTTTAGTGATAATTCGGCAAAGATTTATGTTTAATTTGCACTTTTTTCCCTTTGCTTTGAAAGTATTCACCTAATTTTTGGGCAATATACACACTGCGATGTTTACCGCCAGTACAACCTATGGCAATAGTGAGGTAGCTTCGGTTGTTTTGTTCTAACATTGGGAGCCAATGTTCTAAATAAGCACGAGTTTGATAAATAAATTGGTTAACTTCTTTATGTTGACTTAAAAAATCAGCCACAGGTTTATCTAAGCCTGTTAATGGGCGTAGGTTAGGATCCCAGTGTGGATTGGGCAAAAAGCGTACATCAAAAACATAATCAGAATCTAAGGGAATGCCATATTTAAAACCAAAAGATTCAACAATAATATTCAGTTCTTTTTCACCTTCTCCGAGAACAAAAAAACGAATTTTTTCAGCTAATTCATGGGGAGAGAGAGAAGAGGTATTAATAATAATATTGGCTTCTTGCATTAAAGGCTGCAAACATTCTTGCTCTTTTTCTATGGCTGTTTCTAGGGAAAGGTCTTGTTGAGATAAGGGGTGGATTCGACGGGAATCACTATAACGTTGGATCAGTACATTATGATCGCTATCTAAAAAGATAATTTTAACAATATTATTTTCTTTGAGTGGACTTAAAACATTATTTAATACTTCAGGTGTTCTAGGAATATTGCGAATATCTAAGCTAATAGCAATTTTCGTTTGCTCCTGGGCCAGCATATTCACCAGTTGTGGCAATAAAACTAAGGGTAAATTATCAACACAATAAAAGCCACTATCTTCTAAGGCTTTTAATGCCACCGATTTGCCTGCTCCAGAGCGTCCACTAATAATAATGATTTCCATAGTGCCTCCTTTTTATTTTGAACATAAATTAAAGATAAGTTTATTCAGTTTGTGATGAATTTTCTTGATTAACATCCTCTTCTAATTGTGATTGTTTTATTTCGCTTTCAAAAGCATCATCATTATGCTTTAGAATTTCCCAGAGATCTTTTGCATTTTGGGCAGTTCTTAATTGTTTGCATAAACTTTTATCCATTAAACGCTTCGCTACAAGGGGAAGTTCTTTTACATAGGTTTCACAAAATTCCGGAGGTAATAACAAGGCTAAAATTAAATCCACGGGCTTCCCATCTGCGCTACCATAATCAATGCCTTGATTCAGTTGTAAAAATGCCGCTAATGGTTGCGAACCTTCTTCTAAACGACCTTTCGGAATAGCCACGCCATTTCCTAATGCAGAATTGCCTAACTTTTCCCGGTTAAGTAAACATTCAATACAACAGGTTTCGTTTTCTTTTTCTTTCTCTTTTTCCTGAGTTAGTTCTTGATCTGATGGAGAAAGGGAGCTTGGCTCTTTATTATCAGCTATATTATTTTGACGCGTTGCATTGCAATCAGCTTTATTCTCATCACCTAATTGAGGAGCAAAAATTTGCCCCAATATTTCAAAGGTTCTTTTCTTGCTAGAACAAACTAGCCCCGCCCGAATATTTTCGGGCGTTAAAAGTTCACTAAGTTTAATCATAATTAAAGTTTAAATTGTTCGCCTAAATAGACGCGTTTTACTTGAGGATCATTCATTACTTCATCAGGTGTACCTGTTGCGATCATATGACCCGCACTTACAATATAAGCACGTTCACACACATCAAGGGTCTCACGAACATTATGGTCCGTAATTAAAACACCTAAACCACGATCACGAAGATCTAAAATAATTTTTTTAATATCAATCACTGAAATAGGATCAACCCCGGCAAAAGGCTCATCTAATAAAATAAATTTTGGATTAGCCGCTAATGCTCGAGCAATTTCTACGCGACGACGTTCACCACCAGAGAGAGATTGTCCTAAATTATTTTGAATATGACCAATATTAAATTCATCAATTAATTCTTGGGCACGAAGATGACGCTGTTTTTTCGTTAAATCTTTACGAATTTCAAGTACTGCCATTAAATTATCATACACCGATAAATTACGGAAAATAGAAGCCTCTTGAGGCAAATAGCCAATACCTTTTTGGGCACGGCGATACATAGGAAGAAGACTAATATCCTCCCCATCAATAAGTATTTTCCCTTGATTTTGTTGTACTAACCCAACCACCATATAGAAAGTCGTGGTTTTACCAGCACCGTTAGGCCCTAATAAGCCTACAATTTCATTAGAATGTACTTCTAAACTCACATCAGAAACAACCTGACGCTTTTTATAACTTTTAGCTAAGTTTTGAGCTGAAAGTATCGACATATAAAGATCCTTTATTATCCTTGTTTTTCAACTGAATGATTTATTACATTTTTTTCAGATGATTCTAATTGGGCAGGAATTAAAATAGTGCGAACACGTTTCCCTTTGGAACCATTGGCCTTTAATTGTTGTTTCTTTACATCATAAGTAATATAACGGCCATTAATTTTGCTATCTTGTTGACTTAATTCAGCTTTATCTGTCAATGTAATCAGTTCATTTGCGAGATCATAATGCACTTTATTTGCTTTACCCTTTACAAGCTTTCCATTATCTAATTTTTGCTCAAAATAAACAGGGAAGCCGTATGCATCAATGGTTTCTTTTTTCGTTGAACTTTTTTGAGGGCGAATAACAACAACTTTATCAGCGTGAATAAGAATAGATCCTTGTTTGATAATAACATTCTTAGTAAATGTGGCCATTGATTGATCCATATTTAAAGATTGGTTTTCTGATAAAACATCAATAGGTTGATTGGTATCACCTTTTAAGGCAAAAGCATAGTGAGAAGTTGACAAAAACCAAGTCGCGAGACAAAGAGATATCAATTTATTTTTCATGTTTATCATAATGGGTGGTTACCTGTTTTTTTAAGGTTGCAAATTGAGTATTTAAATTACCAACTAATTCTAAGCCAGAGGTTGTGAAATCTTGCCCTATAATGGTGACTTTTTCGTTGGAAGAAACATCTTTAGTGGTTAAATTAATTTTTAGTTTTGAGGCCAAAAGCTGTTGTAACTGATTATTGACAATTAAACTTTGGATTTTGACATCATTGGTTAATAGCAAAGTATCATTTTTATTATTTAAAATAGCTTCGTCAGCATTCATTTCCCATTCTTTTATATTTGCTTTTTCTTTATCAAAAACAAAGAGTTGAGGGTATTGAAAATAGGTTTTATCTTGTCCTTCAAAATAGGTGACTTTTTTGGCATTAGCAATATATTTAAGATGCCCTTGTTCATTAAACACCTTCGCACTCATACCTTCGCCAATATAAGTGGGTGCATTACTGTTGTGTGAGAAGGTAGGATTCTCTTCTTCTGTATGATTTTGTTCATAAAACCAACCAAATAAGGCAAGTGCTACGAGAGATAAAACAACTGTCCAACGAAAGTTCATAATTTAATATTATTTTGAGATATAAAATGGTGGTCTATGATAGCACAAAAAATATTTTTATGCGGTTAGACAATGTTCAAACACCTAAAAAAATATAAAAATTTAGAAAAGTTACCCCCAAAAAAATAAAATACAATTTTTGTGGGGGTAATGAATTGAGATATTTTAAATTAATTCACTTCCGTAAATAAAATCTCACCAGGAATAACCTTACCTTGCCAATATAATTCAGCAGCAACTTTCTGACCTAATTGAAGGAAAGACTGGGCGATTTCACTATCAGGATGATTCACAACTGTTGGCATTCCGTTATCCATATCTTCTCGTAATTGAATATGTAAGGCTTGCTGTGAAAGAATTTTCACCTTATATTTTTCCGCCATTTTTTCCGCACCACCCGTACCAAAAATAGGCTCATGATGGCCGCATTGGCTACAAATATGCATGGACATATTTTCCACAATACCTAATACGGGAATAGAGGTTTTATTAAACATTGCAATGCCTTTTACCGCATCTAATAAGGCAATATCTTGTGGCGTTGTTACCACAATAGCACCCGTAACCGGAATTTGTTGCGCCAAGCTTAATTGAATATCCCCAGTACCAGGTGGCATATCAATCACTAAATAATCCAATTCGCCGTGTTTTGCCCAAAGCGTTTCTTGTAATAATTGATTTAAGGCACTGCTTGCCATTGGGCCACGCCAAACTGTGGCATTATCAGCATCCATTAAAAAGCCAATAGAATTTGCCACTAAGCCATGGGCAACAATAGGATTAATATGTTTATTATCCGGAGATGTAGGACGTTGCTCAGCGGCACCTAACATATGAGGAATAGAAGGACCATAAATATCCGCATCTAAAACCCCCACTTTTGCACCAAGGGCTTGTAAGGCTAAAGCAAGATTAACAGAAATAGTGGATTTCCCTACACCACCTTTACCCGAAGTTACCGCAATAATATTTTTCACCCCTTTTACCGCAGGTTGCCCATTGGCACGTTTAAGGGTGGCCACATTGGTTTTTAGGATCCATTTAAGCTGTGAACATTCAGCAATTTGTTGTAATTTTTCGCTAAGTTCTGCTTTTAATTGCTCAAATCCCAATTGCCAAACAAAAGGCATTTGAAGTTCAATACGTAACGTATCGCCACCTTTTTCAATTTTTTTTATGGCATTTAACTGAATTAAGTTTTGTTGCAGGCTTGGATGGGTAAAAGTTTGGAAAAGTGCATTAATATTTTCGCGTGTTTTTTGGTTGATATTTTCGGAAAATAAACAGCTCATTGATCTTATTCCTTTGTAAATTGATTAAAGAAGGCTTATTTAACCATAGGCAAGGGTTATTTGTTAAGTTAAAACTAAGGAATCATAGAAAAAATTATGAAAATAGGGTAAAATTCGCCACAATTTTTTCACTTATTTAATTGTAAAAGAGAGTCTTAATGAATAATAACCGTAAAATGCTTGTAACTTGTGCATTACCTTATGCCAATGGTCCCATTCACTTAGGTCATATGTTAGAGCATATTCAAGCTGATATTTGGGTACGTTTTCAACGTATGCGTGGTAATGAAATTTATTTTGTTTGTGCTGATGATGCCCACGGCACACCGATTATGCTTAAAGCCGATCAAATGGGAATGACCCCAGAGCAATTAATCGCTGATGTACAGGCAAAACATACCGCTGACTTTAATGGTTTTAACATTAGTTTTGATAACTACCATTCAACCCACAGCCCAGAAAATAAAGAGTGCGCAGAAACCATTTATAATAAATTAAATGAACAAGGTTTTATTAAAAAACGTACCATTTCTCAATTATTCGATCCTGAAAAAGCAATGTTCTTACCTGATCGCTTTGTAAAAGGGACTTGTCCAAAATGTAAAGCCACGGATCAATATGGCGATAACTGTGAAGTTTGCTCCGCCACTTATAGCCCAACAGAATTAATTGAACCTAAATCTGCCGTATCTGGCGCAACACCAATATTAAAAGACAGCGAACATTTCTTCTTCGATCTGCCGCATTTTGAAAGTATGTTAAAAGAGTGGATAAGCTCTGGCACCCTTCAATCTGAAGTCGCCAACAAAATGAAAGAATGGTTTGAATCAGGGTTACAACAATGGGATATTTCCCGCGATGCGCCTTATTTTGGTTTTAAAATTCCAGGCACAGAAGATAAATATTTCTATGTGTGGCTAGATGCCCCAATTGGTTATATGGCGAGCTTTAAAAACCTTTGTAGCAAAAAGCCAGAAATTGATTTCGATGCTTTTTGGAAAAAAGGTAGTAATGCAGAACTTTATCACTTTATCGGTAAAGACATTATGTATTTCCACAGCTTATTCTGGCCGGCAATGTTAGATGGCGCAGATTTACGTAAACCAAATAATATCTTTGTTCACGGCTATGTAACGGTTAATGGTGAAAAAATGTCAAAATCCCGTGGCACATTTATTCAAGCCGCCACTTATTTAAAACATTTAGATCCTGAATATTTACGTTATTACTATGCGGCGAAATTAAGCCCAAGAATTGATGACTTAGATTTAAATCTTGATGATTTTGTACAACGTGTTAATACGGATTTAGTCAATAAATTAGTGAATTTAGCCTCTCGAAATGCCGGCTTTATTCAAAAACGTTTTGACGGCGTATTGGCAGCGAATTTAGATGATGCAGATTTATTTGCAGAATTCACCTCAAAAGCAGATCAAATTGCTGAGTTTTATGAAAATCGTGAATTTGGTAAAGCCGTACGTGAAATTATGGCCTTAACAGATAAAGCCAATAAATATATTGATGACAACGCCCCTTGGGTATTAGCCAAAGAAGAAGGCAAAGAAGCCAAATTACACGGCGTATGTTCTGAAGGATTAGAATTATTCCGCGTGTTAATTGGTTATTTAAAACCGATTTTACCGCAATTAAGCGAACGTGCTGAAGCCTTCCTACAAACCACCATCACTTGGGACAACTTAACCCAACCAATGGGCGCCCATCAAATTGCGAAATTTAAACCATTATTTAGCCGTTTAGATAAAAAACAAATTGATGCAATGTTAGAAACTTCAAAAGCAGAAAACGCCAAAATTAGTGCAGAAAGTAATAAACAAGAGAAGAAAAAAGTGAGCGAAGTAAAAGCCGTAGAAAATGTAGAAGTTGAACCTTTTGCAGAAGAAATTACCATTGATGATTTTATTAAATTAGATTTACGCGTAGCAAAAGTATTAAGTTGCGAAGCCTTACCAGAAAGTAAAAAATTATTAAAATTTATTTTAGATTTAGGTAGCGAAACTCGCCAGGTTTTCTCTGGCATTAAAGCCGCGTACCCAGAGCCAGAAAAATTAGTGGGTCGTAATGTGATTATGATCGCAAATCTTGCACCGCGTAAAATGAAATTCGGTGTTTCTGAGGGGATGATTTTATCCGCCGGCACAGGTGGCAGTGATCTATACTTACTCGATGTTGACCAAGGAGCCGCCCCAGGTAGTTGTGTAAAATAATTTAGTTTTAAGACCTAAATTTTGGTCTTTAAGCCAAAAATAGCGATAAAAAATTTATCGCTATTTTTTTCAACTTAATAATGTGGGGAATTTAGAACTTCATCTCGAAAGTTAAAGCATAATTTCGCCCAGGTGCCGCAAAGCGACGGTAAGAACCTTCTTGTTGTTGATGCGGAGAGCTAATAGCCGTTTGACGTAATTGCTCCCACTGAATGTATTTATGATCAAAAAGATTATAAATGCCGGCACGTAAGGTCATATTTTGATTAAAGTGATAATAACCGCTTAAATCAAAAGTAAACCAAGATTTTGTACGTTTTTTCGTTGCTTCTCGTTTAACTTGCGTTACCTGGCCACGAATACGTTCACCTTGCAGTTCAGAGGCTTCTTTTGCACTGGAGTAAGTATAAGTTAAGTTGGTTCCCCATTTATCTGAAGGCGTATCATAACCTAAACTTACTATATAACGCTCTGGCTGAATTGAATCAAGCAACGGTGTATCCACATATACATAGCCCGCTTTTGTTTCTACTTTCGTCGGTTTTACTTTATTGTAAGCTAGGGTCATATAACTGCCTTCCGGTAATTTGTGGTGAATGCCGTTAAAATCAAATTTCGCAAGAACATTATAACCTTCCAAATTAATCTCTTGGAGATTGTAAAAACTAAAGGCGTTATTACCGTTAGACTCTAAAGCACGCGCAATTAGATGAGTGTAGTTATTTTTAAAATAACTCGCTTCGATATATCCAAAATCACCATTAAAACCAATGGAAACTTCTTGGTTTAATGCTTTTTCTGGATCAAGTTTACGTCCAGAATAGAGACGTTCTTTTTGATCTTCATCTAAGCCATTACTATGCTCACCATATAATTCTCTAAAGCTTGGCGTTCTAAATCCACTGGAAATACGGTAAGAAAGGGCAACATGAGAATTCGGTTTAAAGATTGTTCCAACATTCCAAGAAAAGTTTTTATAATCCCCCTTGAGAACATAAGGGTCATTTGAATCAAACTTATGGGTATCATAGCGGGCCCCTAAACCTAAGCTAAGGTATTGATTAATCTTCATATTATCTCGTAAAGCAATAAAGGTATTATGGCCGGTAATTTCACTTGGGGAACAATTTGCCCCTGTTATCCAGCCGTCATAACTACAATATTCTTTGCGGAAAATATCGGTAGAAATCACTTGATAATGATAAGGTCTGTTCTCTTGGCCGTTGCCTGTGCCATTATTTACAATATTCGGAATAGCATTTTCCGCATACCAATGATGACGAGTAATTTTTGAGGAAAACTTATCATAACCTATTAAGCCGGCAATTTTGTGGCGAATATTACCAGTAGAAAATTGTTTATCTAAATGTAATTGGAATAAGTTATGTTTTTCTTGGTAATTAGCGGTTTGAGTTTTGTAATAAGACCAAGGCAAATCTACACTAGCTAGACAGTTTTCATCAACGTTAGGGTAAATTGAACAGTTATGTTCAGAGGTAGTATGAGTTAATTTAATATCTTGATGATCCCAACTTAAGCGAAGATTATCTAAGAATGTTTTCCCTTTAAATTCATAATAAAGACCATAGCGTTCTTTTTTATGATGATCTTTGTAGAAACGTGTACGTGTGTAATTAACACCGCGTCCACCTACTGGCACATGTCCATTGGCAACGGCCTCTTGCATACTAAATGGTTGACCATTTTTAAAAATATCAGAACTATCTTTTTTCGGGGCACTTAATAAACCGTCAAATACTGCTAAACCATTTAAGGGATCATTAATATAAATACCTTTGGCAGGGTTATTTATTTTTGCGCCCATTTCTTGATATTTCGGATCCTCTTTGGACCAATATGCCGGCAAAGTCATATCTCTTGAATTATAATCTTGTGTACTTTTCTCAACTACGCTGCCAACAAAATGTTGTGGATGAATATGATAACCAAACTTTAAGAAAAGAGAGTCGGAATTATAATCTAAAGGATTCGGCAATAAACGGTCAGTACCCGTATAATCTTTGGCACTTAAGGTTTCTTGATGTTCAACATATTGATCGTTATCACGTATAATCAAATTTTTACTTGGAAACTGAACCTTATGTTGAGGTGCAGAAACCATACCGTTGGTTTGTTCGTAAGTAAACCAGTTACTGGTGTCACGAATTACATAAGGGGCAGTTGTAATGTGGTGTTTTTGATTATCTGCATCTTTGTGGGCTTCCGTTTCTTTACCATCACGAGAGGTATAAATCAGCAACGCTTCCGCTCCATGAGATTGTCCCGCAGCTGCAAAAGATTGAGTGAGTTGGGCATTTTTACTGCTGTACGCAGTTTTAGATTGGAATCCCCATTTTTTGCCATCTTTAATAATATCGCTAGCATCCTTTGTTCTAAATTGAACAGAACCACCTAAAGAGCCACTCCCAAATTCAGAAGAGCTTGCCCCTTTACTAATTTCAATGGAATGGATATTCTCATATTCAATTTCATTAATAGCCCCAGAGTTTACACTGTTATCTTGGGAAACATAATATTGAATTTGAGGCACGCCATCCACGGCTAAACCAATGCGATTTTTATCAACTCCACGAATAGAGTAACCTGTGCTGGCACCTTGGCCTTGTTCTACAACAGAAATGCCGGGGTCATAACGGGTTAAATCACGAATATTTAATACGATTTCTTTGTCTAATTGCTCGCTATTTTTTACTACTTTTCCTAACCCAGTAATTTCTGTGGTTTTGCGGTGTAGTTTTTTATGACCTTTTATATAAACATCTTTAAGATCTGGTGCTTCTTCAGCAAAAGTACTTTGCATAGTAAAGGCAACAAAAAAGGCTAATGTGGAAATTTTAAATGTTTGTTTTTGCATAATTCTTCCTTAAAAACTATTGACTATCCTTAGTTTGGCGTTTCGCCCCAAAAACAATATTTGTATGTTTATTGTTAGTATTTTTACCGCTAATTGCGCCCCCTAATTCCGAGGCTGTTTTGCCATAAAAACCACCTTGAACTTTTAATTGATCTTGATTAAAGGAAATTTGAGAAGCACCACTTTCAGCTTTAGGGTCTAATTGGTAGTTATCAATATGGGCATTACCGCTAAAGCCGTTACCTTTAATATCGGCTGAAATCTCTACCGCTTTGTTGCCGCGACTATCAAATAATTGGCCAGCAATTCTTTTGGAATCAAACTCCACATTAAAGTGGGAGGTGTTAGCTTGTTGGCCGTCATTTTCCCCTTTTCCATCAAATGGGAAACCATCAATATAACCGCTCCAAGAACCTTGATATTCCACATTGCCGGTAGCTGGCATATTGGCTGTTGGCGTTCTTTCCCCTTGTAAAAAAACAAAGTTTTTGCCCGCTTTATCCAATTGGCCATATTTTAAATAATCTAAATTAGAACAGCAGCTACGTACATTTACGCCATTTTTATCTGTACCATCACCAAAAATATCCACTTTATTTAAATCTTGGCCATTTTCCACTAAATTAATTTCTTTACCATCAATGTAAAGTTTGGTAGCAACGCCAAAATTATTTAAGGTTTGTTGGTCCTCATCCTCTTTACCAATGGTTAGGGCATCTAATATTTTTTCAGAAGATAATGTATTGTCTTCTCGTTTTGCCCCAAATACCCCCACTAATGAATTATCATTTGCCAAGAATTTTCCCGCTAATTCTTCCGCATTTGGCCCAAAGAAACCGCCTTCTAAGATACCGTCAGATTTAAAAAAGGCACTCTCTTTATTAGAAGCCGTAGTGGTTCCTCTAAAGCGGTTACCATAAATATCTGCTGACAAAGTATAACGATCTTCACTATGATAAGTTTTTCCATTTGCATGTTGTTCTTCTTTATTAGCTATTAATTTTCCTGTTAAGGTTTTATCAGAGAAATTTACATTAAATTCACTGGATAACCCTATAGGATTATCAGCATTTGTAGTATTTAGTCCTTTTTCCTCACCTGAAAAAGCAGCGAAGGATTTACCAGCATATATCATACCGTACATATCAGATTTATAATTAATAGAAGATTTTTTATTTGTCTTTTGAGTATTTGATACATAATCCCAAGTTCCGTTATAGGTAATGTCTTGAGAAGCGGTAGGTAAAGAGGATGATGGATTTATCCCTTTATAAAAAATATATCCATTTGGTCCTTTATGGAACATAGATGTTCTTTGATAATAAGCAAACCCCGAGTTAATGTAGTTAAATTGATCTCTTGTTTTAGATAAATCTGTTTTATCATTAGAATTAAATATTTGCGTAATTGGGTAGCCATTATCTTCTTGTAGATGACTTTCTTTTAATGCTTCTAATTGTTCATTATTCGGAATTGTACTTAATTCCTCAAAACTAAGTAGAGATTGGTATGAAAGTGTTGCATCATCCTTAACAGGGTAAGCTTTAGTTGGATTAACAATCTTAGCCACAAAACCAATAGTTGGCTGATTAAACTCATCTAATTCTTCCTCCGGGACTTTTTGGTCAGAATTATCGTCGTGTAGTGGATTATTGCTAGTTTCATTAATGGTAGGCTTGTTATTAATTGGTGGTGTCGTATCTTCCGTATCGAAAGAACCGCCAGAAGAACAGGCCGCTAATAAAACAGGGAAAACAAGGCTGAGATAACGTAATTTAAACATTGATAAATGACATTGTTTTTGCCTAAAAATTGTAGAATTCAACATTGAACCTCCATAAAAGTATGATTAATAAACATTGTTAAAAAAAGAAACCTTTGTTTAAAAGTCTCTCGAAAACTCGATATACATATTGGTATTTCCGCCGCCTTCGAATGGATCGTTGCTGCGGATTTTACTGTGGGACCAAGTGAGTTTTGGGGTTAAGCCCCAGAAATGCCACGCACGTTTCCAAACAGAAATACTGGTGTAAATTTCCTTATCTTCTCGTTTGCCGCTTAGGTTTTTATTGGTCATTGAGTGGTAAATGGATTGTTTAAAATAATTTTCTGCTTTATAAATCCGTTTACTAAAAGTAAGGGAAACGCGGGAGGAAATGCCTTTCCACCAGTCTTGCCCCCAACCTAGATGGAGGCTTTTTTTGCTGTAATTATCGTAATCATCACGGGCGTCATATTGATAAAAACTGCCACCAAAACTAAGGGAAGTATTGGCGGAAGGGCTATATACAAAAGTTTGGGAAAAATTGTGGCGTTTGCCACTATAAAAGTATTTCTTGGCTAAGGTTTCTCGCCCTAAGGACACTTGGCTGATGCTTTCTAACTTGTCGCTAATGTTGTAATCCACTAAAAATTTCACCCCAGTGGTGTGGGAATATTTGTGCTTATCCACCAACGCATATTTATAAAAAGGGGAAATGCGCAGATCTTTATTGGCATCTTCATAACCAAAATTTAAGGCGCTATATAGGCTGTGCCAATCATCTTGATGTTGATTAAAGTAAATTTCGCTGTTGGAAGATAAATTAACGCCGGTATAAAAATTATCTTTTAAGTTGAAGCGTTTATTAGCCCAAAGATCCAAATGGATGCCGCGTTTATTTTTATCATCCTCTTTGCTTAATACATAATAGCCACTTAAGCCAAAACGCCAGTTTTCACGGCCTTTAATACCTAAAATAGAATAAATAATTTGATTATGTAATTGCACCGGTAAGTTAGCGTGTTTTAAACGCTCATATTGAGAAAGGGCAGCATCATATTGTTTATCGTTGAGAAGGGCAGAGGCTAAATATAAGCGTGTCATTTTGGAATAAGGATGGACGTTGATCACTTTACGATAATAATTAACCGCTTCACCATAATTTTTCTCACTATGGGCAATTAAGGCTTTGGCGAAATTCACTAAATCGGCATCAGGATTTGGTGAACGTTCATAAATTGGGAGAATCACTTGAATTTGGGCAATATTTTGGTTGCGTAAAACGCTATACATTGCCCGTTCTAATAATTTTGGGTTGGCCAGTAATTGTTCTGCTGTTATTTCTTGTTTGATTTGCGTATTTGGGGTGGCAAGATGTTGCGCCCAAACATTGGCACTGATGCCATTGGTAAGAAGCATTAAACTGCCTAATAACACTTTGTTTAACTTCATTATTCTGATTTTCCTTGTTGTTCCGTCACAAATCCCACTTTTTGTAAGCCCGCCTGTTGGGCTAGCTCAAGGACTTTCACCACATTTTTATAAGCCACTTCTTTATCCGCGGAAATGGCGATAATGGCTTGTTTATTTTTTGTGGCTAAATTTTCAAAAACGGTTTTTAATTCCTCTTCAGACATTAAATCTTGATCAATATAAGTCCCATCTTGGTTAATGGCGATGCGGAGAATATCCTTGTTTTGATCTTCTTGAACTTTTTCCACATTTGCGGTGGGCAGTTGTAGTGGAATCGTTTGGGTTAATACTGGCATCGTAATCATAAAAACGATGAGTAAGACCAACATCACATCCACTAAAGGGGTGACGTTAATCTCTGACATTTCTTGTTTTTCTTGATTGAAAGATCCAAAAGCCATCTTATTTTCCTTTTATTTTTCTTTTGCATTTAATAAATAAATATAAAGATTGTGGGCAAACTCATTGAAACCTTGTTGGAAATTACGGTTAATGCGGGAAATCGCGTTGTAACCTAACACCGCAGGAATGGCCACAAAAAGCCCCATTGCCGTGGCCACTAACGCCTCACCAATGGGTGCGGAAATAGTGGAAATACTCACTTGCCCTTGGGTGCTAATATCCATTAAGGCATTAAAAATGCCCCAAACGGTACCGAATAAGCCAATAAAAGGCGCCACTGCACCAATGGAGGCGAGGGTGGTTAATCCGCCATCGAAAGCACGACTGTATTTGTTTAGGCTATTTTGAATATGTAAATGTAAAAATTCTTTATAAGGTAAGCTGGCGGCCAGGCCGAGGTTTTCATTGTGATCTTGATAGCGTTTTGCCCCTTGAATGGCCTCTAAAATAATATGGGCCAGTAGGGCAGGCTTGCCTTGGCATTGGTGGGTAAGTTGTTCCCAATCGGTTGCTTGGAAAAACTGTTGTTTTATTTTTTGGTTTAAGCCTTTTTGACGCCAAGCATAAATAAAACGAATAAGCATAATGCTCCAAGAGAGTATGCTCATAAGTAATAAAATTGCAAAAGAGATTTTTAAAACAATATCTTGTTGAGCAATAAGATGAGAAAGATTCATAAATAATGTTTCCTTATAATTAATTTACGCATTGCCACATTGGAAATGCATTTTAAATTTCACAGCACCTGCCACTTTTTTGCCGTTTAAGGTTGCTGCTTGATAATGGTGTTTTTGGGCGATTTTTTTCGCTTGTCGATCGAGGCGTTTAATGCCTGAAGATTTCAGAATACGAATATTGCTGGCGTAGCCTGATGGGGCGATATCCACTTGCAAATATACGGTACCTAAATCATCGGCTTCATCAGATAAATCGGAACATTGCCCTCTTAAAACCGAGCCATAACCCGCGCCTAATCCCGCACCTACCGCATTGCCAGAGCCTGTACCTGTGGTTTTTTGCTGGCCGTTATTGGCGGTGCTTTTATTGGCATTTCCCTGTTGTGAATGTTTGCTATTGCCTTGGCTTTGTTTCACTTTTTTAGGTTTTTTCTTCACTGTTTTTTTCACCACTTTTTTTACTTTAGCTGGCTTTTTAACAGGTTTGGGTTTTTCTATGGGGTTAGGTTTTTCTTGCTCAATAGGTTTAGGCTGTTCTTTGGGTTTTTCCTTTGGTTTTTCCGGTTCTTTTGGTTTCACTAAATCAGCATTTGGCTCCTCAACTTCAGTTGTTATTACTTCAGGTTTTTTCTCTATAACCTTGGGTAAAGGTGTTGGTTTCGGTTTTGCTAATTCAAATTCCACCATATTTAACACTTCATTGGTGCTGCCACCTTGTTGAAATTCTGTGAAAATTTCTGTTTTAAAGGTGCTAAGCCACCAAATGGCGCCAAGATGTAACAGCAAAACAACAAACACTAGAAAAAGACCTATTACTAGGTCTTTTTTAGTTTTGTATGTTTGCCGTGTTGTTAACAAACTATGTTCTTTCATCATTAGAAGGCAAATTCCGCAGATAAAACAAAATTACGCCCAGGTGCCGCATAACGGGCATAACTTGTTACATCTTTTTGTTGATTAATGGCATTGCGGGAAGATTGACGCACAGATTCCCAGGTGAGGTATTTATAATCGAAAAGGTTATAAATGCCGGCACGCATTGTGAGATCTTTATATTTCACAAAGGATGTAACATCAAAGGTGTGCCAACTTGGGGTGGTGACCGCAATAGGGTGATCGGCGGTGGTGGTGCCGTCGTGGTGTAAGCGTTTGCCGTTAATTTCATCGACACGTTTTTTCTCACTATAAGTGTAAATACCTTCAACTCCCCAGTTACCCCAGTTTTTTTCTGGGCTAATATAGCCTAGGCTAAAGACGTAACGGGAAGGTTGAATGGCTTCTGCCACATAGCTTTCCACAAAGGTAAAGTCTGGTTGAGAATATTCATTTTTCTTCACTTTAGTGCGGGTATAAGCAAAGTTAGAGAAGAAACCTTCCGGAATACGATCATAAATGCCGTTATAATCTAGGGTGCCGGAAATATTAATGCCGTGTAAGGTCATATTTTGTGAATTATGGTAACCAAAGAGATTTTTTGGTTTGCGAATGCCATCGTCATCGACAAAATAATCTAATTTATCGGCGATGCTGATCAGATCTTTATATTCATCAATATAGTAGCTGGCAGAAATACGCCCGAAGTTGCCTTTATAGGTTAATCCAATTTCTTGGTTCGTGGCTTTTTCTGGCTCTAAGTCACTGACATAATGGGCTTTTTCAAAAATTGCTTTGCCTTTTTCAAAGCCTGGCACGCGGAAACCAAACATTTCTTGGAAGGATGGAATACGGTAACCGGTGGAGTAGCGATACATTAAATCCAAGCCTTTTACTGGGCGTACGACAATGCCCGCGTTATAGGAATTTACATTAAAGTTTTTCGCCATTGTCCAGCTGTCATCAGTGTGGAATTTATAGCTATCTGTACGAATGCCTGCCCCAATTGATAAGTATTTGTTGATTTTTAACTCCGGTTGGAATTTAAAGAATTGGTTTGAACCTGTGATAGTACGGGTTTCACACGCACGTTCAATGCCGGCATATTTACAAAGATTATTGTGGCCTAACATTGGCTCTTTGGTTTTTTGATAAAAATCAACGCCAGGATATTTATTTTTGAGATCTGGCGCTAATAATGAAGAATCCACATACTCATATTTCGCCCCCACGGCATAATCTTCATAGAATTTATCGCGGGTTAATTCTGATCTAAAACGGGTATATCCAAGGCTGGCTTTTAAGTTTAATTGCGATTTTGCTGGGTTATGGAATTTAATTTTCTTTTCACCAGAAAGGGTAAATAAATCATAGCGTTCCATATACTTATTGCCTTCAACCTCATAACTAGACCAAGGTTTATCTAATGTTGGACGGCAATTTTTATCCGCACTTGGATATTCAGAACAGTTGCTATTAATAAAATCATTATCTAAATGAATAGTTTGGCGATCGTAACTTAATTCGCCGTGATCTAGCCAGCCCGTTTTATCCTCATTGTGATAAATATAATTTACCCCATAACGTGTTTTTTTATGGTGCTCATTAATAAAGTGAGAATTTGTCCAGCGGTAACCTAAGGCTTTGTCGCTAGTTGGCCCACCTGTTGGGGTAATAATGTAATCTAAATGATGGCCGTCTTTGGTGTAAATCCCTGTACTGCGAGATAACCAACTTTCATAGGCGGCTTTATCATCTGTTTGTACGTAAGCCGGCACGGTCATATCGTGAATATCATATTGTTGTTGCGTATCTTCAAAAACAACACCAATACGATGGCGTTGATTAAAGTTATAAGCCAATTTTAATAAGTAGGAATCAGTGTTGTAGTCCATTGGGTTTGGCGCTAAACGATTTGGGCCGGTGTAATCTTTTGCACTTACTTGTTGGGTATTGTTACCCATTGCTTCATATTGTTTTAACTCTTCCGCCGTGAAATTTTCATTCATATCCGGTAAATGACGTGGGTTAAGTTGATATTTAGCTTTAGGCTCGCAAGGCTCTTCCCCTAAAATACAGAATTTATCCGCCAAGACAGGCTGATCAGTACGCCCGCGGAGTTTATAAATTTTTTCATAAACATTGGCAAAATGAATTTCCTGATTTTTGCCTTCGTAAGCTTTTTTATTAATTTGGGTTTCTTTACCGGTTTTGTGAGTGTAAATACCTAACACTTCAAAGCCGTGGCTGCGGCCAGCAAAGGCGAGGGAATTGGCATATTGTTTGGTTTTTCCTTGATAACCAGATTTGGCTTGTAATCCCCAATTTTTACCTTCTTTAATCACGTCATCAGGATCCTTTGTGCGGAAAGCGACAGAACCGCCAAGGGCGTTGCTACCGTATTCTGTTGAACTGGCACCTTTACTGATTTCCACTGAGGTGATATTTTCTAGCTCCACTTCATTAATAGCGCCGGAACCAGGACGTTGTCCTTGCACCACATAAGATTGCGATTGAGGCAGGCTATCCACAATAACGGCAACTCGGTTTTTATCTACTCCGCGAATAGAGTAGCCCACGGAAGCCCCTGATCCTTGTTCTACCACAGCGACCCCAGGGTCATAACGGATTAAATCACGAATACCAAACACCTGTTGGCTGTTTAATTTATCGCTATCTTTTACGATTTTACCTAAGCCGGTAATATCATGATCTTTGGTGGTGGCTTTCTTTTTCCCTTTAATATACACATCATTTAATTGGGTGCTTTCATCCCCGGTTTGTGTTTCCGCGGCCAAAGCGAAAGGCATTTGACACATAGAAAAAGTGGTCAATAAACAGAGGCTAATTTTTGATAATTTCATTCTTTTTTTCCTTAAATCCATATCCATTATTGAGTTTGTTTGGTCTCTTGTTTTGTGGCCCCAAAGACAGCGACGGCTTTGGTTTTGGTTGTGGCATCGTTATATAAAACGGAGCCTCCAAGGTCTTGAGCTTTTGGCCCGAAGAAGCCACCTTGCACTTTGGCATCTTTCATATGGACGTAAATTGGTTGGGAGTGGCTGCTATTGCTGCTGTCTGCAATATTGAAGCCTTCTTCCGGCGTATTGGCTGTTCCTTCAAATTGGTTGCCACGAATATCGGCGCGAATATCGAAGATTTTGCGGCTGTGATCGCCGGTTAATTCCCCTGTTAATTTTTTATTGCCAAAATCAACATTGAAGTTGGCGGCTGTTTTACTTGGGGAAGCATAACGCCCATCTTTTTCAACACGACCAAACCATTTACCTTGATAAGTTGCCGTACCAGAGGCTGGCATATCCTTCACAGGCGTGCTGTTACCCTGTAGGAAGTAAGCGCCACCGTTAAAGTTATTGGTGATGGTACGTTGAATTAAGGCTTTGTCTTTGTCAGAAAGGCTATCTTCTGAGATCCAGTTATTTAAGGCAGGTTTTAATACATTTTCGAAGTCTATTTTTTGGATAAAGCTTTGTTTTTCTTCTAATGTGGTGAGTTTGGTTTGTAATGCTTCATTTTCTTGAGTGAGAATGTCAATTTTTTCTATTGCAGTATCTAAATCGAAATCTTCACCAAATGGCATTTCTTCTGAGTCGTCGAGTTCTTCATCGCTATCACTTTCAGCATAACCATCATCGTTATCACTATCATCAGTATCAGCATAGTCATCTGAATCATCTTCTGAATCTGAATCGTAGCTATCATCATCATAAGCTTCCTCATCATAAGATTCATCATCACCAAACATATCATCCATACCACCTTCTAAAGCATCCATTGCAAGCATAATTTTCTCTAACTCATTTTGATTTGCTTGCATTTTTTCTTCAACTTTTGTTTTTTCTGAAGAAAGGGCAGCGAGGACTTCTTCTTTACTTAAGTCGGTTAACTTAGCGTGTTGTTCGCCGTCATCTTCACCATCTTGTGCTTCAAGGTGAATATTTTTATTCCAAAACTCTTGTAAGGCTTTTGCTTGTTCAAAGGCGGGGTTTTCTTTAAATTGATCACGCATAGAAGCACCACCTTTGGCAATATAACGACCGATAATTAAATTATCTAAATCGTAGCGGTTATCATCGCGTACAATATCTTTGTTTTCGTATAAATTAATGGTTTCGCCGTTAATATGGAGCACTTCTTTGTGGCCAAAGTTATCAAGATTATTACGAATATAAGCCACTTCTACAGGGTTTTCGCTATCAGGTAAATCGTAACCCACGACAAAGGCATCCATAATTTTTTCTTGATCTTTGCCGGCGTCATCTTGGCCCTGTACTAATTTTTCACTGTCAGCACTGCGTTTTCCGCCGAAAACTACAAATAAACTATTGTCGCCATTGGCATTTTTATTGCTAAATTTACCTGCTAATTCTTCGCCATTTGCGCCAAAGAAAGAGCCTTTCATATCTTGACTATCGTGGAAATAGTTATCGAAAGGATCTTTATTTTGCACGGCTTTTGCATTGCCTTTGAAGGTGTTGCCTTTAATTTCCCCTTCTAATTCAAAGCGTTTCACAGTGGCCGCTTTGCGACGTTCTTCTTTTGTCATATTTGGATGATTATCAACTAAATAAGATTGGCCCGTTTTGTCTTTATATTGATATTCACTGCCGCGGTAATCACCTTTCACCACAGATAAATCCCCTTTAAAGGATTTTTGCCCAAAGTTAATATTAAATTTGGCAATATGGCCTAATGTGTAAGGTTCTGCATAACTTGTACCGCCGCGACTAATACCGTGTTCGCCACTACTTGCGCCATCAAAACCGGCGGCATTACTGCTTTTGGTGTTGTTATCTACTGCACTAGGATCTTTAACTAAATCTTTATAACGATTTAAATCGGCATCAGTGGTGTAAGCCCATACGCCTTGATATTCAAGTTCTTGATCTTTTGTAGGAAGGGATTGAGAAGGGTTGGTACCGCGATAATAAACAAAGCCTCCCATTCCGGAACGGTTTTCTTCTAGAGACTTTGGCTGATCTTTATAACGAGAGAAAACAGTAGCATAGCCTAAGTCAATGTTATTAAAGAAATTAATATGTTTTGGGTGGGTTTTAGAAGCATCAGCACCAAATGCACCGCCACCACCATCGATAGCACCGCTAATATCATCATAATCATCATTATTATCATAAGGATTGGCTACACCAAATTCTTCTTTTAAAAGGAAGGCTAATTTTTTACTGTCTAATAAATAATTTGGTTCGCGTAGTTGTTTTTCCGAGGACTGACTACATTGAGGAAGGCTAGGATTAATTATACAAAGATATTTATTACCAGATTGTTTATCCTCATAAACCCCATTATAACCTTCTTCTTGTAACTGAGTTTGGAAGGCGTTTTCCGCTAAATCGCCGTTAGTAAAAGGCGAAACTTTGCCAATGGCAGCGTAATGTTCCGCTTGGTCGTAATCACCTAGAATCGCTTTAATAACAGGATCACCGCCGCTATAAGCTGTTTTGGTTTGCCCAATATTACGAATAGGAATTTCTACTGCATAGCCAGTTTGTAATTCTTCTTCTTCGTTATCTGTTTTTTGATGGTTATATTGATGTTCATTTTTGTATTCATTGACGGTGTTTTTCTTACCATCTTCATAATGTACATCGGCATCAAAACTACCGCCACCAGCACCACAAGCACTGACGGTTAAAATACTAAGAGTGAGAAGAGAGAGTTTAAAGGGGGATGGGTTTTTATTAAAAGTAGGGGAGAGATTACGCATTTAATTTCCTCAAATAAAATAAAAATAATATATAACGCTATCGGTCAAATGAAAATTGTTCGCATTTTATTAAAAAGAAAATGCAGCTAAAATAACTATAAATGAGTATTTAGGGAAAATCGTTCCAAATGACAATTACTATATGGCGATTAAATAATAAGTACCGAATTTAATTTTGAATTATCAATAGGTTATAAGTTGTGACAATGTCACTTATCTATTAAAAAGAGTGTTACTTTTTTAAAAAAATTATTTTAAAAAATAATTTCCCCTTAAATTGTAAGTGTTAATTTTGCTAGGTTTTTAATTGTTTAAGGCTTAAATGAAAGCAAAAAAAAGCACAGCTTAAGCTGTGCTAATTTGTAGAGATTGAGGCGTTGATTTTCTATTTAAAATTTAGTCTAAATAAGATTGACGCCATAGAACATAACTGAATAATGCGACTAAAAGAGTGGTGGCAATGATATAAGGATAAAGTGGATTAAATTCATAGATCACCGTAGAAACAATAGGAATAACCATCATAGCTAAACCATTTGTGGCAGAAATACTCCCAGCAGCAATACCTTGTTCATCCACGCCAACGCTTTGTGATGCCAAGGACTGAAAAGCCGGAAAAACCACGCCAAAGCCCATAGCGGCTAACCCGTATCCAATAAATAACCCCATAATAGATTGTAAAAGAATGATCGTGCTATAACCTATTGCCGCGAAGAAAATGCCACCGATAATCCAAAGAATAGGGGAAATAGATTTAATCGAGCCAATGACAATTTGGCTAAGAATCATACAAACACCAACAATAACCATCGTATAACCAGAATTTTGCGCCGCTTGCTGTGCGGTAAGGTGGAGGACATCAATACCAAAGAAGCCAATAACCATATTCCCCATCATAATACAGCTATTGGTGATTAAAGCGGTTAATAAAGGCAAACGTAAACGAGGATCCAATAATTTAATTTTAGGTTTTTTAGTGAGATTACGCTGAATATTTTGTGGATAAGTGAATAACACTAAAAAGGCAATAAAAACAGCCACCATAGAGGCTACATAAAGAGGCAAAGTTAAACTTTGCTTGGAAAAAAGACTTGCCATGGCGGGCCCTGCAATCATACCAAAGCCACTACTGGCCCCTAATAAAGCCATTCCTTTTGTGCGATCTCCTTTGGTTGTCATATCTGCAATAAGTGCCGCATTAACGGGATAAATGCCCGCATAAAATACCCCAAGTAATGCACGCAAACCAATAAAAACAAGTAACACTAAAAACACAGATAAATGGTTTTGCAATGCAAAATCTAAAAAGAAACTATAAATAAAATAAAAAAGAATATAACCAACAGAACAAATTAAAATGGTTTTTTTACGGCCCTTAACATCACTCATTTTTCCCCAGTATCGAGACATTAACATCACAAATAAGCCTGTTACACTAACAATAATGCCTGAATGCCATTCGGCTAAACCTAGCTCCCGAATAATAGGCCCAATAACGGGCAAAATAGCCATAACGGAAGACATAGCAAGAAAATTACCTAGGATAACGGGGATAACTTTTTGATTCATATTGAGTGATGATAGTGGTGATTGCAAAGGAGGGTAATTATAGCTTTTATCACTCACGCTGTAAAATTGAGTTGTAGTCAAAAAAACGCCCCGTGATAAAAGCGGGGCGAATGTTTTAGAGGTTATTCTGTTTTATCGATTGGTGGGAAATCTCTTTGTTTTTCACCAATATAAATTTGACGTGGGCGGGTAATCTTAAAGCCTTCTGGTTGATCGTACATTTCTTTCCAATGTGAAATCCAACCTACTGTTCTTGCCAAGGCAAACATTACCGTAAACATTGAGGTTGGGATCCCGATGGCTTTTAAGATGATGCCTGAATAAAAGTCCACATTAGGATAAAGTTTGTGATCAATAAAGTATGGGTCTTCGAGGGCAATACGTTCTAATTCCATAGCGACTTTAAAAATCGGTGGCGACATTTTTAATTCTTTTAAAACTTCATGGCAAGTTTGGCGCATCATTTTGGCACGCGGGTCGTAACTTTTATATACGCGATGACCAAAGCCCATTAAACGGAATGGGTCGTTGCGATCTTTGGCCCGTTCAATATATTCTGGAATGCGGTCGATGGTGCCGATTTCTTCCAACATATTAATGCAAGCCTCATTGGCGCCACCGTGTGCTGGCCCCCATAAGGAGGTGATCCCCGCCGCGATACAAGCAAAAGGATTTGCGCCGGAAGAAGCCGCGGTTCTTACTGTGGAAGTGGAGGCGTTTTGTTCGTGATCGGCATGTAAAATAAAGATGCGATCAAGGGCTTTTTCAAAAACAGGATTGACTTTATAAGGCTCGCAAGGAGTGGCAAACATCATATATAGAAGGTTACCGGCATAAGAAAGGTTGTTTTGTGGGTACATAAATGGCTGACCAACGGAGTATTTGTAACACATAGCGGCCAGGGTTGGGAGTTTTGCTAGCAGACGAATGGCGGTGAGGACGCGATGTTCTTCATCGGATACATCGGTTAATTCGTGGTAGAAGGCAGAAAGTCCACCGACGGTTCCACACATTACGGCCATTGGGTGGGCATCTCGACGAAAGCCATTAAAGAATCGTGAAATTTGTTCGTGGATCATATGATGGCTTTTTAATTGATCACGAAAGGCAATATATTCCTCTTTAGTTGGGCGTTCGCCAAATAATAATAAATAAGAAACTTCTAGATAATCACCATTTGTCACCAACTGTTCAATCGGATAGCCACGATGTAATAACACACCATTATCGCCATCAATATAGGTAATGCCAGATTTGCAAGATGCGGTGGACATAAAGCCAAGATCAAAAGTAAAAAGTTTATTTCTAACTAAAGATTGCACATCAACAGCATCGTATCCTAAAGTGCCTTTACAAACATCAAGTTCATAACATTGACCATTTGGTAATGATAAAACAGCTTTTTGTGTGTTAGACATAGTTCCCCCTAAGTGTAATAAATATGTTAAAAAAGTGTTAAAAGTCATTTTCGAAAATAGCACCATTATCTTGAGAAAAGAATCTTTTTTTTATAAAAAATAGACACAAATCACAAAAATGTAAAAAAAAAGAGAACTTTTGTAATTTAAATGTTAAATTCTCAAGCGTCGTTTTTAAGAGATAAGGAGTTTATATGCAATCAAAAGTAATCATTCCTCAAGGAGAAAAAATCCAATTAACGGAGCAAGGTAAATTGCTCGTGCCTGATAATCCGATTATTCCTTTTATTGAGGGCGATGGAATTGGGGTGGATGTGACTCCTGCAATGCAAGCTGTAATCGATGCGGCAGTGGAAAAAGCTTATCAAAACACACGTAAGATTTCTTGGATGGAAATTTATGCCGGCGGCAAAGCGAATAAAATTTATGGCGAAAATGTTTGGCTTCCGCAAGAAACTTTAGATTTTATTAAAAACTATCATGTGGCCATTAAAGGCCCATTAATGACCCCCGTTGGTGGTGGCATTCGTTCCTTAAATGTGGCCTTGCGCCAAAATCTTGATTTATATAATTGTTTACGTCCAATTCGCTATTATGAAGGGACACCAAGTCCGGTGAAACATCCTGAGCATATTGATATGGTGATTTTCCGTGAAAATTCTGAAGATATTTATGCGGGGATTGAGTGGGTTGCTGGTTCGCCAGAGGCTAATAAGGTGATTCATTTTTTACAGCAAGAAATGGGGGTGAGCAAAATTCGTTTCCCAGAAAATTGCGGTATTGGGGTGAAGCCGGTTTCTAAAGAAGGCTCTCAGCGTTTAGTCCGCGCTGCCTTAGATTATGTTATTGATAATGACCGCGATTCTTTAACTTTGGTCCACAAAGGCAATATTATGAAGTTTACTGAAGGGGCCTTTAAAGATTGGGGTTACGAGGTGGCGAAAGAATATGGTGCCGAACTTATGGATGCACAAGGCAGTTGGTATGCGTTAACAAATCCTAAAACAGGCAAAAAAATTATTGTTAAAGATTGCATTGCCGATGCGTTTTTACAAGAGATTTTACTGCACCCAACTCAATATGATGTGATCGCTACCTTAAATTTAAATGGTGATTATATTTCCGACGCATTAGCGGCCCAAGTGGGGGGCATTGGTATTTCACCGGGGGCCAATATTGGCGATGAATGCGCCATTTTTGAAGCCACACACGGCACCGCACCAGCCATTGCGGGGCAAAATAAAGGTAATCCTGGTTCTTTAATTTTAAGTGGGGAAATGATGTTACGCCATTTAGGCTGGACAGAAGCGGCTGATTTAGTGGTTAATGCCGTGTCAAAAGCCATTGCGAACAAAACCGTTACCTTTGATTTTGCAGAAATGTTAGACAACGCCACATTGCGTTCTACATCTGAATTTGCTCAAGATATTGTGGATAATATGTAATATTCTTGGGCTTTTTCTTTTTTCTTTTTATTTCTATTTTTATTTGTTTTACAGGGGGGCTAGATATGTCAAATTTCTTAAATGAATATCAGCAACAGATTGCTGATAGAGCAGCTCTAGGCACGGTGCCACAGCCATTAACTGCCGAGCAAACCACACAATTAATTGAATTATTAAAAGTGCCACCAGAGGGCAAGGAAGAGGAATTAATGGATTTATTTGTCCATCGGATTTCTGCCGGGGTGGATGATGCCGCTTATGTAAAGGCATCATTTTTAACCGCTATTGTTAAAGGGGAAGTGACCTCGCCTTTAATTTCGCCATCAAAAGCCATTGAAATTTTGGGCACAATGCAGGGAGGCTACAATATTGGCACCTTAATTCAAGCCCTGGATGACGAAAATTTAGCACCTCTTGCAAGCCAAGCCCTTTCTACAACGTTATTAATGTTTGATGCGTTTCACGATGTGGCTGAAAAAGCGAAAAAGGGTAACCCTTTTGCACAGCAAATTTTGCAATCTTGGGCGAATGCGGAGTGGTTTTTATCTCGCCCGGAATTAGCCCCAAAAATTACTGTGACAGTGTTTAAGGTTAGCGGGGAAACTAACACCGACGATCTTTCGCCGGCGCAAGATGCTTGGTCGCGTCCGGATATTCCTTTGCACGCCCGTGCAATGTTAAAAAATCAACGGGAGGGCATAACCCCGGATAAAGATGGCGAAGTAGGGCCATTGACATTGCTGCAAGCATTAAAGCAAAAAGGTTTTCCTTTGGCTTATGTGGGCGACGTGGTAGGCACGGGGTCTTCCCGTAAATCCGCCACTAATTCCGTATTGTGGCATATGGGGGAAGATATTCCTTATATTCCAAATAAACGAGCGGGAGGCGTTGTCCTCGGTGGGAAAATTGCCCCGATTTTCTTTAATACTTTAGAAGATGCCGGCGCTTTACCGATTGAAGTAGATGTGAGCCAATTACATATGGGGGACGTCATTGATATTTATCCTTACGAAGGCAAAATTTGCCAACATAATACGGATAAAGTTTTGGCGGAATTTACTTTAAAAACCCAAATCTTACTGGATGAAGTCCGCGCGGGTGGGCGAATTCCTTTAATTATCGGACGTGGCTTAACGCACAAAGCACGTACAGAATTAGGCTTACCTGAAAGTGAGGTTTTCCTAAAACCACAACAAGTTGGGGAAAATCATAAAGGCTATACTTTAGCACAGAAAATTGTGGGTAAAGCCTGTGGCGTAGCGGGCATTCGTCCAAATCAATATTGTGAACCAAGAATGACCTCCATCGGCTCGCAAGACACCACCGGCCCAATGACCCGTGATGAATTAAAAGATTTGGCTTGTTTAGGCTTTTCCGCAGATTTAGTGATGCAATCTTTTTGCCATACCGCCGCTTATCCAAAACCGATTGATGTAAAAACCCATCACACCTTGCCTGATTTTATTATGAATCGTGGTGGCGTTTCCTTAAGACCAGGAGATGGCGTTATTCATTCTTGGTTAAATCGAATGTTATTGCCTGATACTGTCGGCACTGGTGGGGATTCCCATACCCGTTTTCCTTTGGGGATTTCTTTCCCCGCTGGCTCTGGTTTAGTGGCATTTGCGGCAGCCACTGGGGTGATGCCTTTGGATATGCCAGAGTCCGTATTGGTGCGTTTTAGCGGCGAAATGCAACCGGGTATTACATTGCGGGATCTCGTACACGCCATTCCTTATTACGCCATTCAAGAAGGGCTTTTAACCATTGAAAAATCCGGCAAAAAGAACATTTTTTCCGGTCGCATTTTAGAAATTGAAGGTTTAGAAAACTTAAAAGTAGAACAAGCATTTGAACTTTCAGATGCCTCGGCAGAGCGTTCCGCCGCGGCCTGTACGATTAAGTTAAATAAAGAGCCGATTATTGAATACCTTAATTCCAATATTACCTTATTAAAATGGATGATTGCGGAAGGCTACGGCGATGCACGTACCCTTGAACGTCGTATTCAAAATATGGAGCAGTGGCTAGAAAATCCAGAGTTAATGGAGGCCGATCCAGATGCGGAATATGCCGCGGTGATCAACATTAATTTAAATGAAATTAAAGAGCCGATTTTATGTGTACCTAATGATCCTGATGATGCCCATTTATTGTCAGAGGTTACCGGCACAAAAATTGATGAAGTTTTTATTGGCTCTTGTATGACCAACATTGGCCATTTCCGTGCCGCGGGGAAATTGCTTAATGAGTTTGCGGATGTGATCCCAACGCGGTTATGGATCGCCCCGCCAACCAAAATGGACGCAGCCCTATTAACTGAAGAAGGTTATTACAATATTTACGGCAAAAGTGGCGCCCGCATTGAAATGCCAGGTTGTTCTTTATGTATGGGGAACCAAGCCCGTGTGGCGCAATCCGCCACGGTGGTATCAACCTCTACGCGTAACTTCCCAAATCGTCTCGGCCAAGGTGCCAATGTGTATCTCGCCTCCGCCGAACTCGCGGCGATTTCCGCCGTATTAGGTAAATTACCAACTGTTGCCGAGTATCAATCTTATATGGCTAATTTAGCCAATGATAAAGAAGATACTTATCGCTATTTAAATTTTGACAAAATTAATCATTACACCAAGAAAGCGGAAAATGTGATTTTTCAAGCAAAAGTTGATTAATCTTCTCACCTCCCGAAAGGGAGGTGATTCCTATTAGAACCTACCTTCGATAGGTTACTCCCCCCTATGCCACTGTATATTTTTCAGTGTTTTATCACTCTTGCCTCACATCTCCGCCCTTGAGGACGAAGATGTCAGGCTATTGAGAAAATCCCGTTAGGATTTGTGGGTGTTTTGTTTCGCCTGTGCTTTGGCTTGTGCTTCTTCTTCAAGAACAGGGTAAATATCATTACGGAACCAACGAGGGTGATGTTTTTTCGCCCAGCGGACCGTTACCCAGCCTTCCACCATGCCACGAATGGAGCCTTTTACCCAAAATGCCATATAAATATGCACTAAAATACCGGTAAAGAGCATAAAGGCACTAAAGGAGTGGAGTAAAATCGCAACACGAATCACCGGAATAGAAAAATTATGGGAGAAATATTGACGCCACATAATAATGCCAGTAGTTAATAGGGTCACCATTGCTAAAATTAAGGTCCAAAATAGCATTTTTTGACCAAGGTTATATTTACCATTATCAGAGACGGCGTGCTCGTTGCCTTTTAAAACTTCCTTAATATTTTTTAGCCATACCCAGTCATTTTTTTCTGGAATATTGTAACGCCAGTAAATTAAGGAAAGATTAATAAAGGCCACAAACATAATAATGCCCGTAAATGGGTGAATAAACCGTGCAATACGAGGGTTGCCTAAAATTTCCGTTAGCCATGCAAAATCAGGGAAGAAGAAGGCCAAACCGGAAAGTCCAGTGGTGAAAAAACAAATCACTAATAGCCAATGGCTTAATCGTGCGGGTAATTTATGGCGCACGATTTTTTGATCATTTTTGATCTTTAGCTTACTCATTTTTGCCTCCTTGTTCTTCAGGTTCCACTTCGTCATTATGTTCATCCATATATTCTGTATTTGGCCCAACGGCAATATAGTGGGCGATTTCGCTTAAAATCAAGCCACCGAAAGCAACGGCTGCAAAAGGTTTTAAGAAATCTTTCCAAATTTTCACCGTATCAGAAATATGCGGATCTTTTGGTAAATCGGCGTACAGTTCAGGTTTATCACCAAGTGGTAAAACATACATTACGTGAGTACCGCCAACACCTTGTGGATTGTAAAGGGCCGCTTCTTTATAACCGCGGGATTTTAAATCGACAATGCGTTTTTCGGCATATTGAATCATTTCCGCTTTGCTACCAAAATGAATGGCTCCTGTTGGGCAAGTTTTGGCACAAGCTGGCTCTTGCCCCACGGCTACGCGATCCACACAAAGCGTACATTTATATACGCGGTTATCTTTTGGATTCATTCGTGGCACATTAAATGGGCAACCTGCGATACAGTATCCGCAGCCAATACATTTATCCGATTGGAAATCCACAATACCGTTAACATATTGAATAATGGCTCCTGGCGATGGGCAGGCTTTTAAACAGCCCGGCTCCGCACAGTGCATACAGCCATCTTTACGAATTAGCCATTCTAAACGGCCATTTTCTTCTACTTCGTTGAACTTCATCACCGTCCATTGTTCGGCACTCATATCAAGCGGGTTGTCATAAGTCCCATCACAAATGCCTGGGGTGGTGCGTAAATCGTTCCATTCAGAGCAGGCCACTTGACAAGCTTTACACCCAATACAAGTGCTAATATCAATGAGTTTAGCCACTTCAATTTGGTGTTTTCTGGCTTGTGGAGGTGGTGTTAAACCAGAGGTAGCGGATGCTCTAAGAATATCTTGAGATTGAACAGTACTCATTAATTTGCCTCCACTTTTTCAATATTTACTAAGAAGGTTTTATATTCTGGTGTTTGGGTGTTGGCGTCTCCCACTGGTGGCGTAAGGGTATTGGTTACAAAGCCTTTTTTACCCACGGTAGAGAAACTCCAGTGAACCGGCATACCAATTTGATGCACTGTTCGGCCGTTAACCTGTAAATCTTTTAAGCGTTTTGTCACTACGGCGACCGCTTTAATAAAGCCACGTTTCGACCAAACTTTTACCCAATCTCCGGCTTTTATGCCTTTTTCCTTCGCTAAGGCTTCGCCCACTTCCACAAATTGTTCTGGTTGCGCAATGACGTTTAATAAGGCTTGTCCTGTCCAGCAGTGGAAGTGCTCCGTAATACTGTAAGTGGTACCTACGTAAGGGAAGTTTTCCATTGAGCCAAAGGAATCGGCATCGCCTTCTAAAATACGGATACAAGGATTACTAATCACACTTGGATGTAATGGATTCGTGCCAATTGGGCTTTCCCAAGGTTCATAATGTTCAGGGAATGGACCATCGCCAATACGATTAATACCAAAAATGGCACCAACACCATCATTTTGCATAATAAATGGCATCGTTTTACTATTTGGTGGCGCATTACCAAAGTCTGCCACGTCGATATAGTTCCAGTTTTTACCATTCCATTTCACGAGTTGACGTTTTTTATCCCAAGGATTTCCCGCTAAATCCGCACTGGCGCGATTGTATAAAATTCGGCGGTTGGCAGGCCAAGCGAAAGACCAGCCTAAGGTATTTCCTAATCCGGATGGATCGGAATTATCACGGTTAGCCATTTGGTTGCCTTTTTCGGTCCATTGGCCGGTATAAATCCAGCACGCCGACATTGTGGAGCCATCATCGCGTAAGTGAGAGAAGCTTGATAATAATTGGCCTTTTTTGGCAATTAATTTGCCGTTTTTATCGTAAAGATCTTCTAAGGCATAGCCGTTATTTTCTTTGGCTAATTCTTCTGAGGTTGGCTCAAGAGGATTAACATAATTCCAAGCGGTGGCTTTTAAGGCATCGTAGTTTGCGCCGCCTTCTTGTTGGTACATTTCCAGTAATAATGCCCGTAATTCTGCCAAAATTTCGACATCTGGTTTGGCCTCATAAGGCGGTTCTACGGCTTTATAATGCCATTGTAACCAACGGCCAGAATTGGCAACGGAGCCATCTTCTTCCGCAAAACAGGTGGTTGGTAAGCGGAAAACTTCTGTTTGAATTTGTGCAGGATCTACATCATTCATTTCGCCGTGATGTTGCCAGAAATCAGAGGTGGCTGTTTTGATTGGGTCAAAAATAACGAGGAATTTTAGTTTACTTAGGGCCGCCACCACTTTATTTTTATTTGGTAAGGAAGCCACAGGATTAAAGCCTTGGCACATATAACCATTGACTTTACCACGGTACATCATATCGATGTATTTATCTGGGTCATAACGTTGGTCATATTTTGGTAAGAAATTGTAACCAAATTCATTTTCTGGGGTGGCATTTTCCCCATAAAAGGCTTTGAGTAAGCTCACCATAAATTTTGGCGTGTTTTTCCAATAGTTAACTTGCCCCGCACCCATTTGTTTTGGTGTTGTGCGTGCTAAGAATTCAGCTAAAGTTTTATCTTTATCTTGTGGTAATTTTAAGTAGGCTGGTAGGGTATGTGGATATAATCCTAAGTCAGTTGCCCCTTGTACATTTGAGTGACCACGTAATGCATTAACGCCACCACCAGACATCCCAATATTCCCTAAAAGTAATTGGATCATCGCCATGGAGCGAATATTTTGGGTGCCGACTGTGTGTTGGGTCCAACCTAAAGCATATAAGAAGGTGGCTGTTTTATTTGGGACACAGGTTGCGCCGACGGTTTCACAGAACAGGAAGAAATCTTTTTCTTTTACGCCGGTAATACGTTCCACCATTTCAGGTGTGTAGCGTTCTACGTGTTTGCGTAATAAATTAATGACACAACGAGGATGTTGTAGGCTTAAATCACGACGAGGTTGGCCGTTAGCATCTACCTGATATTGCCAAGTAGATTTATCATAGCGGTGATTTTCTTCTTCATAACCAGAGAAATAACCATCTTCAAAATCAAAGCCATCATTTACTAAGAAACTGGCGTTAGTGTAATGTTTTACATATTCGTGTTGAATTAAGTCATTAGCTAATAAATAACGAATCACACCAAGTAGGAACGCAATATCAGAGCCACTACGAATAGGAATATAATGATCGGACACCGCCGCACTGCGGTTAAAGCGAGGATCCACCACAATAAAGGTAGCGTTACTTTGTTTTTTCGCTTCTACCACCCATTTAAAACCAACAGGGTGGGCTTCCGCTGGGTTTGCTCCCATCGCAATCACCACATTGGCATTTTTAATATCAACCCAATGATTGGTCATTGCACCACGACCAAAAGATGGCCCTAAACTGGTAACTGTTGGCCCGTGGCAAGTACTACCTTGGTTATCTAATACCACCATTCCTAGTGAGCGTCCCCATTTATGGGTGAGCCAGCAAGTTTCATTACTGGCAGCAGAGGCACAAAGCATTCCCGTCGTAGTCCAACGGTTAACTGTGGTGCCGGCTGAATTTTTTTCTTCGAAGTTGGCATCGCGATCTTCTTTAAGAAGTTTGGCAATACGTTGTAAAGCATCGTCCCAAGAAATTCGGACCCATTTATTTGAGCCTGGAGCTCGGTATTCTGGATAAAGAATACGGTTTGGGCTGTTAACAAAGTCTAAGGCACCCGCCCCTTTTGGACAAAGAGAGCCACGGCTTACAGGATGATCAGGATCCCCTTCAATATGCATAAGTTTTGGGCGGGCATTTTTGGCACCATCTCCAAGACTATACATCAACATACCGCAACCGACGGCACAATAAGTACAGGTTTGACGTGTTTCTTTGGCTCGTGAAATTTTATATGCACGAGGGGCTGCCAAGGCACTTGCGGGTGCAAATCCCAACATTGCCGCAGACGTACCCGCCATACCACCTGCACAGATTTTAAAGAATTTTCTTCTTGTAACCTGCATAAGATACTCCTCAATCTGATAGGTTTATCAGATAGTTTGTAAGTAGATTTCTATAAATTTCGTTAGATGAGTAAATAAGAGAATTATATTAAAAAATTGTTAATATAACGCTGATGCATATGATATAACCAAAGCGGTTTGTTATGGATAAAAAATTGAACAAAAAATTTGAAATAGATCACAAAACAGGAAAAAAAGTGTTGCAAAAAATTAACATTTTCTATCTAAACGCAAATAGTTATCAACAACAAAATGGGAATGTTTTTTATTTAAATTTTTGTAAGGATCTAGGCCGGCATTGGCTTGGTCGCACTTAACTCTTTTGAGTTATATAAATAATGTTAAGTTAAACTTTAAAAAGTTGTTAAAAAGAGGGGTTATTTTCTCCTTGTGACGTTGTCACAAATTAATGGTGCGAAATCTCCAATAATTGGATTTTCCATTTTTCAAATAGGGTTTAACTCTTTATAATGGACGAACTTTTTTTCATTGTTTTGAGGCACCGTTAAATATGCAAAAGAAAATTCGAATTTTAATTTCAGAGGCAACGAATCCTTGGTTTAATCTTGCAACAGAAGATTGGATTTTTAATGAATTAGAAGCAGATTGCCAAACATTATTTTTATGGCGAAATACCGAAACGGTAGTCATTGGGCATTATCAAAATCCTTGGGTGGAATGTAAAACCGATAAAATGGAACAAGATAATGTGTTTTTAGCCCGTCGTCAAAGTGGTGGAGGGGCTGTTTTTCACGATTTAGGTAATACCAATTTTACGCTGTTATCACCAAAAGAAGATTATGATCAAACTGCAAATTTTGACATTATTATTCACGCCTTAAAAACTTTCGGAATTGAGGCTTATTTATCTGGACGTAATGATTTATTAGTACAAGAGAAGAAAATTTCCGGCAGTGCCTTTAAACATAAAAAAGATCGTAGTTTTCATCACGGCACATTGCTAGTGAATGCCAATATGAGTAAATTGGCAGATTATTTACATCCTCATCCTTTAAAATTAGCGGCCAAAGGCATTAAATCTGTTCGTTCACGGGTGGCAAATTTAGTGGAATTTAATCCTAATATTGATCACCAAAATCTTTGCCAAGCCATTATTGAAGCTTTCCAAAATCATTATCAACAACAAGTTGAAGTAGAAATTTTAGATGAAAATCAATTAGCTAAATTGCCGGCATTAAATAAATTCTATGAAAAAATGGCTGATTGGGACTGGCGTTTTGGGAAAACACCCGAATTTACTCACCAATTAGAAACACGTTTTGACTGGGGAATTGTGGATATTCGCTTAAAAGTGGAGCAGGCACATATTGAAGAAGTGACGATTTTTTCCGATGCTTTAGATGTGAGTTTAATTGGCCAGTTAAAACAAAGTTTACAAGGGCAAATTTATAAATTTGTCGATTTAAAACATACCTTAGAACAATTAGCCCAGCAACATCCACAATGGCAAAAAAATATTGATGATTTAATAAAATGGTTTGCCACGGAAATACATTAATAAATATAAAAAATAACTTTCTGATTGGGGTATTAGAAAGTTATTTTGCTTTAGAGGTAATACAATGAAATATAAATGGATTTTATTTGATGCAGATGAAACCTTATTTGCTTTTCATTCTTTTCAAGGGTTAAAGAATGTAATGGCAAAATATAATTTTGATTTCACAATGCAAGATTATGTTGATTTTCAAAATATTAATCAGCCACTGTGGCAAGCATTTCAGCAACAACAAGTGGATGTTCACACCTTAAAAACGCAGCGTTTTAAATATCTTAGTGAAAAAACCGGGCAAGATCCCTTGCATTTACATAATCAATTAATGCGGGAAATGAGCGAATTAAGCCCCGTTCTAGACGGGACCTTATCCACCTTAGAACAGTTACACCAAAAAGTAAAAATGGGCATTATCACCAATGGTTTTAGTAGTATGCAGCAAGCACGCTTGGATTTTACTAAAACCTCACATTTTTTTGATTTATTGGTGATTTCAGAAGAAGTGGGGATTCCAAAGCCACAAACGGGTATTTTTACAAATGCATTTCATCAAATTCAACAACAACAGCCGGTAGAAAAGTCGGATATTTTAATGGTGGGGGATAGTTTAAGCTCTGATATTGATGGCGGGAATAATTTTGGCTTTGATACCTGTTGGTTAAATCGCCATAAAGTGGAAAATAGTACTTCAATTATGCCAACCTTTGAAATTGAAAATTTAACAGAGTTAGTGCCATTAATTGCACGAGGATAATGATGTTAGCGAAACCTATAAATTTTTAAGCCAATAGGCCTAAAAAATATTAATGAGATTATTGTCTGCAACTAATAAAAAACCGTGATGCAAATATTAAAGATCACGGTTTTTTTATTGGTTATTGGCTATTTTTCTTTTGCTATTAATTCTTGCTGAATAACAGATTCAATTTTTTCAAAGTTATTTTTATTGGCTAAACAATATTTTTTCATATTATTATGTGTTTCTTTTAATTTGTTATTTAAAAATGCCATTTTTTTCTGTGAAATATGATGGCTTAATTGACAATTTCTTTTTTTATTCAGTTTTATAAAATCATTTCTTATTAAATGAGGTTTAAATTCAGATAATTCTAAATCGTTGTAGCAAGACTTTATCAGCATACTGTAAGCGGCTTCAAGTTGAAGATAATTATTGCAATCTTTATCTGTATTTATCCATTGGCAAGCGTGGGTAATGAGGTGTGATTTATAGGAGGCTTCATCCCCTATTTTATGGGTTTTAACATAGGATAAAGCGGGAATTTCAATGGTTTTATGCTCACAATTTAGTGCCGTGCTGTAGCTTATTTTATTACCATATAAACTTTCCGTAATTACAATTTGTTGTTTATTTGAATGATCTTCATCAATATATACTTTTAGGTCTTCATTATTTTCATAAGAAGGGAGTTGAAGCATACTGGCCTGAACATAAAAAGGTAATAATAGCATTAAACAAGATAATTTTTTCATATTTGGCAACATTGAAATTTGTGAGTAAAGAATTGAAATTGTAGAGTTATTTACTTAATTTTTCAATCAAATTAAGATTATTTTTAATGGGATTGCGAATTTATATGATTATTTTATTTTTTTGATAAAAATCAAGGCGCCATAAGCCTTTTTGGAACTTATGGCGCCTTGTGAAAATGGGGGTTTTTATTCCCACTCGATGGTAGCTGGTGGTTTACCGCTGATATCGTAAACAACACGAGAAATGCCGTTTACTTCATTAATAATACGGTTAGAAACTTTACCTAAGAAATCATAAGGCAAGTGTGCCCAATGTGCAGTCATAAAGTCGATAGTTTCTACGGCACGTAATGAGATCACCCAGTCATATTTACGGCCATCGCCCATTACACCAACAGATTTAACAGGTAAGAATACGCTAAATGCTTGGCTTACTTTGTAATATAAATCTGCTTTATAAAGTTCTTCAATGAAAATCGCATCAGCACGACGTAATAAATCACAGTATTCTTTTTTCACTTCGCCTAATACGCGTACGCCAAGGCCAGGGCCTGGGAATGGGTGACGGTTAAGCATATCTGCGGGTAAGCCTAAGGCTAAACCAATACGGCGGACTTCATCTTTAAATAATTCACGTAAAGGCTCAACTAAACCAAGTTTCATATAATCTGGTAAGCCACCTACATTGTGGTGAGATTTAATAACGTGTGCTTTGCCGGTTTTACTGGCCGCAGATTCAATCACATCAGGATAAATTGTCCCTTGTGCTAACCATTTTACATTGCTGTGTTTATGAGATTCTTCATCAAAAACTTCAACAAAAACATTCCCGATAATTTTACGTTTTGCTTCAGGATCATTAACGCCGGCTAAACGATCTAAGAAACGTTGCTCTGCATCGACTCGAGTAATGTTTAAGCCGAATTTATCACCAAACATTTCCATTACTTGATCCGCTTCGTTTAAACGTAATAAACCGTTATCAACGAAAACACATTGTAAGTTTTGGCCAATGGCACGGTGTAACAGTAGGGCAGTAACGGAGGAATCAACGCCACCAGATAAACCTAAAATAACCTCATCATCACCCACTTGTGCTTTAATGCGGGCAACGGCATCTTCAATAATATTTTCCGCAGTCCATTTACATTCACAACCACAGATTTTTACAACAAAGTTAGTTAATAAACCTAAACCACATACTGTGTGAGTTACTTCTGGGTGGAATTGTACGCCATAAAAATGACGGCTTTCATCAGACATTGCTGCGATTGGGCAAGTTGGCGTTTGGGCGATAGTTTGGAAACCTTTTGGTAAACGAGTTACTTTGTCGCCGTGGCTCATCCAAACGTCAAGTTTATTATCATCACCTGCAAGGCCAGCAAATAAGCTATCAGTGCCTACTAATTCAATTTGGGCATAACCAAATTCACGGTGATCAGAACATTCCGTTAAACCGCCTAATTGCATTGCCATTGTTTGCATACCATAGCAAATGCCTAATACTGGAATGCCGGCATTAAAGACATATTCTGGAGCTACTGGGCTGTTTTCTTCCGTGGTACTTTCAGGGCCACCAGAAAGGATGATACCTGTTGGGTTAAAGTCACGAATTTGCTCTTCTGTAACGTCCCAAGCCCAAAGTTCGCAATAAACACCGATTTCACGAATACGGCGCGCGATAAGTTGAGTATATTGTGATCCGAAATCTAAAATTAAAATTTTATCTTGATGGATATTGTTCATATTGTTCCTGTTTTAATCTTAAGTTAATAAAAGGCGGTGTTTAAGAACACCGCATTTTTAAATATTAGCCTGCCTGATAATTTGGCGCTTCTTTCGTGATTGTCACATCATGCACATGGCTTTCTTTAATCCCCGCGCCACTGATGCGTACAAATTCAGCTTTAGTTCGTAATTCATCAATGGTTGCGCAACCAGTTAAGCCCATACAAGAGCGTAAACCACCCATTTGTTGGTGGATAATTTCTTTAAGGAAACCTTTATAAGGAATACGGCCTTCAATACCTTCTGGTACTAATTTATCGGCAGCATTGTCAGATTGGAAATAACGATCGCTAGAACCTTTAGACATCGCCCCTAAGGAACCCATACCACGGTATGATTTAAAGGCACGACCTTGGAATAATTCAATTTCGCCTGGTGCTTCTTCAGTACCGGCAAACATAGAACCCACCATCACACAAGCCGCACCGGCAGCTAATGCTTTTGCAATATCACCAGAATAACGGATACCACCATCAGCAATAACAGGAATACCACGATCTTTTAATGCTTCTGCAGCATCAGAAATTGCGGTAATTTGAGGAACACCCACACCAGTGACAATACGGGTTGTACAAATTGAACCAGGACCAATCCCCACTTTCACGGCACTCGCACCAGCATCCGCTAAAGCAATAGCCCCTGCGGCAGTGGCCACATTTCCTGCCACAATTGGAAGATCAGGGTATTTAGCACGAGTTTCACGCACACGTTGTAACACCCCTTCAGAATGGCCGTGAGAAGAATCGATTAATAAAATATCAACCCCTGCCTCCACTAAAGCAGCAATACGTTCTTCATTACCAGGACCTGCACCCACAGCCGCACCAACACGTAAACGACCAAATTCATCTTTACAGGCATTTGGTTTTGCTTCCGTTTTTTGGAAATCTTTTAAAGTGATCATACCGTCAAGTTTAAAGTTATCTTTAACCACTAATACTTTTTCGATACGGTGTTTATGCATTAAATCGAAGATAGTTTGGCTTGATACCGCACCATCTTGCACAGTGACAAGACGATCTTGTGGCGTCATTAATTCGCCCACAGTTTTGCTTTCATCTTCTACAAAACGGGTATCACGACCAGTAATAATCCCAACTAAAGTACCTTCATCATTAATTACTGGAAAACTTGCGTAACCATTCTTTTTAATTAGTACTTTTAATTGAGCTAAGGTCATCTCAGGAGAAACCGTTGTTGGCTCTTTTACTAAACCGCTTTCAAATTTTTTAACACGGCGAACACGATCTGCTTGGCGTTCAATGGTCATATTTTTGTGAATAAAACCAATACCACCTTCTTGTGCTAAAGAAATGGCTAATTTGGTTTCTGTCACAGTATCCATCGCGGCAGAAAGCATAGGAATGTTTAAGCGGATTGTTTTAGTAAGTTGAGTACTGAGGTTGGCATCATTAGGAAGCACAGTAGAATGTGCTGGGACAAGTAAAACGTCATCGAATGTGAGCGCTTCTTTAATTACACGTAGCATTGCAATATTCTCTCTTATTATATGTAAATTGTGGTAAGTAAAACGGTTTAAATATTGCGACGGCATTATACATATCCACACTATAAAATAAAATGATTTTTTTGCAAAAATCTTATTTTCTTGTAGGATAGGGTATTTTTACTTCAATTAATGATAATGATGCTGATAAATTACTTTGCAGAGAGTTTGAATTGTTCTAAAAACCATCTCCAACAACAACTCGCTTGCTCTGAAAATGAGTTAATGACAAGATTGCAAGCGTTAATGCAACAAGGAATACAATTTATTCTTTCAGAAGACAGCGTACAACTTCAACCTTTATTGCCGCTATTAAATATTGAAAAAATTCAACAGGGGCTAACACCACAAAGGGCATATTACCAAAAGGTCATCCATTCAACGAATCAATACTTACTGGAAAATCGTCAAACATTACATAAAGGGGATCTCTGTTTAACAGAATTTCAATCGGCTGGACGAGGTCGTCGCGGTAAAAAATGGATTTCACCATTTGCAGGACAAATTATTTTAAGTCTTTATTGGACATTGTCGCCGAAGCAAAATTTAAATGGTTTAAGTTTAGTGGTGGGACTTGCCGTCGCGGAAGTGTTAGCAGATTTAGGTTTGGAGCAAGTAGGCTTAAAGTGGCCTAATGATATTTTAGTCGAGGAGCGTAAATTAGCTGGGATTTTAGTTGAAATGGCGCCAAGAAAAAATGGTCCTTTACAATTGGTAATTGGCTTAGGCCTTAATGTTGCATTCCCATCGCAACAACTTGCCGTAGGGCAACCTTATGCACAATTACAAGATTACTTACCTAACATTGATCGTAGCGATTTAATTATCTTATTGGTGCAGAAAATCTCTTTATATTTATTGTTATTTGAAAAACAAGGTATGCCATTATTTTATTCTCAATGGAATCGTTTTGATGCGTTTTATGGGCAAGAGGTCTCTTTAATTGAGCAAAATACGATGATTAACGGAATAGAAAAAGGCATTGATTCTGCCGGATTTTTACAAATTCAAAGAGAAAACCATTCTAATCTAGAAAAATTTAATATTGGTGATGTTTCTTTGCGTAAGAAAAAGTAGTCGATGATATAAAAGTGGCCGCTTTTGAAATTAACAAAGAAAAACTTAAGCAAGCGGTGTTAAATTTGGAAAAGTATTTGTCTTAAGATAATTGCTGTGAAATAAGGAACAGGCTAATTTTTGTGGTTAAAGCAAATTAGTCTGTTTTTTTACTTTTTTTCTTTTTTAGTTGCTATGCGTAGAGATTATGTTAAATATAAGCTTGTAAATTTTAAATAAAAAAAGAAAAGAGGAGTAATACACCATGAAATTTACCTTGCCACAAAAACCAACAGAATTCTTTTTTGATTACCAAGACTTAGTTGCAAGATTTCAGCGGATAAAGCAACAGTATGAAAGCCTGCATCCAGGTAGTAATTATTCAGAAGATATTTTTAAGATTACCGATCGTTACGCAAAAGAAGATAAGTTAAATTATTTAAAATTTGGCCCTTATTGGTGGGCGGTGAAGTATTTGTTGGATAAGCAAGGGTTTAAAAATTATATTCTTGCAGAAGCCAATAGAGATGTTTTAAATGCCTACCTTTACCGAGATAAAGCTGGGAATATTGATGCCTTTGCTACCTTAGTGGCTGCTTGGCAATTTAAGGATTTTTATAATCGCTATTATTTTCAAGGTAACCGTCATTTTGATTTGTGGGGGAGTGGAGAAGATTTTCAATTATTAGATCGCTATTGGGAATTTGATTTTGACTTTGCCAGCTGTGGTTTTGACGGCGCAAATTTTGCCTTAGATGATGAGGAAGCTTGGTAAAAAAGGAAAATATTGCAAATAAAACAATGATTTTTGCTTAAACCTTAATAACCCTATAAAAAAAAGAGGTTTTTTATAGGGTTTTATAAAAAAAGTTTAGCCAAATTAAAACATATTATTTATAATTGGCAATCATTATCAAATTCATTTCTTCTATATTTAAAAGGACTTAATATGTCACAGATTTTTTCTTTCCTACAAGCTTATACCGATTACATTATTTTAGGCACTTTGGCCTTTATGAGCTTTTTAATGTTATGGTTTGTTATTGAACGTTTTACCTTCCTTTCTAAAGTTAACCTTTCAAAATATAAAACAATCCACGATTTAGATATTGATTTACATAAAAATTTAACCGCCATTTCAACCATAGGCTCTAATGCCCCTTATGTTGGTTTATTAGGAACCGTAATTGGGATTTTATTAACTTTCTATCAATTAGGACAAAGTGGCGGCGATATGGATGCGGCCCACATTATGTTAAACCTTTCGCTAGCACTAAAAGCCACCGCCGTTGGGATCTTAGTGGCGATTCCTTCAATGATGTTCTATAACGGACTTTGCCGCAAGGTAGAGGTTAATCGCTTAAAATTCAAAGCATTACAAGAAACGGAATAACATTATGAAAAAATTTGACGAAATCAATATTATTCCATTTATCGATATTATGTTGGTGTTGCTGGCAATTGTATTAATTACAGCAACATTTATTTCTCAAGGGAAAATTGAAGTTAACGTACCGAAAGCGAGTAGCACCGTAAGTTTTGAATCCGACGATTTAGCCAAGCTTTTAACCATTACAGAACAAGGCGAATTTTATTTAAATGATGAAAAAATTGGGCTACCAGAATTAGAAGAAAGCATTAAAAACTGGCCGGAAGGGCAAAAAGTGACCTTAAAAGTGGATGCAAAATCCTCCTTCCAACATTTTGTCACGGTAACAGATATTATTGCGAAGTTTAATATTAAAAATGTTTCCATTGTAACGATGAAGGATAAAGCCAAGTAATGAAATTAAATAGTTCTGTGACAGGCTTTTTAGGATCTTTATGCTTTCACGGCATTTTATTTGGTGTTGTTATTTATTTCCTTTTCTTTCGCACAGATGACAGCGCAAACGGCTATCAAGCCCCTATCGGCACCCATATTTCAATGGAAATGTTAAAGGGAATGGTAAAAGCCACACCAACGCCAGAAGTTACGCCCGAGCCGGTGGTGGAAGAAAAAGTAGTGGAAACCCCGCCAATTCCAGAGCCTGTGAAAAAAGAAGTAGTGGCGGATCCTACAGTGAAGAAAGAGCCGGTGAAGAAAAAAGAAGTGAAGGAAATTAAGCCGGAAAAACCGAAGCCGAAAAAAATTCACAAAGAAAAACCAAAGCCAAAAAAAGTACACAAAGAAAAGCCGAAGAAAAAAGAAACCAGACAAGGCAGTAAAAATATTGCCTCTAAAGATAAGGTAAATTCGCAGGCGTCCAATACGTCCGCAGCCAATTCCAATAACCCAAATCTTATTGGTAAAGGCGCCAATACAGATGTGCTAGCGGCCTATAAAGCGGCATTACGTCGTGCCATTGAACGCCGTAAACGCTACCCTCAGCGGGCGAAATTAATGCGTAAACAAGGCACGGTAATTGTAGGCTTTAGCATTGGTAAACAGGGGAATTTAAGTAATATTCACATTGTGAAATCCTCGAACAGTTCTGATTTAGATCGCGCGGCCCTGAAAGCCGTAAAAGGGGTGAGCAGTATTGGCCCTCGCCCTATTGGGTTGCAAGAAAATATTAGTATCCCAATTAACTTTCGAATTCATTAAGTGAAAGCCAAACAAAATGGTGAGATTCTTTGGAATCTTGCCATTTTTTTTAAATTTAGGTTTATCGAGGGGTCTGTATTTCTCAAAATAATTGTCATTGTTTCCTTTCTTCTAACAACCAGCCAAAATATTTTCTAAATTTGTGATCTCGCACCAATATTCCACCTCGCCTGACACGCATTATTTCGCTAAAATAACCGCCGTTTTCCGCGGTATTATTTTTAATACCAACGAGGGGAAAATCACTAGCAAGTTGTCACAAAGGAAGGATTAAAAATATGCTAGGTTGTATATCTTTTAATCATAAAGGCTGTTAAAAGCCCCTTCTGTCATCACCAGTAGCCAGAAGACAGAGGACAGAGGACTGAAAGGTTTTGATGATTTTAACAATTAATAGCAAATAAAATATAAGCTGTTGATTTTAAAAAGAAAATGTAGGAGTCAAACAGGAGCGTAGCGACGCCTTTTGACCCGTCTCACGGAATACAATGTTTAAACGGAAGGTGGTAAAAATCTCAAAAATTTTTATTACAAGAAACCAACTTTAAATAACATCTTTCATCTATAACCCATTTAAATTAATAACATTTCTGTCTTCTGTCTTCTGGCTACTGATGAAGACAGAAAAATTTTAACAATCAATAGCAAATAAAGACTAACCACTTGATTTTAAAAAGAAAATGTAGGGGGCAAACAGGAGCGCAGCGATGCCTTTTGACCCGTCTCACGAAACGTAATGCTTAAACGGAAGGTGGTAAAAACGCTAAGTTTTTTGCCATCTTTTTTCTTTCTTTTAACTCGCCTTAACCGTTGCTTATTTGTTCATTTCTTTGCTTGTGCAAAGAAACGAACCAAAGAAACACACCCCGGAGAAATTGCTATCCTCGCTTGGTTATGATTTTTTTAACGGAAAATTTGTAAACTCGCTACGCTCAAACAGTACAAATTTTCCTAAAAATCATAAGTCGCTCAGGCAATTTATACGGGGACCCCAGATCGGTCGAAAGGCTTTGTTATTTTTATTAGCTTTTGGTTTTAGAAGAGAGTTTTGTGTTATAACTCATTGAAATATATAAGATCGTGTAGGGGTCAAACAGGAGCGTAGCGACGCCTTTTGACCCGTCTCACGGAATACAATGTTTAAACGGAAGGTTGCAACAACACCATGCGAACCTTCTTTCAACTGTCATCTAATGATAACAAAAAGAGCCTTTAACAACTTTGAATTTAAAATTAACTCACCTCTGTAATATTAATCGCCAAATCGCCATCAATTTTTTCTTCCTCAAAACCAACAGGAACAGAGGAAAACTCTTCTTTATCAAAAGCCATATCACCTTCAACACCTTCTAAAACATAACCTTGTTTTATTCCTTTAAAATCAAAGAGATTAGTATCACACAAGTGTGACGGTGTCACGTTTTGTAATGCACTAAACATTGTTTCAATTCGTCCAGGATATTGGCGATCCCAAGTTGTTAGCATATCTTTAATAACTTGACGCTGTAAGTTTGGCTGTGAGCCGCAAAGATTACAAGGAATAATAGGGAAGGCTTTGGCTTGTGCATATTTAATAATATCTTTTTCTTTGCAGTAGGCGAGAGGGCGAATTACTACGTGTTTTCCATTATCACTGACCAGTTTTGGTGGCATAGATTTAAGTTTACCGCCATAAAACATATTTAAAAATAAGGTTTCAAGCATATCATCACGATGATGGCCTAAGGCAATTTTAGTGGCACCTAATTCTTCGGCTGTGCGATATAAAATACCACGACGTAAGCGAGAACAAAGGGAACAGGTGGTTTTACCTTCTGGGATTTTTTCTTTCACAATGCCGTAGGTATTTTCTTCAACAATTTTAAAGTCAACACCAAGTTGGGTAAGGTATTCCGGCAGAATATGTTCAGGAAATCCTGGTTGTTTTTGGTCAAGATTAACGGCCACAATATCAAAATGAACCGGCGCATTAAGACGGATACTTAATAAGAGATCTAACAGAGCATAACTGTCTTTACCACCAGATAAGCACACCATAATTTTGTCACCTTGCTCGATCATATTAAAATCAGCAATGGCATTCCCCACATTACGGCGTAAACGTTTTTGTAACTTATTGAAATTATAAGTTTGTTTTTTTTCTTGAGTTGTCGTCATATATTTTTCATTCGTATTTAAAAAATTTTGAGCCCGTTATATTAAAGCTAGTCTGCAATTTTGCCAACAAAAAACACAAAATAAGTAGTGAAAAATCTGATTTTGCGGGTTTTGCTTGAATTTTAAAGGGGCAAACTCTGTTAGAGCGTAGAAAAATCACGTATAATCAAGCACAATTTTGTCTAATTAAATCAAATGAGAAAATATGCTTAATACCTCACAAACGATCCCTGAGTTAGTAACTTGGACAAGAGATCGTGGTTTTGCTTTGAACCTTTCTACAGAGCGTTTAGCTTTTTTGCTAACCATTGCTATTTATAATAATGAACAAGTTGATGGTGAAATTTTGGAAGCGGATTTAATTGATTTATTCCGCTATGTTGCTAAAGGTTTTGCACCATCTGATGCCATTAACAGCCGCGCGAATAATGCCATTAATGATTTAGTAAAACAGAAATTTCTTAATCGCTTTACCAGTGAATTTACCGAGGGTTTGGCAATTTATCGCTTAACGCCTTTAGGTGTGGGGATTGCGGATTATTATATTCGTCAACGGGAATTTTCTGCTTTACGTTTATCCGTTCAACTTTCTATTGTGGCGGATGAAATTCAAAGGGCCTCAACCGCGGCCGAAGAAGACGGTGATGAAAACCATTGGCGTCGTAATGTCTTTGCCCCGTTGAAATATTCCGTTGCGGAAATTTTTGATAGCATTGATGTTTCACAACGAATTATGGATGAAAATCAACAAAGTATTAAAGAAGAAATTGCCGACTTATTAACAAAAGATTGGCAAGCAGCCATTACAAGTTGTGAGCAATTACTTGATGAAACCTCGGGTAATTTACGGGAATTACAAGATACTTTAAATGCCGCAGGGGACAAATTACAAGAGCAATTATCTCGTGTTCAAAGTTGTACTATTGGCCGTGAAGAGCTTGGTTTTATTGATGATCTTATTTATAACTTACAAACAAAATTAGACCGTATTATTAGCTGGGGACAACAAGCGATTGATTTATGGATTGGTTATGATCGCCATGTACATAAATTTATTCGTACTGCCATTGATTTAGATAAAAACCGCGTTTTCTCACAACGCTTACGTAAATCTATTTATGATTATTTTGATAATCCTTGGTATTTATGGACCGCTCAAGCAGAGCGTTTAATGGATTTACGCGATGAAGAGCCGGTTTTACGTGAAGATGATGCCTTAGGGGAATTGCCAAGCGAATTAGAATACGAAAGCCTCGCCGATTTACACGAACAAATTCAAACAGAAATGCAAAGTTTATTAGTCAAATTCCGAGAAACCCATCAACCAATTCATTTAGGCCAAGTCTTAAGTGAACAATTAGCCCGTTTCCCATTAAGTCGTCATTTTGATGTGGCTCGAATTATTGTGGATCAGGCGGTGAAATTGGGAATGGCCGAGGCGGATTTAGCGGGTATTTATCCAAATTGGGAAGCCATTAATGAACACGGGGCGGAAGTCCAAGCACATCAAATTAACGATTATAAATAATTAAAGAGAACTGAAAATGTTAAACCAATTACAAGATCTTATGCCAAAAAAATTGGCGGAAGCAATTATTAACCCATTATTTCCAGAAGTTGATAGTCAATTACGAGCGGGTAAGCATATTAGTCTCGATCAATTGGATAATCATGCTTTCTTACTTGATTTTCAATATGAACTGGATCAGTTTTATCGTCGTTATCACGTAGAATTAATTCGTGCCCCAGAAGGCTTTTTCTATTTACGTCCAAAAGCTAACACCTTAATTGCCCGTTCCGTATTAACGGAATTAGAAATGCTGGTAGGTAAAGTGCTGTGCTATTTATATTTAAGTCCGGAGCGTTTGGCGCAACAAGGTATTTTTAGTACCGATGAAGTGTATGACGAATTACTTAATTTAGCGGATCAAGATAAATTATTACGCATTATTAACCAGCGTTCTACCGGCTCTGATTTAGATAAGAAAAAATTAGCGGAGAAAATGCGTTCTGCCTTAAATCGTTTACGCCGTTTAGGAATGATCACCAATGTTGGCGAACAAAATAGTGGCAAATTTATTATATCTGAAGCGGTATTCCGTTTTGGTGCAGAAGTTCGTGCAGGCGATAATTATTTAGAAGCACAAGCTCGCTTAATTAAGGAAGGTGAGGCTGCGACTGATGAATCTTTGGCATTAATGAAACAAGCCAAATTAGACGCTGAATTACAAGGCCAAACAGAGCATCTTGCTACGGCAGAATTAAATCAGCCTCTAGAAAAAAGTATTGAAGAAGAAAATGAAGAACAAATAAAACAAATGTTAGCAGAACAAGAAAGATTAATTGCTGCATTAGAAACTAAATTGGCAGGAGATGAATAATGACAACAGCAATTCAACAAGCAGAAGAAATAAAACAAGTAGTGACAACGTCACAAGTTATACGTGGTAAATTTACTTCTTTAAGTCTGATTAACTGGAATGGTTTCTTTGCCCGTACATTTGATTTAGATAATTTAGTGACCACATTATCTGGCGGTAATGGTGCCGGGAAATCCACCACCATGGCGGCCTTTGTTACCGCTTTAATTCCAGATTTAACCTTATTACATTTTAGAAATACAACCGAAGCCGGTGCTAGCGGTGGTTCTCGTGATAAAGGCTTACATGGTAAATTGCGTCCTGGAGTCTGTTATGCGGCGTTAGAAGCGGTAAATTCTCGCCAACAACGTATTTTAGTTGGGGTACGTTTACAACAAGTTGCGGGACGAGATAAAAAAGTCGATATTAAAACCTTCGCCGTTCAAAATTTACCATCAGAAATCAGCCCAACGGCCTTTTTCACAGAAGTTATTGATGGCCGTCAAGCTCGGGTTTTAGCGTTAAATGAACTAAAAGATAAAACAGAACAATTAAAGGCAGAATTTAAAACATTCAATTCTATTTCTGAATATCACAGTATGTTATTTGATTTAGGTATTATTCCTAAACGTTTACGCTCCTCAAGTGATCGCAGTAAATTCTATAAATTAATTGAAGCTTCGTTATATGGTGGTATTTCAAGCGCCATTACCCGTTCTTTACGTGATTATTTATTACCTGAAAATGTTGGCGTACGGAAAGCCTTCCAAGATATGGAAAGTGCTTTACGTGAAAATAGAATGACCCTTGAAGCCATTAAAATGACGCAAGCGGATCGTGATCTGTTCAAACACTTAATTACAGAAACCACAAACTATGTGGCATCGGATTACGTGCGTAATGCCAATGCTCGTCGTGGCGATATTGAAACAGCCATTAAATTACGTAATGAATGGTATAGTGCCAAAAATCAGCAAGATTTTTCCCAACATCGTTTTGTGGAATTAAGCCGTGAAAATGCCGAATTAACGGAAATTGAACAAACCTTAGAGCAAGATTACCAAAAAGCCTCCGATTTCTTAAACTTAGTGTTAAACGCTTCCCGCCATCAAGAAAAAATTGAACGTTACCAAGAAGACGTCGAGTTGTTACAAGATAAACTTGAAGAACAACAAATGGTGGTGGAAGAAGTCAGCGAAGAAGAACAAGCTTGCCAAGAACAATATGAACAACTCGATGCGGAAGTTGAAAATGTGCGAGATCAACTTGCAGATTATCAACAGGCTTTAGATGCACAACAAACTCGAGCCTTACAATATCAACAAGCCATTAATGCCCTAGAAAAAGCCAAACAATTAACCGGCTTAGATAATTTATCCGCTAAAAATGCCCAAGATTATCAGCAAGAATTTGCCGCGCAAGGTGAAGAGATCACGGGGCGTTTACTTGAATTAGAACAAAAAATGCAGGTCTCGGAAGCGGCCAAAACACAGTTTGATCGTGCTTATCAGCTTGTTTGTAAAATTGGTGGCGAGGTTTCACGTTTTGAGGCGTGGGAACAAGCACAAGCCTTATTAGAGGCTTATCCAAACCAAAAAATGCAAGCAACCCAAGCACCACAATTACGTGCTAAGTTACAAGAGCTCACCACAAAATTACAACAACAACATAATGCACAACGTTTCTTGCAAGAGTTTAATCGTCGCACTCAATTAAATTTAGACACGGCAGAGGCCTTAGAAAACTATGGGATGGAGCAAGAGGCGTATTTAGACGAAGTTTCTGGGCAGTTAGTTGAAATAACCGATACCCGATCATCATTACGTCAGCAACAACGACAACTTGATAGTCAATACCAAGAAAAAAGTCGCTTAGCACCCGCCTGGTTAACCGCACAATCTGCCTTAGAGCGTTTAAGTGAGCAAAGTGGTAAGACGTTTGCCGATAGCCAAGATGTAATGCAAGTGATGCAAAATCTGTTGGAAAAAGAACGAACTTTAACAATTGAACGGGATAAATTAGAGCATCAGCGTCAAAAACTTGATGATCAAATTTTCCGTTTAAGTCAGCCGGATGGATCGGATGATCCGCGTTTAGCGCAATTGGTAGAACGTTTTGATGGGGTCTTATTATCAGAATTATATGATGATGTGCCGGTAGAAGATGCGCCATATTTCTCCGCTTTATACGGCCCTGCGCGTCATGCTATCGTGGTGAAAGATTTAGAAAAGGTGAAAGATCAATTGGCTCAAGTGGAAGATTGCCCGGATGATCTTTACTTTATTGAAGGGGATGCCAGCGCCTTTGATGATAGTGTTTTTGCGGCGGAAGAATTAGCCAAAGGGGTGGCGGTCCAGGTTTCAAATCGTGAATTACGTTATTCTGTTTTCCCTGAAATTCCATTATTTGGTCGTGCTGCCCGTGAAAAATATTTAGCAGAATTAGAAGCAGAGCGTGAAAGTTTAGCGGAAGCTTATGCCAATGTGTCTTTTGATGTACAAAAATGCCAACGTTTACATTCTCACTTTAGTCAGTTTGTAGGCTTACATTTGGCTTTAGCTTTCCAACCAAATCCTGAAGATGCTTTAGTGGAAATTCAAGCTTTACGTAGTGAGACGGAACGTGAATTATTAGACGTTTCACAACAAGAACAGCAATTACGTTTACAAATTTCCCAAGGGAAGGAATCTTTACAATTATTGGCGAAGGTCCAACCTTATTTACATTTAATTGGCGATGAAACTTTGCAAGATCGTGTAGAAGATTGCCGTGAACAATTAGAATATGCGGAAGAAGATGAAATATTCTTACGTCAACAAGGTGATAACCTTGCTAAACTTGCCCCTATTGCCAATACTTTACAAAGTGATCCAGAGCAATTTGAAAGCTTAAAAGCCAACTATGAACACACATTACAACAGCAAAAACAAATTCAACAACAGATTTTTGCCTTAGCGGATGTGGCACAGCGTAAAGGCCATTTTGCTTATGAGGAACGTATCCAAGGTGAAGGGAATGATCTGAATGGGCAATTACGCCAACAATTAAGTGCATTACAATCTCAACGTGAAGAATGTCGTCAACAATTACGTCAAACCCAAAACCATTTAAGCCAATATCAGCAAGTGTTAATTCAACTTCGTAGTGCTTATGAAGAAAAAAATAAAATGCTACAAGAATTGGTGCAAGAAATTAGCCAATTAGGTGTGCGTGTTGATGAAGGTGCGGAAGAACGTGCTCGAGCAAATCGTGATGAGTTACAACAAGAATTAAGCAATAATCGTCAACGTCGTCAATATTTAGATAAACAGCTTACCTTAATTGAAAGTGAAGCCGAAAATCTCTTGCGCCGTATTCGTAAAGCAGAACGTGAATATAAATTACAACGTCAATTGGTGGTAGCCGCTAAAGTAAGTTGGTGTATGGTATTGCGTCTTTCTCGTCAAGAAAATATGCAAAAACGCCTTAATCGCCGCGAATTAGCTTATCTTTCTGCGGATGAATTACGTTCAATGTCGGATAAAGCCTTAGGTGCTTTGCGTATTGCTGTGGCAGATAATGAATATTTACGCGATAGCTTGCGTTTATCCGAAGACAATCGTAAACCAGAAAATAAAATTAAATTCTTTATTGCGGTGTATCAACATCTGCGTGAGCGTATTCGTCAAGATATTATTAAAACCGATGATCCAATTGATGCCATTGAACAAATGGAAGTGGAACTTTCTCGTTTAACCGATGAGTTAAAAGGTCGTGAGAAAAAACTGGCCATTAGTGCAGAAAGTGTAGCGAACATTATGCGCAAAACCATTCAACGTGAACAAAATCGTATTCGTATGTTGAACCAAGGGTTACAAAATATTGCTTTCGGCCAAGTGAAATCTGTACGCTTAGTGGTGGATGTACGAGAAACTCATGCAATGTTATTAGATGCACTAGCAAGTAACAGCCAAGAAAATCAAGATTTATTTAATGATAAACGCTTCACCTTCTCGGAAGCTATTGCCACATTGTATCAACGGATTAACCCCCATTTAGATATGGGACAGCGTAGCACTCAAACTATTGGTGAATCACTATTAGATTACCGTAATTACCTAGAACTTGAAGTCGAAGTGTATCGTGGCACTGATGGCTGGTTACGTGCGGAAAGTGGTGCTTTATCCACCGGTGAAGCCATTGGTACGGGGATGTCAATTCTATTAATGGTGGTTCAAAGTTGGGAAGAAGAAAGCCGACGTATTCGCGCCAAAGATATTCTACCTTGTCGCTTATTATTCTTAGATGAAGCGGCCCGTTTAGATGGGAAATCAATTTCAACCTTGTTTGAGCTGTGTGAACGTTTAGATATGCAATTATTAATTGCGGCACCAGAAAATATCAGCCCAGAAAAAGGGACAACCTATAAACTGGTGCGTAAAATTTCTGGCACCAAAGAGCATGTTCACGTAGTGGGTTTACGCGGTTTTGGGGCGAGATAATTCCTTAACCACAAAGGGCTAAAATATTGCTTTTTAGCCCTTTTAATTGGCCTATCAACCCTTAAGCATATAGTGTAAAAGTCGGATAACTGTTAGTATAGTCAATAGGTTAATAACAAATAATCTTACTGATTATTAAGGAGTGCGGTATGCCTGTACAGTTAATGCAAGCCCCTGATGGCGTGCTTGGAACGATGAAAAATATTGCTTTTGAAAGTCAGGCGGTGGCCTGGCTTTTGTACGATGGTTGGCAAGTTTTTCGTCCTGTTTTAGATAATGGCCATAAAACAGATATTTTAATTTCCGATGGGATTCAATATTTTCGTATTCAAGTGAAAACGGTAAGCGTTAGTCGCCGTTATGCGGAAGTGGAGAATCAATGGGAAGGTTATGATATTGATTATGTGATTTATTTTGCCCGCGATGGTTATTGGGGCTATATTGCGCCGGCATTTAAGGAGAAAAAACGCCTTTTAGAACACCCCGAACATAAATTTTTCCGCTTAAAACGCCGTGCTTTTTTGTCGGCATTTCATAGTATGGATTAATTTTCTTACCACTAAGAAAAAAGGAAAAGTCAATGCAAAATCTTTTATTCGCGATTTTATGTAGCGTATTAGTTTCAGTGTTACTTAAAGTTGCACGCAAAAATAAAATTATTATTGAACAGGCCATTGCCGTGAATTACCTCGTGGCAATGGGATTAAGTTATAACTTATTAAAACCTACTTTTGATGGCATAGGGATCAATAACTTTATTATTGAAAGTAATCAAACGCCGATTTTTATTGCCTTAGGTTTATTAATGCCAACGGTATTTATTATTATGTCACGTGCCGTTGAACTGGCGGGCATTGTGCGTTCTGACGCTGCCCAACGATTATCCTTATTCCTTCCGATTATTGCCGCCTTTGTGATTTTTGGTGAACAACTCAATGCCGGCCGTTTAGTGGGTATTATTTTAGCTTTTGTGGCCTTAATTTGTTTAGTGTATAAACCTGGTAGCAACGGTACCAAAACAGGTGCATTAGGGATCTTAAGCCTACTGTTAGTATGGTTAGGCTATGGCTTGGCGGATATTTTATTTAAACAGGTGGCTAAAATGGGCGGGGCATTTTCCAATACGCTCTTTATCGCCTTTGTATTAAGTGCCTGTTTTATGTTTATTTATTTATTGATTAAACGCACGCAATGGACTATTCCAAGCATTCTTGGTGGCATTTTATTAGGTGGCTTAAACTTTATGAATATTTTCTTTTACATTAAAGCTCACCAAAGTTTCAGCACCAACCCAACCTTAGTCTTCGCCAGTATGAACGTTGGTGTGATTTGCCTTGGCACCCTTACCGGCGCATTCGTGTTTAAAGAAAAAATCAGCAAAATTAATGCCACCGGTATTGTCTTGGGCATTGGTGCTATTTTAAGTTTATTCTATTTACCAACATTGTTGGCTTTATAACAAAAAAAGAAGGGAAGAGATGAATTCAGATTTTAGTTTTTTTATTTACGATTATGAAAGTTTTGGCATTAATCCAGCATCAGATCGTCCTGCTCAGTTTGGTGGCATTCGTACGGATGAAGATTTTAATATTATTGGCGAACCCGTGATGTTTTACTGTAAACAAAGCAATGATTATCTTCCTGCACCAGAAGCAGTATTAGTAACGGGCATTACACCGCAAGAATGTAATGAAAAAGGGCTGTCAGAGCCAGAATTTGCGGCCAAAATTTTAGCGGAATTTAGTCAACCTAATACTTGCACAATGGGCTTTAATAATATTCGTTATGATGACGAAATGACACGCTATACTTTTTATCGTAATTTTATTGATCCTTATGGGTACAGTTGGCAGCAAGGTAATTCGCGTTGGGATTTACTCGATTTAGTGCGAGCTTGTTATGCCTTGCGTCCAGAAGGCATTAATTGGCCGATGGATGAAAACGGTTTACCTACCTTTAAATTAGAGCGTTTAACCAAAGCCAACGGCATTGAACATAGTGCCGCCCACGATGCTTTAGCGGATGTGTATGCTACCATTGAAATGGCAAAATTAATTAAGGCGAAACAGCCTCGAATGTTTGATTATTTCTTTAAAAATCGTGATAAAAAGGAAATGACAAAATTACTAGATGTCGCGAATATGACGCCATTAGTGCATACCTCGGGAATGATTGGTAACGCAAGAGCAAATACAACGTTAGTGGCGCCGATTGCTTGGCATCCTACCAATAAAAATGCGGTGATTTGTTGTGATTTAAGTCAGGATATTCGTGATTTAATTACCCAAAATGCCACAGAATTAACGCAAAATCTTTACACCAAAAAAAATGTATTAGAAGAGCAAGGCATTTTGCCCGTGCCATTAAAATTAGTGCATATTAATAAATGCCCAATTTTAGCCCCAGAAAAAACCTTACGCCCACAAAATGCAGAAAATATTGGGCTTGACCGTGAATACTGTATGGAAAACTGGCGTACCCTAAGGGCAGATCCTAATATTCGCGAAAAGGTGGTGGAAATCTTTACGGAGAAAAGAGCATTTGCGGATAATGATGATGTGGAAACCCAATTATACGGTGCTTTTTTCTCTAATAATGATAAAAGTAATATGGAACTGTTACGCCATTTGTCAGCAGAAGAATTAGCCAATAATCAATTAACCTTTGAAGATCCGCGTATTCCAAAATTATTATTTAATTATCGCGCCCGTCATTATTTCTCTAGTTTAAATAGAGCAGAGCAAGTGAAATGGCAAAAACAACGTATTGCCAAACTGGAAAAGCAAGCGCCTCAGTTTGTGGAAAGTTTAGAGCGTTTAATGTTAGAACACGGGGAAGATGCAAGAAAAAGTGAATTACTTAAAAAAGTTTATGAATATGGAGCTAACTTGTTAGGTTGATATTAAAATAATATGAATCCTGAAAGTTTAATATCCTTTTAGGATTCATATCAAATTTATATTATTCATGACTCTCTAATTTACTTTATTCTTGAGAAGTCTCTTTTTCTTGTTTTGAATGGTAAAAGTAAAGATAAGCTAATCCAAGAGGGGCGATAAATATAGAAAATATATAACAAAATGACATTGTTATCATTTTTACTATAAACATTAATTTAAGGTCCACTAAAAAGTTATTATCTCCCATTATGTAGCCAATAATGCTTTCATAGACAAAACGTGAATAAGGATATAAAAGACTAAGGATTAAAGAAACTAATAAAACTATAAAAAAATTAACATTACTTGCCTCATACGCTGTTGTACAGAGCAAAATTGTAAAAATTAAACTAAATAAAAATTGACGAATATAATATTTGTGGGGTACTGATTAATATTGCATAGGTCGAGCGTTGCTTTTTGAATGATGAAGAAGAGTGAAAAGCTAGGAATATCAAGGGGTTTGGGGTGGTTGGTGGTGGAGTTATGCAAAAAACGTGGTATTTTTAAAATGAGCAAAAATATTAAAAAAATGCGTTTTTATTTGCATAGTTTGAGCGGTATTTAAAAAGTTTTTAAACGGTTTTTAAAAGATTTTAAAAAAATAAGGCAGTGTAGGTAGTCCCTATGCTGCCTTTTTTGTTGTGCGGTAGATTAGAAATCTCGGTAAACCCTTACTACTCGGCCTATAACCATAAGGGTATCAGCTTCAGCTTGTTCTAATTTTATGGGTTTGTAATCCGTATTTTCACTAAGTAATTCAACGCCATCAAAAGTGATTTGAACTTTTTTGACCCACATTGTTCCCTTGTGATTTAAAACAAATATTTCACCTTCTTTTAATTCGTGTTCTTTAAGGTGAACTATAATGTCTTCGCCATTTCGTAATGCAGGTTCCATACTTTCACCTGAGACTCTAAACATTGCGCAATCTTTTGCTTTAAAGCCTCTTTTTCGCAACCAATCATTCTCTATTATGGTTTTAGGTGCATTATTATATATTTCATCATTAAAGCCACCAAACCCCGCAGATACTCGTACTTCACGATAATCAGCTATTTCTGAATTAATATCAGACTGTAATAGATTCACTTTTTCTATTATATCGCTTGTTTCTTTGTTCTTTGACTCTTGACCAGTTGCAAGCCATTCAAGATTAACGTTTGTATGTCTAGCTAATGCAATTAAATTATCTAAGGTTGGAGAACTAACATCTGTTATGTAGTTATGTAGCGTACTATATGAAATACCTATTTCTCTAGCAAACGAACGTCCGCTTTTATCTCCGATCAATTCCTTTAATCTACTTCCAAAAGTTGTTCCTTTTATAGTGTCGCAAATAGGATCTTTTCCTGATTTAATAATATTTTGTTCCTTTTCCTTGTGTGTTAAGGGTTTCATAGCATATACCTTCATTTTAAATATATAGCAAAAAGGAACAAAAACTTATTGACTTGTTCCTTTTTTAGATCAATAATATTATTACATTGAGTAATACGGGCGTATTATTACAAGTAATAACTAACAAGATTAACAGAAAGAGGAACAAATGCAATGACTAATGATTGGAAAAGAATAGATATTATCTACGCATTAAATAAAAAAGGAACAAGCCTCGCCCAACTTTCTAGAGATTCAGGATTGAAATCTAGAACATTAAATAATGCATTGGATCGTAAATATCCTAAAGGTGAACGAATTATAGCTATGGCTATTGGCGTATCTCCAGAAGAAATTTGGCCTTCTAGATATGTGAGTAACAGAGCTTAAGATTAGGAGAATGTTATGTGGTTAACAGTTTCTGAATTAGTGAAATATCAAAGCCTTCCCAACACTATAAGAGGATGTCGTAAAGCATTAGATAAATTAGCTAATAAAAAACCAAATATGAGACGTAAAAGAGATGGTTCAAAAGCTTTTGAATACAACTCTTCAGAGTTACCAATAGAAATACAACAAGAAATTCAAGATGAGTTTACCCAAAGTATCGTTAAACAATGCCACAAAAAAAATATTGTAGTAACAAAAAAACTTGAATTAAAAGAACTTACAACTAAACAGCGTGATATTGCTGATGCGCGTATGGCTTTAGTGGCTTATGTTTCAGATTTGGAACAGGTGCAAAGCAGAATTAAGGCGATTCAATTTATTTGTAATAGTGCGAAAACAGGTGATTTATCTGATGACATTATGGGATTGATTGAAGTTGCTAATGCTAAGAAAAATAAAAGCCGTGTGCTTTCGGTGAGAACGCTTAATCAATGGGTTATTGATTATCACAAATGTTCTTGTGCTGAGGAACGTTTAAGACTTTTAGCCCCTGCTCAACGTAAGAAAACTCGTGTTGAGAAACTTTGGTGGTTACCTAACTTTTTAGCGGTTTATCGTCAAACAAATGGGGTTTGTGTTGCTGAGGCTTATGAGGAGTTTAAGGGCCGTTGGGAACTTGAACATGCTGATGAGCCGACAAAATTGGCTTTATTACCTAGCCTTTCTGCGGTGCGTCGTGGTTTAGATAAGTTACCTCGTCATATTAAAGAAATTGGTAGAAAAACGGGGGCGGAATTACGTGCATTGAACACTTATGTGAAGCGTGATTGGTCTATGTTGAGAGCGAATGATGTGTGGGTTGGTGATGGTCATTCTATGAAGATGAAGGTGCAACATCCTGATAATGGTCGTCCGTTTATTCCTGAAGTTACGCTAATTATGGATGCGCCTAGCCGTTTTATTGTTGGGTGGTCTGTGAGTTTGGCGGAGAACTGTTTAGCAGTTGCTGATGCTATTAGAAATGGTGTTGAGAATTTTGGTATTCCTGCCATTTATTATTCGGATAACGGTGGTGGTGAAAAGAACTGGACGTTAGATGCGGATATTACGGGGATATTTCCAAGACTGGGGATTAATCACCAAACGGGGATCCCTGGTAACCCTCAAGGCCGTGGGATTATTGAGCGTGTGAATAGAAGTTTACTTTTAAAAATTGCTCGTCAGTTTGAAACATATCATGGACCAGGGGCTGATAGAGAGACTGTTCGTAAAACTTCTACGGCGGTAATTTCTTTGGAGAAAGCGGAGCGTTTGGGCCGTCAAGTCTTAACGGATAAACAGAAATGGGCGAAGGGAAAAATGCCGAGTTGGAGGGAGTTTATTCAAGCGGTGGAAATGGGTGTGAATTGGTACAACAACGTGCATGTGCATCGTGAAATTGGTACTACTCCAGCGAATAAATATCGCAGTTTATTACAACAAACTGATGTTGTGTGGATTACACCTGTTGAGGCTAGAGATATGTTTCGTCCGCAAGTTATTCGTAAGGCGCAACGTGGTTGGGTTTCGGTATTTAACAATAATTACTTTAACCAAGAATTGATTAATTTTGATGGCCAAGAAGTGGCGGTTTCTATTGATATTCATAATGCGGATGCGGTGATTATTCGTGATTTAGACGGTAGTTATATTTGTGACGGTATTTTTGATGGTAATAAGCGTGATGCATTCCCTGAAACCTTTGTTGAGAAAGCACGTAAGGAACGCGCTAAACGCAGAATGAAACTTAAACAGGAGCAGGTTGATGAGATTCAAGCGGAATTAAATCCTATTCAGGCTATTGAGCATGATGATGGTGCGGATTTATTGCATAGCATGCGAATGGTTAACCGTTGGGGCGATGATGAGAAAGAGATCGCAATTTTACCAAGTGAACTTAGAAAACAAAAACAATTAAAACAAGCATAGGAGCTTACAGATGAACGAATCTTTAAAAAATTATATGACTGAAAATGGAATGACACAGCAACAAGTTGCTAATGCGATTGGTAAATCTGTGACAACGGTTAATCAGTATTTAAAAGGGACCTATAAGGGGAAAGTTGAGGAAGTTGATTCTGCGGTTGAGCGTTTGATTGGTCGTGCGAGAGATAAAGTTGTTGAACGTAAGATGAACAATGAATTTGTGATGACTTATGTGGCTGAGCGTTGTTTGGATGCTATTAGCATTGCGCATGTTGAAGGTGAAATTACTGTGATTACGGGAGCGGCTGGTCTTGGTAAAACGCAAGCGTTAAAAGCTTATGTGCGTAAGAATCCTGAGACGATTTTAATTGAAGTTGAGCCTTCTTGTTCCCCTAAAGTTTTGTTGAAAACTTTGTGTAATGAGGTGGGTGCAAATGATATGGGTCTTAACCATGATTTATTTAAACGTATTACGGAAAGACTTGGTGCTGGTCGTTTGATTATTGTTGATGAGGCGGAGCTTTTGAGTACGAAAAGTTTGGAATATTTAAGACGTATTCATGATTTAACGGGTTGCGGTGTGGTGCTTGCGGGTATGCCTCGTTTATTGATGAATTTAAAAGGTAAATACGGTGAATTAGCGCAGTTATATAGCCGTGTTGGGATTGCTGTTGATTTGAAGAACTCGCTAGATAAAGAAGATGTGGCTTTACTTGCTGAAAACGGTTTGGGTACGGATGAATTTAATGAGCAGTTATTCAAGGCGTGCAATGGTAATGCGAGACGTTTGAATAAGTTGATGAAAGGTGTTGTGCGTGTGGCTGAAATGCATAACCGCCCTATTGATAGCAAGTTAATTGAGCGTTATGCGGGAATGTTGATCCATTAGGAGATGTTATGGCTAACCAAAATAGAATGATTTATGCACTTTATAAGGGTGATACAAATATTGCAGATGGTACTGCTTTTGAGTTGGCCAAGCAATTAGGAGTGCAAGCAAAGACGATTCGTTATATGGCAACAAAGGCTCATCGTAAAAGAGTGAAAAGTTCTGGTGATGCAATGTTTGCAATAAAAATTGGAAGAATTAAAGAGATTGATAGGGGTTAAAAATGGCTAGTAAAAAGAGAAAACAAATCCAAAGCAAAAACAACCAGTTTTTTTACAACAATACTCAAAAAATTAAAGCTGCGATTCAGTGGCTTGATGTAAGAGGGATTCAAGTAAAAGAAATTACTTATAAAGGTAAGTATCCAAGAATTGAAGTAGAGGGCGGATGGATAACTGAAAAAGTCGCGAAGCAGGAAGGCGAAAATAACAACATTGCTTATGGCTTAATTCAAGAATACGACAACAAGCGTTATGTGCTTTCTTCATTTTATAAAGCGGATTGCATGATTATGTTTCGTAGCCTAAGAAACTAAAAAATACGGGGGGCAACCTAGCCCCCAAATCTTTTTTAAAAGGTTTTAAAAATCATTAAAAAGCCTTTTAAAAACGATTTAATTCACCGCCAACACAGGAGAACCGTATGGCAAAACCAACCAAAAAAACACGCATTAAAGCGGATGCTTTAACTGTTACTTATTCTACTCGTGAAGAAGTCGAAAAAGCTATCACAGAATTGGGCTATTTACAGCGCGAACTTGAAGCAAAAGCAATTGAGCAAAACGATGCTCTTGCTGAAATTACTGCACAATTCGCACCTCTTTTACAAGGTATTCAAGATGAAATTAAACCTATTCAGCAAGCTATTCAGGCTTGGTGTGAGGCTAATCGTGATGATTTGACTGAAAACGGTAAACGTAAAACTGCAAAATTTAATACGGGTGAAACTCAGTGGCGACAACGTCCACCTTCTGTGGCTATTCGTGGCAAGGATACCGTGCTTGAAAATCTGAAAAAATTTGGTTTAGAACGCTTTATCAGAATTAAAGAAGAACCAAACAAAGATGCAATGTTGAATGAGCCTGAGGTGGCTGGGGGCATTGCGGGTATCACTATCAAAATGGGTGTTGAAGACTTTGTCATTACACCTTTTGAGCAAGATGTGAAATAAAAATATTTTTCAATGCCCTTTGAATGAGGGGCATTTATAAAGTGTTTTTATCAACCACAGGAGAAGCCAATGAGAAAACGAAAAAAAGAAAAGATGACAGTTGAAGAGCTGGAATTGACCACCTCTGCTTTATATATTGCCACAGCGTTTTTGTTAAAAGAGGAAGACGGCAGTTTTGAATTTACGGGTAATAAATTTGCATTATTAATTGCAGCAAGTGAACTCACTGAAGAGATGTTACAGGGTCGCAAATTGCTTGTGCGTAGCCAATTAAGAGAACCTATTAAGGCTTATAAAAAAGCGATTAAGAATCTTGCAAAGAGAAAAAAAGAAATGGATCAAGAAAGGGAGAAAAACAATGGCGAATAAAGTTATCGGCAAGCGATTTGAGCAGAATGTGGAAGCAATTTTCCAAGTTGCGAGCAATATTGTGCAATATGATGAAGGCTTTCAAGTTTCGGGTAAAAAATTGGCGTTTATTTTAGCAGTGAATGAGCTTACTAACGACTTGTTGCTTGGCCGTCGCGTGGCATTGCGCAACACGTTAAAGCCTTATAAGCAAGATATTTTGAAGCAAATCGAAGGGCTAATTTTAATTAATGAACACCGAAAAACACAGGAGCAAAAGTAATGAAAAAACCAATGCAAACAAAAAGAACACGACTATTTGAGACGCAAAAATATCGTGACAAAGCAAAAGAAGCGGCAGAGCAAGAAAAATCGCAAAATTTTGCAAAAGCAGCGGAATTATGGAAAGAAGCAGAGCTTATTGCGGAATTAGTGAAAAATAGATATTGGGCAAAATCACGTGCTGCATTTTGTTATAGAAATGCTATTAATCCTTTTGAGACGTTGCAAGAGGAAGAAAATAAGGAGTTAGGAAATGGATAAGTATGAATTGAGTAATGAAATTGTAGCGATTCAAGATATTTTGGAGCTTGCTAAGGATAATTATTTAGAAGGTGCTATGAATGATGCGGCTGCTTTATTACAACAAGCCCAAAGAGAAATGAGACGTTTGACCTGGAAAGTAATTCCTACCATTAATGAGGATTAAAAAATGGAAAATAGAAAGCGTTTAATGGCTAAAATTCATATTGCGAAAGGTCAATTAAAAATGGATGATGATGTTTATCGTTCATTCTTGATGAATGTTGTCAATAAAGATAGTTGTTCTGCTATGACTTCTGTTGAGTTAATCAAAGTGTTAAAAGCTTTTGAAGAAAAAGGTTTTATGCCTGTTGCGACTAAGTTTAAAAAGCAAAAACGCCCAACGCCTGCGGAACATAAGGCGATTTATTTTAAAAAAATTACTGCTCTTTTAGCTGAACAGCAAAAACCTCAATCTTATGCAGATGGTATTGCTAAGCGTTCTTTTGGTGTTGATTTTGTGCATTGGCTTGATGTTTGGCAACTTAAGAAAGTGATTCAGATGTTAGCTGTTTTTGATAAGCGGAAGAAACGACAAAAGATTGTTTCTGAATGATAATTCAAACCTACGTTTTGCGTAGGTTTTTTTATGCGTAAAAAATGAATTTATTGATCAACCTCTCAAATACAAAATATTTACCTGTTAATTTTCAACCTAATCATTGAGTAGTTGGTCGCTTTGTGCGACTATCTGGTTTTACTTATTTTTTATAGGCGTAAAAATGGAGTCTAAAGCAACTAAATTTGAATTGTTTAGGTATCAGTTGTTACCTATTAATCGAAATATTCAAGGTGATTTTGTTAATGGTATTAATTCTGTAGAGGAATTAATAGAAAAGAAAAATGTTTTTTTTGCTCAATCTATTCAGGAAACAAAAGATTTTTCTAATAACAAGTTAAAAATTATTACTAAAAAATTATTTGATAGAAATGATTTCTTTTTACTTAAGATAGCTGTACGTAAACGTATTCATCGGGAAACAGAAGAATTTAAAGAAGAAGATATTGATACTTGGCCTGCTGTTCTTGTCGCTATTTGGAATGATCCTGAAAAACAAATTATTGCAGTCCAGAAAAAAACACAAGCTTTTAGAACTTCTAAAAGAGTTGTTGATATAATAATGAATGCTATATTACCTAAATTAAGAGCATATCAATTAACTACTATTGTTGAACCAACATTTGAAAAACATATTTTTTGGGATTTATTAAAAAAACATAAAAATAATGTAAAAAGTATTGAGTTTAAAATAATTACACCTAATATGGCTAATATCTCAGGTGAATTATCTGAAGAGCTAAAAAGTTTTGCTAAAATTTCTAACTCGACTACAAATACGTTAAAAATGGAATCAGATTCAGAGGCTTCTCTTAATTTAGATTCATCGAATAACACATTAAATGGATTAGTTAATTATGCCAGTAATGGCGGAGGTGATATTTCTTTAAAGGTAAAAGGAATTACATCCATTATTCATACAACTCAAACCGTTAAGAGTGTTGAAATAGACTCTTTTGAGATGACAGGTAAAAGTAGTAATATAGTGGAAAAACTTAAAGAAATCATAGATAAATTCACATGATAAAAAGTATTATTGATAGTTTATGGAAATCAGTAACAATAGGATTTGTTATGGAGAGAGCTAATATGTGGCTAGGCTCTCAGTTTTTGTATGTTTTTTTTGAAAACAATCTTATTACTATTTTGATTGCATTGTTAGCAATTAATGCTGCAACTATGGGGATTGTTTTAACAAAAATTAGTGATCTTGTTGCACAAGCTAAGAGTTCTTTTGTTTTTTCTAGAACAAAAAAACATATGTTATTATCCATTCAAGAACAAATTTTCTTAATTGTTATTGGTATCATATTATTATCAGTTAAATCTTCACCAAAGATAAATTCAATAGATGATTTAACCGTATATTGTAATGTTGGTTTGTCAGCAGTCTTTGTTTATGCTTTATTAATTCTTTACGATACAGCTAAAAGTATATTCGTGCTTCTTAATATTAATTTATACAATCAGAAATGATAATTCCCATAAGGGCTCTAAAGGAAACTTTATGGCCTTTTTTTTTGTGAAAAATTTCTGATAATGACTACAGATTTTTAAAAGTCGTGTTTTAATTGCGTTTAAATAGTCTTTAAGTGGGGTTTGTATGCAATTTAATATTACTGATGAAGTTTCTGAGTTATTGCCTGATGTTGTGCATCAGATGATTGATGTGATTGGTTTAGTGCAAACTGAGAAAATTATTAAGCATTTTGGCGGTATTACTTTTCGATTTACCGATGGGCATTGTTATTTCCCTAAATTGATTGATGTGATTGGGAATAATGATGCAATAAAATTGCGTAATTATTTTAAGTGTGAGCAGGTTTATATTCCTCGCTGTGAGGCTGCTTTAAGAATGCTGCGTAATATGCAATTTAAAGCGGATTATGATTATTTGACTAAGGCTGAAAATAAAAGTGGGCGTATGGCTATGATGGAGCTTTGCCCTAAATATAATATTTCTGATCGCCATGGCTGGGCGATTGTGGGGGCTGATTTAAGTATTGTGCAATCCTCTCTTTTGTTTTAACTCTTCTCTTTCTTCCTTCAACTCTTATTTTAAAGCTAGGGCGAGTGCTGAACTCGCTCAACTCTTAGTTCCTTCCTTTTTTTGCGAAGATAAAACTCAATAATTTTAATGATTAAGAGGTTTATTGTGGCAAATATTTCAAAAATTGTTGTGCATTGTGCTGCAACTCAAAATGGTGTTCCACTAGGTAAAAATGGTGTTTCTGCTGCTCAACGTATTGATGATATTCATCAAAAACGTGGCTTTCATCGTTCAAAATATTTTTATACCCAATTTAATCCGCATTTAAAAGCAATTGGTTATCACTTTGTGATTGATGTAGATGGTACAGTTGAAACTGGTCGTATGATTGGTGAAACAGGTGCGCATGTACGTGGGCATAATAAAAATAGTGTTGGTATTTGTTTAGTCGGTGGGATTGCGGTAAATGGTAAACGCTTTGGGCGATATACAAAAGCACAATGGTTTGCTTTGCATGAGTTGTTGTTGGAACTTGCTCAATGTTTTCCTGATGCCAATGTGTATGGTCATCGTGATTTTAGCCCTGATTTGAATGGTGATGGGAAAATTACTCAAAATGAGTTTATGAAAGATTGTCCCTGTTTTGATGTGGAAGAATGGCTAGAAAGTGGCGATGTGGTAAATGTTGCCCATTTGTTTAAGGAGTGATGATGAAATTACGTAAGATTTTTGGTGATCGTTTATTACGTTGGTTGCGTTTTTTTAAGCCTTATCAGGGGGATGTGGTGAAGCGTCCTCGTTCTTGTTCTAAAAAAGCGTGGTTTTATCGTCGGAAAGGGCAATTGACTTTGGCAAGTCAATTATATGTGGTGATTGGGAGTTGATGGGTGAAGTTTTCTGATTTGTTTTCAAACAGTGATGGGCGTCTTTCTACGACTGCTTTTATTCAGTTTTGGGGGGCTTTATTGATGAGTGGGATTCTCTGTTATTCTGTTTATTTGGACCGTAGTTATGTGCCTGAGTTGTTTATGACGTTTGCGATTTTCTGTGCTGGTGGTGCTGCAACGAAGGGATTGGCAAATTCTTTAGGAGCGAAGAAATGATGTCACTTGTTGTGAGTTTGGTTGTGGCGGTCTGTTCTTGTTCTTTGTTATTTGGGGTATTTTCATCTTTGCGTGTATCGCGAGTGGAAAAAGAACGCGATATGCTGCGGCAAGAAGAGGCGGTGCTTAAAACAGCGTTGAAAAATCATAAAGTGAGACTTGAAAATGAAGAAAGTGTTGATGGTGATCGTGAGCATATTATTAGTCGCTTGCAACAATCCGAAGACTTACGTGATTAATAGTAGTTGTGCGGGGTTTAAGGTGATTAAGGCGAGTCGTCATGATACTACTGAAACTTTACGCCAAGTGCTAATTCATAATAAGACTTATCGTGAGATATGTAGGGGGGAAGATGGAAGTTAGTAGTGAGATGATTTTTAACTTTATTCTGAGTGTGGCGATTTTTTTTATTGGTATTTGGTTTAAGCGGTTGGAGAAAGATCATCAAGAAGTGAAGGATGAGATTAAGACGGTTGAAAGGCGTTATCAGACGAAAGAACTTGCTCAACATGCGAGTAAATCTATTGATGCTCAATTAGAGCGTATCTTTGATAAGTTAGATGCGATTGAAGGTAAATTGGATAAGAAGGCAGACAAATAATGCGACCAAAAAATAAATCAAATAGTGAAAAATTAGATCTGATTATTTTGAAATTAGATGGTATTGAAACGAAAGTGGATAATCAGAAAGAAGAAATTGCGGAGTTGCAACGACAAGTTGAAATGTTGCAAGAGGAACTTTCTGTTATGACTGCGAAAAATCGTAATCAAGCTTTAATTGCTGGTGGTGTGGGCGGTGGTTTAGTGGCTGTTGGCATTGAGTTTTTGCGTATTAAATTCGGAGGTTGATATGGCTTTTGACCCTCGTGTTAAGGCTGACGTTCGGAAGTATTATGTATTCGATAGACTGACTTTAGAGCAAGCGGCATCTAAAGTGGGGGTGTCTTTTGCGACGGTTCGACGTTGGAAGAAAGAAGCGGAAAAACAAGGTGATGATTGGGAACAGGCTCGTGATGTTCAGGTGATGGTTGGTACTGAAATTGAGGATATTTCTAAGGGGTTATTAGCAGGATTTATTATTCAATATCGTGCGACGATGGATGAAGTACAAAATAATGTTGAGCTGACTTCAGGTGAAAAGGTTCAGATGTTGTCTTCTCTTTCTGATTCGTTTTCTAAGATGACGGCAAGCTCTAAGAAGTTAATTCCTGAAGCCAATGAAATTGCGACGGCGATGAAAGTGATTGAAATGTTTGCGACGGTTTTAAAACAGAAAAAAGCCCATTTATTGCCTGATTTTTTAGATGTGTTAGATGATTTGGAAGTGAAAATCCAAAAGGAATTTAAGTGATGAATAATGGTTGCTTAGGTGTGTTTGCTTTTATTGCTGTATTCCCTTTAATGGCACACGGTCATCATTTTTTAGCGTTGTTAATCATTTTGGCATTATTGGATATTTTATGAAGAATAAAGAATTTAAACAGCAGCTTGATGCCTTAAGAGAAAGTTTAAAACATTCTATTGAGTCTGCTAATGAGCATTGGGATGATTCGGCAAGTGCGATTGCGAAAAGACGTGAGCAGGTTTTTGATAAGGAAAAAGGGTTTGAATATTTGGTGAATCATTATTTCCCTCATTATATTCGTTCTCCTCATAAATCTCAGTTACATCATTATTTATTTAAGCGTTTGCCTGAAATTGTTCGTTCAAAGAATAAATGTCTTGATGCGATTGCTGCCCCTCGTGGTGAGTCTAAATCAACAATGGTTTCTCAGTTGTTCGCTCTTTATTGTTTAATTACTAATATTAAAAAATATGAATTGATTGTGATGGATAGTATTGACCAGGCTTATCCGATGCTTGAGGCGATTAAGGCGGAGCTTGAGTTTAATCATCGTATTGCAACGGATTTCCCTGAGATTGCAGGTGTTGGCCGTGTGTGGCAGTCGGGAACGATTGTGACGCGGTTAGATCAGAAAGTGCAAGTTGCGGGTTCTGGAAAGAAATTACGTGGTTTACGCCATGGTGCTTATCGTCCTGATTTGGTTGTGTTAGATGATATTGAAAATGATGAGCAAGTTAGAAGCCCTGAGCAACGTGATAAGTTGCATAATTGGTTGAAAAAAACGGTTCTGCCATTGGGTGCTGCGGATACTAAATTAGATATTATTTATATTGGTACTATTTTACATTATGACAGTGTTTTAAATCGTACGTTGTCGAGTAAGGCTTGGCGGACGGCTCATTTTAAAGCTGTTATTCAAATGCCTGATGATATGACCCTTTGGGATAAATGGGAAAATCTGTATTTGTCGGAAGGTGAAGAAGTTGCTGATGCTTTTTATTTGTCGCATAAAGATGAAATGGATAAAGGCTCGAAGGTGTCTTGGCAAGCTCGTCCTATTTTGGATTTGATGAAAATCCGTGCCCGTGATGGCCATGCGACTTTTGATAGTGAGTATCAGAATGACCCTGTGAGTGGTGATGATGCTATTTTTGCAAATGCTATTCAATATTGGTCGGAGTTACCTGATGATTTGGTTTATTTTGGTGCGTTAGATCCTAGTATGGGGAAAGCGGGTGCAAGTCGGGACCCTAGTGCAATTTTAGTGGGTGGTTATCATCGTGAAAGCGGTAGATTGTATGTTATTGAAGCTCAAGTGAAGAAACGCTTACCTGATTTGATTATTGAAGATGTGATTCGTTTACATAGTCAATATGGATGTATGCGGTGGTTTGTTGAGACTGTTCAATTCCAGGAATTTTTAAAAGATGAGTTGGTGAAACGTTCTGCTCAACGTGGTAATCCTGTTCCCGCTCAAGCAATAAAACCTAACACCGATAAAATGCTAAGAATTGAGAGCTTACAGCCTCATATTGCGAATGGTTTGATTTTGTTGCATCGCTCTCAAACAACATTAATTGCTCAGTTACGTCACTTTCCTAAAGCAGATCATGATGATGGTCCTGATGCTTTAGAAATGCTTTGGAAAAATGCGGTGTCAAGTTCTGCACCTATTGAGTGGGAAGAAGTTGATATGGGAAATTGTGGTTATGAAAGTAAGTGGAGATATTAATGAATATTTTAAATCAAATTAAAAAGGTGTTTAAAAAAGAAAAACTCACTTCAGTGCAGACGTTGGAAGCGGGTGTATTTGAGATGGGGCGTGTGATAGATGATCATCCGTCCAATTTTATTACGCCAGGTAAAATGAAAGCGATTTTTGAAGATGCGGAAAACGGACAGATTAAAGAGCAACACGAACTTTTTATGGATATTGAGGAGCGTGACGGGGCTATTTTAGCCAATTTACAAACAAGAAAAAGAGCCGCTTTAGGATTGGATTGGGCAATTTGTGCCCCTCGTAATGCGACGGATAAAGAAAATAAATTACGTGATGAGGTGGAAGAATTATTTTATCAGTTTAGTAATCTTGAAGATTTGATTGTGGATTGTATGGATGCAGTTGGTCATGGTTTTTCTGCTATGGAAATTGAGTGGAAGTTTAATGGTACGCATTGGATCCCAAATCGTTTTATTCATCGTTCGCCTTCTTGGTTTGCTTTAGATAAGAAGGATAATTTGTTATTAAGAACACCTGGTAATCCGATGGGTGAACCTTTGCAACAGTTTAGTTGGCTTGTGCATTATCATAAATCTCGTTCAAGTGCTTTGGCTCGCAATGGTTTATTTAGAAGTCTTGCGTGGCTTTATATGTTTAAGCATTATTCTGTACATGATTTTGCGGAGTTTTTAGAGTTGTATGGTATGCCTATTCGTATTGGTAAATATGGGGCGGGTGCAACTAAAGAAGAAAGACAGGTTTTATTACGTGCGTTGGCGGGGATTGGACATAATGCGGCTGGGATTATGCCTGATTCTATGCAAGTGGAGTTACATAATGCTGCTAATGCTTCATCTTCAAGTAATCCTTTTTTACAAATGACGGATTGGTGTGAGAAGTCTATTGCACGGTTGATTTTAGGGCAAACATTAACTTCTGGAGCAGATGGTAAGAGTTCGACTAATGCGCTTGGTAATGTACATAATGAGGTGCGTCGAGATTTGCTTGTTTCTGATGTGAAACAACTTGCTCAAACCTTTACTAAACAAATTATTTTGCCTTATTTGGTGATTAATTTTCCTGATATTGACCCTGAAAGAATCCCTTATTTTCAATTTGATACTAAGGAAACGGAAGATTTATCTTTGTTTGCGGATAGTTTGCCAAAACTGGTGAGTGTTGGGATGAAAATTCCTGAAAGCTGGGCAAGAGATAAATTAGGTATTCCTGAAGTGGATGATGAGAATGATATTTTAAAAGCGGTTCAAAGTGGTTTTAAAGCGGATTTAAATGGGTCTCAAAATGCTCTTTCTAGTGTGGTTGAGTCTCATTCTTTAGGTTGTGCTTGTGGTTGTAGTTCTCATTTACCCGCGAAAGATTCTGCTCAATCTGTTTTAGATGAAAGTTTAGATAATGCTTATGAGAATGTAGATTTTAATAAGCAACTTGAACCTATGGTTAAGCAATTTGTGAATGTGTTGATGGCTTGTTCTTCATATGAGGAAGCCAGTGAAAAATTAGTTGAGCTTTATCCTGATTTGAATAGCAATAAACACCATCAATATTTGACAACAGCAATATTTTTATCAGAACTTTTGGGAGATGTGGAAAATGAATGATGCTAATCTTAAGTTTATATTAGGTTTAGAGCCTAAAAAAGCTATAGAATTTTTAGTATCTAAAAAAAAGATTGCTGAAAAACTTAATGATAAATATGTAATGAATAGTGTTCGAGCTAAAGCAACATCTATTGCTAATTTAACTTGTTTAACTATGACAAATGATATTTATCAATCATTATTGGATAGTCAAAAACAAGGGTTATCATTTAATTCTTGGAAAAAAAATATTTTTGAAAATTTTAAAAGGAAAGGCTGGATTGCAGGATATGACAAAGATTATTTGATTGTAGATCCTATGACAGGTGAATTTTTTGGGACACCAAAACGGTTAGAAACTATTTATAGAACAAATATGCAAGGAGCATACTCTGCACAACGTTATCAACAAATGAGAGATAATGCCGATAATAGACCATATTGGCAATATGATGCTGTTAATGATAATAAAACTAGACCTAGTCATTTAGCTATGGATGGTGTTGTTTATAAATATGATGATCCATTTTGGGATACCTTTTATCCTCCAAATGGTTTTAACTGTCGTTGTTCTGTAATTGCTTTTTCAGCAAGAGATGTTAAACGTTTAGGATTGATTGTAAAGGATGGTTCTCAACATTTAATTAAGAATATTGAGCGTCAAACAAAAAATGGTATTGAATTTACGATTGGTTTTAAAAATATAGAAGGCAAAATTATTTGTGCTGATAAAGGATTTGATTATAACGTAGGTAAAACATCTTATTTGCCAAATTTAAATTTATATCCTGAAAGTCTTGCCCATGAATTTGCGTGTAAAGAAATGAAAAGTGAAAGTTTTAAAATAGCATTTTCTCAATTTAAAGAAAAGTTTGATAATGCTAAAGAGTTGTTAGGGTTTATAAATAAAAAATTAGATAAAGAAGAAATCAAAGTTATTGGAGAGCATTTAAGAATGGAGTATCAATTCATCGCTGGGATATTAACATTTAAAAATAAGTTGTTTTTAAATAGTAATACTGTAACTGTTATGTTATCAGATTCTACTTTAATCAAACAATTTAATAGCCGAATGGGTGAGGTTTTTGGTGTCAATGAATATGAAAATTTACCTGATCTTATTTATAATCCAGATAGCATCAAGAATGGGAATAAGAAAAATCACTTTGAGTTAACTAAAAAGATAAATGGTAAAATATATTTTGCAGTAATAAAGGTACTAAAAAATGAAATATTTGTACAATCATTTAGAAAAGATAGTAACTAGGTAAGGCTCCCTTCACTTACACACGCTCTCAACACTCAGGCAGGCAAGCCACCCCAAGTAGGCCGCGGCGGGGAGATTCACCGCTTTTCTAGCTACTATCTATATAGGTAATATACTATGATTGAAATAAAAATCAATAATGAAGAACATATCCTTGAATTATTAAATAATTTATCTGCTCAAATTGAGAATAAATCATCATTGATGCGAACTATTGCAGGCACAATGCGTTCTGCTGTAGGTCAAAATTTTAGGGAAGGAGGGAGACCTGCTTGGCAAGGTTTAAAATATAGAAAAGGAACCCCTCTTATAAAATCAGGAGTATTAAAAAATAGTATTAAAGATCATTATGATAATAATACGGCTATTGTAGGGACAAATTTAAAATATGCTGGTATTCATCAGTTTGGAGGGATTACTAAGCCACATAAAATTAGACCCAGATATAAAAAAGCATTAGCATTTAATGGAAATATTATGCAATCTGTTAATCACCCAGGAAGTAAAATCCCTGCTCGTCCCTTCCTTAAACTTACGGAACAAGATGAAATGGATGTTATGGAGGATATTCAGGACTACTTTAGAAATATTCTTAAATAGCCATAAATGGCTCTCTGTTGCATTATCTTTGTGTTAGGTATGATTTATCGAATATCTTTTTTTAAAAAGAATTAAATAGATTTAAACGGCTTTTAAAAAGGGTTTCTGTTATTTCGTTAATGTGTTTGTTGTTTATTCTTATTCAATCGCTGATTGAGTGCTGAACTCAGTCATCTCTCTTTATTCTCTCTTATCTCTTATTCTTGAACCCTAGATATTTTAACGGGGTTGTAAATGCATAAATTCAAATTAAATCCTATCGCTTGTCATTTTGAGCTTAATGCTGATTCAAAGGTAAATGGTCGTATTCAACTTTTTCCTTATGGTCGGTTTTATGCGCAAGATGGTCGTGCTGAAAGTCAAGGGGGTTGGTATGTAGATGATAGTAACGGCTTTTTGCTTGCTGAAGAAATTAATTCTTTGCCTATTCGTTTAATGATTGATTATGAGCATCAGACTTTATTCATTCAAGAAAATGGTAAAGGTAATCCTGCTGCGGGTTGGTTTGAACGTGCGGAATATATTTCTGGTGAAGGTTTATTTGTTGATGTGCAATGGACGGCTAAGGCTCATGCACAAATCAGAAATAAAGAATATCGTTATATTTCCCCTCTGTTTTTAGCCGACGAGGATGGTCAAGTTAGAAAGGTTTTAAATGCTGCTTTAACTAATCGTCCCGCTCTACATAACTTAGATGAAGCATTGGCTTTATCTTCTCTTTTATATCAACAAAAAGGTAATTCAATGAATTTTAAAGAACTTTTAATTGAGCTCTTTGCATTAAGTAAAGATGCCACCGACGCGGAGGTTAATGCTTGTGTGACAGCACTTTCTGCGGAGATCAAAAACAGTAAAACCGCTTTAAAAGATGTTTATAAAGCATTTAAAGGTGCGGAGGATAACGCCACCGCATTATCTGCACAGCTTTCTAAAGCTGGTACTCCTGACCCCGCGAAATATGTTGCTCTTTCTGATTTACAAGCGGTTCAGACTGAACTTAATCAGTTAAAAGATGAGATGTCTAAAGATAAATGTGATCAGTTAATCCAATCTGCACTTTCTGAAGGTCGCTTGTTGCCAGCTCAAAAAGAATGGGCGGAAAATTTAGGTAAAACAAATTTAGAAGCGTTATCTAGCTATTTACAAACGGTAACTCCTGTTAATGCTTTAAAAGGGACGCAGTCGAAAGGTGATGAACCTGAAGGAAAAACGGTGGCGTTATCAGCTGGGGAAATTCGTGCAGCTCGTGCTTTAGGTATGACTGCTGAAGAATATGCGAAAGAATACAAATCAAATAAGGAAGATAAATAATGGTTATTTCAGAATTACTTAATGCTTTAAATACTGCATTTAAAAAAGAATTTGGTCGTGGTTTAAGTTTAGTTAAACCTCAATGGGAAGCGGTTGCAATGCGTGTATCAAGTAATACTAAACTTAATACTTACGGTATTTTATCGCAATTTCCTAAAATGCAGGAATGGTCTGGTTCTCGTACGATTAAAAAGCTAAAAGCTGAAGCAATGCAGATTGAAAATAAATTATTTGAATCTACTGTCGCGGTGCCTCGTACGGATATTGAAGATGATCAGGTTGGTTTATTTGCTCCGATTATGGCTCAAGCTGGGCAAAGTGCTGCGGAATTACCTGATGATTTGGTGTTTTCTCTATTAGCGAAAGGGAAAGAAACAAATTGTTATGATGGCAAACACTTCTTTGCAAAAGACCACCCTGTTTATAAAAATGTTGATGGGACTGGTTCTAAAACAAGTCAATCTAACCTTACTACAGGTTCAGCTGGTAGTGAGCCTACTTTCTATATTTTAGATACCACTAATACAATTAAGCCTTTAATTTGGCAAGAACGTATTAAACCTGAGTTTGAAACGAAGTTTGACCCGAATAAATCAGATAAAGTCTTTATGGAAGATGTGTATCTTTGGGGGATTCGTGCGCGTGGTAATGCGGGATTTGGTTTTTGGCAGTTAGCTCATTGTGTTGAGCAAACGGCATTAACTGCGGAAAGCGTAATGGCTGCGGTGACACAAATGCAGAGTTTAAAAGGTGATGGTGAGAAGTTGTTAAATATTCGCCCTAGTGTGCTTTTAGTTCCACCTTCATTAGAGTTTAAGGCTCGTCAAATTTGTGAAGCAGAAGTTATTGAAGGTACGACTAATATTCTGCATGGTCGATTGACTGTGATGGTGAGTCCTTATTTATAGGAAGGAAGTTTAAATCATGTATGCAACAGCAGAACAATTTATTTTGCGAGTAGGTAAATTTCAAACTATTCAATTAACGGATAGAGATGGAATGGGTGAAATAGATATGGAGGTTTTAAATGTTACTTTGAGTGATGCTAGTAGTCAGATTGATGGTTATCTTATTACTCGTTATGCATTGCCTCTTGCTGATATTCCACAAAACCTTACTCGTATTTGTTGTGATATTGCACGTTATCGTTTAGCCAGTATGTCATCTGTAGGTATTACAGATGAGATTATTAAACGTTATCAACTCTCTTTAGATGAATTAGAGAAATTTTCGAAAGGTGCCATTTCTCTAGGAATGAAAAGAGTTGATGAAAGTGATGTATCTGACAGTGATGGTTGTGATGCTGTTGTTTTTTCAAATAGTTTAAATCGGGTTTTTCATCGTGATAACTAAGATTGAAATGGCATTAGTTGAAAGACTAAAAAAGGGATTGGGCGAACTTGCTTATACCGTTAAAAGTTATAACGGTGAATTAGATGATGACAGTATTGGGACCGCTCGTTTACCGCTTGTACTTGTTGCGTTTGGTGGTTCTCGAATTGCAAGAATGGGAACTAATGCGCGTCGTCATCAATCAAAAGCAAATTTTGTGGTGCTTGTGGCTGTGCGTTCTTTACGTAGTGAAGTTTCAGGAAGACATGGCGGAATTACTAAAAATGAAATTGGTGCAAATCAATTAATTAGTGCTGTTCGTCGTTTGCTTGATGCGCAATCGCTAGGTGGTTTACTTGCTAGACCGTTGTTACCTGTCAAAGTCTCTACTGTGTTTAATAGCGCAAAACTTAGCTCTGGATATTTAAGTGCTTATTCAATTGAGTTTGAAGCTGTTTATGATGATTATTTGCCGCTCGAGGACGGTAGATTTCCTGAAAAAACAGATGATAAGAACCATCCTGATTATATTTTTAACAATTATAACGGTCAATTATCAGACCCTTATCCTGAATTTAATGTTCTTGGTGGCAGTATTATTTCACCGAGAAATCATGCTGAAACAAGTATTGAGGTAAAAACATATGAAAGTTAAAGCTGCTCCTGGTGTGAAAGTCCCATTTGAACATCGACCAAATGCTTTTATTGAGCAAGATGTCGTTGAAGTTGAAAATTCACTTTATTATCGTCGCAGAATTGCTGATGGTGATTTAGTTAAAGTTGGTAAAACAGCTAAAAAAGGAGATAAATAATGAGTGAAAATATTGAATTTGATTTGATTCCTTCATCAATTCGTAATCCTGGTGTTTATACTGAATATAACACTAAAAATGCGGTTTCAACTTTACCGACTAATGAACAAGAAGTGTTAATTATTGCTCCGATGACGAAAGGTGATGTTGAATTTACTAAACCTCAACGTATTTTTAGCGATATTCAAGCGGGTGAATTATTTGGATATGGTTCTTGGGCTCATTTAATGTCTCGTATTGCTATTCGTAATAATGCATTAATTCGTTTATCTGTGGTTGGTTTGAAAGATAGTCGTTCTGGTATTGCAGCAAGTGCTAGTCTTGTATTAACTGGTCGAGCAACTTCGCAAGGTGTTGTAAAAATTACCATTGGTTCTGAAGATTATAAAGTTGCTGTGGCTAAATCCGAAACCGCTGAAGATGTTGCGAATCGTTTAAATGCTGTGATTAATGGTGAGCCTGATTGTTTGGTTTCTTCATCTGTTGATGAGGGTAACTTAACATTAACTGCTAAATGTAAAGGTGAGCTTGGTAATGAAATTTACTTACAAGGTACCAATACAGTTAGAGATATGCATTTAGAAGTCCGATCATTTGAATCAGGTGCTGAGAATGCTTCATTAGAAGATGCTTTGGCTTCTGTTGCTGGTCAACACTATCATATTATTATTTCGCCATTTGTGGATGATAAGAATGTGGCTTTATTAAGTGAACATGTTGAAACCGTTTCTTCTCCTATTGAGAAAAAGCCTGCTATTGCGGTATTAGGTTGGCGTGGCACGATGTCATCAGGAACAACGTTTACTGAGAAAATTAATAATGGTCGTGTGACTGTGGGATGGTATAAGCATTCTCTTGATAGTTGTGCGTTAATTGCTGCAGGTTATGGTGCGGTTATTGCGGGTGAAGAAGATCCTGCTCGTCCTTTAAATACGTTAGAGATTAAAGGATTGTATGAAACAGATGCTTCTGATAAGCCTTTATTTAGTGAGTCTAATCAAGCTTTATATCATGGTTTAACACCTATTACTGTTGTAAATCATAAGGTTCGTATTAAACGTGCAATTTCAACTTATACGAAATCGGCAACAAATACTGATGATCCTTCATTGTTAGATTTAACTACTATTCGTACGCTTGATTATACGAGAAAGGCAATTGAACAACGTATTGCTTTACGTTTCCCTCGTTCAAAATTAAGCACTAAAACACCACCAAAAGTGAAATCTGAACTTTTAGATGTGTTAATGCGTTTAGAGGAATTGGAAATCCTTGAAAATGTGGTACTCAACAAAGATAAGCTGTTGTTACGTCGTAATCCAATTGATGTTAATCGTTTAGATTGTGCTATTCCAGCGGATGTTGTTAATGGCTTACATGTTGTTGCAAACCGTATTGATTTAATTTTATAGGAAGGAGATAAATTATGGCATTAGCATATGCAAGCTTGGGCGTTATTGAAGTTGATGGCCTTGAGATTGAACTGACTCAATGTAAAGTCAATGTAACTACTGGGCGTAAAGCGGTTAAAACTATTAATCGTAAAGGTCGAGTGAAAGGATATGCGAAAGGTATTACTGAATATACTCTTTCTTTAACTGTCGCAGTACCATTAAATAATAATGAACCTGATTGGGATAATGTTGATGATGCTCGTGTGACAATTGAAGAACAAGACGGCAGTCGTACTTCTTACTTGAATTGCTTTACTACTACTGTTGGTTCTAGTTATTCAGTTGATAATGAACTTGTTCGTGATGTTGAAGTTGTTGCCTGTGATAAGGTGGTTGAATAATGAAAGGTCGTCTTTTATTAGGTATTACTTATAAAGATCAGTTGTATTTTGATTTTAAAGTGAAGTTGCTTTCTGTTGCTGGTGAATGTCGTGCCTTAGAAATTGTTGATGGTTTACATTTAAATGAAGATGAGTCTAAACGTTCTCGTAGTGAAATTATGTTGAATGAGTTAGCTTTTCTTACTCAACAATTAGAAGTTGATGGTATTCCTCAAGATGTGATTACGGCTGAGTTTTTATTGGAAAATCTTGCTCCTGATGATTATTTATTAATATGGAGCTTGATTGATAAATTAAGAAAAAAGCATATCAACGCTGGGGAAAACCTCAAAGAATAAAGGGTGCGAAACAGCAATATTCTATTTTTAATGTGTTGGCTAATTATCGTCATGCAGTAATTATTTTAAGTAAATTTGGGTTTAGACCTGATGACGTTAGCAATATGAATCATATTGAGATTGCAGCATGGATTGATAGTTATTTAGTTAGCCAAGGCGTTAAGAATAATGCTCACCAAGATGATGAAAATACGACGACTTATATTTTTAACCGTCGTCAAAAAAAGGGGACGTAAGTCCCTTTTTTATTAAATTTAAATTAGGTTTAAAAGGTTTTTAAAAGATGAGTAAATTAGATTTATCTTTATCAATTAAAGCACGTGATTATGCGAGTGCAGTTGTTAAAAAACTCACTGACAATGTTGCCAAGTCTTCTAAAGATATTGAAAACAATGCAAAGAAAACTGCTAAAACAGAACAAGCTGAAGTTAAAAAGACGGCGAAAATTACGGAGCAAAGTTATAAGAAAACGGCTAAGCTTGCTCGTACTACGTTTGAATCTAGAGAACAGTTAGGTATTCGCTCTGAACGTGCTATTCAAAATGAAATTAATCGTACTCGTCGTTCTTATGATCAATTAAAAAATTCTGGTTTAGCAAGCAGTCGTGAGCTTTCTCGTGCTTACAATAGTATGCAGTCAAAAGTAAAAGAATTGAATGCTGAAATGGGTAAAGTAAGCAAAGGCCAGATGTTCGATAATGTTGCTAAAGGGATTGGTCGTATTGCTACAGGTGTGACTGCTGGTGCAATGATGATGCGTGAGCCCGCTAAAAAACAGATGACTTTTGATAGACAGTTAGCGATGACTGCCAATACCGCTTTTGCTGAACGTGATGTTGAAGGGCGTATTGCAGGTAAAAAAGAACTTTTTAATGCTGTTCAAAATGCGGTAGAAGTTGGAGGCGGTTCTAAAGAGGATGCATTATCAGCATTAGATACATTATTAGCATCAGGGACAGTTAAAGCCGATACTGCTATGAAATTGTTACCTACTTTGCAAAAAGGGGCGATTGCGACAGGTTCTAGTACGGAAGATTTATCTCGAATTGCTATTTCTGCTATGCAGCAATTTGGAATTAAAGAGGATGATATTGGTCGTGTGTTAGATATGGCTGTTGCCGCAGGTCAAGCTGGTAACTTTGAATTATCAGATATGGCTCGTTGGTTACCTCAACAAATGGCGGTGGCTAAAGGTGCTGGTTTAAGTGGTTTAAAAGGATTTGAGTCTTTACTTGTTGCTAACCAACAGGCTCGTGTAACTGCAGGGACAAGTGACCAGGCGGGTAATAACTTAGCCAATTTACTAGGGAAAATCACATCAAAAGAAACCAATGAGCGATTCAAAAACTTAAAAATTAAGAAGAATGGTAAGGAAGTTGGCATAGATTTCTTAAAGTCTATGGAAGATTATAAATCTCAAGGCCAAGATAGCTTGCAAGCATTTATGTCTATTATGGATGATGTGGTTGGTAATAATGATAAATATAAAGAATTACAATCAAAATTAAAAAATGCAAAAGGTACGGGTGAGCAACAAGAAATTTTAACGCAAATGAGAGACCTTGTTGAAGGTACTGCTATTGGCTCTGTGATTTCTGATAAAGAAGCATTGTTGGCATTGGTGGGTATGCGAAATAATGTTGCTTTAGGAAAAGAAGTTAAAGAACAAGTTCAAAATAGTGATGGTGCTGTTGAAAAATCCCATGAAGTTATAAAAAGTACGAATGATTTTAAAACGGAACAATTAAATAATACCGTAGAATTTGCGCAGATGAAGAACTTTGAAAAAGTTAATAATGTGATGGGTGATTTAAGTGAAAGCCTTGCAGAATATGCGAAAGAATACCCTAATTTAACTCAATCTTTAGTTGGTGCTAAAGATGCTGTTATTGCATTTGGTACTGCATTGGCCGCATCAAGTGTGTTTGATATGTTGTCTGGCGGTAAAGGTGGCGGTTTATTAAAAAGTACAATTAAGAAAGTAACACCTGCGGGGCTTGGCTCTACTGCGGCTAAGTTTGGTAAAAATGTGATGTCAAAAACATCTTCTGCTACTAAAACTGCATTAAATATGGGTAAACAAATAATCCCCAAAACATCTTCCGTTGTAAAATCTGCAGTAAATGTTGGTAAGAATGTAATGCCTAGTGCATCTTCTCTTTTGAAAGGTGGGATTATCTTTGAGGCCGCCACTCATGCGACTGAATTGAATAAAGGTGAAGATGAGTTTTTATTAAAAATGAAGAAGGATCAGAAATATTATTCTGATACTCCGAAAGAACTTAGTGATGATTATCACCCTGAAGCTACTAAACCATTACAACGACAACATGTGAATCCTAATGATGTGAGAAGTTTGTTGTTCAATACTGATGATAGTCGCAATATTCAGTTCTCTAATAATGCCCCTGTTAAATCGATTACTGATGATTTAAGTAGCCTTTCTGCAGTGCTTGGTGAAGAATTTAAGAAGATTCAACCACCAGAGTACAACATTGAGAATAATATTGTGGTTGAATTGGATGGCTCTGTTATTAGTGAGCATACCGTTGGCTCTATCGTTAATCAAATGAAGCGAGGTTAATTATGAAAGGTTGGACAATGCCTATTCAACGAGCATCATTTAATGGTGTTAGATTTAATGTTTTGAGTGTGGATGATAGTTTAGAGCGTGCGGTTGTTGAACATAGCTATCCTTTTGTAAATGGTGCAGATTTGGAAAGTATGGGACTTGCGCCATTAACAGTGAGTATGTCAGCGGTATTTTATGGGGACGGCTATTATACTGATTTTAAGAAGTTTATTGAGAAATTAAAAATCAATAAACCAAGTGTATTGGTACATCCAATTCGCGGTCGCTTAAAGAATATGATTTGTACTTCTGCAACCTTTTCTCATGAAGCAGATTTTATTGATTATGTTTCTTTGCAATTAACTTTTAAAGAAGCCACTCCCGCTCAACCTATTTTTATTTTTAAAAATTCATTATTAAATAAAATTGATGAAATTCTTAATAAGATTGATGATTTTATTGATGATGTTATGGAGCTATTTGGTGAAGTAATGGGGTTTGTTTCTTTTGCATTAAATGCTTACTCAAGAATTTTAGGGGCTTGGAATGCGATTTATGGCATTTATGAACAAGTTCTTGATGTATTTGATAGTGTTAAGAGTATGTTTGATTTATCAAGCTCTGTGTCGAAAGAGACCTTTAAAAAACAATCTACGGAAGCTGTTAAGCATATTTCTAAAGTCTTAAATGATAATTTAACTTTTAAAGATGATAAGTCTGGTGTGTTTAGTGCTAAAAGTAAGATGGATGATGTTTTACGTACGATTAATAAAATCTCTGAGATCCCTACAAATTTGGTGACAGAAAAAGATAAGAAACCGAAACCTGGAGATGAATCCTTACAGAAATTATATTCTTCCTGTTTAACGAGAGATGATATTAAAGAGATAGATTGTGCGATTCGCTTATTGTTAGCCGCTTATTTAACTAAGTTTGCAGTGGAATTTATTGAGAGCCGTAGTGATTCACTTACCCCTTCTGAAATTGACTATTTTGGCACTAAAATTAGATTATATTTATTAGATACGTTGAATTTAATTCGTAAATTACAACGAGAAGAACAGATTAATAATTTAATGAATACGGGGCTTTATAGTCAATATCAGCAAGTAGCAGAAGGTATTAGAAATTTAAGCCATTATTTTACTCAGCTTTGTATTGCTGCAATTAATAAAAAGCCACCATTAATTATTCGAAGTGTGAAATCTAGTGGGACGATTGTGCAAGTTGCTCATGAATTTTATGGGGATTATCGTCGTTTTGAGGAGTTATTGTTATTAAACCCTCAATTAGGTCATCCAAATTTTATTCAACAAGGTGAGGCTTTGAATAGTTATGCAGAATGATAAGCAAGAAAAACATTATCCTTTTGAAAATGATATTGTGGTGAAAATTGATGGGGTTACTCATAATTCCTGGAAGAAATATGATATTGATAGTGATTTTTTAATTCCTGCTGATGCTTTTTCTTTTGATATTGGGTGTCCTGCTGAAACACCTATTACGCCTGATTTTTCAGGAAAAAATGTAGAAGTGATGATTAATGGTGAGGTTGTTTTAACGGGTATTGTCGATAGTACGAAGCATTCAATTAGTAAAAATAGCCGTAATTTTAATATCTCTGGACGTGATAAAGCATCTATTTTAGTAGATTGTTCTGCGCCTATTACAAATGTAAAAGGTTTGACAGTTTTTAATGCGATTAAAAAGATTGTTGAGCCTTTGGGAATTAAGGATGTTCAGTTAAGAGCGGAAGAAGATCCTACTTTAGATAAAGTCGATATTAATATTGGTGAAACAGCGTGGAATGCAATTATGCGTTGTGCTAATTCTGCGGGTTTACATTGTTGGTTTGATGCGAATGGCGTGTTAATTGTGGGTGGTGCGGATTATTCTACTCCTCCTGTTGCGACGTTATGTTGTGTGAAAAATGGCAAAGAGAATAACTTTACTCAAGCAGATTTAAGTTTTGATACTTCTCAACAATTTAGTGAAATTACATTTTTAGCGCAGAAACATGGGCGGTCATCTGATAATAATAAAAATGATTTAAAGTGGGTTTATAACAATCCTAATTTATCTGCTTATAAGCCTAAAACGGTTGTGGTGTCTGATGTTGAAGATTTGGCTTCGTTACAGAAATGGGCGAAAAAGTATATTAGTGATAGTTTATTATCTAGCTTTACTTTGCAAATTACTGTTCCTGACCATAAAACAAAAGGTGGTGAGCTTTGGACTCCTGGTCAACGGGTTCATGTGATTTGTGATGAGTATGATATTGATGCAATTTTTTTCTTAATGGGAAGACGTTTTACTCTTTCTAAAGCAGGAGGAACTCAAACGCAATTACGCTTTAAGCAAGATGGGGTTTGGACTCCTGATGCTTATAATCGAAAAGCTGAGAAAGCGAGAAAACGAAAAGGCAAAAAAGGGAAAAAACAAGTTGAGCTTATTTCATCTATGGAGTTATCAAAATAATGCGGTTATTTAATCAGATAAATCAAGTTGCTAATAATGTTGTTGATAGTATTCGTCAAGTTTTTCGTGGTTCTTTAAACTTGGTGAAAAGTGGTGATGATATTCAAAAAGTACAGGTTTCTGCCCTTGCAGATGAAACCTTGCAAGATGTTGAGTTAATGCAGCATTTTGGGTTTACTTCTGTTCCCCCTGCCAATACTGAAGCTGTGATTATTCCAATTGGTGGGCAATCAAGTCATGGTGTTGTGGTGGCCACTGAGCATGGTTCGTTTAGAGTTAAAAATTTAAAAAATGGTGAGGTGGCGATTTATGATAAAAGTGGCAGTACGATTATTTTAAAAGATGGTCGAGCTATTGAAGTTGATTGTGATGTTTTTAAAGTAAACTGTAAGCAATATGAGGTTACTGCAAGTGAAAATACTTGTTTTAATACGCCGTTTTTTAATCAAAAAGGTGGGTCGTTTAAAAATGATGGTGATGTGGTCGCTAGTGGTAAATCCTTAGTTAAACATAAACATATTGGAGATAGCGGAGGAACAACGAGTGCTCCAATTTAACTAAAAGATAAAAATAGAATATGAAGAGGTGCTGAACTAAGTCACCTCTTTTTTTATGTGTGCATTTTATATATTGCGATTATGGACAGAGAGATCAGCCCGCTTACTGGCGACTATACAAGTAAGACTATTCATACACTACAAAATGCGGTGTATATCAGATTAACCACTCCGTTAGGCTCTTGGTGGGCAGATGGGCGTGTAGGCTCTTTGCTCCATACTATTCAACGTGAGAAAGACTTAGACCGTGTAGGATTGCTTGCTCAACAATATGCTGAGGAAGCTTTAGAGCCTTTATTAAAAGATGGTCGAGCAAGTGAAATTACTGTTTCTTATAAACAACCTAAAAATGGTGTGTTAATTCTGTTAATTCGTGTTTTTGATAATCGTGGTGAATATTTTGAGTTTAAACACCCTGTAAAACTAATTTAAAAGGCTTTTAAAAGATGTTTATTGTTCCAACTCTTGATGAAATTCGAAGTGCTATTTTAAGAGATGTGCTTTCTCTTAATCAGTCTGCGGATATTAGTGTAGATAGTGATAGTTATGCTAGAGCAAGTGCTTTAGCAGCTATTGCTGAAGGATTATATGCTCATCAAAAATGGATGATTAAACAATTTTTTCCTGATACTGCGGACACTTTGTTTTTAGAAAAACATTGTTCATTACGTGGTATTTATCGCAAGAATGCGACTTATGCAGACGGTTTAGGTGCGACGATTTCAGGGAATGAAGGTTCTGTTATTGCTGAGGGATTGTCAATTAAAACTGAAGATGGCCGTTTTTACCAAACTGTAGGTGAAACAACGATTGGTTCGGAAGGTGTTGCGGTTGTTCGTGTTCGTTCCTTGGCCACTGGTTCTAGCCAAAATATTACAGCTAGAACCGTGGCATCTTTTATGTCTGCACCTAAAGGGATTCAATCTGAAGTTATTTTAAATGATGTGGTTGGTGCTGTTGATGAAGAAAGTGATTCATCTTTATTAGAACGATTACTTGAACTTATTCGTCGTCCACCAGCGGGTGGTAATAAATATGATTATAAAAATTGGGCGTTGTCGATAGATGGCGTTGATGCTGCTTATGTTTATCCGCTCCGTCGTGGGCTTGGTACTGTAGATATTGTTATTACCAGTAATAATGGTATTCCTAGTGAGGATACGATTGAACGAGTGCAACGTTATATTGATGATGTTCGCCCCGTCACTGCAAAAGAAAGTAAGGTTATTAAACCTTCAATGACGAAAGTTAATTTTAATATTAAAGTGAAATTAGCTCGAATTTCATTACCCGAAGCTCAACGTGAAATTGAAAAAGTATTATCTCAATATTTTAATACGTTAATTCCTGGCGATAATTTAATTATTTCTCAATGTGAAGCGTTAGTGAGTGACATTATTGGTGTTGTAGATCGTCATTTCGTTACTCCAACCGTTAATAAACAAGCTGATATTCAGAGTAAGATTGAGTGGTTTAGACTCGGTACGATTACTGTCTCGGAGTTTTAAATGAGTATGCAGAAATTACATAAAAATGCACTTTCTCTACTTTATCCTCCTGTGTCTTATGACATTAAAGGTGATGAGTTTTTAAAACAATGTGAAGTGGATGGGAATGTATTTGATACGTTACAACGATATGGGCTTGATATTTTAAATGTTATTCAGCCTCAAACAAGTGATTCTATGCTTGTGGATTGGGAGCGTGTTTATAACTTATCGCGTAAAAATTTATTAAATACTCAACGTATTCAGAATGTCATAGCTCAAATTAATGCTGTTGGTGGCCTTTCCATTCCATATTTAACCAGAGTGTTAATTTCAAAAGGCTATCAAAACCCAAAAATTATAGAACCGTCGCCATTTCGTGCGGGCGTTTCCCATGCTGGAGAAACGATTTGGACTGAAGAAGTTGTATGGCTTTTTGTTGTTGAGATTAATAAAACTGAGCGACAAATTCACTTTAGAGCGGGTTCATCAGTAAGTGGTGAACCACTTTTAACAAGTATTGATAATAGTGATTTAAAACGATTATTGGAAGACTTAAAACCCGCTCATACCCGAGCAGTTATTAGATATAGAGAGGATGCTAATGAAAGAATCATTTACTAAAATTGCCACCCCTGACAACCGTTTTCATAATGGTGACCTAGAAACAGGTGAACCTGGAACGATTGTTACTGCTGAGTGGCTTAATGAAGTGCAAGATCATCTTTTAAATTTAAATGATGAGCATAAGGCTTTATTGCGTGAAGCTGGTATTAATATTAATAGCGGTGATTCTACTCAATTATTGAAAGCTGTTAAAAAGTTAATTGATAGTGATTCTTCTTTTATTAAAAAGGCGAATATTAGCAGTTCTGTAAATAATAACTCCACAACAGATGTAGCATCGGCGAAGGCGGTTAAGACGGCTTATGATAAAGCTAGTAATAATGCCGAGAATAGAGTTTTAAAAGCTGATTATTATCAAGGTTATATCACAGATATTAATAATATAACCCATCCAGATGGAATGACTGTTTTTAAAGGTTCGACAGCGCTACAACCAATTGAAGGGATCGTTGATGGAGCGGATTATAACGGCTTTCAAATAAAAGACGATGGACAAGTTACTCAATTCATTTGTACTGGTAATGCACCAGACGGTTTTTATTTGAGGATTAATGATGGTAATGAGTGGGTTGTTCACGAATTACTCCCAGTTCAGGCAGGTATTTGGTTTTGGTACGCTGGTAAAGAAACGCCGAACGGGTATTTGGTGTGTTTTGGGCAACGTATAAAAAAATCATCATACCCTCGATTGTTTAAAGCTATAGGATATAGTTATGGCGGAACTGGCGAATATTTTAATGTTCCAGATTTTCGTAAAGACTTTATAAGAGGGGCTAGAGATTATAGCAGTGTAGGTACAAGACAATCAGATGCAATTAGAAATATTACAGGTAGGCTTTCTGAGATGTTTTATAGCGTAAACCAAATTCAAGCAAAAGGGGCTTTTTATCAAGACCGCACAGCCGATCAAATGCTTTTAGGAACAGTATCAAGTAAATACCCTACTGGTGACAAGATAATGTTTGACGCAAGTCGAATCGTACCCACAGCAGATGAAAACAGACCTCGCAATATTGCACAATTACCAATTATAAAGTATTAAGGACTAAATATGACAACAGTTTATAAAGGCTTTCAATGCGATGAAGATGGAAACTTCTTGTATGAAATAAAAGTTTTTGGCGATCCAATTGATGATGAACCAATGACTCCTAGATTTGCAACACTGATTGCCCCATTAAAAAAGAAAAGTGGTTTTATTCGACGATTTAACGAAAATAAACAAAACTGGGAATACATCGAATCACACGTGGGTGAAACGGCATATAACAAAGAAACCAAAGAAGCTTATGAAATTAAAGAATATGGACCTATTCCTTCTGAGTTCACAGTGTTAAAACCAAATGAAATGAGCAAATGGGATGAAACACAAGGTAAATGGGTTACTGATGATGAATTAAAAACAAAAATTTTAGAACAAATAAAGGTAAGAAATATTAGTGCAATTGATGATCTTGTGGGTGAAATATATTTACATTTCACTAGATTTGATAAGGAATATCAACGACGCGAACAACAAGCTAAAGAGTTTAAAGCTAATGGATATAATGGTGAAGTGCCACTACAAGTAAATGCATTTGCCGTAAATGCTGGTATTCCAGCTAGACAAGCAACGGATATTATCCTTGCACAAGCAGCTAAATTAAACCAAGCGTTGGATATTTTAGGAAACTTACGTATGAAGAAATATCAAATTAATAAACAAGAAACGATTGAAGATGTAAAAGCAGTAACTGAGCAATTAATGCAAGAAATTCAACAAGTGAGTGAACAACTATGATTTACTTAATTTCATACAAACACAAGCGAAAAGTAGATAGTTTTAAGCATCTTAAATATCGTTTTTGGGATGAGCTTACAAGACTTATTACAAGAGGTGTTTATACTCATTCAGAAATTGCAATAAAACAACCTGATGGCTCGTACAGTTGCTATTCTTCAAGCGTTCGCGATAAAGGTGTACGTTGTAAAACAATGTATTTAAAACCTGATAGATGGGACTTTATTAAGCTAAATATTACTGAAGAGCAAGTGACAACATATTTTAATAATACAAACAAACTAAAATATGACTTCTTCGGTGCAGCAGGTATTGCATTACCGATTCAAGATGATAGAGATAAACTATTTTGCTCTGAATTTTGCTACAACGTTATCTTTAATAGTGACCAAGGGTGGCGGTTTTCACCTTCACAGTTATATGAGATAGTAAAAGAAACTCAGGTTTAAAAGATGTTTAAATCCCGTTTAAAATTACTTTAAACGGGATATTTTTATAGCTTTTTAAAGTCTGTTTTAGCTGCGATTCTATAATATGATTCTAAATCAGACACATCATTTAAGGTAGGAACTAGAGTTTGCAATATTAACTCTTGCTTCTCTAATGTCTTTATTACGGAAGAAATAGTATCTTTTGTATGTTGTATAAGCGTTAATTTATCATTTTCAAAACAGATAAAATTCACTTCCGAACTACCAAAAATTTTAACGTATTCTTGAGATTCAATAAGGTAAGTATTAACTAAAGTTTCTAGTATAAAAGTTTTGTAAACAATTCCTCTTTTAATTACATCTACATTATGATTCTTAGCCATAATACGATGCAATGGTTCCCAAATAATTGACTGTTCTAGTAACGGTGATTCAAGATGACCTACTAATTTATTTCTTAAGTATTTAAAAAACTTATATGCCTTTTTATCTTTTTTATACAACTCAGATAGTTCAGGGTTATCTCTAAACAATAATCGTATATTAGCTTTAAAGTCATATACATGAGTGATAGTTAAAAATGCATTTTTTAATAATAAATAAAGATGTGGAAAAGAAACTTTTGATGTATCTGATAGTTGTAGTTCTAATTCTTTCAGATCACTTAATAGAAGTTGGGTTTTAACTAGATTGTAAAGGTTATTTTGATTATCCATACTGCAGTAATGTCATTAGGTTACTATGAATATGAATATGGATATTATATTAAAGGAAAGCAAAGAAAAGCCACTTTTATTTGCATAACCCTCAAATTTTTACGCTATGCAAATAATTATGAGAGTTTATGCAAAAAAATGCGGTCGCTTACATATTGGCGTGATAAACCACCAAATGTTTTAGTTAAAAAATTAGATAACATTTATTACTTTCCTTATTAAAATCAAAGGTCGCATTCTAAACAAAAATAATTTTCAATGCAATATTTTTAACAATTATTAAACAACTCTATCGTTTGATAGAGTTACGATATAAATATCTATTTAGATATATTCGCAACCATTAATAAATATGCGATAATAAACGCCGTTTAATCCCCCAAAATATATAAAGAGAAACATCATGTTAAGAATTGCAGTAGCAACAGAATTTACCCTCGCCGAAAAAATTATCGATTTATTTGAAAAAACACAATTTGCCGACAAAGTAGAAGCATTAAGTGCAGTTGAGTTATATCCATTTAGAGAAGACCAAGGTTTACGTTTTAACAATAAAGCCATTCCGCAAATTGCTTTAGATGAAGTTGATTGGTCTGAATTTGATTATGTTTTCTTTGCAGGAGATGTCAGCAAAGCCCCAACAATGATTCAAGCCACAGATGCCGGCGCTATTGTGCTAGATTTATTAGGTTTATGTGCCAATCTTCCTGATGTTCCCGTCATTGTTCCTGGCGTTAATGATGATCAAATTATTGAGATGCGCCAACGTAACATTGTGGCCTTACCACATTTACAAGTGACTCAAGCTGTATTAGCTTTGGCACCTTTGATGCAAGAAACAATGTTAAATCAATTAGTTGTAACGACCTTATCACCAGCATCTGCAGTGAATGAAGAAGCGGTTGGTGAATTAGCCGGACAAACTGCCCGCCTATTAAATGGTATTCCTCTAGAAGATAATCAAAAACGGGTGGCTTTTGATGTTTACCCGGCACAAAATCAAACCTTAATGGTGCAATTACAAAAAATCTTCCCGCAGTTAGATAATGTTATTTTCCATACCATTCAAGTGCCTGTATTTTACGGTATGGGGCAAATGATTACTGCTTTATCTGATTATGAAATTGATCCTAATGAGTTAGTGAATCAATGGGCGAGTAATGCATTTATTACTTATTCAGAGGATAAAGTATTAACTCCTGTTACCAATGGTGAACAAGAAATGGACGCTATGCCGGCATTACATATTAGTGCTTTAACACCGTTAATGAATGGTGTGGAATTTTGGACGGTGGCCGATGACCAACGTTTTAATTTAGCATTAATGGCTATTCAATTAGCAGAAGTTGCTATGCAGGCATAATTTTCTGCCGTAAGAATTTCAGAAAAAAGATAAATAACACTCTTAAGGTATTTGTCTTTTTATTTAGGTTTCAATAAGTTAGAAAACTAGCACAAAGATCGCTTTTATGGTCTAATACGCAAAATTTTCTTAGAAAGTAAAAGGTTAAATATGAGTTGGATAGATAGAATTTTTACCAAAACAACATCCTCAGGATCACGTAAAGCCAATGTACCAGAAGGTATTTGGACGAAATGTACCGCTTGTGAACAAGTATTATATCGCGATGAATTAAGTCGTAATTTAAAAGTATGTCCTAAATGTCATCATCATATGCATATTGATGCAAGAGAACGTTTATTAGCATTATTTGATCAAGATAGCACCACAGAAATTGCGCCAGATTTAGAGCCGAAAGATGTTTTAAAATTTAGAGATTTAAAACGCTACCGTGATCGCATTAGCCAAGCCCAGAAAAAAACCGGTGAGAAAGATGCTTTAATCGTTATGGAAGGTTTACTATATGGAATGCCGGTGATTGCGGCGGCCTCGAATTTTAGTTTTATGGGGGGCTCAATGGGCTCTGTGGTTGGGGCGAAATTTGTTCAAGCGGCAGAATTAGCCATTGAAAAAGGTTGCCCTTTTGTATGTTTCTCTGCCAGTGGTGGGGCACGTATGCAAGAAGCCTTAATTTCTTTAATGCAAATGGCCAAAACCAGTGCCGTATTAGCGAAAATGAAAGAAAAAGGCGTACCTTTTATTTCTGTTTTAACGGATCCAACTTTGGGTGGTGTTTCTGCAAGTTTTGCTATGCTTGGGGATATTAATATTGCAGAGCCTCGTGCCTTAATTGGTTTTGCAGGCCCGCGTGTAATTGAACAAACGGTACGTGAAAAACTTCCAGAAGGATTCCAACGAAGCGAATTCTTATTAGAGAAGGGTGCCATTGATATGATCGTTGAACGCTCAAAAATGCGTGATACTTTAGCTGATTTATTAGCGAAATTAATGCATAAACCCTGTCCTTTTGGTGAAACTGTTGTATGTTTAGATGATAAAGATGCAGAGAAAAATGACGACAAAATTAAATGCTGATACGCCACTTTCACAGTGGCTTACTTTCTTAGAACACGGACACGGAAAAGCCATTGATTTAGGCTTAGATCGTGTTGCGTCGGTGGTGGAAAAATTAGATTTATTGCATCCAGCACCTTTTGTGATCACTGTTGGTGGCACAAATGGTAAAGGAACCACCTGCCATTTATTAGAATTAATTCTATTAAATGCCGGTTTACGCGTAGGGGTATATTCTTCTCCTCATTTATTGCGCTATAACGAACGTGTTCGCATTCAAAATAAAACCCTACCAGATTCAGAACATAGTCGTTCTTTTGATTATATTGAAAAACATAAAGATAAATCCCTAAGTTATTTTGAATTTAGTACATTATCTGCTTTACATATTTTCAAACGAGCACAATTAGATGTGGTTATCTTAGAAGTTGGTTTAGGTGGTCGCTTAGATGCCACGAATGCCATTGATAGTAATCTGGCCGTCATTACTTCCATTGATATTGACCACACTGAATACTTAGGCAATACCCGAGAAGATATTGCTTACGAAAAAGCGGGGATTTTCCGTAATAATGAGCCGGTGATTATTGGTGAGCCAGATATTCCGCAAAGTATGCTAAATGAAGCCGAGAAACATCATTGTCAATTAGCTTGCCGTGATAAAAATTGGCAATTTAGCGTTAATCAAGAGGCTCAAACTTGGTCTTGGCGTAATAATGAAATCAGCTATACAGATTTACCGCTTCCAAATATTCCTGTGGCAAATGCAGCAACCGCTTTAGCCGCCATTCCATATTTGCCTTTTTGTATTACCGAAGAGGGCATTCGCCAAGCTTTGCAAGATGTGGAATTAGATGGCCGTTTCCAACGCATTAAAGATCTTGATTTAGAAAATTTAGCGGAAAAATTGACCCAACGCCCAGAAAAGCTACCAAGTATTATTTTAGATGTGGGGCATAATCCTCATGCGGCGAAATATGTTTCCGAAAGATTAAAAGTCTTAAAAGGGCAGCGTACTAATAAAATCTTTGCTATTTGTGGGGTTTTAAAAGATAAGGATACCAAAGGGGTTTTAGCACCATTAATGCCTTTTATTGATCGTTGGTTCTGTATTTCTTTAGAAGGTGAAAGAGGGCAAACAGGCGCCTCTATTGCAAAAATTATTAAAGCATTATCCATAGAGCAGGATAGACCGGTGTTTGTGGATGTAGAACGTGACATTGTCACAGCCGTAAAAAATGCGGTTTCTATGTTACATCGAAATGATATTTTACTTATTTTTGGTTCTTTCTTAACTGTCGGTTCTTTCCTAGAATTATTGGAAAAACACGACGATTAACGGATTAATGGGACTTTAAAAGAGAAGGCTTGATATTTGCATCAAGCCTTTTTTATTTGCTAAAGAAGTGGGCTAAATAAGAAGAAAAGTTTCTCAATAATTCGATGATAAGCGGGACGAGCTTTCCATACTTTAAGATCCATTAATTCAGAATCAGCACGATATCCCTCTTGCAATAAATAAATTTCATTAGCAAAAGAACGGTCTTCAACTAAAATCATTACTTCAAAGTTTAATAAGAAACTGCGCACGTCCATATTTACCGTGCCGACTAAGGCTAGACGGTTATCAATTAAGACACTTTTAGTATGTAATAAGCCTTTATCAAATTGATAAATTTTTACTCCAGCATTAAGTAAATCATCAAAATAAGTACGACTAGCCCAATCCGCCATTAAAGAATCATTTTTCTTCGGCAAAATTAATTCTATGTCCACGCCACGATAAGCGGCAATGCGTAAGGCTTCGGCAATTTCACGATTCGGCACAAAATAAGGAGAGGTGATACTAATGGATTCTCGGGCTAAGAAAATGGCTTGAGATAAGGCTTGGCACATTAATTCTTCTGAAAAGCCTGGGCCAGAGGCCAGCACTTGCACCGCGTGAGAATTATCTTCTTCCACGGATAATTGGATTTCTTTAGGAATTGGCAAGGGGAGTACCTGGTTGGTTTCTAGCTCCCATTCCCAGGCGTGCAAACTATTTAGAATAGAAGACACCGGCCCCACAATTCGCACCATAATATCAATCCATTCGCCAACATCAGCACTTTGCTTAAAGTAACGCGGATCCACCATATTCATACTGCCGGTGTAGGAAATATGATTATCGATAACAATAATTTTACGATGTTGACGTAAATCTATACGACTAAAGAACATACGCAATAAATTAGCATGTAAGCATTCCTCAAACTCTAGTCCGTAAGAGCGTAATTCTTTAATTTTATGACTTTTTAAGAAAGGACGACTGCCCACGCTATCGAGTAAAATTTTTACGGAAACGCCACGTCTTCTTGCTTGAATTAATGCTTTTTCTACATCTTCAACTAAGCCGCCATTTTGCCAAATATAAAATACCATATGGATGCTGGTGGTGGCTTGATGAATATCTTGAATAATGCTTTGCATAATATCTTGAGGGGTATTCAAAATATGTAATTCATTCCCTACGGCGCAAGGAATGGTGAGGCGCTGTTGTACCAGATCAATAAGAGGGCGGTAACGTAGCGGGGTTTTTTCTGTAATCAGCACTTTGTTTTCGGTGAATTTTCGATACCAATTAAGAAATTTGGGTTTAATTTTATTAAATTTTGTAAGGTGTTTTTTCCCTAAATTAATTTCCCCAAAAATTAAGTAAGCAATAATGCCTAACCCTGGGAAAATATAAATCACCATTAACCACGCCAACATTGCGGTGACTGTTTGTTTTTTTAGTAATAGGCGAATAGTAATTGAAATGGTAAAGATCCAAATGAGGGCGGGAATAATATATGTTATGATGTGATTCATTTTTTTACGTCCAAAAATTATAATTTTATATGTTATCTTTTATTGAAATTGTTTATCGTCATTCTGACTTTATTATTATCTATAAACCTGCCGGCTTAAGTGTGCATAAAGATGAGGAAGAAATAGGCCTGACACATTATGTCGCAAGGCAATTAGGTGTTTCTCAAGTTTGGCTCGTTCATCGTTTAGATAAGGTGACTTCAGGGTTGTTAATTTTAGCATTAAATAAAAATGCTGCCAGAGAATTATCTTCATTATTTGCTGAACATTTAATTCACAAAACCTATATCGCCCTTTCTGATGCAAAACCAAAGAAAAAACAAGGAAAAATTATTGGGGATATGCAAAAATCACGCCGCGGCGCTTGGAAACTTTGTCAATCGAAAGAGAATCCAGCCATTACCCAATTTACTTCCTTCAGTATTAAGCCTCATTTACGTTTGTTTGTTCTTCATCCCAAAACAGGCAAAACCCATCAATTAAGAGTAGCGATGAAAAGCCTTGGTAGTCCCATTCTTGGTGATGAACTTTATGGCAATAAAAATCATCAAGTAGAAAGAACCTATTTACACGCTTATCAATTAGATTTTATTTATCAGGGTACCGAATTTAAGATCCAACATTTACCTATTCAAGGGGCACTTTTCAAGGAACAAGCCGTCATAGAAAAGCTAAAAAACTTATAATAAAAATAGCGACTTAGATTAATTAAGTCGCTATTTAACGTTAATTTTAACCTTCTTGTTGTTTCTTGCGGCTTTTTTTCCACTGCCATAATAAGAAAAGAGCAAGGAGTGCAATTAAGCTATAAATAATGATTTGACCTTTTTCAATTTGCAGTTGTAACCATTCTAAATTACTTGCACCAAAATGGCCTAAATAAACCCAAACAGGTACAGAAATGGCGGCGGCTAAGGCATCTAATAATACAAAACGGATGTAGCTGATTTTACGCGTAATACCTGAGACAACATAAATTGGAGCCCGTAGGCCTGGTAAAAAGCGAGCAACAAATAACACCCAGTTGCCATATTTATCAAATTTTTCTTTTACCATCCGTAAACGTTGTAAGGTGATCACGCGTTTTAAGGGGCGGAAGCGTAATATTTTCGCGCCGTATAACCGACCAAGCCAATACATCGTACTATCACCAATTAATACGCCAAGCATACTAACCGCAAACATAATATGAGGATTCACACTGTCAGGATAAAGCCCCGCAATTACGCCACCAGAAACGAGGGTAATATCTTCAGGAATAGGGACGCCAAAACCACAAATAATTAAAACAAAGAGGACAGCAAAGTAGCCATACTCACTAAAGAAATTGATTAAAATATCCATTAAAACCTTTCCATGGATGCTAAAAAAAGTAAAAAAAAAGATGGCGTTATTCTAACGTTTTTTTAGTTTATTAACCACCATTAAAAGCCATTAAAATCCATTTAAAAATCAATAACAAATAATGTTTGCACTTATGGCATAAATTCATTATAATTCAGCCCTCAAAATTACGATTTTGAGCAAATTAAGAGAAACCGCTGGGTCGCCTGCGGTTTCATTTTTTATAACATTTAATAAAAGAGAATATTAAAATGGCTTTTAAATTCAATGCTGAATTACGTTCTGCGCAAGGTAAGGGTGCGAGCCGCCGCCTGCGTCACAATGGTCAAATCCCTGCGATTATCTACGGTGGAGACCAAGCACCTGTTTCTATCATCTTAAACCACGATGATTTAAATAATGCACAAATTCACGATTCTTTCTATACAGACGTTATCACTATCGTTGTTGACGGCAAAGAAGAAGCGGTAAAAGTGCAAGCAATGCAACGTCACCCATTCAAACCAAAATTAGTACATATTGACTTCAAACGTGCTTAATTTGTGAATAAAAAAACCGGTACTAAGTATCGGTTTTTTTTTGCTTTAGGGAAATCTAAATAATATTTAAGTTAAATATTGTTCTAATTTATTCAAATTGTTTTTGGTATCTTTAATGCCTAAATTATAAAGGGCCTGTAATTTTTTAGGATCTTTCTCAATTCTTCCTATATTTAAATCTTCCGATGGGCGAATAACAAAAATTTTGCCTTCTTCTTCCAGCTTTTCAATATGATCCATACTTTCATTATAATTTTTATAACGATGAATAATCGCTTTAGCTAATTCTGGATGCTGATGATAAAAGAGATTAATCGCTAATTCAGGATATTCTTTTTTGCGATAACCCTTGGGACGAGTTAATACAACAATGATTTTATCGTATCCCATTTCTTCGCATTTTTTTATTGGAATACTATCTGCAATCCCCCCATCTAAATACTCTTGACCATTAATTTCTACCATTTTAGATACAAAAGGCATAGCACCTGTTGCCCTAAAATCTTCCATTTGAGCTAAAGGATCGGTAATTTTAATGTATTCCGCTTGACCTGTAGCAACATTAGTAATGACGATATAAAAATCAATGCCTGACTTTTTAAATGTTTCATTATCCAAGGGATCCAATTTATTTGGAATTTCATAAAATGCAAATTCTTTATTTAAAAGATTTCCTGTTTTAAAAAAACTATACCAACTAAGATAATTTTTATTATGTAAATATTTTAAGTTGTAACGAATTCCTCTTCCTGGTTGCTTGGAGGGGTAGTTAACACCAAAAAGAGCACCTGCAGAAACACCAATAATACCATCAACATTAATATTTTCTTCTAAAAACATATCAAGTACCGCAGAAGTAAAAATACCGCGCATTGCACCGCCTTCTAATACTAATCCTATTTTTTTCATTTTTCCTCCTTAATAGGCCCGTTATTGTAATTCAGAAATACCGGAAAATGTAGTATCATTTGCGTTTTTATAAATGAGAGATAGAAATTAAGATAGGTCTTTATGAAAATTGCATTAGGAATAGAGTATAACGGTAAAAATTATTTTGGTTGGCAGCGTCAAGAGAAGGTAACTAGCGTACAAGCTTGCTTAGAAAAAGCATTATCTTTTGTTGCCAATGAAACAATTGAAGTATTTTGCGCAGGACGTACAGATTCAGGTGTGCATGCTACAGGGCAAGTGGTTCATTTTGAAACGAATGCAAATCGACCAGAAAAAGCCTGGACCTTTGGGGTGAATGCTAATTTACCCGATGATATTGCTGTTCGCTGGGTAAAAATTATGGATAATGAAAAAGAAGAGTTTCATGCGCGTTTCAGTGCCACAGCAAGACGATATCGTTATATTATTTATAATCAAAGACAGCGTAGTGCTATTTTACCAAGTGGCGTCACGCATTATGCCTTTCCCCTAGACCACAAAAAAATGGAGTTAGCAGGCCAGGCCTTATTAGGGGAGCAAGATTTTACCTCTTTTCGTGCGGCACAATGTCAATCGCGTACCCCTTGGCGTAATGTTCATCATTTAAATGTGTCTCGCGTAGGGGATTATGTCATTGTGGATATTCAAGCTAATGCTTTTTTACATCATATGGTTCGTAATATTGTGGGTAGTTTATTGGAAATTGGGGCAGGCAATAAGCCAATAAAATGGATAGCAGAATTACTAGCCGAAAAAGACAGAAGTTTAGCCGCCCCAACAGCAAAAGCCGCAGGATTATATTTAGTGGATGTCCATTACCCAGAGAGATTTGAACTGCCTAAAATGTCTTTGGGGCCATTATTTTTGTTAAATGATTAGATTATGGAAAATATTAACTTTTTAGAATTAATATAAAATTATAAATAATTTACTTTTATTGTTGCAGCCGGTTATTTTTACAAAAAAGCATAACTAAATTAAATAATTACCCTTTTTTACAGATTAAATGTACTCACTTATAGGTATATTATTTTAAATAGTAAAATTTTAATTGTTATTTAACATCTTTTAGGTAATATGGGGCATAAATACTATGAATGAGAGGGTATTATGCTAGCTGCAACATATGAATTAAGGAATAATTTTGTTAATGTACAAATTCAATTATGTGCTGATCGCTCAACAAAAAAAGGGGTTTGTACCATTTCCACTGTAAGTTATGAACACGGTGTGAAAATTTATTCTTGTGAAGCCAAATATGATTTAAAAATGTTTAAAAATGTCATTTTTTCTTCCTTGAAAGGCGTCGCCATTTTAGGAAAATCTAACCATCCTTTATTTTCTTTCTTTTGTAATCGAAGTTCTGATTTATTTGAAAATAATGAAGACATTAAAAGATTGTTAGAAGACTTAAATAGTTTAGACATTACCTTATTAGATAAAATAAGGTGGATTAAAAAAGCTAGCATAGTTGCTAGCTTTTTGTTTTTAGGGGATTTTTTAAGGCATTATTCTTTTTAAAATATCCTTATCCTGAAGGGACATTAATTCTTTCACCGTAAAGCGGGCGGTTTTAAGGCCACATTCTTGGAAAAAGCGATCCCGTTTTTGTCAGTTTTACCTTTCTTAAAATGGCTGGCGCCATCTAACTCAAGAAAAAGGCACCTGTGGGAAAATATACAAATGGGGAAGGATGGCGGATAATTTTAAAAATAAGATTTTTCCGTTTTGTTCATTACCGCTTGTTGACGATAATGTTTGCCGTGAAACAAATAGCGTTGTTTCTTTTTCGTTAATCGCCATTGTAAAAGTAAGAGAAGAAAAATAAGGCTACAAGATAATTATTGTAAAAAATTTTTTAGCATAATTTTTATGGCGGATATTGGCGAAAGAAAAAAAGATTCAGCAACAAGAGATGGTAAATTTTTGCTGATGTTTAAGAATATTGGAAATGCCACAAAATTTAGCAAAGAATTGTGGCTTTGTGTAAAGGGAAAGATCCTAAGCTAAGCACAAAATCTGAAAACTTAAGTAACACATTGATTTATAAAAAGAAAAAATGCATCTGTATAAAATACAACCGTTAAGTATAAAACCTAAAGTTCGCATAATGTATATTATGTTAAATAAGAGATGTATATATGGCATTCCTTTTTGCGTTCTACTTAGCCTTATCCCCTCGTAAATGCAGGCAGCAATTTTTAATGATGTTTTTCTTCATCAAAGGTTTTCATATAAAACTGAAACTATAAATTCTTAGCTTTTTTTCATTTTGCCAAACAAAACCAAATTAAGATGAAAATATTATTTCTTATGGTTGTTCTTTGCTTTCTTTTTAATTTATGTCAAACATTTAGCTTACTAAATATATATTTTTACCTTTCTTTTAAAGGCTTATAATCTTGATTAAACCATTCTCTAAAAATATGCATCTACTTAATTCAAACCTAAAAAATGGCTAGTAAGCTATTGAATTTATCATTTTAAGCAAGTAACGCAATTCTCCTTAGATACAAAATGTACAACATCGATAGCTGTCCTTCTGCTCTACTTTAGACAATATACAGCACAAAAATTTAATGTAGTGTTTTTATCACTTTTGCCGTAAAACGCCGTCCTTGAGGGCGGAGATGCAAAGCAGCGAAGCTGTTTAAAATATGAAATGTCTTACTGTAAAAAAACTAAAATTGAACATTGTTTTTTGAGATAATCTCGACTTTTAGTTTTAAAACGACCACCTCCTACAAAAAAACACTTCATTTGATGGTTAAATATTAAGTTTTTATCAAAATTTCCCGAGGAAACATTTTATTTTTTCACGAAAAACACTCCAAATAACGACTTTAAAACCATCACAATCATCCTTAATAATCCACCAGCACGTTACCTTATTCGCCAAGAAAAAACATATCGCCTTATTTTTTTTGTGACGTTGTCACGTGTAAAAAATAAATGTGATATTTCTCACAAAAAGTTCTTCTCCCTATTTACAGGTTACATTTTCATTGCTATTTATTAACAATCATTTAACTTTTTTTTTGGAGAGGATATTATGACTTTTAAATTTACTAACAACTACCCTGCTTCTCGTCGAGCCATAACCGATTATTATCGTAAAGATGAAAAAACTGTCGTTGATGAACTTTATCACACCCTCCAATTTACCCCTAGTCAAGAACAAAATATCTTAAATAACGGTATTCAACTTATTGAAAAACTCAGAAAGACTAAAAAAAGCGAATATAGCGTCGATGCACTTATGCAAGAATTTTCTCTTGGTGATGATGAAGGTATTGCCTTAATGTGCTTAGCAGAAGCACTTCTTCGAATCCCCGATAAAGAAACAAGAGACGACCTCATTCACGATAAATTAAAACAAGGTAACTGGGAAAAACACGTAGGAAATAACTCCTTCTTTATTAATGCGGCCAGTTACGGCCTATTATTGGGGAAAAAATTAAGTAAGAGCTATGACAGCGATGACTTATCCAATGCCTTAACCCGTAGCTTTGCCAAAATGTCCGCACCAATTATGCGTTCGGCAATGATTCAAGCGATGCGTGTTTTAGGTTCTCAATTTGTCACCGGTACTACGATAGAAGATGCTTTAGACCGTGTGAAAGCAAGAATGGCAAAAGGATTCTGTTTTTCATTTGATATGCTCGGCGAAGCCGCAATGACACAAGCAGATGCAGATCGCTATTATCAAGATTATCTTGACGCGATTACCGCCGTAGGGGAATCTTCCAAAGACTTAGATCTTTATCATTCTAACGGCATATCCGTTAAACTCTCCGCCATTCACCCGCGCTATTCACGGGCACAATATGATCGTGTAATGCACGAACTTTATCCACGTTTAAAAGCGCTAATGTTACTCGGGAAAAAATATCAAATAGGCATAAATATTGATGCAGAAGAAGCCAATCGCTTAGAGCTTTCCCTCGATTTATTAGAAGCACTATTAAATGAACCTGAACTCAAAGATTACGACGGCATTGGTTTTGTTATTCAAGCCTACTCTAAACGCTGTCCAAAAGTTATTGATTATATTGTACAAATTGCCCGCGAAAAACAACGCAAATTAATGATTCGTCTTGTAAAAGGGGCTTATTGGGATTCTGAAATAAAATGGGCACAAACGGAAGGATTAGAAGGCTTCCCGCTTTATACTCGTAAAAATCACACGGATATTGCCTACCTTGCTTGCGCACAAAAATTACTCGCAGCGCAAGATGTTATTTATCCACAATTTGCCACCCATAATGTACAAACCCTCAGTACCATTTATGAATTAGGCCAAGGGAAAAATTACGAATTCCAATGCTTACACGGTATGGGGGAAAATCTTTATGATAATGTGGTCGGCAAAGAAAACTTCGATCGTTTAGTTCGTGTTTATGCACCGGTGGGAACCCATGAAACCTTACTCGCCTATTTAGTCCGCCGGTTATTAGAAAATGGTGCCAACTCTTCTTTTGTACATAAATTAGTTGATATTAATATTCCACCAGCAGAATTAATGACACCACCATGGAAGCTTTACGCAAATTCAGAAGGTTTACCAAATCAAAATGTAAAATTAGCCAAAGATCTCTTTAGTGATCGCCAAAACTCTAAAGGTTATGATTTAACGAATGAATTTGTTCTCGCAAAACTTGAAAAGGACTTTAATGATGCCTCAATTCATTCTGCTTCCTCATTAATTTTAGACACCGAAGCACTCTCAGAAAAAGCAATCCACCAGCCAAAAATAGACATATTTAACCCTGCGCATTTATCAGAATGTTTAGGTTCTGTTTCTTTTATAAAAAAAGAAGCTATCCCACAAGTTTTTGCACAAAGTGATGCGACAGATTGGCAAGCATTAACTGCTCAACAAAAAGCAGACATATTAAATAAAGTGGCAGATCTTTATGAAGAAAATGGCCCATTATTAATGAAAATTGCCATTTTAGAAGCCGGTAAAACCTTGCCTAATGCCATTGCGGAATTACGCGAAGCGGTAGATTTTCTTCGTTATTATGCCTTGCAATTAGTTAACCTCGATAAAGCCGGAAAATTAGCCCCTGCCAAAGGGAAAATTTTATGTATCTCACCTTGGAATTTCCCATTAGCCATTTTCACCGGACAAATTGCGGCAAGTTTAGCGGCGGGAAATGCCGTTATTGCAAAACCGGCAGAACAAACCTCATTAATTGCCTACGCAGCTGTTAATTTGTTCTATCAAGCGGGCATTCCACGTGCGACATTACAATTAGTATTAGGAGAAGGTGACATTGGTGCCGCCTTAGTACAGCAAGAATTTGATGGCGTAGTGTTCACAGGTTCGACAGAAGTTGCCACATTAATAAACAAACAGTTATCTCAATCAAATAATGAGCCAATTTTTATTGCAGAAACAGGCGGACAGAACGTTCTTGTGGTAGACTCTTCAGCCTTACCGGAACAAGTTGTTGCGGATGTTTTAAATTCTGCATTTGATTCTGCCGGCCAACGTTGTTCCGCATTACGTGTTTTATTCATTCAAGAAGATGTTGCACAGCCACTTTACACTATGATTGTGGATGCAATGAAAGAATTACAAGTTGGTCAACCAAGCCTTCTTAATACAGATATTGGCCCAGTGATTGATCAAGAAGCGGAATCAAATCTTGAAAAACATAAAAAAGAAATGCGCAAAGTGGCGACCCACTATTTTGAAAGTGACAACCCTGAAAATGGATATTATGTCGCGCCGTCCGTGTATTTATTAGACAGTCTAAGCTATCTAAAAGCTGAAGTATTTGGGCCAATTTTACATGTCGTCACCTATAAAAAAGGTCAATTGGAGCAATTATTACAAGAAATAAACCAAAAAGGTTATGCGTTAACCGGGGGTTGCCATAGTAGAATTCGCAAACAAATTGATTTTGTAGAACAAAATCTTAATTGTGGTAATTTCTACATAAATAGAAATATTGTTGGTGCCGTTGTTGGGGTTCAGCCTTTTGGTGGTCACGGATTATCTGGAACAGGGCCAAAAGCAGGTGGAGAATTTTACATTCAACGTTTAACCCAAACAAAACAATATCATAGCCAATTTGGTGACGAAAACACCTTAGGAAGTTGTAAACCATTACTTGAAAGCATTACAGGGGAAAGCAACACTCTCGCTTACCGACCTTGTGAAGTGGCCATTTTAAATGGTGATTTAGCCTCATCACTAAAAGCTGCGAAAAAATTAATGGCAAAAGGATTTTCTGTATTAGTTGAACCAAAACATCCACTAGCACAAGAAAAATTAGAGAATCTACGCGTCTCTACTACCTTAGGAGATTGTCAAAAAGGCATTTATCTCTCTGAATTACCGCAAGAGCAACGTTTATGGCTTGCAGAAAATGCACGAGGAATATTTAAATGTTTCGACTGGCAACAAGAACAAGACATCTTGCCACTTTATGATGAATTTTCCCGCAGTGAAGATACTACCGCTGCTGGAGGAAATGCCACATTAATGGCGATGGAAGAAAAATAATGAACGATATAAATAGTTATTAGGAGATTTTATGGAAATTTATATTACTTTTGGGCTATATCTCGCCGTAATATTAGGTATTGGTATTTACGCTTACCGATCGACACAAAACTTTGATGATTACATCTTAGGTGGTCGAAAAATGGGAAGCTTTGTCACCGCAATGTCGGCAGGGGCTTCCGATATGTCTGGATGGCTATTAATGGGGCTACCTGGTGCCATTTTTATCACTGGCCTTTCTGAAGCTTGGATTGCGGTGGGCCTTGTTATTGGTGCTTACTTTAACTATCGAATTGTTGCGGGTCGATTACGTATTTTCACCGAAACTTATAACAATGCGTTAACACTTCCTGAATTTTTTGCACAACGTTTCCCATATCAAAAGAAAACATTAAAAATTATCTCTTCTTCCATCATTTTATTTTTCTTTACCATTTACTGTGCCTCAGGAATGGTGGCCGGTGCTAAACTTTTCCAAAGTTTCTTAGGTTTAGATTATGGAAATGCGTTAATTTTAGGTGCTATTGCAACCATTTCTTATACCTTCATCGGTGGATATCTTGCCGTATCTTGGAGCGATACCATTCAAGCAACATTAATGTTCTTTGCTTTACTTCTTGCTCCGGTAATGGTGTTACTTAACTTAGGTTGGAATGATATAACCCTTGCTTTAGAAGCCAAAACTGCCGTAACAGGTATTCCTTATTCAAATTGGTTACACCATGTTTCTGGTATCGGTGTTATTTCAGCCCTTGCTTGGGGATTAGGCTATTTTGGACAACCACATATTCTAGCCCGTTTTATGGCGGCAGATTCTGTTAGTTCATTAAATAAAGCCCGTAAAATTGGGATCACTTGGATGGTCCTTTGTTTAGGCGGTGCTGTCTCTGTCGGTTATTTTGGATTAGCTTACTTCTCTGCTAAAAATATTCCTCTTACACATCCAGAGACAATTTTTATTGAATTATCAAAATTAATGTTTAACCCTTGGATTGTCGGTATTATTTTATCCGCAATTTTAGCTGCAGTAATGAGTACCCTTTCCGCTCAATTACTTATGTGTTCAGCAGCAATTACCGAAGACTTTTATAAAGGCTTTATTCGTAAAACAGCGTCAAGTACAGAACTGGTTTGGGTGGGCCGTTTAGTATTATTAGCAGTTGCAATTATTGCTTTATTTATTGCAAGCAATCCAACTTCAAAAGTTATGACCCTCGTGTCTTATGCTTGGGCTGGATTTGGTGCGGCTTTTGGCCCGGTGGTTATTCTTTCATTGTTTAACCGCAACATCAGCTCTAAAGCAGCCTTATTTGGTATGTTAGCCGGTGCGGTAACCGTTGTGGCATGGAAACCATTAATGCATTACTGGCATTGGGAAGATTTATCGCATTTATATGAAATTATCCCAGGTTTCTTAGTTTGTTCTGGCATTACCTTAACCTCTTCTATTTTCCACCCAGTGGATCCTAAAGTGGCAGACCAATTTGACCAAGCAGTAACGGAATTTAGTCAACGAATGTAATCTATTCACCGATTGATATTAATTAAAAACCTGTGTTCTAAATTTTAGATCACAGGTTTTTTAATGCATCCTAAAAAAAAACGCTGTAGAATAACGGTTTTCTGACAAATGGATACCCTACAATGCAACTGTTAAAAAAAATAATAATGATAGGCTTAAGCTGTTCAATGCTCCCTGCTTTAGCCACTAATCCCCCATCTTATAAATTATTTGAAAGTGAAACCGAAGCCTTACTTAATCCTAGTGCACCTAAAATTTTAGGCCTTCTTCCTTATGAACAAAATTACATAATGGAATCCTTCACTAATAAAAACTTTGCCTATGACAAACATAAAATGCATAGCGATGAAGTAAAATATCAAATTAGTTTAGCCTTACCTATTTGGAAAAATATCTTAGGAAAAGATTCAATTTTAGCCGGAGCCTATACCCAAACCTCATGGTTTCAAATGACCAATGTTGACGATTCATCACCATTCCGTGAAACCAATTACAAACCACAATTATTCTTAGCCTGGATGAAAAATTACCCACTTATTGCCGGCTGGAAATTAAGTGAAATTGAAACCGGGGTATTACATGAATCTAATGGCCGTGATGACAGCGAATTACGCTCTCGCAGTTGGAACCGAATCTATACTCGACTTTCCGCCAGCAAAGGAAATTGGCGAGTACAAATAAAACCTTGGTGGCGTATTCCAGAGAAAAAAGACGATGATGATAATCCAGATATTGAACACTACCGTGGACATATGGACTTTATTGTTGATTACTATACCCCAACCCACCAAGTATATTTAAAAACCCACTATAATCCAAAATATGGTAAAGGTGGCGTTGAATTAAGTTATAGTTATCCACTTACCCATTATATTCGTTTCTATGCCCAATATTATGGCGGTTATGGTGAATCACTCATTGATTACAATAAAAATATCCAGCGTTTTGGTATGGGGATTTCTTTGAATAATATTTTCTAATATTAAAAATAAAAAAAGTGCAGTGATTTTGCTGCACTTTTTTATGTATTTTTAGGTGTAAAGGGGCTTAAAGGTAAAATTGAGGGTTAAAATTTAAGGCTAAAATCGAGGCAAATTAAATATCACCTTCCAAATTCCAAGTGGACCAAATAGGTTGGCAACCTTCCGGTAATTGTAAGCCACGACCTAATTCTATCCAAGCACAAGGGAAATGGAAATCAGAACCGACAGAGGCAAATAAACCATAATCTTCTGCCAATTTTGCCAGAAAGCGTCGTTGATCAATTTGTTGACCACAACCGGCCACTTCTAAACCATCACCACCCCATTGCTTAAAGGCCTCAACAAGTTTTTTAACCCAACGAGTGGTTAATTTATAACGTAAAGGATGGGCCAAGACTGCATATCCTCCTGCTTGATGAATTACATCAATAGCCGTTTGAATATCACACCAAGATGTTTTTACATAAGCGGTTTTGCCATTGCCAAGATATTTTTTAAAGGCTTGCTTGGCATCTTTCACTTTGCCAATTTGAACCAAATAACGGGCAAAATGTGCACGCGTGACTTCCCCATTCGTCAATGCAGATGCTCCATCTAATGCATTAAAAACATTAATTTTTTCTAGCTTTTGACTGATTTCTTGTGCCCGCTGTTGACGCATTTCGGTTTGCTTTTCTAATAGATTTAACATCGCAGGATGATTTTCATCAAAATTTAATCCTACAACATGAATATCTTTATTTTCCCATTCGGTAGAAATTTCAACACCTGAAATAAGTGTTATTCCTAATTCATTGGCTTTTTGCTTTGCACGAAACAAGCCCTGAACCGTATCATGATCTGTCAAAGCTAGCATTTTAACCTCTTGCTCCCCAGCTCGAGTCACAATTTCTTCAGGTGAAAACACCCCATCAGAAATATTACTATGGCAATGTAAATCATATTTTTCTATCATCTTTCCTCTAATTTAACTTATCTATTTGCTGTTAAGACCAATGGAACCACAAGTGTAACCTATAACATCATTATTAAGGGATTTATTTTTAGTATTTAGAATTAATTATTTAAACCTTTTAATAAATCAGAAACTAATTTAGGCCCATGATAAATTAAGCCTGAATACAATTGGATTAAATCAGCCCCCGCCTGAATTTTCTCTTCTGCAGCTGGCAAACTATCAACGCCACCACAACCAATAATGGGAATTTCGCCTTGTAACACCTCATATAACCATTTAATCACTTGCGTACTTTTTTGTTGTAAAGGCTTACCACTTAGTCCACCATTTTCTGTGGCATTTGGGATCCCCTTTACATTAGTTCGATCTAAAGTGGTATTGGTGGCAATAACGCCATCTATTTTGTGACGTTGTAACTTAAGAGCGATATTATTCACCTCTTCTTGGCTTAAATCTGGCGCAATTTTTACGGCAATAGGCACATATTTTTGATGAATGTGCTGTAACTTTGTTTGCTCTGCTTTTAGGCAAGCTAATAAATCTTCTAAATTATCGCCAAGTTGTAAATCGCGTAAATTCGGCGTATTCGGAGAGGAAATATTAACCGCAATATAATCTGCATAAGCATAGGCCTTTCTTAAGCAATAAAGATAATCTTCTTTACCTTTTTCCACCGGCGTATTTTTATTTTTGCCAATATTAATACCTAAAATGCCTTTGAATTTCGCCTTTTTTACTTGCTCAATTAAGTGATCTACGCCTAAATTATTAAAACCATTACGATTAATAATGCCTTCCATCTCAGGTAAACGAAATTGCCGAGGCTTAGGATTCCCAGGTTGCGCCTTTGGCGTCACCGTACCCACTTCAATAAAGCCAAAACCAAAAGCCGCAAAGCCATCAATGGCTTCCCCATTTTTATCCGCCCCCGCACTTAAACCAACCATATTAGGAAAAGATAAGCCCATAACAGTTTTGGCTTTTCCTGATGGAGGGGAAAGAAAACGATGTAAAAGACAAGGTGATAAGGCGAGCATTTTAAGGCTAAGATTGTGTGCCGTTTCCGGCGGAAGGGCCATTAACCCTTTGCGTAAAAAAGAATACATAATTTTTCTCTCTGTTTTTATCTCTCTGGATAGAATTAACAAAAAAGTGCGGTAAATACCGCACTTATTCTAATTATTGCAATGCTTTTTCGATTTTTTCGTATAAATCCTTCGATAAATTATCAACATCACGTAAACGGGTTAAGCCACTTTTCATTAAGGCTTGACGTTGATTATCAAAACGAGAAAAACGAATTAAAGGCTCAATTAAACGGGAAGCCACTTGAGGGTTACTTTCATTTAATTTCAATAACACCTCAGTTAAGAAACGATATCCCGCCCCATCTGCTTGATGGAAAGCTTTTAAATTATGATTAGCAAAAGCCCCCACTAAACTACGAACACGGTTAGGATTATTAAAATCAAAACTTCGGTGTTCCATTAATTGTTGCACACGTCCTAACGCATTATTATCACCACGGGTCGCTTGTAAGATAAACCATTTATCCATTACCAAACCATCATGAGCCCATTTTTTCTCAAAGTCTGCTAATAATTCTTCCGCGCATGGTAATTGTGCCTTAGTGGCTGCACTTAAGGCCGCTAAAGTATCTGTCATATTGGTCGCATCATAATAATGCTTACTCACTAAGCTATCACCCCAAGACGTATAAGCTAAATAACTTAAGCACACATTGCGTAAAGCACGCTCTGCAATTGCTTGTTCAGTGAGTTCATAATTCACTTGTTTTAAATGATGGTAAGTATGCAAGAAATTATTTTTTAATTTTTCAGCAATAACCTGTACCATAAATTCACGCACGGCCACAATACCTTCCGGATGAATGGTTTTATAAAGCTCGGCAAATTCCATTTCTTTTGGCAAAGTTAAAATTAATGCCGCCAAAGCCTCATTCCCTTTGCTTTCTTCTAAAATTTGCTTCAAGGCTTCTAAAATTTCTTCAGGGAAAGACAATTCTTTATCATGTTGATAATTCACCAAATTTTTATCTAAAGTGGCATTAAACAACATTTGAGCCGCATCCCAACGAATAAAATCATTTTTCGCAAATTTTAATAAAGTAATTAATTGCTCCGTAGAATACTCATAATCTAATTTCACTGGTGCAGAAAAATCACATAATAAGGCTGGCGTTGGTTTTTTATAAATATTGTGGAATTCAAAGGTTTGATCTTCTTCTTTAATATCTAACAAATTAGGAATTGTGGTACCAAGATATTGTAAAGATTGAACCTTACCCTCACTACTGTATAACTCAATTTTTAATGGAATATGTAAATTCACTTTTTCCATTTGATCTGCCGTTGGTGGCGTCATTTGACGAACACGTAAGCGATAAATATGTTGCTTCTCATCAAAATCATCAGAAATCGTCAGTACCGGCGTACCCGATTGACTATACCAACGTTTAAATTGAGTTAAATCTTTACCCGAAGCTTCTTCCATCGCACGCACAAAATCATCACAAGTGGCCGCTTTACCATCGTTTTCCGCAATATATTGTCTCATACCCGCTTGGAAGCCTTCTTCTCCTAATAAAGTATGTAACATACGAATCACTTCTGCCCCTTTTTCGTAAACTGTCATCGTATAGAAATTATTCATTTCAATGACTTTTTCAGGGCGAATCGGATGCGACATTGGGCTTGCATCTTCCGCAAATTGCACCGCACGTAAAGTTTTCACCTGATTAATACGATTCACCGCACGAGAACCCACATCAGAAGAAAATTCCTGATCACGGAAAACCGTCAACCCTTCTTTCAAACTTAATTGGAACCAATCACGACAAGTGACACGATTCCCCGTCCAGTTATGGAAATATTCGTGACCGATCACTGATTCAATATCTAAATAATCTTGGTCTGTTGCGGTTTGCGTATTGGCAAGCACATATTTAGAATTAAATACATTCAAGCCTTTATTTTCCATCGCCCCCATATTAAAGAAATCAACAGCCACGACCATATAAATATCTAAATCGTATTCTAAACCGAAACGCTCTTCATCCCATTTCATCGCACGTTTTAAGCTTTCCATCGCCCAACCGGCACGCTCTAAATTACCGCGATCTACATACAACTCTAGTTTCACATCACGGCCACTTTTCGTAATAAAATGATCTTCTAATAAATCAAAATCCCCAGCCACTAAGGCAAATAAATAACTTGGTTTAGGGAAAGGATCTTGCCATTCCACCCAATGACGACCATCTTCTAACTCCCCTTTGGCAATACAGTTACCATTGGATAATAAGTATGGATATTTTTGCTTATCTGCCGTAATTTTCGTGGTATAACGCGCCAATACATCTGGGCGATCTAACATATAGGTAATTTGACGGAAGCCTTCTGCTTCACATTGGGTACAAAGGCCTTCACCAGATTGATATAGCCCTTGTAAAGAGGTATTAGTAGAAGGATTTAAAAGGGTGACAATTTCTAAAGTAAAGTCATCTAAATTTTGTTGTTGCGATAAATCTAAGGTTAAACTTTCCTTATCTAAGGTATAGTCAATAAAAGGTTTATTATTTAACTTCACGGATTGCAGTTCAAAACCTTGACCATCTAAACGTAAACTTGTACTTGTATGATTTAAACGCTTAACAGTCGTTATTGCTGTTACCGTTGTTTTTTGTGGATCTAATTGAAAATCGAGGGAAATATCACTGATTGTGAAATCAGGAGATTTATAATCTTTTCTATATTTTGCTTGGGTTTGCATAAAACAGCCTTTACTCCTAAATAAAATCAAACCTGATTAGAATAGTGCTTTTTATGGGGAATATCAAGATGAAAAGCGGATCTAAGTGCGATGTCTTGTGCTAGTTTTTATCTAATGATTAAAGAGAGATTAATTTATGGGGGATGTGTTTTTTTTATATGTACTGAAGTGATTATTACCTAGATTCTAATTAAAAGGACTAACTCCTGTTTATTACAGAAATTAGCCCTTAGAGTTTATATCAAATTTATCTCATTATTTTGGGCATTGTATATTTTAAATTTTATCTAAAATCTCCAATGCATGATGATAATCTTCAATAGAATCAATACCAATCGAATTATGTTCTGTTTCTACCATTCTGATTTTATAACCATTTTCTAATACTCTTAACTGCTCTAATTTTTCCACTTGTTCTAAATAGCTTTCAGGAAGCATTGCATAAGTAAGTAAAAAATCTTTGGTATAAGCATAAATACCTAAATGACGATAAAAAGTTAAGGATTGAGGAATATAAGATAGATCCATTAAATCTTTAATACCATCTCGACTATAAGGAATCATAGCTCGAGAAAAGTATAAAGCATTATTTTGATTATCTATCACAACCTTAACGACATTTGGATTTTTTAAATCATCAACCATTTTTAATTGATGCATTGCACTTGCCATTTTTACATCTTTATTAGCAAATTCATTAGCGATTTTCTCAATTAAAACAGGGTCAATAAAAGGTTCATCACCTTGTACATTTACAACTACATCACACTCAATATTTGCCACAGCTTCTGCGATTCTATCTGTTCCTGATTGATGAGAGCTTTTTGTCATAATGATATTTTTTGTAAATTTTTGACAGTTTTCTTTCACTTCTAAACTATCAGTTGCAATATACACATCATCAATATTTTGTGCTTTTTTACATTGCTCAAAAACACGTTGAACAACGGTTTTACCTCTTAAATCAAGTAAAACCTTATTTGGTAATCTTGATGAATTTAATCTAGCTGGGATAATAACGACTTTTTTCATTTAAATTCCTAAATCATACATTTGCACAATACCGACCAATTTTTCTAAGTCATCAATGACCAATAATGAATTAACTTTTTTACTGTTCATAATATTACTTGCCTCCACTAATTTTTTATTTTGGTTAATTAGTTTTGGATTACTATTCATTAAATCTTTAGCTTTTAAAGTAAAGAACTGTTCTTCATTATTTTCCATCGCCCTACGAATATCACCATCTGTAATAATACCTTTAATTAGATTACTATCCATTACAACCACTAATCCACATTTCTTATCAGTAATAATATTAATTAATTCTTTAATATTCGTATCTTCATAACAAATTGGTAGATTATCTTTTTTCATTACAGATTCAACAGTTGTTAATAATCTTCGTCCTAAACTTCCCCCAGGATGAAAGCGAGCAAAATCTTGGGCTTTAAAATCACGCATTTTCATTAAAGCAATCGCTATCGCATCCCCCATGGCTAAGGTGGCAGTTGTAGAACTCGTTGGGGCTAACTGAAGAGGGCAAGCCTCTTCGGGTACTGCGATATTAAGATGAAAGGTTGTATTTTGAGCTAATGTAGAGTATGGATTACCGGTCATTGAAATTGAAATATTACCTTGTGATTTTAAAAATGGAATAATTTTTAAAACCTCATCGGTTTCTCCACTATTAGAAATTAATAAAACAGAATCTTGTTTTTCAATCATACCGAGATCACCATGATAAGCTTCTCCAGGATGTAAAAAGAAACTAGGAGTTCCTGTACTTGCTAACGTTGCGGCAATTTTCTTACCAATTAACCCTGATTTTCCCATCCCACAAACAATCAATTTACCTTTAGATTGATAAATTGCCTCAATAATATTTTCAAAATCTACCGTTAATAAATCCGCTAATTGAGCTATAGCATTTGCTTCTAACTCAAATACCTTACGGGCAATATCCATACTCTTCATTTTATTTCACCTTATGGTTGACTATTTATTTAAATAATTTTATTAATTTTTTAAGCAAAGGATTCTTACTATCAATAAAAAATTGTTTAGGATTTTTTTGTAATTTTTTAAACTTTCTAGAAACGCCTTTACTTTCTAAATATTCATTAGTCGGTTTAGAAGTTTGTTCTATGTTAGCCTTATCAACTTTTTTATTAACTTTAATCGAATTAGCTACAGTATTAGTTTTCTTTACTCCTTGTTGTAAGTTATTTTTATTAAATAAAAACTCATCTCCATTTTTATATTTTGCAACTCTTCTTGTTAAAGGTGAAAATGATTTTAAAGAGAGACATTCTGATATTGTTTTATCTGATAACTCAGATAACTTTATTTGACGATCTTTAAATCCTAATATTACTTTTTCTTTATTTGATTGTGTTGAATACAATGTATTTTGCCAAACATCTTTTAATTGTATTTTTTGATCTCTGCAATCAATTGCTACTGATTTATTATTTAAAACACCTTCTCCAAAAAAATAAACATTACAATTATAATTTAAGGCTTCTAATAAACCAGTTGAGTTAATTCCTATTACAGCTTTTGCTTTAGGGTACAAATCAGATAGAGGCATATCTTTAATAATTGATACATTTTTAGACTCTAAAATATTAAATCTATCAGCTTGCTTATCTAATGGATGAGTTTTAATAATAATATTTTTCTCATTAGGAATTTGAGATAAAATATATTTTAAAAATTGAAGCATATTTTTAAAACGCTTACTACCTATTAATAAATTAGTATCATTTTCTAATTGAGTTAAAATAACAATAGATCCTTCCTTTTTAACAAATTCAGACTTATCTGGCTCTTGCAACTTACAGCCTGTAAATTCTTCAAAATTTTGTTCGGCAATATAAGAATGACTATTCACACCCTTTTCATCAAAATAACAATGATCTTGTTGTGGAAACCAACCTAATTCACTATATACAATTGGGATATTTGGAAATGCTTTTTTTACTCTTGCTAAAACATGTTGATAAGAGGGATGTAACCCATTATGGAATAAGATTTTATGTGGTTTATAATTTTTTATTTGTTCAATTAATAAATTAGGATATTTTATCCAATCAAATTGTAAATATTTATCTGGATCAACATAAAAACGGTTGCCAAATTTCTCCATAAAACCAATAGGTCTTTTAGATATAAATAAATAATCAGAATTCATTTTTTGAATTATAGGCATCCATAATTCTTCTATATGTTCATTACTAATAGAAAAACCTAAAATACGCTGTCCAAAATTATCATATTTATGTGCAATACTTTTATCGTTTTCAGTGTAATTTTTATACTTTACATCCTCTTTCCATTCTTGTTGTTTATTAATACCTTTAAATGGAATAAATAAATCATCATTATAATGTAAGCACATATGTTTAAATCCATTTATAAAATCAGTCTGAATTTCTTTTAAACTTGATTCAAAAATACCCTTATTAATATACTTGCTATTATCTAATAATTGTTCAACTAAATAATCCACATCGCCAAATGGTGATATTTTCAGGATATCTGAAGAGGCTATTTCTTTATTTCCACCAACATCCCAACAGTGAATAATATTTCCACAACTCAATCCTTCCAATATAACCATTGAACAATTTTCAAACTTAGATAATTGTAATAAATTTTTGGATTGAGAAAGTAATTCAAACTTATATTCACTCTCTATATGAGGTTTAATTGTAACTGAGCATTTTATTTTCTTAGATAAAATGAATTTATCACTACCACTTCCAAATAATAGAACATTAAATTCTTCTGGTAATTTTTCGAGTATATTATTTAAATATTCAATCCCTTTTAATATTTGAAATCTTGCCATAAATACAACATCATATTCTTTAGCTTCTCTTTGTTTTTTTATTTTTTCTAAATTTGAAATAATCTCTATAGGTAAAGGGTTCTTATAGACACTAATATCTTTTCTTATGACATATTTTTCTAATTCTTTTATTAACCCATAAGATGGCGACGATACTCTATATGATGTATTAATTACATATAACTCATCTTTTTTAAGTTGTTGGTTTACTGGTTGGTTATCTTTTTCTTGTGCAATAAAACCTGCTGTATGCAATCTTATATGTACTTTATAACGAGGATCTAATAATAATGTTGAAGCTTTAACCTCTGGGGCCTCTATAAAAACATCATCAAAACCATAATGACTTTCAATATAATTTTTTACATGCTCTCTAAACTTTTCAGGAGGCAAATTGCTATCATTATTTAAAATAAAAAAAGGAATATTTTCTTTTTCTAAGAAAGACGTTAAATTGACATAATAGTTTGCTATACCATGCGATGCTCTAGACGAAAAAGGATTAATTATTATGTATAGAGGATTATATGTTATTTGGTTTTGTGTAAATTTCATCTTTTTTCCCAAAAATTATAGTTAAAAAAAGGCGTTAATTTATTATTAACGCCTACTATAATTTATAAAAGATTGAAATATTATTCTTTTAACTTAATTTCATCTCTCACTTTATCCAAATAAGATAAAGCTAAATTATGTTTAGGGTTAATAATAAAAACAGTATTAAACGCCAACTCAGCTTTCTTCAATAAAGAAACATCATAATTTTCTTTATATAAAGAAAAACAAGCTATTCCATAATAATAAATGGCATAACAATTGCATTTATTATTAGAAACTCTTTTGTTTTCGAATAAATCATTAATCAAAGAATAAACTTGATTAAAATCTTTATTTTTAATTAAATTCAGTAATTCAATTTTTGAAGGATATAAATACTCATTTTCTGACGGCAATGGGTAATATTTTTCTAAAAATTGATTTAATTTTTCAGCATAGTTATCTAAAGTTGATGTTGTTTTTTTATATTCATCCCAACACCACTTCCCTATAAAAACTCCCATTCAACTGCGTTTTATGCATATGAAATTGACGAAAGTTTTTTAGAAGACGGAGGTTTGGGCGGGTGGGTTTATTCCAAAAATCCTGCAAACTTCCCTGAAAGGTTAAACCCGCAAAATTATAATTTGCACGGCCTAATACCTTCACAGGTAAATGATGAATTAATGCGGATAAACCACTAGTTGAATTTAATGTAATTACAGCTTTTGCCTGACGAAACAATGCCGGCAAATTTACATCAAAAATATAAAATACACGTTTTGCGGCTAAGGTATTAGCCACTTTTTGTGTAATTAACTTGCGATAATTTTTAAAGCCTCGATCCATTGGGTGATGCTTGATAATTAAATTTAAATTTTGTGGTGCGTATTGAATAAAACTATCCAAAACCTCGAGCAAATACTGCTCAACATTTTCATAATGGCTATGGGTTTGGATTTGTTTATCGTTATGCACTTGCAATGTAAACAAATAGAAATCCCCAAATTTCCCTTGTTTTAGCTGATATTCAAAGTATTTTTCTGGTAAATAATTTTTTACACGTACCAAACAAGAATTAAGCCAATGGCTGGCATATTCTTTTAAAGAACAAATACGATGATGCTGGTAATTTGGGTAAGTATTTTTATGCCACGACATTGCAATATAATATTGTGCTGCCTTGCAAGACATTCGACGAAAACCACTTGCGAGCGGTTTAATTTCCGCTAGTGGTAACGGCGTTTGTTTTAAATAAAATTCGGCATTTCTAGGTAAAGTGGAGTAATCATTGGCCCCATTTTTTTCTAAGGTGACAAAATGCGGACGAAAATAGCCTTCCTCAAATACAAAAAAATCTCGCTTTTCTTGTTGGCAAACTTTTTTTGCAGTTTTGTGATATTCACGACAATCACCAAAAACAACAACGCTTTCTATTTGATTTTCTTTCACAAAGGCAATTAAAAAATCTTCGAAATTTTCTAATAACCCTTTGTAATCTAGGGTGTTTTTTATGCTTTTGGGGTAATAATAATTATCGCCACCATTAAAATTAATTTTAAATACCGTTTTTCCTTGTTGAATAAAAAAGGTGGCTAAATCTTTAAAAAATGGTCCTACAGGGCCTTGGAGCAATAACACGCGTTGGCTTTGCTGTAATTCTTGAAAGTAATGTTGCATATTATTTTATTGCCTGTAATAAATACTGTATTTTTTGTTTTTGCTTGGCGAAATAAGATTGTTTTATTTGCCCTGTTTTTTGTTGCTTACGCTGCTGTGCCAAAAGCTGAATAATCGATTTTCCCTCGCAGTAATATTGGGTGATAGGCGAAATATATATTGGGTAATCGATTAAAGTGGCCGCAATTAATTCCGTGAGCTTTCGCTGTCGCTTTCGTCTTGGGCAAGATAATAAATCTTTGGTTAGCCCCCAACCGGCATAAAATGGCAAACCGTAGGTATAAACTTTTTTATTTCTTAACAGTGCCTCAAAACCAGCCAAAGAAGTTATGGTGTGCACTTCATCTACTTGCTCAATAATATTTAAAATATTGCTATTAGGCGTAATAATATCGGCATATTGCAAGGCTATAAGTTGTGGAATATGGCCTTTACGATTACCGCTGACAACATCTGGATGAGGCTTATAACAAACCCAGGCTTTTGGGTTATGTTGACGAACAGTTTTTAATAAATCTAGATTGGTTTTAATACATGGGGAGCCGTATTTTATAGAGGCATCCTCTTCTACTTGGCCCACCACTAAAATTTTAGTTTGATGATGATTAAATGTAGGTAATTCATCATTGCCAACATTATATTTACCAATTTGGTTTTGAATAAGTTGTTGTTTTAGGGATTCGGCTTGTGCTAATTCTACAGGGCTAAAATCTTTGTTATTTAAAATATTTTCTAATTTTGATGGCGTTGTCGCATCAAAATAAATGCCTTGGTCGTCAATAACTAAAGATAAAGGCGCCACTAAATTAGAACCTAAACCGATAGAACGAATAAAGCCATCTTCCATTCTTAAAATGGGTAATTTAAAGGCTTGTAATTGCGCCTTAATTTTTTCGTTATTTTTCCCCCAAAGTAATACTTTACTGTTTGCCGTTGGGGTAATTTTTTGGATGTTATTAATAAAATGGACTCGACAAGCTGGAATCTTGAAGAAATGACGTGTAGCGGCTTTTTTCCACCAAGAAAAGCCAACCACATATATATCGCCGGCTAAATATTGGTTATATTCTTTACCTTTAATAAGATAGCGGATGACATCAAAAATGGTCCCCGCCTCCCCTGTTGTGGGGTTAATATAGCGACTGTATTTTATATAGGCGGCGGTGAAAAGTGCCAACACATTCCGGACTTCTCGGCGTTGTTGTAATTTATCCAAATAGGGATGGCGATCTTCTGTTACCCCCCAGCCAGCATACCAAGGTAAACCAAAAGTAATAACTTTTTTGCCGGCAAGTAAGGCTTCAAATCCCATTTGAGATGTCACGCAATAGACTTTTTCAGCGTTATCAATAAGAGCTAAGGGGGCAATATCTGCACTATATAAATGAACATTGTCAGGCAAATTATCAAGTTGGGTGAAGTAACCTTTTTTCTTGCCTGTAAGCACATCTGGATGGGTTTTTACGAGAATAGTTTTATTCGGATTTTCATTGATGGCTGCTTGTAACATCTCATCAAAATCTTGCTGCTCTGCTTGGCCGTATTTTACGGCCATATCGCCAAAGGTTTGATCTATTACCAGTATAAAATTTTCACCAAATTTTGCCGGCATTTGATCGATAACACTTTGATTATATTTAGACAGTTTATGCTGTTTAATTAACTTTATGGCTTCTTCACCTTGGGTTAAATCTTGCTCATTATATTCTTGCGTTAATAAAATTTTCTCTAACCGAGAGGCTTTTGTTGTGTCGTAATAAATACCAAGATCATCATAAACTAAGGATAAAGGTGCATAGCCTTCAAGACCTAAACCAAGGGAGCGGAGGAAGCCATCTTCTAAACGAATAAAGGGAAGCTGTTCTTTTTTTGCGTAATTATAGGCTTTTTTTATTGTAGGTCGATTGCCCCAACCGATAACAGCATCAATCTTATTTTTGTGATTTAAAAAATGATATAGAGAAACCTTCCCTTTTAAAAACTGGGCTAAATATGGGATTTGATATAAATTTTTAGAGAAGGTTAAAAACATTTTTTAATTATTGGTTATAAAATAGTTGATTTAATTAAATCATAGGAATTAAAGGCGGACATTATATAAAGATTTATAATGTAAAAACAATCCGGATGAATTTATTTTTTTTTTGAAATAATTGTCACAAATAAACTTTATTTGGAGTGGTCTTTAAAATCAACGCTTTATAACCCATTTTGTTTATTCACAATAATATAAGGTGATGACTTTAAGCCTAATTAAAACAGTAAAATGAAATAGACAGTTTTTATTTTTATCGTTAAAATTAGCCCCTCATTCATTTTAAGTGGAAGATATAATGTTAATAAAAAATATAGTCATAACAAGTACGATTCTATCCTTATCTGCTTGTAGTTTATTACCTGAACAAGGGCCTAGTAAGAGCCAGATTCTTGATAATAAATATTCACAATTACCTTATGTTAAGGTTGAAAATGTCTCCTCTCTTCTTGTTCATCAAATTAATCATTCTCAAGATAAAAAATCTTTTTTACCTTTAAACAATGACAAACACGTTGTTCTTGGTCGTATTTCTGTTGGGGATGTTTTAAGTATTAAAATTTGGGAAGCTCAGCCAAGCGTTTTATTTGCCACATCACAAGAAGTCTTATTACCGACTCAAACAGTAAATAATAAAGGGCAAATTTTTGTGCCTTTCTTAGGTGATATTACCGTTAAAAATAAAACGCCAGAAGCGGTACAAAAAATGATTATGAATAAGCTGGCCCCAATTGCAAATCAAGCTCAAGTATTTGTGCAATTAGTAAAAAGCAGTGCAGAAAATGTCACCATTGTAGCCAATGGCGCCGTAATAAATATGCCTCTAACCTTTTCTAATGAACGTATTTTAGATGCCATTGCTACCATTAAAGGAGTGCCAGGGGATATTGCGGATATTTCGGTACAATTAACACGACATAATCAAGTAAAAATGATCCCCCTAGAATTATTAACTAAAAACAATAATGAAAATATTCAATTACAACCAGGCGATATTATTACTTTATTAAATAATCCGTTACATTTCACGGCCTTAGGGGCATTGGGTAATAATAAAGTAATAAAATTCTCCGCCAATGGATTATCTTTAGCAGAAGCCATTGGTAAAACGGGTGGCTTAGATAATAATCAGGCGGATCCGAAAGGGGTATTTATTTTCCGTTATCGTCCTTTTGCGGAATTAACAGCAAAAACACAGCAAGATTATATTCAACACGGTTATAATAAGCAGCAATCAGTACCTTTTGTTTATCAATTTGATTTTGATAAGCCGGATACTTTCTTTAATATTCAGCAATTCCAAGTGCAAAATAATGATGTGCTTTATGTATCAAATGCACCATTAGCTGAATACAATAAATTCTTAAGACTTTTATTCTCTACCGCAATGCCTGTGGTTTCTACCGCTAAACAATTTTAATTATGAATAATTTATTGAAAAAATTTAAACAATCTAAATTAGGGGGAAAAGTAAACCCCCTCTTTTTATTTACCACAATTATTCCCACTTTTTTAGCCGTTATTTATTTTGGTTTTATTGCGAGTAATGTGTATATTTCTGAATCCAGTTTTATTGTCCGTTCGCCACAAAATAATAGCCTAGGTTTTGGGGGGATGCTTTCAAATATTGGTTTTTCTCGTTCCCAAGATGATAACTATAGTGTGAATGCTTATTTACGTTCTCGTACGGCTTTAAGCGAACTCGAAAGCCATTTGCCTTTACAGCAATTTTATACCGCACAAGGGGATTATTTTAGTCGCTACGCCCCATTCTTTCAGCAAAAATCCAATGAGTTGTTTTATCAATATTTTGAAAAACAATTAAATATTAGTTTAGATCGCACTTCTGGAATTACCGTTTTACGAGTAAAAGCCTTTAATGTGGAAGAGGCCAAGGCTATTAATAGTTTATTACTAAAACAAGGTGAAGCTTTTATTAATCAGCTTAATGACCGAGCCAAGCAAGATACCTTAGCATTTGCACAACAAAGTGTATTAGAAGCGGAACAACACGTAGAAGACGCCGCTATTGCTTTGCGTCAATATCGTATTCATAATCAAATTTTTGATGTAGGTGAACAATCACAAGAAAAAATGGCGTTTATTTCTAAATTACAAGGGCAATTAAGTGAAAAACAAACTCAATTAGCCCAGTTGTTATCCACCTCTCCCCAAAATCCGCGTATTGCAACCTTAAAAATTAATATTCAGACTTTGAATAAAGAAATTGAACGCCAAACCCAAAAAGTGTTAGGGAAAGATCAAGGTTCGATTGCCAATAAAAGTGCTGAATATCAACGCCTACAACTTGATAGTCAATTTGCTATTAAAGAATTAGAAGCCACCATTGCTTCTTTACATTCGGCGAAAACCCAATTAATGAAACAGCGTTTATATTTAGAAGTCATTGCCAAGCCAAGTGAGCCGGATTTTGCCGAAGAGCCACATCGTTTATATAACATTATTGCCACGTTCTTTATTGGCTTAATTCTTTTTGGCATTTTTACCTTAATTTCAGCAAGTATTCGTGAGCATAAAAACTAATGCAATATGGTGATAATACAAGTTTCTTAGGCTCCTTAAAAATTCAAAGTCGTGTGATTGGGGCCTTATTAATGCGGGAAATTATTACCCGTTATGGCCGGCGTAATTTGGGCTTTCTTTGGTTATTTGTTGAGCCTTTATTGCTAACATCCGTAATTGTGATTATGTGGAAAGTGGCAAAGGCGGATAAGTTTTCCGATTTAAATATTATCGCCTTCGCCATTACCGGCTACCCAATGGCAATGATGTGGCGTAATGCCTCTAGTCGCTCGATGGGGGCGGTAGCCGCCAATACCAGCCTACTCTATCATCGCAATGTGCGGGTGTTAGATACCTTAATTAGTCGTGTTTTGTTAGAAATCGCTGGGGCCACGATTGCCCAATTCTTTATTACCTTGGTATTAATCTTTTTAGGTTTTATTGATCCCCCTAATGATGTGTTTTATATGTTATTAGCTTGGGGGTTAATGGCTTTGTTTGCCTTTGGATTAGGGTTAATTTTAAGTGCCATTGTGTTTTATTTTGAACCCTTTAAAAAGATTTGGGCACCTTTGAGTTTTGTAATGTTGCCACTTTCTGGGGCCTTTTTCTTTGCCTACAGTTTGCCTCCAACTTTACAAAAATATGCTTTATATGTGCCGATGGTTAATGGTACGGAAATGTTTCGCCATGGTTTCTTTGGCCCTTCAGTAATCACATTAGAAGATCCTTTTTATTTACTCTTTTGTGATTTAGTGCTGATTTTAATTGGGTTAATGTTAGTGAAAAAATACAGTAAAAAGGTGCAAGCATAATGATTGAATTACAGCAGGTCTCAAAAAATTATTTCACCAAAGCGGGACGCAAAGAGGTGTTAAAAAATATTAATTTCACCTTAAAAAAGGGACAAAAAGTGGGCATTCTTGGCCGAAATGGGGCGGGGAAATCTACCTTAATTCGATTAATTAGCGGCGTGGAAGCGCCGACTTCTGGACGTATTGAGCGTAAGATGAGCATTTCTTGGCCTATTGCTTTTAGTGGTGCTTTTCAAGGCTCTTTAACAGGGATGGATAATTTACGTTTTATTTGTCGTTTATATAATGCGGATGTCGATTATGTACATCAATTTACACAAGATTTCTCAGAATTAGGGGATTATTTATATGAACCCGTAAAAACCTATTCTTCCGGAATGAAGGCCCGTTTAGCTTTTGCTCTTTCTATCTCTATTGAGTTTGACTGTTATTTAATTGATGAAGTGATTGCTGTAGGGGATAAGCGTTTTAAAGATCGTTGCCATTATGAGTTATTTGAAAAACGTAAAGATCGCTCCATTATTTTGGTTTCCCATAGTCCAAGTAGTGTTAAACAGTATTGTGATAATGCAATGGTGTTGGAAAAAGGTGTAATGCATAGCTTTGATGATATGCAACAAGCTTACGAATATTACGATAATACCCAAATTTCTAAGCCTTAATTTTTATCTTTTAATCCCCTTTAAGCTCCCTTTAAGCTTCCTTTAAACCCCCTTTACGGCAAAAATAAAAAATGGACCTTATGGTCCATTTTTAATCTGTTTATCTTAAATTTTGGAGATTGAGTTTTCTACCCTTGCCCGTATTTTTTGACCTGGTTTGAAGTTGACCACTCGGCGAGCCGAGACGGGAACACTTTCACCGGTTTTTGGGTTACGGCCTGGGCGAGATTTTTTATCTCTTAATTCAAAATTACCAAAACCTGATAATTTGACATCTTCACCGTTTTCTAATGCAATTCTCATTTGTTCAAAAAAGTCTTCAACAAAGGCTTTGGCAAGCTCTTTGTCAAAGTTGTACTCTTCCATTAACATCGTTGCGATTTCGATTTTGGTTAATGTTGCCATTATATTAGTCTCTTAAATACGCGTTGAAGCGTTGTTTTAATTCATCTAATACGGTGTTGATAACGGCATTGATGTCTTTTTCTTCTAAGGTTTTTTCAGTATCTTGAATTGTTAAGCTAATGGCTAAACTTTTCTTACCTGCTTCGAGGTTATCCCCTTGGTAAACATCGAATAATGCAACATTTACTAGCTGTTTTCCACCCACTTCAGCACAAACATCTAATACTTGTTGTGCTGGTGTATTTTCAGCAACAACTAAGGCTAAATCACGTTTGTTGGATGGGAAGCGTGAAATTTCTTTGGCACTTGGCACCTGTTTTTCATCAAGGGCAGACCATTTTACTTCAAAGACAATTGGTTTGCCTGATAGGCCTAATTTTTGCGTAACTTTTGGATGAACAGTACCGATAAAGCCAATTTCTTCCCCATCAAGTAAGATGGCTGCAGATTGCCCTGGGTGTAAGGCTGGGAAGACTTTTGCAACAAATTGTAAACGGTTCCCCCCTTTAGATAAGGAGAAAATACGTTCTAGATCACCTTTTAAGTCGAAGAAATCAACAGCTTCGCCTTTTTTCTCCCAAGAAACTGGGGCTTTGTCGCCAGTAATGACGGCGCCGATCATCATTTCTTGACGAATTTGGCTTTCTGCATTTTCATCTGGTACAAAACGTAAACCTGTTTCAAATAGGCGAATACGGCTTTGTTGGCGATTTTGGTTGTATGCTACGGCATTTAATAAGCCAGGAAGTAAAGAAAGACGCATTGCTGACATTTCACGAGAAATTGGGTTTGGCAACACTAAAGCCTCTTCTTCTGGGTGCAGTAATTGCTGAACTTCAGGATCTACGAAACTATAAGAAATAATTTCTTGATAATCGCTATCCACAAATGCCGTGCGAATGCGGTTTAAATTAAGATCTTTTTCTGGTTGATCGCTAATTTGTAGATGTGCTAATGGCGCGTTATTTGGAATATTGTTATAGCCGTAAATACGGGCCACTTCTTCAATTAAATCTTCTTCAATTTCAATATCAAAACGCCAGCTTGTTGAAGTGACTGTCCATTGGTCGTTTGCATATTCTACGGCGAAACCTAGACGAGTTAAGATGTCTGTTACGGTTTCAGTTGGGATGTTGTGGCCAAGTAAACTGTCTAATTTTTGACGAGTTAAAACCACTTGTTTTAATTTAGGTAAATGTTCTTCGCTGGTTGCTTCGCAAATTTCGCCCGCGTCTCCACCACAAATTTCAATTAATAATGCCGTTGCTTTTTCCATCATTTTACGGGCTAGCATAAAGTCCACACCACGTTCAAAACGATGTGAGGAATCTGTATGTAAACCATATTGTCTTGCACGACCGGTAATGGCTAATGGTGCGAAGAAAGCGGCTTCTAAAATTACGTTTTGGGTTTCTGCCGTTACGCCACTGGCTAAGCCACCGAAAATCCCAGCCATAGCAAGAGGGCCCTGTTGGTCGGCAATGACTAAGGTATTTTCTTTTAATTTCGCTGTGGAATTATCTAGTAAGGTTAATTCTTCCCCTTCTTTGGCAAAGCGAACTTGTACAGGTTGTGCCACTTTGTCCGCATCAAAGGCGTGCATTGGTTGGCCAAATTCTAAGAGGATATAGTTGGTAATATCTACGATTGGATCAATAGAACGAATCCCCCCACGACGTAATTTTTCTTGTAACCATAATGGTGAGGCCGCTTTTACATTAACGTTTTTTACCATACGTAATAAATAGCTTGGGCAAGCTTCTGGGGCTAAAACATCAATGGCAACTTTATCTGCAATTGTTGCGGCCACGGGGGTAATTTGTGGTTCGCTGACAGGTATTTGGTTTAACACCCCTAAATCACGAGCAACACCCGCGATACTTAAGCAGTCTGCGCGGTTTGGGGTTAAGCTAATTTCAATAACCTTATCATTTAAGCTTAAAAATTCACGGAAATCTGTTCCTACCACCGCATCCGCTGGTAATTCTAAAATACCATCTTTGTCATCTTCAACACCAAGTTCACCAAATGAACACAGCATTCCTTCTGATGGTTGACCACGTAATTTGGTTTTTTTAATTTTAAAATTACCCGGTAAAATTGCGCCATCAACGGCACAAGCCACTTTTAAACCTTTACGGCAGTTCGGCGCACCACATACGATATCTAATAGACGTTCGCCACCAACATTTACTTTAGTTACACGTAATTTGTCGGCATCTGGATGTTTTTCACATTCCACCACTTCACCTACGACAACACCAGAGAATTCGCCGGCCACTGGCTCTACGCCATCCACTTCAAGGCCTAACATTGTGAGTTGATCACATAAGGTTTCCGTATCTACTGCTGGATTAACCCATTCACGTACCCAATTTTCACTAAATTTCATTTTATTATCCTTTCAAATTCTTTAATTCTGTTAAATCGCTTATTTAAATTGTTTTAAGAAACGTAAGTCATTTTCGAAAAATGCACGTAAATCCGTTACGTTGTAACGTAACATTGTTAAACGCTCAACGCCCATTCCAATTGCAAAGCCTGAATATTCATTTGGATCAATCCCCACATTACGTAAAACATTAGGGTGAACCATACCGCAACCTAATACTTCTAACCATTTACCATTTTTGCCCATAACATCTACTTCAGCTGAAGGTTCTGTAAATGGGAAATATGATGGGCGGAAACGGACTTTTAGATCTTCTTCGAAGAATGCACGTAAGAAGTCATGTAACATTCCTTTTAATTCTGTAAAGTTGGCATGTTTGTCAACATATAATAATTCGATTTGGTGGAACATTGGTGTGTGCGTTTGGTCGTAATCGTTACGATAAACACGGCCTGGGGCAATAATACGAATAGGTGGTTTGGCTTTTTCCATTGTACGAATTTGTACCCCAGAAGTTTGGGTGCGTAATAAACGGCTAACATCAAACCAGAAGGTGTCGTGATCTGCTCTTGCTGGGTGATGGGCTGGAATATTTAAGGCATCAAAGTTGTAATAATCAGTTTCAATTTCTGGGCCTTCTTCTACATTAAATCCTAAATCAGAGAAGAATTTAACAACGCGGTTAATGGTCATTGTAACAGGGTGTAAACCACCTAATTCTGTATTGCGACCTGGTAAGCTTACATCAATACTTTCTTGGGCTAATTTTGCATTTAGGGCGTTTTCTTCCCATTGTTGTTTTTTAGCATTTAAAATTGCTTGTACCGCTTGTTTCGCTTCGTTAATTTTTGCGCCAACAGCTGGACGTTCTGAAGGTTCTACATTACGTAAACCTTGCATTAATTGAGTAAAATGACCTTTTTTACCAAAGTATTCTACGCGTAAAGCCTCTAAGGCATCTAGGCTATTTTCTTCTAATGCATTAATTGCATTTTTGGCCTGTTCAGTAATTTCATGTAGGTTTTGCATACCTGTCCTCTATGTTGAAATGCTTATGTATTTAAAAATGCTCAACATAATAATAGTAACCACTTAAAAAATCACGAAATTTTAGCGTTTTTAGCAAAAATAATAAGATTTACTATTATTATGAATTTCTCACTTTATTCTTCATCGTTATTGCGATGAAATAATCTTGCCCAGAAAGAAGGTTTTGCTGATGGTTCGGCAAAATGTTCTAAGCGTTGATTAATTCGTTGAACTAATGAAAGTTCTGCGGTTTCTTGATTGGAAAATAAAGGTTGGCCAAACATAATTTCTGATGCTTGGTTAACATCTTCTACTATCCAAAGATGAAATTGTTTTTCTTTAACGGCTTGTACCACTTCTGGCATTAAGCTTAGTTGATTTAAGGTATTTTTTGGAATAATAACACCTTGTTTACCTGTTAATCCGCGTTGTTTACATAATGTAAAGAATCCTTCTACTTTGTCGTTTACCCCGCCTACAGTATGGACAATGCCAAATTGATCAATAGAGCCTGTTACTGCAATATTTTGTGGAATAGGCTCATCTGCCAAAGCACTGACTAATGATAATAAGCAAGCAAGGGAGGCGCTGTCGCCATCAATTTCACCATAAGATTGTTCAAATACGACGGTTGCGGCAAAAGGAAGTTGTGCGGGTAAATTTAAAATATTACTTAAACAGGCTTGTGCGATCATTAAGCCTTTGCTGTGTAAGTTACCCGCAAGTTCATTTTTGCGTTCAACATCCACTATTTCCCCTTCGCCAAATTGCACTAAACAACTTATTCGAATAGGTTCACCAAAGCTAAAAGGTACCCCTACGTATTCTATAACGGATAAGCCATTAATTTGGCCTACAACGCTTCCCTCTGTGGCCACATAAATTTGATCTTGAATGATGGCTTCAATGGTTTGTTCTTGTAAGTTATTTTGCTGGTAAATGCGTTGTTTAAAATAAGCCTGTAATGCTTCGCCGGTTAATTTATGGGTGTGCGAAAATATTGCACTTTGTACCAGCGTATTTGTTAATTTTAAAGGGGAAAGACTTATACGGAAGCGATCTTCTGTTTCTCTTACTAAAATTTGATAAAGCCTGTTTAATCCATCGCTATCAATTTCAAGTTGCTTTTCTGCGACTAAAGCTTGGATAAACGCGGCCCATTGTTGTACCGCTTTATCATTGTGTAAGGCTAATTCCCGTTCAAACTCGGCATAATCGGCAAAATCATAAATATTTTCTTCTTCCTCAGAAAGTAACGCTAAGGATTTACGATCCCCAATTAAAATAACCTTAATATTTAAGGGAAAGACTGGAATGGCACAAGGCAGTGTTTTAAAAGGATCTGCAGAATACCATTGTGCTTTTTGGGTAAATAATGCTTGTTTTAACTTTGCCCAAAGAGAAAAATCCTGTAATAAGGCATCAAGGCTTAAAATTAATACCCCTTGTTGTAATTGATGAAGTAAACCGGCTCTTAGTTGAATTTGATTGCCTTGCGTTGACACTGCGCCAAATAGTTCATTTTGGTCAAAAAATAAAGCACTGGCCACATTTTTTGGGGCCACAAAAGCTGGGTTATTTTGAGAAACGGGCACTAAATCAACCCTTGGGAAAGGGTGTTCTTTTCCTTGATGAATTTGGTAAGTAAACTGATTTTCAGCGGAATTAACAGGCAAATGTTGTTCAATGTATTGCTCTAAATAGGGGGTAACATCTCTTACATCATCTGTTTTTAAAATTAATAATCGACGTTCTTGATTATGCAAAAATTGATTAACCGCCCCTTTAACTTTTGGTTGTAAAGCTAAGAAATCTAAATTTTTCTGTGTCGCAGGTGAGAAAGTTAAGTTTGGTACGAGTTTATCAGCACTCAACGAATAAGCAATTAGGGATTGATTCACAGTTTTCTCTTTCAAGTTAAAATTAATAATGTTTATAAATAGCCGTGCATTATCGCATAAATTATGCTGTTTTCGTACTCCCTTTTTTTATTTAAACGTGTTCTCTTAACGGAATGCTAGAAATCTTCTTTGTCATTGTATTTCTCAAAATGGTTTGTTGTTTCTGTGGCGAATAAGGAATTAAAAATAATAAGAAAAATTCCGCAAATAGCGAGGTCTTTTTCTTGGCGAATGACTAGGCTTTTGTTAGAATATCGCTTTGTGACGTTGTAACTAAATCTTAGCAACACGAGGCATTTATGAAATATCAAAAGTTAGAACATTTAGAAGCAAATTGGAAATGGGTGTACTTAATTAAAAAACATCGTGAAGGTGAAAATATTACCCGCTATTTGGAAAAAAGTTTACAAGATACGGTGGTGTTACAACTCTTGGAAAGCCAAAATAATCCAGAAAAAATTTATCAATGGATTGCCCAACATCTTTCGCCTGACTTGGTGGTTAAACTTGATCAAGCCATTCGTGCTCGCCGCAAACGTTACTTTAATGCAGAACATCAGCATTCCCGCAAGAAATCTATAGATCTTGAATACCGTGTTTGGCAGCGTTTATCAAAATATGCTAAATCTATGGATATGACTTTATCTGAAGCGATTGCCCATATGATTGATGATAGTGAAGCGAAAACCTTATATGAAAACCAAATTGCCACCATTAAAGCCGAGCTTAAAGATTTAATTAAGCCCCACCGTACCCAACAATAATCAAGGAATTTTAACAATGTTTTTAACTGAAATTACCTTTACCTACCAACATTCCACCATTGAAAATATTTACAAGCTTTCCAATGTAATAAATCAAGTGATTGAGCAATGGCGTTATAACGGGCAAATTATTGGACGTGAAATTCCGATGTTTATTGCACAACAAAAAAGTGATCGGATGTATGCTTTTATTGCTCGGGTAGTGTGTCCAGAACAACAAAGTCTCTATCCAGAATTTAATAATAGTGCGGTGGATCAAGCCTTAGAAAAGGCGCAACAATTGGGCATTATGTTTGATAGTTTGGAGGTGTTGGGGCAAGATCTCAATTCTGATGATACTTACTATCATGACACTTACGAAGGCCAACAACCCTATTGGCAAATGCTTTACACCACTTATTTGAAATCTTGTTCCCCACTCTACACTGGCGAAGATAGCCAAAGGATGAACTTTTTGCCCATACCTCTTTATCGAGCTTTTAAAGATGCTCCTCATTTGGCGATGGATATTATTAAGTGGCAAGAAAATTGGCAGGCTTATGATCAATTACAAATGAATGCTGCCGCCTTGGAAGATCAAGCTGTGCAAGAACTCTCCAGCACAGATTCCACCTTGTTTAAACACGGTTACGCCCTGTGTAGAGAAATTGAAGCCCATACGAAGGTGCCGACTTATTATTATTTATACCGCGTTGGCGGGAAAAGTTTAGAAGAGGAAGAAAAACGAAAATGCCCAATGTGTGGGGCAAAATGGCGTTTAACAAAGCCCTTATGTAATGTGATTCATTTTAAATGTGATCATTGCCGTTTATTATCGAACATCTCTTGGAATTGGCTTTAATTTTCAGGAAAAAATTATGGCAAAATGTGATGGCAAAAAGAAAGGATAAGAAAAAAAAGTAATACAGAATAAAAAAAATAAAATTTAGCCCGTAATGCTTCATTTTATTTGGAATTTATCTAAAAACTTAAGGGGATTTAACCTAGCATTTAAAGTGGCAACCTAAGACCAACTTATAGCTTTTTCGCTATTCTTAGGTTGCAACATTATCTGAGAGTAGAAAATATTAACAATAATGTTAACCTAAGGGTTTATTCAACTATTGGAATAATTTTGGTTGCGTGTGCCCCTTTTTCTCCTCTAACAACTTCAAACTGTACTTTTTGACCTGCTTTTAATGAACGATATCCGTCCATTTCTACAACAGAATAATGTGCAAAAATGTCTTCATCAGTGCCTTCGATAGCAATAAACCCAAACCCTTTCGCATTATTAAACCATTTAACAACACCAATTTCCATACTATACCTCTTTTGGTTTAATGTTATATCTGAGGATCTCCTGCAGATATATAAAAATAAAAAATAAAAAAAGGGGAACCCCTATTTGCCTTAAACACTAAAGCGGTGTTTATACTCTAAAAAACGCCTTTGTTTTGCAATAAAATTTATCTAAAAATCAAACATAGATCACAAAAAAAAATAGTAAAACTTCAAATTATCTTGATAAGATGAAATTAACCTTGCAGAAAAGTTCTACTGCTTTTTCAAAGTATTATTTATTTTTAAAGTTAAAATAATTTCATATTAATACCTTTGGCTTATATTATTACGCCTTTTGGGGTATACCTTGTAGCGATGCAATATCCCCTTGTTCTTCCACCTTGTGTTAAATTTTGCTTTTAAATAAAGAAAGGAAATCAAACCTTTTTTTATTTTTATTTTTTAATGACTTTAAATTAACCATTATTAATTATTTTTATCATTTTAAAATTAATTAAAGACGCTTATTATTTGTCTTAATTATTTCTATTTAAATATTCATCAAAAATTACTTGGCATTAAAAAAACGATATTGGCTATAAACTTGTTTGATTTTAATCATTTTTTGTTTGAACTGTGATCGACGTTTGAGTTCCATATTTATTTTAAGGATATAATGGACAGAATTTTTCACGCTAAGTAATCAAGGAGATTTTATGTCAAAACAACATATTGGCTTTTTAGGACCACAACCTTATATGGCAAAAGCAATTGAAGATATGGCGCAACGTTTAGTGGTGCATACCTTCAGCCCAAAAACCTGGGACGAGGCTGAAATGCAAGCCATTGCTGAAGAATGCCGAGCTAAAAATATTGTTGCCGTCGCTGGATTTGCGCAAAAAGATGCCTTTCACCATATTCTTATTAATGAACGTTTAGGTAATACCGTTCCTTCCCGCTTAGCGTTTTTATATTGTATGAACAAATATTTAATGCGCACATTAGAAGCTAATCCATTCTGGTTTGATTATGTTGATCCTTTAAATGAAAGTGATGAGCAAATTATCAATAAAATTAAAGAATGGCCATTTATGTTGAAAAATACCTCGCTTTCTTTAGGCCGTGGTATTTTTAAAATTAAAAATGAACAAGATTTACGTGCGGTATTGAAAAATTATCGTGAAGATAAAAAACTACAAGAAGAAATTGCCTTCCAAAATGCAATGTATATGAAAGGCATTCCAGCAGATAAACTCCCTCCAATTATCCCTCCTTTTATTGCAGAACATATGGTTGATATGAATACCGCCATCGAATATTGCTACGAAGGCTATATTACGGCGCAGGGGGAAATTGTCCATTATGCCTTAACGGAAGAAGTCTATTTTTCCAACCACCAAGCTCTTGGCTATGTTACGCCTCCGATTAGTATCGACAATCAAATGGCCGATAAAATTGAAGCTTGGGTAGATGATTATATGGGGCGTTTTGCAGAATTAGGCTATAAAGGCCAGTTCTTTAACTTAGAATTTTGGATTATGCCAGATGGCACCATTGCCTTAACAGAAATCAATCCACGAGCGGCCCACAGTTATCATTATAATTACCTCTACTCTTTCGGAGATTCTTTATATGAGGATAATCTAAAATTAGCCGCCACGGGTGAAAAAGTGTCGCCAGAAACTCCTTGGAGCAAATGGCGTCAAGGTGGGGATTTCTTATATACCTTAATTGTTTTAATTACCTCCAATAAAACTGGCAAAGTGAGTGATATTTTAGATTATGACTATGTGCAACAATTGGAAGAGGAAGGTATTTTAATTCGCCATACTCGCCAAAAAGAAGATGTGCTGGTGGAAGAAGATATGACAGCTGCCGGAGTAATGTTACAGCAAATTTGGATCACCGGTAAAACCAAAGAAGAAGTCATCGCCTTGGAGCATAAAATCCGCGAAAATATTTTCCAAGATAAAGCGACATTAGGTGAAAAAAGCTATCCAGCATATTGGTCAATTTAAGGGCTTACTTTACTTTTCTATTGAGCCGCAAAACTGTAAAGTAAAATAATGTAAAGGGCGAATTTCTGTTATGCAGAAATTGGCCTTTTTTCTCTTCCCTAGGTTCTTTTTTAAAAATCTAGATTAAACAACCAAGTGCAACCTTTTTAAAATGGCAAAAAATGGGCAAAAATCAAAGGTAAAAATACTGTGGTAATGAAAAGATCACATTTGAAAAATAAAGAAGAAAAAATAAAGACTAAAAAAGCAAAGAAATGGTGCCGACTATCGGAATCGAACTGATGACCTACTGATTACAAGTCAGTTGCTCTACCTACTGAGCTAAGTCGGCATATTTAAAAAAAGTGGTGCCGGCTATCGGAATCGAACTGATGACCTACTGATTACAAGTCAGTTGCTCTACCATCTGAGCTAAGCCGGCGTCTTAAAAAAAATGGTGCCGACTATCGGAATCGAACTGATGACCTACTGATTACAAGTCAGTTGCTCTACCTACTGAGCTAAGTCGGCGTATTCATTTAAGATGTGGCGTATTATAGGGATTTTTTTTCTATTGGCAATAGGCTTTTTTTAAAAATGCTTTTGTTCGCATAACAATTAAACAAATCAATGTTTTTTAAGCGAATTTTTAAGCTTTTTCCGATTTTAATGAATATTTTTAATCTACCGTTAATTTTTTCCCCTTTTTCTTAAGCTAAAAAAATGACTTTTTAGCCGGCATTTGTCATCAAGCTGTCATATTCCTTGCTTATATTGTGAACATAAGGTTGTTAAACCACTTTTTATAAACCACTATAAGGAAAATGACTATGCGCAACAAAATAGTAAAACCGTTAATCTTAATCGGCTTCTCTTCTTTGTTTCTCTCGGCTCAAGCACAAACCATTACGGGTGCCGGCGCCTCCTTTCCCTATCCTATTTATGCAAAATGGGCAATGGAATATCAAAAAAACACAGGGGAGCAAATTAATTATCAATCCATAGGATCTGGCGGTGGCGTTCGTCAAATTGTAGCGGGGACGGTAGATTTTGGCGCAACAGATGATCCCCTTTCCATTCAAAAACTAAAACAACATCAATTAATTCAATTCCCTGCCATTATTGGCGGCACCGTACCGGTGATTCATTTACCTAATATTCAAGCCGGCCAATTAAAACTTTCTGGTGAACTGTTAGCAGATATTTATCTTGGTAAAATTAAATATTGGGACGATAAAGCGATTCAAAGTCTCAATTCACACCTTTCCCTCCCCCATAAAAATATTCTCGTCATTCATCGCGCCGATGGCTCAGGCACCACCTTTGGCTGGACCAATTACCTTTCTAAAGTTTCCCCAACCTGGAAAAACAATGTTGGTGAAGGGAAATCCGTGAAATGGCCTGTAGGACAAGGCGGCAAAGGTAATGAAGGCGTGGCTGCCTATGTAAAACAATTAAAATATTCCATCGGTTATGTGGAATATGCGTATGCCAAACAAAATCACCTTGCCTGGGTGAGCTTACGTAATAAGGCGGGCAAATTTGTCCAACCATCCGGCACCACCTTTGCGGCTGCCGCCAGCAGTACCAACTGGAATAAGATCCCTGGAATGGCGGCGATTTTAACCAATAGTCAAGGGGAAAAGGCCTGGCCAATTACCGCGGCGAGCTTTATTTTAGTCCCTCAACAAAGTAAAAATGCCGCCAAAACCCTCGGCGTTTTTAACTTCTTTAATTGGGCTTTTGCTCAAGGGAAAGAGGCTGCAGTGGCCTTAGATTATGTGCCGTTACCTGATGAAGTCATAGAAACCATCAAACAAAACTGGCAAGCGGCACAAGATTCGCAAGGCCATTCTATTTATCAAAATAAATAGCCATCCCACTCAAAAAAGGCTAACGCAAGTTAGCCTTCCTCTTGTTTTAAGGAAGAATTATGACAGCAAAAAATCATATTGTGGCTTGGAATAGGAAAATCGAAACACTATTTCAATACACCACCACCAGTTTTGCCTTGTTGGTTTTTTTAGGTTTAAGTGCCATTATTGTGGCCCTTTTTATGGGCAGTTGGGATGCCATTATAAGGTTTCATTGGGCATTTTTATGGACCAATGATTGGGATCCTGTTCATCATCATTATGGTGGCTTAGTGCCAATTATTGGAACATTAATTTCCTCATTTATTGCTCTGTGCTTTGCAGTGCCAATTTCCTTTGGAATTGCCTTTTTTCTCACTCAAATTTCACCGCGTTGGTTGCAACGGCCCTTAGGCATTGCCATCGAAATGTTAGCGGCCATACCTTCTATTATTTATGGGATGTGGGGCTTGTTTGTTTTTGTGCCTTTATTTCAAGAATATGTGCAACCGCAGTTAATTGAAACCTTGGGGGCCTTGCCCTTTGTAGGCTTACTGTTTGAAGGGGCGCCTTTTGGCATTGGTTTATTTAGTGCCGGCGTTGTGTTAGCTATTATGATTATTCCCTTTATTGCGGCGGTTATGCGTGATGTTTTTGCAGTGGTGCCTCCAATGTTAAAAGAATCGGCTTACGGCTTAGGTTCCACCACTTGGGAAGTGATGTGGAAAATTATTTTACCCTACACTCGCCCGGCTGTTTTAGGCAGTATTATGTTAGGTTTAGGCCGTGCCTTAGGGGAAACGATGGCAGTGACCTTTGTTATTGGTAATGCCTTTATGTTGCCTAATTCCATTTTCGCCCCTTCAACCTCCATTGCTTCCGCCATTGCCAATGAATTTAATGAAGCGGGTCCTATCCAAAAATCAGCCTTAATGGAGCTTGGCTTAATTTTATTTGTGATTACTACCCTCGTTTTAGCCTGCTCCCGTTTATTCGTTTTGTATGTTTCTAAAAAAAGTGGGGGGAAATAATGGCATCCTTAAAAAACAGAAAATTTTACGCCCGTAAAATCCTCAATTGCCTGATGTTATTCATGGCGGGAGGTGCGGTGATCTTTGGCTTATTTTGGTTAGCTTGGATTTTATGGACCTTGCTTAGCAAAGGTTTGCCGGCGATTTCTTGGGATCTTTTTACCTTACCCACCACCGCCCCCAATGAAAAAGGCGGCTTATTTAACGCCATTGTTGGCTCCAGTTTAATGGTGATCTGCGCCACCTTACTTGCCACCCCTATTGGTGTATTGGCGGGCACTTATTTAAGTGAATACGGGCGTTATAATTTATTTTCCAAAGTTACCCGTTTTATTAACGATATTTTACTTTCCGCCCCTTCCATTGTTATTGGCCTCTTTGTATATGTGATTTACGTGGAGCAAGTGCAACACTACTCCGCTTGGGCGGGATCCATCGCCTTGGCCATTATTATGATCCCGGTCATTATTCGTACCACCGATAATATGCTGGAACTTATTCCTAATAATTTACGAGAAGCCGCCTTTGCCCTCGGTTGCCCGCCGTGGAAAGTGATTTTATTTATTTGTTATCGCTCCGCAAAAGCCGGCATAATGACGGGCATTTTACTTTCCGTTGCCCGTATTAGTGGCGAAACCGCCCCCTTGCTTTTCACGGCCCTTTCCAACCAATTTACCTCTTGGAATATGAACGGCCCGCTGGCAAATCTCCCAATGGTCATTTATCAATATGCGGCCAGTCCTTTTGTGGATTGGAATAATCTGGCCTGGGCTGGTGCAATGTTAATTACAATGTTTGTTTTAGCCCTCAATATTTTTACGCGTCTTTTCTTTCACAAACAGCAATAAGGATTTTTTATGTTGAGTATTCCAAATGATCACACCAAATTAACGGTAAAAAACTTAAATTTTTATTACGGTTCTTTTCAGGCATTAAAAAACATTAATATGAGTATTGCGAAAAATAAAGTTACCGCCTTTATTGGCCCCAGTGGCTGTGGGAAATCGACCTTATTAAGAACGTTTAACCGAATGTTTGAGCTTTACCCAAATCAAAAAGCCACAGGGGAAATTAATTTAGATGGCGAGAATTTATTAACTTCAAAGCAAGATATCGCCTTAATTCGTGCCAAAGTGGGGATGGTTTTTCAAAAGCCTACCCCTTTCCCAATGTCGATTTATGACAATGTGGCCTTTGGGATCCGTTTATTTGAATCCTTACCTAAGGCTGAATTAAATCATCGTATTGAATGGGCACTGACAAAGGCGGCGCTGTGGGATGAAGTGAAAGATAAATTGCATCAAAGTGGCGACAGCCTTTCTGGCGGACAACAGCAGCGATTGTGTATTGCTCGGGGTATTGCCGTTAAACCGGAAATTTTATTGCTGGATGAACCTTGTTCTGCTTTGGATCCTATTTCTACAATGAAAATTGAAGAATTAATTAGTGAGCTCAAACAAGAATATACCCTGGCAATGGTTACCCATAACATGCAACAAGCGGCCCGTTGCTCCGATTATACCGCTTATATGTATCTTGGTGAGTTAATAGAATTTAACCAAACGGCACAGTTATTTTCCTCGCCAACTCACCAGCAAACCGCCGATTATATTCAGGGCAAGATGGGTTAAAGTCTGTTGCCTTTTAATGAGGATATGGCTAAACTGCAAAGGTTTTGTTTTGTCATATCCTTGTGGTTTGTTGTAAGGAATTTCACTTATCCAGTAAGGCGATTTATGCATAAAAACATTTTAATTGTGGAAGATGAGCGTGCCATTCGTGAAATGTTAGCTCTCTATTTACATAAACAAGGCTATCAAATTTTTGAAGCGGAAGATTATCAAACTGCCATTGCACAACTTCCCCACCATCCTCAAATGATTTTATTAGATTGGATGTTGCCTGGCCGATCTGGCATCCATCTCATCAGTTATTTAAAAAAACAAAAAGCTTATCAACAAATTCCTATCGTAATGCTGACGGCGCGCAGTGCGGAAGAAGACTGTATTACTTGCCTAAATGCCGGCGCAGATGATTATATTATTAAGCCTTTTTCCCCTAAAGTTTTAGCCGCCCGTCTTGAGGCGGTTTATCGTCGCGTTTATTCTACGTCAAAGATCATTAATATTGATGACTTGATTTTAGATCCTGATTCCCAACGGGTAAGCTTTCAGCAACAAGAAATTAATTTAAGTGCCACAGAATATAAATTACTGTGTTTTTTTATGGCCCATCCGGAAAAAGTTTATTCCCGCGAACAGCTTTTAAACGCCATTTGGCCCGATAATATTGAGGTGGAAGAACGTACCGTCGATTCTTATATTCGGCGCTTAAGGGGAGTGTTACAGCCTTATGGTTTTGCCAAATATATTCAAACCATTCGCGGCTTTGGCTACCGTTTTTCTAATCACTTTAACGACTAAAAAGGCCACAATATGAAAAGTTATTTTCCTTTCAAACACTTTTTTCTAGAGTTAAGTTTAAGTGTCATTATTGCCGGCATTCTCAGTTTCTTTACTAAAAACTTTACATTTTGGTTTATTGCTTACTTGATTTTCTTACTTATTTGGCACCATTATGGGGAATTTGTATTATTGCAATCTTTGCAGCCTGAGAAAAAATCCCGTAAAAATAAACGTAGTCACTTTTATGATTACATCCCTCAAACCCTGGCTTACCATAAAATTTCCACCAATAAAGAACGCATCAAAACTTTACGCTTAATTTCAAAAGTGAATAAAAATATTCAATTTTTACCTGACGCTATTATTTTATGTAAAACCGGCGGGGAAATTGTCTGGTGCAATCAATTGGCGCAAGGGTTATTTGATTTTAGTTGGGACAAGAAACTACATAAAAATATTTTTAATATTATTTTTTACCCTGAATTTAAACAATATCTCCACAAGAAAAAGCGTACTCGCCCTTTGGTGCTTTTTACTCATCAGCAACAATATATTGAACTCAGTTTGAACCATTACGATCAGCAAACCTACTTAATTGTGGCGAAAAATATTACGGAATTTATTCGCCTCCTCCATTCTCGCCAAACTTTTCTAAGTAATATGAACCACGAATTACGCACCCCTTTGGCAGTGATTCAAGGTTATATTGAAATATTGGAAGCGGAGCTACAATCCCCCGCTTTTGATCGGGAAATTTGCCACAAAGCGATAGCCACAATGCAACAACAAAGCCATCGTATGGGCAATTTATTACAACAGTTATCAACATTGGCAAAAATTGAACATTCTAATAATACGGAACATTATTTTTTTAATGCTTCAGAACAAATTTTGGCCTTACAATGCGATACGGATATTCTTTCTTCTTGCCAGCAGATTATCTTTGATATTGAGGAGAATATTTTGATTAAAGGCGATGCGAGTCAAATGCAAAGTGCCATTTCCAATTTAATTTATAATGCCATTCGTCACGCCGGAGAACAGGTGACCATTACTGTGCGTTGGCAACTTTGTGCAAAAGGTGCAAAATTTTCGGTAAAAGATAACGGCATTGGCATTGCCCCAAAACATCTCCCCCATTTAACGGAGCGTTTTTACCGCGTGGATAAATCCAGAAGTGCCCAAACCGGTGGCAGTGGTTTAGGCCTGGCCATTGTGAAACACGCCTTGGAGCAACATCAAAGTTTTTTAGATATCCATAGCGAACAAGGCAAAGGCAGTGAGTTTTCTTTTGTGATCCCCAATGCCTTAGTAAAATTGGGTGCATAAGCCGAAACTTTTTCCGACTATTCACACGAGAAACCTCCGATTGTTGATCTAACATTCGGAGGTTTTGCTTTAAATTTTAGTCACAAAAAAGTTAAGCTTGTTTGCGATATTGGCTTGGGGTGACTTTATACATTTTCTTAAAAGCTTGGATAAAATGGGCTTCAGATTGGAATCCTGCGGATAAGGCAATATTAAAAACGGATGAGGCCGAGGCATTTAATAATTTAGCCGCATATTGTAGGCGAATTTGATGGACAAAAGCATGTGGGCTTACGCCTATTTTACTTTTAAACACTCGCATCAATTGGGCGCGAGAAAAATTGCTCTTCTCTGCCATTCGATCTACCGACCAATTGTCTGCGGGGTTGGCTAAAATATGGTTAACTAAAATGGCAAGACGAGGATCTTGTACACCTTTTAAAATACCTTCCACATTTTCTGGATCTGTCGCTAAAAATGAACGTAAAATTTCCACTAACAACACGTTAGAAAGGCTATCAATCACCAATTGGCTTTTATCTTCTTGGGATTCCACCTCAGCTTGCAATAAATATAATAAAGAACGTAATTTCCCGCTTTCTAATGTGGTCCAAAGGTATTCAGGCAAGCTATGGAATAAAGAGGCATATTTATCATAGCTAAAATGGGCGCAAAATAGACGTAAATCACTTTTTCCCATTCCTTTTTCAGTTAGTTTAAGTTGAAGATTTTGTTTTTTATCTAATTCAGAGGCATTTGCGCTGTTATCGCAATTATATTGGCTACTTAAAATATGCTCGGCGGAACGTGTGAAAAAGACGAGGTCTCCTGCTTTTAATAAATGGCTTTCTTTTTCACCTTTAATTTTTAAAAATCCTTCCCCTTCCACCACAATATGAACCACGGCTTTATATTTACCGGGTTTATTATTTTTATTATTGCTTTTAAGGAACCAATCCCCTTGGAATTGACATTGAACATCGATACAGCCTGAAACTTGTGCGTATTGGATTAAGGTATCTAAACTCTTTATATTCATATTTTTTCACTATAACTTGAGACGTTTTAAATATTTTCACTATGTAATAGTTGGAATAATAGCACGCGTTATTCACTTTTAAAAATAAATATTAAGGAAAAATTATGCAATTTAAAAACTGGGTAGAACACACTCAACATGTTAAACAATCTTTCGGTAAATTAGCACAAAAACATCCAAAAATGATTGATGCTTATAAAGCCTTAGCCATTGCTCCAACGGCGGAATCTTTAGATAAAAAAACGCGTGAATTAATTTCTTTAGCCGTTGCGATTACGACACAATGTGAAAGCTGCATTAGTGTACACGCAGAAGAAGCGATTAAAGCTGGGGCAACTGAAAGCGAGGTGGCAGGGGCATTAGCCACAGCTATCGCAATGAATGCCGGTGCTGCTTATACTTATGCTTTACGTACTTTAGAAGCCATTGAAACCCAAAAATAAAATTAAGTAATAAATAACGCCGTAAAACGCTATCTTTTTGAGAAGCGTTTTACGGCGTAAATAATAAAATAAAAACCATCGCCTAAGAGCTAACGTAATAAATTAACTTTCGCAAGATCAACTAACTCATCACCATAACCATTAAAAAGTGCTTTCAGCATATAAATACCAAAACCTTTTTCTTCTGTATGGTTAATTTTAGGAGGCATCGCTAATTCATTTTTATCGGTAATGACTTCTAATAATGCCGCACCTGGATGAGCTAAGAATTCATCAATCGCATCACCTAATTTATGCGGGTCTTTTGCTTTAATCCCTTTAATTCCACAAGCTTCAGCAATTGCAGCAAAACTTGGATTTTTCATATCTGTCGCCGTTGATACAAAACCTGCCGCTTTCATTTCTAAATTCACAAAACTTAATGAGCTATTATTTAATACGACAATTTTTACAGGTAAATTGTGTTCAACTAAACTTAAAAAATCCCCCATTAACATTGAAAATCCACCATCGCCACACATTGCAATCACAGGTCGGTTACGATCAACTATTTGTGCGCCAATAGCTTGAGGCATAGCATTTGCCATAGAACCATGGTTAAAAGAACCAATTAAACGACGATTTTCGCCAATTTTTAAATAACGAGCAGACCATAATGTCGGTGTACCAACATCACAACTAAAAATCGTATTGTCCGCTGCTTTTTCACTGATTAATTTAAATAAGGTTTGAGGATGGATTAAGGTACTTTTTGGTTTAATTTCCGCCAACTTATCCATATCTGCTCTTGTTTTTTTATAATGATCCAAGCATGCATTTAAGAATTTTTCATCTTGATTTTCCATTAACAATGGTAATAAAGCATTAATAGTCGCTTTAACATCCGCAACAATGCCTAAATCAACTTGGGTATGGCGTCCAATAACTGCGGGATCAATATCCACTTGAATAATTGTGGCATCTTTTGGATAAAAATTACGGAATGGAAAGCCTGTTCCTAATAGAATTACTGTATCCGCACTTTCCATTGCATAATAACCTGATGCAAAGCCTAATAAGCCCGTCATTCCTACATCATAAGGATTATCGTACTCAATATATTCTTTACCTCGTAATGCATGAGCAATTGGTGCTTTTAATTTTTTCGCTAAAGCAATCACTTCTTCACGAGCATCTTTACAACCTGCTCCACAGAATAAAACCGTACGTTTTGAATGACTGAGTAATTCATTAAATAATAAAATTTCATCACTTGAAGGAGGGAATGCGGGAGGAATGGGTTGTTGCCATTTTAATTGAATATTTTTTGGTAATTCCATAAGAAGGACATCACCAGGGATAACTAACGTACTCACTCCTTTTTTTAAAATTGCTTGACGCATTGCGGTTTCTAATACTTGAGGAATTTGAGCCGGAGAAGTAATTTTTTCGCAGTAAACACTACATTCTTTATATAAATGGACGGGATCTGTTTCTTGGAAGTAATTTGTTCCCACTTCGCTGGAAGGAATATCAGATGCAATCGCAAGAACTGGCGATTTATTTCGATAACAATTATATAAGCCATTGATTAAGTGCATATTACCAGGGCCACAAGAGCCGGCACAAACCGCAAGTTTACCCGTAATTTCAGCTTCAGCTCCAGCAGCAAAAGCGGCCACTTCTTCATGCCGTGTTCCTACCCATTCAATAGCATTTTCTTTTCTTAAAGCATCAGCTAAACCATTCAATGAATCACCAGTCACACCCCAAATGCGTTTAATACCTGCTTCATGCATTAATTCAACCATATATTGAGCAATATTCATAATATTCTCCTTAGAAATTATACAATTTTAATTCATCAGTAGAACAGCTAATCTACGTGCTTGATTATTTCACGTTGTAAATAATCAAGCAATTAAAGTATAAAATTTAATTTAAAAAATTAATTATCAATATTTTCAATAAAAAGCGAGTATTACAATCCTATCTTTTATGTGATAGAGATCTCAAAAACAAAATTTAACTAAATAATCAATTGATTTTTCAGTTAATTAGCTTATTTTATTACTCTTGCCGTAAAACTCCGTCCTTGAGGGCGGAGATATAAGGTAAAACGTATAAATAAATCAGGGCAGGGCTTGCCCGTAGAGCTTGTGAAGTGAACCGCACTAGCGGTCAGCAACAAGAACCCACCGAGAGTAGCCTATCGAAGATAGGAGCTAGTAGGAATCACCCCCCTTTAGGAAGGTGAGGAGGTCAAACAGATGATGTCTCTTACCTATAAAAGAGTATGTAAAATGGTTATAAATTCACTTTTGTACTAAGTAGAAATCAACGTGTTTAAATATTACTTTGTATTTTTAATGTAAAAATACTCATATTGAAGGAGCTAGATTCTTCAATATCCTTCTGCCAATAGATTATTGGCTTTTTATTTTTGATGATTTAGAGGTTTTAAATGAAAAAACAAATGAAATTGTTAACTGTAGCAGCAGTACTTTGTGCTTCAACATTATCTGTAAATGCATTAGCAAAAGAAAAAGTTCCTTATACTCATGAGGGATTTTATACCAATGCACCAACACAAGTTGCTGTAAATTTTGTATCAATTAAAGATATTGAAGAGAGCTTAAAAGGCAAAGGCCCTATTACAGTAAGTTTTGATATTGATGATACATTATTATTCTCAAGCTCTTATTTCCACTATGGCTTTACTTTTGGTAAAGACTTAGGTTTTGGTTCAAATCCTAAAGAAGTATTACATTCTCAAAAATTCTGGGATTATATTGCTGATCAAGAAGATAAATCCTCTATTCCAAAAAAATCAGCTAAAAAATTAATTGCTATGCACCTTAAACGTGGCGATAAAATTGCATTCATTACAGGCCGTACAAAACATAGTGGTCAAGAAAATGGTATTGTAAATGGTACAGCAAAAGTATTGGCTCAATACTTCAATTTACCAACACCTTCTGTCATTTGGTACACCGCTGATACTCCTGTGAAAGGCTATAAATTTGATAAATCTTTCTATATTAAAAAAGTTGGTTCAACCATCCATTATGGGGATTCTGATGCGGATATTTTAGCTGCAAAAGAAGCTGGCGTTCGTGGTATTCGTGTACAACGCTCTTACTCTTCAACTAACCGTCAAAACTTAAATGGTGGTTATGGTGAAGAAGTATTAATTAATTCTGCTTGGTAATTAATTTTTTAAATTAAATTTTTAAAATAATAAAAAAGCCATAGATAACGCAATCTATGGCTTTTATTTTTTCTTTCTTATTATTTTACAGGATTACAATTTTTGAAAATAATTTCTTGTGCTGGGTCGGTAATTAACATTGGTAATTGATAATTTTCTGCCGTCATTTGTGCAGTGGATAATCTAAAGTTATTTTCATCCCCAAAAACTGTGCTTACTTGGTCTGAATGTTTCAAATTTAATGGCATAAAACGCATTTTACCATTTAACAAGGCTTGAGCATAAGTTGGCTGATTTTGCTTATCAAAACCATAGGTTACGCTTAGCTGTTTATGACTTTGACATTGATAATTAACGCTTTTGGTTACAACAGTTGCATCAGCACTTTGAGCGGGATCTAAGGTTAATTGGCTTTGTTCGGCCGATTCTGTGGAACAAGCAGCTAAAGTCAAACAGCCTAAAGTGATCAATAATTTTTTCATAAGTTCTCCTATTAAAAAAAGATTAAGCTTCTTCTTGTAAGCTTTGTTGTTGGTTACGAGCTTGTTGTTGCTTCGCACGTAATTCTTTTGCCACAATGTTAATTGCCTCCCCCGTGCTGATCCCTTGGGCCATAAGTTCTTGAATTTGTTCTACTGCTTGTTGTTGCTCATCGTGGGTTAAACCCAATAAAGATTGGTCAATCATTGATTATCCTGTTTATTGTTGAAGTAATTTTTCGAGGTCGTATAAAGGCGCAAGTAATGTACTTAAATCATCGCGTTCTTTTAAGGCTTCTTCTAAATAAGGGGTGATGGCAATTTTCGTTGGTAGCGGCTGCTCCGCTTCAATTAATGCCATCATTTTCGGAATGAAAATCCATTGAACCCATTCGGTAGCATTTAAATAGTCAATGGCGAAAGGCTGTTGACTAAGAAAGGCCTCTTCACTCGGTGCGTTATCTTGCCATAATTGGGCTTGTTGTAAATTTTTTTCTAATGCTTCTAAGTGAAGTTGCACTTTTTTATGTGTCATATCATTAATTTCCTAATTTTTACTTGAAAAGTTTGTATATTCTATAAAATTTAAGTATGTTTAGCCATATGGAAATAGAAAAGATAACAATAAAGGAAACCTATGCTTTATCAAGATGACAGTTTAAAAAATCTCACTTTAGGCCATAAAACGCAATACGCTCAACAATATGATCCTTCTCTCTTACAAGGGGTTCCTCGACGTTTAAATCGTGACTCTCTCGGCATTACGCAACAACAACCTTTTACTCTCGGCGCTGATCTTTGGACCGCTTTTGAACTTTCGTGGTTAAATAACAAAGGTGTACCTCAAGTTGCTATTGCTGATGTTGCTGTTGACTACCGTTCAGAAAATTTAATTGAATCCAAAAGTTTTAAACTTTATTTAAATAGCTTTAATCAAAGCCATTTTGCTAGCTTGGAAGAAGTTGAAAAAATTATCAAACAAGACCTTACAAAATGCGCCCAAGGGGAAATTAAAATAAAATTAAATCCCCTAGAAACATATTCTGAATCTTATATTGATAACTTTGCAGGACAATGTATTGATCAGCAAGATATCGAAATTACAAACTATGAATTTAATGCCAAATTATTAGAAAATTGCTGTCAAAATGATAGCCTTCCTATTGAAGAAACCTTAGTAAGCCATTTATTAAAATCAAATTGCCTGATAACCAATCAACCCGATTGGGGAAGCGTACAAATTCATTATGTAGGCGCCAAAATAAATCAAGAACAACTTCTGCGTTACTTAATTTCATTCCGTAACCATAATGAATTTCATGAACAATGTGTAGAGCGAATTTATTGTGATTTAATGCGATATGCTAAACCAGAAAAATTGACAGTTTATGCTCGCTATACTCGTCGTGGTGGCTTAGATATTAATCCATTCCGCTCTAATTTTGAAAATGTGCCTAATAATACCCGCCTAGCACGACAATGAAAACGTAGGAGAAGTTTTATGCGTAGAATTTATCAAGTAAATCCTCGAGGTAGTATGGATATGCTATCTCAATTAGAAGTAGAAATATTAACTAAAACAGCTCAAAGCAAGCTCTATCCTTTATATCGAAATTGCTCTCTTGCAATTTTAAACTCAGGGGTGATTACGGATGATAGTCGTGAATTATTAAGTTCCCATACGGATTTCGATATTAAACTTCTCGCCACAGAACGTGGCGTAGTATTGGAATTATATAACCCACCCGCAAGTGCTTTTGTGGATGACAAATTAATTCGAAATATTCAATTTCACTTATTCGCAGTATTAAGAGATATCTTATTTGTGCATGTGTTAAATCAACGTGTAAACCCTTGCGATATTCAAGACAGCCGACATATTACCGACCAAGTATTCTCAATTTTACGTAATGCAAAATTATTACAAAGCCACGCCACCCCAAATCTTATTGTTTGTTGGGGAGGCCATTCCATTAATGAAATTGAATATGGCTATTGTCGCCAAGTAGGCTTAGAGCTTGGTCATCGAGAACTAAATATTGTAACAGGTTGCGGCGCGGGCGTAATGGAGGCACCAATGAAGGGGGCAACAATTGGCCATGCTAACCAACGTTGTCAACATAAAAGCCGTTTTATTGGTATCACAGAGCCTTCCATTATTGCATCAGAAGCACCGAATCCAATAGTGAAAGATTTAGTCATTATGCCGGATATTGAAAAACGTTTAGAAGCCTTTGTCCGTTTTGGGCACGGTATTCTTATTTTCCCAGGTGGCCCAGGAACATTTGAAGAGTTTCTTTATATTCTTGGGGTAAAATTACATCCTGAAAATAAAAATCTGTTTTTACCTTTAGTTTTAACCGGCCCAAGAGAAAGTAAAGATTACTTTGATGCCATTGATCGTTTTGTAGTAGAAATCTTAGGCGAAGAAGTAAGAAGCTTATATAAAATTATTATTGATGATGCCCCAGAAGTAGCACGCTATATGGCAAAATCAATGGAAACCGTTGAAGCTCAACGTCGTGAAAATAACGATGCTTACTGCTTTAATTGGTGCCTCACCATTGATGAAGAATTGCAAAAACCTTTTGTTCCAAATCATTACAATATGGCAAGTTTAGACCTCACTTTTAACCAACCTAAAATGGCTTTAGTCGCAAATTTACGTCGCGTCTTTTCTGGTATTGTGGCAGGTAATATTAAACCTGAAGCACAGGATTTAATTAGCACTTACGGTAAATTTAAACTACATGGTGATCCGCTTTTAATGAATAAAGTCGATACATTATTACAAAGTTTTATTAAGCAAAATCGTATGAAATTACCAAGTGGCCAAGCCTATGAACCTTGTTATGAAATCCTAAAAAAACAAGATTAATATAACCCAATTAATCTAACAAAAAGGCCGGATATGGTTACCCTATTCCGGTCTTTTAATTTTAAGCCATTGAAATATATAAGATCGCATAGGGGTCAAACAGGAGCGCAGCGACGCCTTTTGACCCGTCTCATTGGGCGTAATCTTTAAACGAAAGACTATAAAAATCTCAAAACGTTTTGATTTTTGGTTGCCGTATTAATCCCAGCACAACAATAAATTCTCGAGACTTTTTCTGTTACTTTTTGCTTGTGCAAAAAGTAACGCAAAAACACACCCCGGAGAAATTGCTGTCTTCGCTTGGTTATGATTTTTTTAACGGAAAATTTGTAAACTCGCTTCGCTCAAACAGTACAAATTTTCCTAAAAATCATAAGTCGCTCAGGCAATTTATACGGGGACCCCGGATCGGTCGCATCGTTTTGTCGTTTTTATTAGCTTTTGGTTTTAGAAGAAAGTTTGTTTTTTAACTCATTGAAATATATAAGATCGCGTAGGGGTTGGCTAGGGCTGTGAAACAGCCCGTATCCCAATCCCGTCTCACGAAACGAGGTGTAAAACGAAAGGTTATAAAAATCTCAAAATGCTTCGTTACAAAAAAACAAC